>Ga0210387_10002770_pt1 | contig 13459 bp, 6 predicted proteins | sample IncBWC7OmetaG_FD_160108 | JGI IMG/M metagenome (GOLD analysis project Ga0210387, IMG submission 160108) | Forest soil microbial communities from Barre Woods Harvard Forest LTER site, Petersham, Massachusetts, United States - Inc-BW-C-7-O ...
CGCGCTCGATCCTGGGGAGACGCGCGCTCTGGCCTGGCAAGCTATAGGCCATGGCGCCGACGCGATTCTTTACTGGCAGTGGCGGGATGCCCTCAATGGACAGGAACAGTACCATGGGGCCATCGTCGGCCCCGATGGCACAGCTCTCCCCATCTACGACGAGATCCAGCACCTCGGTCAGGATCTCGATCTCACCCGCGCGGCTTTCGGCGGCACCAGCCCACACTCCGAAGTAGCCATCCTTCACGACTATGACTCACGCTGGGCCATCGACTTCCAAATTCACACGAAGAATTACGACCAGCAGCAAATTCTTCTCGACTTCTACCGGCCTCTCCAATCGATTGCGCAATCCGTCGACGTCATCCAGGCAGCAGCGCCTCTCGACAACTACAAATTGGTGATTGCCCCCAACCTCAACGTGATTCCGCAGGCGCTGGCCGATCACCTCATCGACTACGTCAGGAACGGCGGCCACCTCATACTCGGTCCCCGAAGCGGAATGAAGGACGAGTACAATTCTCTCAACCCGCAGCGCCAGCCCGGTCCATTAGTTGAATCTCTCGGAGGCCGCGTCGAGCAGTTCTATGCCCTCGAAAGTCCCAGCCTTGTCGCTGGCGGTACCGCGGATATCTGGGCCGAACAACTATCCACCTCGTCTCCTGATACAAAGGTCACGCTTCGCTACGGCAACAGCAACGGGTGGCTCGACAATCAACCCGCTATGATCAGGCGAGCCTTGGGGAAGGGAAGCATCACCTATCTTGGAACCATCCCAGATCCCGCTCTGATGCTTTCTTTGCTGAAAACCCAAGCCGCCGAAGCCAACGTCCAACCAGCCTTTGGGCCAATCCCCGACGACGTAGAGGTCTGTAGGCGCAGCAACGCAACCCATAGCGTCTACATCTTCATCAATCACGGCAAATCTTCAAAGGACATCACGCTTCCAAAACCCCTGCGCGAACTCCTGACTGGCAAGGTCCTGACAACGATTAACCTTCCCTCACAAGTCGTAGCCGTCTTCGACACTGAGAACAACCCATGAGTACGACTCGCCGCCGTTTTTTGCGCAACACCGCCTTCGCCTCTGCCGCTCTCGCCGGTGCACCACATCTTGCGCCAGCCGCTCCAGACGAAATTGCGCCGTTTCGCACTCCCTACAAATACCCCAAGCTGATCCTCTCCGCGACTGGCCGCAAAGGTGATTTTGACGAACGCTCAGTGGACGACCCGATCGTCTTCTACGCCAATGGAGCCTTCCAGATGCTCTATATCGGCTGGGACGGTACAGGCTACCAGACCGGCCTCGCCACCTCCGCCGACCTCATTCACTGGAATCGCGTCTCGCTCGTAGGCCCTCGCGATCCAGCCTCGCAGTACACCAAGTACAACCTCGCTCTAAGCTCCATCCTTCGCAACAAGCAGCTCCGCTCCAAGGGAGAAGCCATCAAAGTCAAAGGCAAATATCTCGGCGCTTGGAATGCGTATCCAAACGCAGGCTACGAAGAGGGTGCTGCTGTCATCGGTCTTGCAACCTCAGACGATCTTCTCCACTGGCAACTCACCGATCCCATCCTCGCTCCACAGGACGGAGCGCCCTGGGAGCACGGCGGTCTCTACCGTCCCGATCTGATGCTGGATCGCGGAACCTACTACCTCTACTACAACGCCAAGACTGACCCTCTGCCCAAGAACGAAGGCGGAGGCTGGCACGAACAAACCGGAGTCGCCACCTCAACCGACCTCCAAACCTGGACCGGCTACAAGGAAAATCCTATCCTCTGCAATGGTCCACGCGGCAGTGCAACCTATCCCGTCACCAATCCCATCTCTGCGACTCAACCCCCAACACCCGACGCTCGCGACAGCCGTTTCGCCTCAAACCCATTCGTTGTTCAGAACGGAGTCGACTTCGCGATGTTCTACTTCGGCTTCGGCTACCAGCGTCCAGGTCGCGCGTGCGAGATGCTGGCCCTCAGCGTCGATCCCTATTCCTTCGTCAAAGTCCCCGAGATTCTCATCGACACCGGCCCAGTCGGCAGCGTTGACGAAACCTTTGCCCACAAACCCTCGGTGATCACGCACGAAGGAATCCTCTACCATTTCTACTGTGCTGTCAGCGGCAAGTACCCCAATGAGGTCCGCGGAATCACCGTCGCTCGTTCCAAACCATGGTAGACGCCTATAGCCAAATCATTGAACGCGCTCTGTAACAGAAAACCGGTACACTCCCGACTCCACACGATAAGTCGCCGTCCCGTTTTCCCTACTCACAAACGTAACCCCAGCTGCCTTCTCAGCGGCGGTTCCACCCGCCATCACCAGAGCTCCCGGCCGAACTGGAACCACTACCGTCGCTTGAGCATTGGCGGGCACGGTCACGTCCATCGTGGTCACAAGCCCTTCGCGGTTCCAATCGCTTTCGATTTTCCCCCAGGGCGAAACGTATCCGCACCGCACCCAGCTCACGCCCTCTACCATCCGCGGACGAATCGTAATCCTTTCCGCGAAGTTCGCTCGTGAAAGGTCGTAGTCGATTCCTCCCAGTCCGCGATAGAACCACTCCTCCGCCCCGCCCAGCATAAAGTGATCCTGACTGCTCTTCGGGTTGGCATCCCACGCCTCAGTCAACGAAGTAGCCCCCGCAGCCAACTGAGACCCGTAGCTTGGCGGATCCTTGCGCATCATCATCGCCATCAATACATCGTTGCGCCCTCCCTCCATCAACGCACGCAGCAGGTATGGATAACCCACCTCACCCGTCGTCACATGATCCTCATGGGCGCGGATGTCTGCTACCACATGTTCCAAAACAACCGCCCGTTTGTCTTCCGGCACGACCCCGAGAGCCAGCGGCATCGCATTCGCCGTCTGGCTTCCCTTGTCGTAGTACTGATTTGCCGGATCCCAAAATCGCGTGTTGAACGCGACTTTTTCCCGTTCGGCGAGCGCGGCATAGGACACAGCTTCGTCCCCATGCCCAAGCAGCGCGGCAATCCTTTGCATTGCCACCGCGTCCGCATACAGCATCATCGTCCCGGTCACACCAGCCGTGGTCAGTTTGCTCAACCCTGGCCCACCTGGCCCGATGTCATACCAATCACCCAGTCCATACGCGACGATTCCGTCCGTCGCCCTACTCTCGAGATACTTCACATACGCCCTCATTGCTGAATAATTACGCTCCAACTCAGAAATATCCCCATAAAACCGATACGCCGACCACGCCGCCAGAATCGAAGCCGATCCCCACTCGGGCGTGTCGTCATAGATCGGATACTTCGGTCCGAACATCGTGTATTGCGGCGCAATCGACGGGACCATTCCGTTCTCATACTGAGCATCCCTGATGTTCTTCGCCGTCGCACCGTACAACCCGCGCAGATCGTTGTTGAACATCAACCCCGAAGCCACCAGATGCGTCTCTTCCAGCCAGCCGAGCTTCTCTCGATGCGGGCAATCAGTAAACAGGCTCACCTCGTTGTTATGCATCGCTTCCACGATCAGTTTGTGGATCGCGTTGAGCATCTCACTCGAACTCACAAAGCTTCCTGTCTCCGGGGAGTCCGAACTTATCCGCTCCGCGCCTACGCGCAAAACCTTACCTGCGTCCCCCACCCGCTCCACCTGCAGATACCGAAATCCGTAATAGCTGAACCGAGGCTCCCACGTCTCCTCCTTGTCGCCGCGCAGCGTGTAGCTCCACCACTGCGCCCCGCGTCTTCCACCGCCCGAACTCGCCTGGCTCACCGTCCCATCTGCATTCAACATCTCACCTGGAGTAAGCTTCACTACCGCCCCCGCGGGCCCACTCATGACCACACGAGGCCATCCGGCAAAGTTCTGCCCGAAGTCATATACCTGCGTCCTCGCATCCAACTCCTTCATCACCGGGGTCCCGGGCATTTCTGTAGCCCGCACATCCGGCGCAATCGCCGGCAACATCTTTCCACCTGGCCCATCCGCCACCTGTGCCGACGCCCATTCGGCGTCGTGGAACCACGCGCGCTCCCATCCCGCCTCAACCCTCCGCGCATCGAAGTCCTCACCCCCATAGGTCGAACTGAACATTACCGGTCCGCGAGCCACCTTCCACGTTCCGTCGCTCACGATTACTTCGCTTGTGCCATCTGAATAACTCACAAGCAGCTCGGCAATCATCACGGGAACCCCGAAGCTCCCATCAAACTTCGTGAAGCGCCCCGGCGTCCTCTGCACGTTGTACATACCGTTGCCCAGCATCACTCCCAGCGCATTACGCCCACGTGCCAGGCTCTTCGTTACATCCAAAGTGTCATACGTTATCGTCTTTCTGTAAGCCGTCCACGCCTGATGCAATCCGTCCGGCTCCGCCACCGCGCCATTCACGGTCGCAACATACTGCCCCAGCCCCGCAATCCGCAACTCCGCCTTTACCGGAGTCCCCTGCAGAACAAACTCCCGCCGAAAAATCGGCATTGGCCTGCTTCCGTCCAACTCTGCACCATCCCGTTCTGTACTCCACGGAGCCTGAATCCATTTGGCCTTCCACTCAACCGCGTTCGTCGCCGAAGACGCGGCAGAAGCCACTGAACTAACCGCCGCCAAAGAGCACCCCGCAAAGAACACCATCAAACCTGCACACACCAACAACCGTTTCATTCACACCTCTTCAACTCTCTATAAAACTACCCCGGCGTCTGCTATCGTGTCGCGGTGAAATCTTTTGCGCCAACAATCCTCATCGCTCTTGCTTTCCCAGTAGCCATGGCGCAATCCGCGCCATCACAAGGCTCAGCCGCCAACACCGCTCGCCAGATCGCGAAAGTTCGGGCCGAAACCGCTCCAATCAATGCCAGCGCCCCTTTCCACGCCTCATGGGACTCACTTGCTCAGTATCGGGTCCCAGACTGGTTCCGGGACGCAAAGTTCGGCATCTTCCTCCACTGGGGTGTTTACTCTGTTCCGGCATTCGGAAACGAGTGGTACTCGCGCAACATGTACGTGCCTGGAAACAAGGCCTTCGAACACCACATCGCTACCTACGGTCCTCAAACCACCTTCGGCTACAAGGACTTCATTCCGCTTTTCAAGGCAAAGAACTTCGATCCTAACGCATGGCTCGATCTCTTTGTGCAAGCCGGCGCGCGCTACGTTGTTCCCGTCGCCGAGCACTGCGATGGCTTCGCCATGTATGACTCCGATATCACTCCATGGAATGCAGCACGCATGGGCCCTCACCGCGACGTAGTCGGCGAACTCGCCACTGCCACTCGCGCCCGCGGCCTTCGTTTCGGCGTCTCCTCGCACACTGCCGAACACTGGTGGTGGTATGGTCGCGGCCGCTCGTTTCCTTCCGACGTCCGCGAGATGAGGCCGGAGACGGCAGAGCTCTACGGGCCCGCAGCGTACATGAACCTCCCCGGTCCCGACGGCATTACCAATGACGAAAAGGAGCCCGACCCAAGCCACCTCGAACTCTGGCTCGCTCCCGATCAACCCTTCCTCGACAACTGGCTCGCGCTCTCAAGCGAGCTCGTCGACAAATATGATCCAGATTTCATCTATTTCGACTGGTGGATCGGTCAACCCGCCTTCGAACCTGACCTCCAGCAGTTTGCAGCATACTTCTACGATCGTTCCGCAGAGCGGCACCAGCAGCCCGTTCTGACCTACAAACAGGAGTCTATGCCCGCGAACGTCGCGACCCTCGACATCGAACGCGGAAAACTCGATACCCTCCGTCTCCTCCCCTGGCAAACCGACACTTCCGTGTCCATCCACTCCTGGGGTTACGTCGAACACGACGAGTACCGCACCGCTAAATCCCTCATTCAACAGCTCCTCGATACGGTCTCCAAAAATGGCAACCTCCTGCTCAACGTTGGCCCGAAATCCGACGGAACAATTCCAGAAGAGGCACGCGACGTATTGCTGCAAATCGGCGGCTGGCTGCGAACTAATGGCGAAGCCGTTTACAACACTCGCCCGTTCGCTGTCTTTGGGGAAGGGCCTACCAAAGCCCCTAAAAATTCAATGGAAAAGAACCAGGACATTCAAACGTACACCCCACAGGACATCCGCTACACGACCTCAAAATCGGGCTTCACTCTGTACGCTGCCGCGCTTGGCTGGCCCACCGATGGCAACCTCACTCTCCACACCTTGTACACGGGAAATCCCTACCTCCCAGGTCGAGTCTGCGCCGTCACTTTGCTTGGAACAGGAGACGCAATTGCTTTCCAGCAACAGGCCGATGGCCTTCACCTCGCGCTCCCCGCCAACCCGCCTGCGGATCTGCCAAAAGACTTAGCGTATGTCTTCGCAATCCCAATGTACTGTTCCGACTCCAATCATCCTTGAGTTGTACCAAGCACAAATTCCGTCTTGCGGAACTTTGCGCCAGTTGCCGATGAGTCTTTGTCACAAACGCACCAACCATCTAACAAAAAGCTCTTTTCCGTATTGACATCGTTTTCTCCACTTCGTAGGTTAGCGCTCGCAATCAGGGCAACCAGTCTGATCTGTCGCTGATTCCTGCAGCACTTTCTGGAGGAAACCAACGTGAAACGCAATCTTTTCTCCCACCTTACTCAGTTCGCAGTTCTCGTTACTCTGGCCGCAGCAACTCTCACCATCGACGCTCAGACCACGACCATTGGCGCTATCGCCGGAACCGTCAGCGATCCAACCGGCGCTCTCCTCCCTGACGTGAAGATCACCGTCACCAACCAGGACACGCACCAGGTTGCAACGACGACCACGACCAGCAAAGGCTCTTACACAGTTGAGAACCTGCCCGGCGGAGACTACACCGTTTCCGCCACATCCCAGGGCTTTCGTCAGTTCAATATTACCGATCTTCATCTTGATCCCGGCCAACGGCGTGGCCAGGACATCAAGCTCACTGTCGGTAGCGTCGACACAAAGGTCGACGTCGAGGCGAACACCATTGGCGTTCAGACCGAGTCAGCTGAATCCGCTGGCACGATCTCCGCCAAGGAAGTCTCCAATCTGATGATCAACGGTCGAAACTTCCAGCAACTTGCCACCATCGTTCCCGGCGTCACGATCACCACGGGTGCAAACGCGCAGGTGAACTCCGGTTATCTCGGGCAAACCTCCCTGATCGTTGGTGGAACATCTTCCGAGGAAACGACCTACACTATCGACGGCGTCTACAACATGACGCCGACTTCGCTGATCAACATCAACATCACTCCCTCCATCGACGCCATCAACGAATTTCGTGTTTTGAAGAACGCGTACACGGCAAAATACGGCTACGCGGGCTCGGGCCAGATCCTGATCGAGACAAAGTCAGGTACCAGCAATTTCCATGGATCGGGTTATGAGTACGTTCGCAGCAACAGCTTCGGTACTGCCCGTCCCTATGCCATCTCCGGCATCCCCTCGCCAGTATCGTCACTCCACCTCAATATCTTCGGGTTTTCTTTCGGTGGGCCAATCTTCATTCCCAAGGTCTACAACACCAGCCGGACAAGAACCTTCTTCTTCACGGGAGCAGAATTCAAGACCAACCACTATGCCTCACTGCTTAACTCCCGCTCTTACTACACGCCCGCCATTCGCGCCGGGGATGTCAGCCTCAGTTTCACCGGCACCACCTGCACAACAAACCCAAGTGCCGCGGCGATCGCCGCCGGTTGCAGCCCAGCCTTCGCCACGGACCACTACCTGATCTGCGACAGCTTCTGCACGAATCTCTTCGCTGCGCGCGGTCTCTCTGCCGCAACATGCTTCTTCAAGGATTCCAATGGTGTAACCAACCAAATTAGAACTTCATGCTTCGATTCTGCTTCTGCATACTTCATCAACCCTACGAACAACTTCATGCCGCTCCCCAACCAGCCGCAAAACAACAACACCAGTTTTGCAAACTATCTCAACACCAATCCTGAACGAGATAGTCAAAACGACACGATATATCGAGTCGACCATTACCTCACTCAGAAGAACCTAATCACCGTTCGGTATATGCATGAGGAGGTAAACGACATCCGTCCGTCGCGAAATTACAACGATCCTTCCCCGAACCCAGGCGCAATTGCCTACACCCCAGCGCTAAACGCCCTTGTGCGCTGGAATTACACCATAACGCCCACCATTATCAACTCCGCCAGCATCGCCTACACCTACCAGAAGGTACAATTGCTTCCGACAGGCCAGTATTTTGTCCCCGCAGGAACCTTTAATCAAGCCTTTAACAACGGGGATCTTCGCCTTCCCGGTGTAAGTATCGGCGGGTACTGGTCGTGGCTTGGCGTCGGAGCCCAGCCCAATTACTCAAAGACGGGCGACGGCATCTTCTCGGATGACTTTTCCTACGTCCATGGGAGGCACGTCTTCCAATTCGGTGGCCTGTACATGTGGAATATCCTTCGGCTTAACTCTTCGGCTTTCGCCCAGGGAAACTTCTCCTTCAGTGGAGTTCATACCGGGGATATCGCGGCCGACTTCCTTCTCGGCCAGCTTGCCACCTATTCTCAATCGAACGTTCAGCGTTACGGCACCTTTCATCAACACTGGTACGAGCTTTACGCGCAGGATGACTTCAAGGCAACGCCCCGTCTTACTCTGAGCTACGGAGTCCGCTACAGCTTTTATTCGCCTTCGACAATGGAAGGCAACAACATCTCGAACTTCAACGCAGCGACGTTCGTCACCTCGCAGGCTCCGGCAGTCACCACAGGCGGGGGTTTCGTCTATAACAGTGCAAACCAGCCCCTCACTCCCACCGGAGCCGTCGCCAACTACCTAACCAACGGCGTTGTCATCGCCTGCCAAAACGGTACGCCGTGCGGATTTATCAAACCAAAGAAAGATCTCTTCTCTCCGCGACTAGGGTTTGCCTATCGTCTTAATGACAAGGGAACCATGTCGGTCCACGGCGGATACGGCGCCGGCTACACGCAGGTAGGGATGTTCCAGACCTCGGGTCTCATCAGCAACTCTCCTTACGTCTCTACTCCGTCCTTCGCAAACACCCAGTTCAGTAATCCTGCCGGCGGCGTCGCAGGCGCTCCCGGACTGCAATCTCTCTCTGGACTTGCCAACAGCTATCGTCCGGCGATGCTGCAAGCCTGGTCGTTGACCGTAGAAGACGAGATAGTTCCTCACGGAGTTCTTGCTGTGGCATACGCCGGCGACAAAACCGACCACATCTTCTCCAGCGCAGTCGATCAGAACTTCGCCATCAACGGAACCAGCCCCCATACCGCAGACTGCGCCGCATCAGCGAACAACATTAATCCCGTGCCGGCTGGCACCTATCTCTACGATCCATGCATCAACGGAGCCAACGCGGCCGTCTCTGGCGCCACTCAGATCAATGTCAACTACTACCGGCCCTATCAGGGTTACTCCTCGATCAACAGTGGAGTATCCATCGGCGGAGCGAACTACAACGCGCTCCAGACCGGCTTTATCTACCGCCTTGCCGATCTGCAGCTCAACGCTGCTTACACCTGGTCCAAGGCCCTCAGTAACCAGAACCAGACCAACACGGGAAGCGTAGCCTACGCCTTCGACTCCAACATCGGATTCCAGAATCCTCGCAATCCACAATTGGACTACGGCCGTCCCAGCTACGATCGCACCAATGTTTTCGTCGCCGCTTACGTCTATGAGTTGCCTTTCTTCCGCCACTCCGGCAATTTCCTCGAGCGCGAACTTCTCTCTCGTTGGGGAACCTCCGGTCTTATCACCGCGCAGAGCGGATTCGCCAATACAGTAACTCTCAGCTCCGCATATGCGGGTCTTGCGACACGTCCCAACCAAATCGGCTCGCTCATTCGCAATGGGGGCAGCGGCAAGAAGGCAATCGGGCAGAAGCCTCTCTATAGCTACTCGTCCTTTGCCGCCCCTGGATGGGGGTCCTTTGGCAACTCCGAGCCGGGCGTCCTTACTGGTCCGAGAGAGATCGCCTTCGCGACCGCTATTAACAAAACCATCCCGGTCACAGAGCGCGTCGGCGTTCAGCTCCGCGCCGAAGCTTTCAACCTCTTCAATCACCCCAACATCAACTCCATCAATACCAGCTTCAACTTCGTCACCGCGACCAATGCCAGCTCCTTCGGCTACGCAACCGCCGCAGGTGACATGCGCCAGCTCGAATTGTCAGGTCGCATCACGTTCTAGTTGTCCGGATTTTTCCGCGGCATCAGACTTCCCGATCCAGAACCGGTGAGTGCTATTTCATTGGTACATCAGCCAGTGGCAAGTGAACGTACTTAATCGACTTCCGCTGCCAGGTGTAAGTCATCTCCAGATCTCCGTTTGGAGCCTGAATGATCGCCGGATACGAATACTGACCCTCTGCATCTTCCAGTGTTTTGAACATGCGGAAGTGTTCGCCATCTGTACTCACCGCCAGGTTGAGCGGTGTGCGTCCAATGGTAGTGTCGTTGTAGATCATTACCACGCGTCCATCCTTCAGCTTCACCACGTCGATCCCAGAATTGTTGTTCGGTATATCCAGGAAGCGCGCCTTAGTCCATGTGACGCCGTTATCCATCGAGTCGGCGACTGCAATCTTCGAAGCCAGCGTTCTTGACCTTGCATAAAGCCGTAGATGGCTGCCGCCAAGCGAGATGATCGACGGTTGAATAATGCCAAGGTGTTTCCGTGGTCCCTTGTCCGGCGCCTTCCAACCCGGTGCGCCGGGCGGTGGATCCGCCGCAGGCGCCGTTGCGGCATCTACTTCTGGCGAGATCGTAATCGGCCCTATCTTCGCCCAGCTCTCGCCATTATCGGTACTTCGTTCTACCCACGCCGCCCAGGTCTCATGAGCCTCAAACGAGGTACCGCTCACAATCGTTCCATCGTCGAGTACCAAAGGCTTTGCGCGAATTGGTCCAAGCAAACCCGCCGGCAGCCGCTCCCCCTTCGACCATGTCTTGCCCTCGTCGTCGCTACACATACGTCCCGCTGCCCATTCTCCCGGCGAAGGCCCTACTTTGTAGTACAGCCACAATCTGCCGTCTTTCGTATGAAACAGTACCGGATTCCACGATGGAAACCCCTTCTCGCGTTCGAGCTCCACCGGAGCGCTCCATTTGCCCGCTACTCGCCGAGAACCCCAGATTGCTACATCGGGAGCTCGCTCCTTGGTGCCACCAAACCAAGCAGCCATCAGTTCACCATTCCTCAAAGCAACGATGGTCGAGGCATGGCTCTCTGGAAACGAAGTCGAACCAGGTTCAAAAATGAACTCGCCTTGGCTCGCCTTCTGCGCAAGCGCGAATGGAGAGACTAGGAGCAAAGGGAACACCATCTTCAAAAGAAATCTCAAGTTCTGTCCTCTACGTTGAGCCGGTACTAGTTCACAACGAAGTTCGAAAGTGTCAGAATCTCACCCGGCTGCACAACCACCTCAGATGGCACTGTCGTTGACGCGGCGTTCTCCAGCGTTTGACTCGCGCGTTCCAACTGCTCCCAGTGTTTTCCTGTCCATTCGACCTTCAATCGCTGCGGTGAAGTCGAGCGGTTCAGCACAATCAGGCTCGACCGCGTCGAATCCTCAAACGCAGCTGTCAACAGATCCGCATTACTGCTGCTCGTCCCCACGCGAACCATCCCTTTCAGAACGTGACGGCTATACGCGCCGAGCACCCGCAGTTCAAAGCTAGAGGCAACGGGCAGGTTCCCTCGCGTGCGATCCGGCACCAGCAAAGATCGCGACCCCCCGAAGCTTGGCTGCTCAACATCCAGCAGCAACCAGCAGTACAACAGGGTCTCCGCATCGAGCTCCGTAAGGTTCTTCTGATACAGTTGCCCAACATTCAGCGCAATTCGATACGACAGCTCCTGGTAATGCGGATCGTTGATACAAATCTCCGTTGCGAGAAAGGGTTTGCCTTCGCTCACAGCGTGCATTGTCAACAAACGCGTGTCATACATATCGGGATTCGCGAAAAACTCCTGGTAGTCATACTCATGAGCTGCCGTATAGTCAATCACCCCCCATGCAGCGGGATCTTTCTGCATCGCCTTGACCCGCTCGATACCCAGGTACAGATAACTCGCATCCGCCATATGAATCTTCACCGATCCAAACCCGGCCCGATCGAGTTCGCGTCGGAGCGTCAACGCCATCGAGTCGAAGACCTCCGGCGGTTGCTCAACTTCATTCTGAATCCCGACGATCAACGGAGCCGATCCCGTTCGCTGCTTCATCGCGCGGCAGAAGCCAACCACAATTCGCGCGTATTCCTCAGGCTTCGCCGCCGTCTTCACCCGCTTCCCCCACGCGTCCACCACCGGCTTACCGTCGCTCGCGTACGCCTGCGTGGCCCACGAAGGAAGAGCCCACATCTCATAGATCGCATCTCCGCCAAGCGCCAGTGTGTGCTTGCTATAGTCGAAGTCCGAGACTTCGCCATTCGGAAAGTTATCTCCGTAATAGTGCGGCGTCGCATCCTTCAGATCATCGAAGTTCGAAAGGTCCTGCTTGAGCTCCGTGCCCATTGGATACTCTCGATCGATCAGTAGGTTGTAGCGCTTCAGCAGCTCCCAATACTGTTTCTTGCCTTCCTCGCTCAACGCCGCATAAGCCGGAATGCTTGGACTACCCCCGAATCCCAGCATCGTCTGGTGTCTCTCCGTCGAATTCACTAGAACGGACGCCTCGGCAACGGGGTCCGAAAGAAGTGCACCTGCAAGCGTCAGATGTTCCGTGCGCGGCGCCGAGAACACCAATTGATGCCGTGTTACATCGAAGAGGCACGCCTGTTTCACGACCGCAATCCCATTCAATCGAACCTCAACGTTCAGATGAGAGTCCAGAATGACCGTAACGATTCGTGCATCTCCTGAATATTGCTGTTCTTTGTCGTGAATCGTCTCTTCGGGATAGTTGCCTTGCCCTTTATACAGAGCGGAAGAGTCATAGAACCGCTGCATCAAGCGAACCTTCGACGGCGTAAGCTCAACCGTGAATCCCGCATGCGGTCCTGAGAATATCCACGACATCTTGCTATGCATCGGCACGCTCTCTTGGAGCACGATCGTGCGTTGGAAAAGAGCCGGTAGTTCGCCACGAAAATAAACCCGGGCAATCTCGTCGGGCCTGCTCCAACCGGGCCCAGCAGGACCGTCCGAAACAAACGAAAACTCCTCAGCCGCTGCAGGAAGAGTCTTCGCAGGTGCCGGAAGTTTAATGGCCTCCTGAGCGTATCCCACCGTGCGTACGACGCCGAACCAGACAAGGCAACTAACAACAGATAGACACCCGGCTCGACCTGCTCGCATCCTTTTCGCCCTCGCTAACCGAATTTTAGTTGTGCTCATCATAATTGGGTGCGCGCGCTCAAACGTGTCAAGCTGGAAAGCAAATCGTCATGTGAGAATTGACGACGCCTCTGCTACCATCCGCAGATTGCAAACGTAGGAGTTCTTCAATGCTTCGCACCTCGCTCTCGAGAAGAAATTTTCTATCCGGTCTCGCCACAAGCGGAGC
>Ga0210387_10002771_pt1 | contig 13452 bp, 10 predicted proteins | sample IncBWC7OmetaG_FD_160108 | JGI IMG/M metagenome (GOLD analysis project Ga0210387, IMG submission 160108) | Forest soil microbial communities from Barre Woods Harvard Forest LTER site, Petersham, Massachusetts, United States - Inc-BW-C-7-O ...
GGGTCATCCGATGAGACTGGCACGATATGAGTTGAATTGAAGCTATCTTGCAGGCTCCGCCGGAGATTGTCACCATCGGCCTTGCGAAAGCCTGGCAACCCCATCAACCCGAGACCTCCACGATGGCCCAAATCGACGACACAACCGGCGTCCCGCCGCCCGATCCGGCGCTGCTTGCCATCGATGGCGCGGTCGCGACCATCACGCTCAACCGCCCTGCGACCTTCAATTCGATTGATCTTTCGATCGCCAAGCGGCTTCAAGAACTCGCCGTTGAGGTCGAGGCGTCTGACGACGTCAAGGTACTCGTGATCGAAGGCGCCGGCCGCGCGTTTTGCGCCGGCGGCGACCTTCAGACCCTTGGGGCGGCAGCCGCAGCCGACACGATCGCGCCGGTCGTCGGCGAATTGCTGCATCACTATCATGCCTTCATTGCCGCTTTGCTGCGGATGCCCAAGATCGTTGTCGCCAGCGTTCACGGCTCGGCCGCCGGCGCCGGCTTCTCGCTCGCCTTCATGGCCGATCTTTGCATCGCCGCTGAGGATGCGCGCTTCACGCCGGCCTACGCCAAGCTCGGCGTGTCACCCGACGGCGGCGGCACGGTCGGCGTGACGGCGGCCGTCGGACCGCGGCGGGCCTTGCAGATCTTTCTCAGCGAAGACCATTTTTCCGCCGCGCAAGCCCAGCAATGGGGTCTCGTCGTTAAGGTGGTCCCGGCGGCGGAACTGAAGGCCGCGACGCGCGAACTGGCGCTTCGGCTGGCGCAAAATGCGCCTTCCGCGATTGCCGCCACCAAAAGCCTGATCCAGCGCGCGCCCAGGAATTCGATCGAGCACCAGCTCGATGCCGAGCGTGACGCGATCATCGACTGCATGCACACGGACGAGTTCCGGGCCGCGATCGGCAAGTTCATGCAAAAGGGGAAGTAAACAGGACTATCTCCGCTAGTCGTCCCCGCGCACGCGGGGACCCATAACCACCGAAGCCCGTTGCGGCAAACGTCCGCCGGCTTGCCATCACGGCGAGATAACGCGGTATGGGTCCCTGCTTTCGCAGGGACGACAAGGATCAATTCGGGCAGATATAGCCGGTGCCTGCGGGCGATTTGAAACAGCCGACTGATTCAGGGATCATGTGCTTGGGCAGCCAGAGCACCACCTTCGGAAAATAGATCGTGAAGGTGATGGTGACGAGGAACACGACGTAGATCGGCAGCGCCGCGCGCAACGCCTTGGAAAACGGCACGCCGACGAATTTCGACGCCATCAGCAGCACGAGCCCGTAAGGCGGCGTAATCAGGCCAAACGCCAGCGTCGCGATCAGTACCACGCCCATGTGCACGCCGTTGATGTCGCCGGCCTGGGTCAGGGTGTTCACCAGCGGCATGAAGATGATGATGGTCGGCACCGGCTCGATGAAATCGCCGATCACGGTGAACAGCAGCACCAAGAGCAGCATCATGATCTGCGGATCGCTGCCGGCGATCGACGTAATCCAGTCGGCAATCACGATCGCGCCGCGCAAATAAGCCAGCATCCAGCCAAAAGCGTTGGCGGCGCCGATGGTGATCAACGGCAGGGAGAAGATCAGCCCGGCGAGGCAGAAGTCGTAAGGAATTTTCCTGAAATGCCCGCGATTGAGCGCGGGGATCACGACGGCGATGATCCAGATCACCGCGACCACGCCCGCCTCCGTCGGCGTGAACCATCCGGTGAGAATGCCGCCGAGCAGAATCACCGGAATCATCAGCGGCAACGCCGCGTCACCGGTCGCGAACATCACCTGCCGCATCGAGGCTCGCGGCTTGCGCGTGCCAACGGGACCGAAGAAGTAGCAATAGATCATCAGCCCGAAGCCGATCATCATGCCAGGCACGACTCCGGCCATGAAGAGACCTGCGATCGAGACGTTACCGACCGCGCCATAGACCACGGCGGTGATGCTCGGCGGCACCAATGCGGCGATCGTCGAAGCGGACGCGATGATCGCCGCGATAAAGGCGGGACTGTAGCCTTCGCGCCGCATCGGCGTGCCCAGCGCGCGGCTCATCACCGCGACGTCGGCCGTGGTCGAGCCTGACATTTCCGAGAAGAACATGCTGAAGACGACGACCACCTGCGACAGCCCGCCCCTGATATGGCCGACCAACGACAACGACAGGTTCGCAATCCGCACCACTACATTGGCCGAACTCATGAGCTCGCCGACCAGCAGGAAAAACGGGATTGCGAGAAGCGCCTCGGAATCGACGCCGTCAAAGATCTTCTGGACGATCCCTGCCAGCGAAACGTCAGTGAGGAGTGCGCCGACAAAGACGCCCGCCATCAGCGAAAACGGCACGGGCACGCCGAGATAGCCGAAGAACAGGAAGCAGAACGACATCAAGGCGAGGACAAGCGGCGGACTCACGGCCGCGCCCTCGGACCAAGGCAAGTTTCAACCGGCGGGATGATCAGTTCCGGTTCGGGCTCCGGGTGGTCGAAGCCGTTACGGATGCCGTTGACGAGCTGCTCGACCGTAAACAGCGCGATCAATATCGCCGCGAGCGGGATTACCGCATAGAGCGAGGCGATCGGCGTGCCCGACGGCAGGCGGAAGCTGCCGAAGCCCCGGAGATAGTTGATATAGCCGAACCAGATCAGGCAAAACGCCACGGCAAGCACTACGATGCGGATGATGATCTCGACGATCATCCGCGGCGTGCCGTGCAAGGATTCAGAGATCGCCGTCAGATAAAGATGATCGTTGCGGCGCGTCGCCACCGCCGCTCCGATGAAGATCGCGTAGATGAACAGGGTCGAGGTGACTTCCTGCAACCACAGCCAGGGGTGGCCGATGGTGCGCGTGATGATGTCGAACATCACCGACAGCGAGAAGCCGAAGCACAACGCCCCGCACACCATCATCAGCACGAGCTCGAGCCGGTCGAGCGCCCGCCATTTCAGGTGATGCTGCCGCTGCAAGACCAGTTTGTCGGCGATGGCCATTGAAGGCGCTCCGTATCCGCTTTTTCCGTCATGGACGGGCTCGTCCCGGCCATCCACGTCTTTGAGGGGCAGCTAGAAAGGAATACGTGGATGCCCGGCACAAGGCCGGGCATGACGATAAGGCCGCTAGTTGATCGCCTTGATCAGGTCCTTGATCTTCTCCGCATGGGGACCGAGGTCCTTGGCAAGCTTGTCGAGATACGGATCGGCAATTTTCTGGAAGCCGGTCTTGTCGACATCGGTCACGATCTTGACGCCGATCTTTTCGAGCTTGGCGGCAGCCGCCTTTTCCAGCTCGAACGCCCGTTTGGGTTCCTGAACGCTGACATCCCGCGCCGCTGCCTGCACCCATCCTCTCTGCTCGGCATTCAAACTCTGCCAAAGCTTGTCGCTGATCCAGAGGATAGCGTTGTTGGCTTCGTGCTCGGTCATCGAAAGCACCGGCGCGACTTCGTAATGGCGGTTGATGAGGTAGACGTTGACGGCGTTTTCACCGAAGTCCATCACCCCGGTTTGCAAAGAGGTATAGACGCTGCCGAACGGCATGTGCACGGTTTGGGTGCCATAGGCGGCGAACATGGTGTCCTCGGTTGCGGTCGCCTGCACGCGAACCTTGTACCCCCTGAGGTCCTCGACCTTGCGCACTTCCCGCTTGCCATACATGTGCCGAAAACCCTGGGTGCCGAGCCCGATGGCGTGAATGCCCTGCACCGTTTCGTCGATCATGTCGCGGATAGCTTCGAACACTTTTGGATCGCCGAGCGCCTTGACGTTGTGGTCTTCGCTGCGAAACAGATAGTGCAGCGACATCACACCTGCCTGCGGCGAGATGGTGGACGTATTGGCCGACGACACGATAGCGAAATCGATGTCGCCCGAACGAACCAGTTGCAGGATTTGCGGCTCCTGCCCGAGCTGGGCGCCCGGATACTGGTCGATCAGCATCGTACCCTTGCTCAATTCTTTCAGCTTGGCCGAGAAGATGTCATAGGCAATGCTGTAGCCGGAATTGAGCTGCTGATCGTGTGCGAAGCGATAATGCTTGACCTCTTGCGCGCCTGCCGCACCCGCCAACATCGCGGCCGCGAGAGCCCCCAGCAGGCTTATTATTTTTCCTTGGTGACGCAACGTCGCTTCCTCCCGTTGATTTTTTTAACCCGCGTCAATTGATGGCGCGGATCAGGTTCTTGATTTTCTCGGCATGAGGTCCAAGCCCCTTGGCGAGCTTGTCGAGATAGGGATCGGCAATCGCCGTGAAGCCGGACTTGTCGACGTCGGTCACGACCTTGACGCCGATCGACTTCAGCTTTTCGGTTGACTGATGTTCGAGCTCAAGCGCCTTGGCTGGTTGGGTCCGGTTCACCTCATCGGCCGCGGCCTGCACCCAGCCTTGTTGCTCCGGCGTGAGACTGTTCCATAGTTTGTCGCTGACCCAGACCAGGCTGTTGTTGGCCTCGTGTTCAGTCAGCGACAGCACGGGTGCTACTTCGTAATGCTTGTTGGCCAGATAGACGTTGATGCCGTTTTCAGCGACGTCCATCACCCCGGTTTGCAGCGAGGTGTAGACGCTGCCAAACGGCATATGGACGATCTGGGCGCCGTAGGCCGGGAACATGGTGTCCTCGGTCGGTGTCGCCTGAACCCGGACCTTCAGCCCCTTGATGTCCTCGATCTTCCGGATCTCGCGTTTAGCGTACATGTGACGAAGGCCGAGCGTGGCGAGCCCGATGACGCGGGCGCCCTGGACCGTTTCGGCAATCATCGCTTTGACCGCTTTGGAAACCTCGGGGTCCGCGATCGCCTTGATCAGATGAGCTTCATTGCGGAACAGGAAGTGCATCGACATCACACCGGCCTGCGGCGACAGGGTCGCAGCATTGGCCGAGGACGAGATGCAGAATTCAACGTCGCCGGATTTAACGAGCTGGAGTACCTGCGGCTCCTGCCCGAGCTGCGCGCCCGGATACTGGTCGATCAGCATCGTACCCTTGCTCAGGGTCTTGAGCTTGTCGGCGAAGATATCGCCAAGGATTCCGTAGCCGGTAGTCTTCGGCTGATCATAGGCGAAGCGGTAATGCTTCACCTCTTGTGCGGTTGCGCCTGCCGCCGTGAAAAGAAAGGCAGTAACGAACGCGGCGAATAGCTTGCCAAAACTGGCCATCGTCTCCCCCTCCCCGATTGTTTTCTTTGATCATCCCATCGGCTTTGTCGGGATGTCAATCGAACTGAGGGCGGAGAGCGGCCGTTTAATCCGTCATTTCCCTTTGTCATTCCCTTGGGCGCGCATGAAATCGAAATCGCAGCCTTCGTCGGCCTGCAAAATGGTCTCGTTGAACAGGTGCGCGTAGCCCCGCTTGGCCCATTCGGCCGTCGGCAGCTTGAGCGCGGCGCGGCGCTTTTCGAGTTCGGTGGCGTCGACCAACAGGTCGATGCTGCGTTTGGCGACATCGAGGCGGATCATGTCACCGGTCTTCACCAGTGCCAGCGGACCGCCGACGGCCGACTCCGGCGTAATGTGGAGCACGATGGTGCCGAAAGCCGTGCCGCTCATCCGAGCATCCGAAATCCGCACCATGTCTTTAACTCCCGCGCGAAGCAGCTTGCTCGGGATTGGCAGATAGCCCGCTTCCGGCATACCGGGCGCGCCCTTCGGTCCCGCGTTGCGCAACACCAGCACATCGTCGGCGGAAACCTCCAGCGCGGGATCATCCACCCGCAGCGTCATGTCTTCGACGGATTCGAACACCACCGCGCGGCCGGTGTGCTGCAACAGCTTTGCCGTCGCCGCCGACTGCTTGATGACGGCGCCGCGCGGCGCGAGATTGCCGTGCAGCACGGCCATCGAGCCCTGCGCATTGATGGGATTGCTGCGCGGACGGATAACGTCCTGCCCTGGCACGTCTTCGGCGCCCGCGACAACGTCGCGCAACGTCGCGCCAGTGATGGTTTTTGTGTCGAGATCGATGAGATCGCCGAGCTGCGCCATCAGTTTCGGCACGCCGCCGGCGTGGTGGAAATGTTCCATGTAATGCGCGCCTGACGGTTTCAGGTCGATCAGGACCGGCACCTCGCGACCCAATTTGTCAAACGCTGCAAGATCAATGCGATGCGGACTGCGGTTAGCCATCGCGGTCAAATGGATCAGGCCATTGGTCGATCCGCCAATCGCCTGCATCACGACCTGCGCGTTCCTGAAAGAAGACGCCGTCAACATTTCGCTCGGCTTCGGTCCCTTGGTCTTGGCCATTTCGGCGGCGACCTTGCCGCTGGCCTCGGCGAGCCGAAAACGTTCGGCATGGGGCGCGGGGATCGTTGCGCTCATCGGCAGCGACAGGCCGAGCGCTTCGGTCACGCAAGCCATGGTGCTGGCGGTGCCCATCACCATGCAGGTGCCGACCGATGGCGCAAGCCGGTTACTCACCGCCTCGATCTCGACTTCATCAATTTCGCCAGCGCGGTGCTTGCCCCACAGCCGGCGGCAATCGGTGCAGGCGCCCAGCACCTCGCCCCGGTGATGTCCGACCACCATCGGGCCGACCGGGATAACGACGGTCGGTAGATCGGCCGAGATCGCGGCCATGATCTGCGCCGGCAAGGTCTTGTCGCAGCCGCCGATCACCACCACCGCATCCATCGGCTGGGCGCGGATCATCTCCTCGGTATCCATCGCCATCAGGTTGCGCAGGTACATCGAGGTTGGGTGCGAAAAGCTTTCCGCGATCGAAATGGTCGGAAACACCATCGGCATCGCGCCGGACAGCATCACGCCGCGCTTCACCGCCTCGATGATCTGCGGCGCGTTGCCGTGGCAGGGGTTGTAGTCGCTATAGGTGTTGGTGATGCCGACGATCGGGCGGTTCAGCGCGTCGTCGGAATAGCCCATCGCCTTGATGAAGACCTTGCGCAGAAACAGCGAAAACCCGGGATCGCCATAACTCGCCAGTCCCTTGCGCAATCCGTCGGCCATTTTCTTATTTCCTTTTGTTGTCATTCCGGGGCGCCTCGCAGAGGTGAACCCGGAATCCAGAAGTTGTTGCAAAAGATTCCGAGCTCATCGCCACGCGATGCCCCGGAATGACGCGTCCGCGTCACTTCAGATCGATGATCCGACTTTTGTCGCCGTCGAACTCCATGCCGCAGAACGAACCGCCCTGATAGAAATCGCCGACCGGATCGGGCTTGAGCTTGGCCTGCTCGGCAAAGGCGTGTTCACGGAAATCTTCGGCGCGGCCGGTCGGGCGATAGCCGAGATCGATGGCGCGATGATTGTCCCACCATCCGCGCTCGTTGTTCGACGCGCCATAGAAAATTTCGAAATGAATATCGGGATGATCGAGCCCGATCCGGCACAGCTGCACCAGGTCTCCCGGCTTCAACCAGATCGAAAGCCGGCGATGATCGAGCGGCTTTTCGCCGAAATTGCCGATCCGGATGCAGGTGACCTTCATGCCGTGCTTGTCGGCATAGAGCGCGCCGACGGCCTCGCCGAACGCCTTGCTGACGCCGTAGCGGCTGTCGGGCCGCGGCGTCACGTTGGTGCCGATATGGTGATAGCGCGGATAGAAGCCGATCGCGTGATTTGAGGAGGCAAACACGATGCGCTTGACGCCTTTTTTGTGCGCGGCCTCGAACAGGTTGTAGCAGCCGATGATATTGGCTTGCAGGATGTCGTCCCACGGACCTTCGACGGAATAACCGCCGAAATGAATGATGCCGTCGACGCCTTCACACATCGCCTCGACTTCCGCCATGTTGGCGAGATTAGCCGCCTTGAATTTCTCGTTTTTGCCGAGATCGGCCGGCGCCGTGAGGTCGCTCAACAGCAAATCCGGATAGATCGGCGGCAGCAATTTGCGCAAGCTTGTGCCGATTCCACCCGACGCGCCGGTCATCAATATACGTGGCATTTCATCCCTCATTGTCAGATCGTTGCACCAATATGGCGCGGCGCGCGGTGCGCGGCAAGCGCGCTTGCTGCAACCGTATGGCAATGTTAGCAAATAGCTTGGTGAGGAAGTCAAACCACAACGAGAAAATTAAATGTCCGAAAAGCCCGCACGCCCCGGCTTTCAGCCGGCCACGCATTATCCCGATCCCGCCATCCACGCGTTCGATCCGCGCTTTGAGAAATACTGGCTGAAATTATCGGCCGTCGAGCGGCTCGCGACCGGGCTGCGCTGGGCCGAAGGGCCAGTCTGGTTCGGCGATGGGCGGTATCTGTTGTGCAGCGACATTCCGAACCACCGCATCATCAAATGGGAAGAAGAGACTGGAGCGGTCAGCGTCTATCGCAAGCCGTCGAATTTCGGCAACGGCAATACCCGCGACCGCCAGGGTCGGCTGGTCACCTGCGAGCATGGCGGGCGCCGCGTGACCCGGACCGAATATGACGGTTCGATTACGGTGCTGATGGACTCCTTCAACGGCAAGAAGCTGAATTCGCCGAATGACGTCGTCGTGAAGTCAGACGGCTCGATCTGGTTCACCGATCCGGTGTTCGGCCTGCTTGGCAATTACGAAGGCTATGTCGCTGAATCCGAGATCGACGCCAACGTCTACCGGATCGATGGCGGAACCGGCAAAGCCAGCATCGTTGCCGAAGGCGTGTTGGGACCGAACGGGCTTTGCTTCTCGCCGGACGAGAAAATCCTCTACCTCGTGGAATCCCGCGGCGTGCCGAACCGCCAGATTCTCGCTTACGACGTTTCGCCTTCCGGTGACAAGATCACCAACAAGCGGGTCCTGATCGACGCCGGTCCCGGCACGCCGGACGGCATGCGTTGCGACATCGACGGCAATCTCTGGTGCGGCTGGGGCATGGGCGACGCCGAACTCGATGGCGTCATGGTGTTCGCGCCCGATGGCAAGCCGATCGGCCGCATTGCGCTGCCCGAACGCTGCGCCAATGTCTGCTTCGGCGGATTGAAGCGCAACCGCCTGTTCATGGCTGCGAGCCAGTCGATCTACGCGCTCTACGTGAACACGCAAGGCGCGGTGGGGGGTTAGTTGTTCTTGTCATTCCGGAGCGATGCGAAGCAATCCAGAACCCCGCTGTCATCACCGGGCTTGACCCGGTGATCCACGTCCTTGCTTTCTTCTTCATGGCAACAGAGACGTGGGTGACAAGCCCGGCCATGACGAATTACGTAGATCGTCGACAAAACAAAAGCGCCGGAGCGGAAATCCGTCCCGGCGCTTTCATTTTAAAAATTACTAGAGCTTACGCTGCGTTGAAGCCGGCGACGGCCTTGACCTCGAGATATTCCTCGAGACCGAACTTACCCCACTCACGGCCGTTGCCCGACTGCTTGTAGCCGCCGAACGGCGCAGTGCGGTCGTTCGGCACGCCCTGCAGGTTGACGTTGCCGGCGCGGATGCGGCGGCCGACGCGACGTGCGCTTTCCACCGTATCGCCGGAAACATAACCGGCAAGCCCATAGGGCGTATCGTTGGCGATCCGCACCGCGTCTTCCTCGTCCTTGGCGCCAAGAATGGTGAGCACGGGGCCGAAGATTTCCTCGCGCGCAATCGTCATATCGTTGGTGACATCGGCGAAGATGGTCGGGCGGACATAGTAGCCCTTGTTGACGCCCTCGGGCAGGCCGGGACCGCCGGCAACCAGCGTGGCGCCTTCCTCGATGCCCTTGTTGATCAGCGCCTGGATCTTGTCCCACTGAATGCGCGAGACCACCGGGCCGATGTTGGTGCCTTCGGCGCGCGGATCGCCGGCCTTGGTCTTGTCGGCGACGCCCTTGGCGATGGCGGCGACTTCCTTCATCTTCGACAGCGGCACGATCATCCTAGACGGTGCGTTGCACGACTGGCCGGAATTGTTGAACATGTGCATCACGCCGCCGGTGACGGCCTTGGTGAGGTCCGCGCCTTCGAGAATGACGTTCGGCGACTTGCCGCCGAGTTCCTGGCTGACGCGCTTGACGGTCGGTGCGGCGCGCTTGGCGACGTCGATGCCGGCGCGGGTCGACCCCGTAAACGAGATCATGTCGATGTGGGGATGCTCGCTCATGGCGGCGCCGACCTCGGGACCGAGGCCGTTGATCAGGTTGAACACGCCCTTCGGCACGCCGGCTTCATGCAGGATTTCCGCGAAGATCAGCGCCGAGGTCGGGGTGAATTCCGACGGCTTGAGGATCATGGTGCAGCCGGCGGCGAGCGCAGGCGCGACCTTGCAGGCGATCTGGTTCAGCGGCCAGTTCCACGGCGTGATCATGCCAATCACGCCGACGGGCTCACGCACCACCACGGCGGTGCCGATCGGCTCCTCGAAATGGTAGTTCTTCAGAACCTCGAGCGTGGACATGATGTGGCCGAGGCCGGCGCCGGCCTGCAGCTTTTCGGCCATCGGCAGCGGCGCGCCCATCTCGTCGGAGACGGCAGCGCCGATTTCCTTCATGCGGCCCTTGTAGATTTCGACGACCTTGGTCAGCAGCGCCACGCGCTCCTCGCGGCTGGTCTGCGAATAGGTCTCGAACGCGCGTTTGGCGGCGGCGACCGCCTTGTCGACGTCGGCCTTGGAGCCAAGGGCAATCTCATACATCGCCTCTTCGGTCGCCGGATTGACGACAGGCGTGGACTTCTTGACGACCGGATCGACCCAGGCGCCGTCGATGTAGAATTGCAGGCGGTTGACCATCGGAAACCTCTTGATTTCGGGGGCTATCGGGGAACGGGCGCTCGGCCGACATTCCTATACCTGCATTCTTGCACGAACGCGGGCCAAATTGAACCCGCCATATGCGGGACGCCGCGTTGCGGCCATGGCGGGATATAAGGTCGGCGATGTGAAAGACGCAAGGCCGCAACCCTTCCCACCGTCATTCCGGGGCGCGCAAAGCGCGAGCTATGATGCGCAATTGCGCACCTGAGAATCCATTCATCGATACGAGCGGTGGTAAGATGGATTCCGGGCCCACGCGAAGACGCGTGTCCCGGAATGACAACCATCAAAATTCCGTCACACGGCCAATTTCCGGTGCCGCACCGGCGCGCCTGACGTGAGGCTCTCCGCCGCATCGATGATGGCGTTCGCATCCAAGCCATGATGGCGATAGAGGTCGTCGATGGTGCCGGTCTGGCCGAAATGTTCGACGCCGAGCGCTTCCACCCGATGGCCGCGCACACCGCCGAGCCAGGCCAGTGTGGCGGGATGTCCATCGATCACGCTCACCAGGCCGCAATCGCGCGGCAGCGGCGCCAGCAATTTCTCGATATGGGACAGATGCGCCACGCCGCGGCGGTCGCGGCGAAGTTTTCGCGCGGCGGTCCAACCCGCATGCAATCGATCCGCGGACGTAATCGCGAGCAGGCCGATGTCGCGGCGGCTTTCGCCCAGAAGTCCAACCGCCTCGATTGCTTCCGGCGCCACCGCGCCGGTATAGGCAATGACGACTTCCGCATTCGGTCCGGGCTTGCGCAGCCAGTAGGCACCTTCGGTGATGCCGGTCTCGAGGTCCGGCGTCATGATCCGCTGCGGCTGCTCAAGCGTGCGGGTGGTGAGCCGCAGATAGACCGAACCGCCCTCGCCGGCTTCGCGCTGCATGTGACGGAAACCCCATCCCATGATCACGGCGAGCTCGTCGACAAAGGCGGGCTCAAAGGACGAAAGCCCATCCTGCGCCATACCGATCAAAGGCGTTGCGATCGACTGATGCGCGCCGCCTTCCGGCGCGAGCGTGATGCCTGAGGGCGTCGCCGCCACCATGAAGCGCGCATCCTGGTAGCAGGCGTAGTTCAAGGCATCGAGGCCGCGCTCGATGAAGGGATCGTAGAGTGTCGCAACCGGCAACAGCCGCTCGCCATTGATCGCATGCGACAGCCCGAGCGCCGACATCAGGATAAAAAGGTTCATCTCGGCGATGCCGAGTTCGATGTGCTGGCCCTTGGGCGAGGCGTCCCAGTTGAAGGTCGAGGGGATTTTCTCGCTGCGGAACAGGTCAGCCTTCTCGGCACGCGCGAATAGCCCGCGCCGATTGACCCAGGCGCCGAGATTGGTCGACACCGTCACATCGGGCGAAGCGGTGACGATGCGCTCGGCCAACGCGCTATCACCGCGTGCCAGCTCATTGAGAACAAGACCGAAGCCCTGTTGCGTCGACATCTGCGGCGACGGCGAGAAGGCGAGCCGCTCGGGCACGGCGATTTCAGGCGCGCTCAGCCGCCGCCTGCCCTCGCGGTTGAACGGCGCCGACGCCAGGTACGCCTCGAGTTCGGCAGGCGTTTGCGACAGGCCCTCGAACTTGTCCCACTCGTGGCCGGGGCGGATATTCTGCGTCCCGCGCCACTTCTCCATCTGCGCGACTGTCATCAGGCCGGCATGGTTGTCCTTGTGACCCTGGAACGGCAGGCCGACGCCCTTGATGGTATAGGCGATGAAGCAGACCGGACGGTCGTGGTCGATGGACTCGAACGCCTCGCACATGCTCGCCATGTCGTGGCCGCCGAGATTGGACATCAGCGCCAGCAATTCCTCGTCACTGCGCCGCTCTATCAGTTGGGTGACGGATCCCTGATCGCCGATCTCGTCGCGCAAATGCTTGCGGAACGCCGCCCCGCCCTGGAAGCACAGCGCCGCATAGAGCTGGTTCGGGCAGGCATCGATCCATTTCCGCAAGGCCTCGCCGCCCGGCTCGGCAAAGGCCTCGCGCATCAACCGGCCGTACTTCACGATCACCACATCCCAGCCGAAATTGCGGAACATGGATTCGAACTTTTCCCACAGCCCCTCGCGCACCACGGCGTCGAGACTCTGGCGGTTGTAGTCGACCACCCACCAGGTATTGCGCAGGCCGTGCTTCCAGCCCTCGAGAAGCGCCTCGAAGATATTGCCCTCGTCCATCTCGGCGTCGCCGACGAGCGCGATCATCCGTCCTTCGGGGCGATTTTTGGCCCAGCCATGCGCCTTGACGTAATCCTGCACCAGCGAGGCAAACAGCGTCTGCGCCACGCCGAGCCCCACCGAGCCGGTCGAGAAATCGACGTCGTCGACGTCCTTGGTCCGCGACGGATAGGATTGCGCGCCCTTGAAGCCGCGGAAGTTCTCCAGCTTCTCGCGAGTCTGATGCCCGAACAAATACTGGATCGCATGAAACACCGGGCTCGCATGCGGCTTCACCGCGACGCGGTCCTGCGGTCGCAGCACCGAGAAATAAAGCGCCGACATGATGGTGGCGAGCGAAGCGGAAGACGCCTGGTGTCCGCCGACCTTCAACCCGTCGACATTGGGCCTGATGTGGTTGGCGTGGTGGATGGTCCAGGAGGATAGCCACAGCACCTTGCGCGCCAGCGCTGAGAGGGTTTCGAGACGTGCGGACGTGTTCGGCATGGCGTGGCTCCCAATCCCAAGGCTTTTGGTGGCCCGATGGCCGCCGATTTTACCGCGTCCGGTTTCGCTAAAAATCTCAAATCTTAGCGGCATACCCTGATATTTTGGGATAATATATCAATCCGA
>Ga0210387_10002772_pt1 | contig 13451 bp, 5 predicted proteins | sample IncBWC7OmetaG_FD_160108 | JGI IMG/M metagenome (GOLD analysis project Ga0210387, IMG submission 160108) | Forest soil microbial communities from Barre Woods Harvard Forest LTER site, Petersham, Massachusetts, United States - Inc-BW-C-7-O ...
AAGGATTTCTTTCCTGCCGCTATCAAGGCGCCGGGTCGCGCTCGAAGCATGGCTCGATCATGATCTATCGCTTCGCTTCTCAGACCGCATTCTGCCCGTCGACAAACAGGTGGCCGATCGTTGGGGGACAATCGCCGGCCGCGCAGCCGCGAAGAAATCCCCTCTGCCCGTAATTGATGGGTTGTTCGCCGCAACAGCTCAGCATCACAATCTGACTCTTGTCACCCGAAACACCAGGGACATCGCCGCGACCGGCGTGCCTGCCTTCGATCCATGGACCGCGTGAGCAGTTGCACCGGGTTCAACATTCACTCTTGGTTGCATATGAATCTGCTCGGAACAGCTGATGGCGCGGGACCTCACACCACGAAGTACTTTGCCTGGGGATGATGTACAACGATCGCCGACGTTGACTGCTCCGGCTCTAGAAGAAATCCAGTCGTCAGCTTCACCCCAACGTTCTCCTCCGGATGCAGCAGCGCAAACAGCTTGGTTTGATCTTCCAGGTTAGGACACGCCGGATAGCCAAACGAGTAACGCGACCCTTGATATTTCTGATGGAATAGATCGCGGATATGGGCCGAGTCCTCGCCCGCAATGCCCAGTTCCTCGCGCATCTTCTTGTGAAGATATTCCGCCAGCGCCTCCGCGGTCTCGACGCTGAGCCCGTGAAGATAGAGATACCGTGTATACTCCCCGCCCTCAAATAAGCGCTGCGTTTCTTCCGATGCTTTCGATCCGATAGTCACCAGAGAGAGCCCAATCACGTCCATCTTTGCGGAGCTTTTGGGAGCAAAGAAGTCCGATATGCAAAGCTTCCGCCCCTCACGCTGACGTGGAAACGTAAAGCGAAGCAGTTCTGATTTCCTTGGTGAACCGTCATCTCCTTCGTTCGGTTTTGACTCCGCCTCGTACACAATCACGTCATTCCCATCAGCCTGGGCCGGAAAATATCCATACACGACTTTAGGCTCAAAAATCCCACTAGCAATAATCTCTTCCTGCAGCTGGAGTTTGATGGGACGAAACTTCTGCTCCACCAGCCGCACGTAGTCTTCCTGCGATGCCGTCTTCAACTGCCACTGATTCTTGAACAGCGCTGTGTCGTTGATGTACTGAAACACTTCGCGCAGATCGAAATCCTTGCGCACTCGGACACCCCAAAAGGGAGGCGTAGGAATGCTCGAAGCATCGCTCACCACCGCGCTTCGCTCGGCGAAAACCGGCCCTGTCTCCTCGTCGACTGCGGACGCCTTGGCATACTCTTTGACTGTGCGTCCCTCTTGCAACCGGGCTTGCTTCTTGCCATTCGCCGTGGCCAGGTCTTCCATGATGTGCAGACCCGCGAAGGCATCGTCGGCGTAGAACACGGCGTTCGAATACTCCCGCCGCAAATCATCCTCTACATACTTTCTGGTCAAGGCTGCGCCGCCGCAAATGACCGGGAATTCCAGCTTCTGCCGTTCCAGGTCCTGAATGACGTATTTCATCTCCAACGTGGATTTCACCAGCAATCCGCTCAGTCCGATGGCGTCTGCCTTGTGGTCCTGCGCCGACTTGATAATCGTATCGCCCGGTTGCTTGATTCCGAGATTGACCACCTTAAAACCGTTGTTGGTCAAAATAATGTCGACCAGGTTCTTACCAATATCGTGGACATCGCCCTTCACCGTCGCCAGCACAATGGTGCCCTTCTGCTGCGACCCGGCCTTCTTCTCCATCTTCGGCTCGAGATAGGCCACGGCCTGCTTCATCACTCCAGCCGAATCAAGCACTGATGGTAATTGCATTTTGCGCGCGCCGAATAATTCGCCAACCGTTCTCATCCCGTCGAGCAGAACCGTGTTGATGAGTTCGAGCGGGGTGTACTCATGTAGCGCATCTTCCAGAAGCTCTTCCAGCGTTTTCTTGTGCGCCCCATCGCCCACGGCTTTTTCGCCATTGATAATGGCGAATTTCAACTTGTCGTCGACGGAGAGCGTCTCCACGTGCGCCGTCGTGGACCCTTGCACCTTGCCCTTGGTCCCTGCAAAATGCTGCATGTATTTTTGCAGCGGGTCACCGTCCGACCGGTCCTGAAAGATCAGCTTGCGAGCAAGTTCAACCTCTTCATGAGGAATTTTGTACAAGGGATAGATTTTCGTGTAGTTGACGATGGCCATATCCAGACCATAGTCCACCGCCTCGTGCATGAAAACCGAGTTCAACACTCGCCGCGGGTAAGCATCCAGACCAAATGAGATATTGCTGACGCCGAGAATCGTCTTCACGTCGGGCAATTCTTGTTTGATCCGCTTGATCGCGTTGAGCGTCTCGATTCCTGCCGAGCGATATTCTTCTTGCCCGGTCGAAATCGGTAGCGTGAGCGCGTCAAAGATAATGTCCACTGGCCGTATGCCGTACTTGGTCGTTGCCAAGTCATAAATACGTTTGGCAATCGCGGTTTTCTTTTCGGCGGTCAGCGCCATGCCCTCTTCATCGATGGTGAGCGCAATCACTGCAGCGCCATAACGCTTCGCCATAGGCAAGACTTTCGAAGTACGCTTCTCGCCATCCTCCAGATTGATCGAGTTGATGATGGCCTTGCCTGGAATACGCTTGAGTGCTTCTTCGACGACATCCGCCTCGGTTGAATCCACGAGAATGGGCGCAGGCACCCGAGTCGCGACCTTTTCCAGAATCGCAGTGATGTAACCCTTCTCATCCTCGCCGACGATGGCGCAGCACAAATCGAGCATGTGCGAGCCTTCGTTCACCAGCTTCTTCGCTAGCGCTAGAATGTCGTCGTATTTCTTGCCTCGCACCAGGTTCCGGAAGTGTTCAACCCGCGTGGTCGTGTTCATTTCTTCAGCCACGACCAGGGGCTTCGGATCTAGATCGAGAGGAACGGACGTGTAGGCGCTCGACGCCGCCGCCGTCGGCTTCACCTCACGCTTAGCCGGTTCAATGCCGGAAACCGCGTCCACCACCGCTTTCAGGTGTTCGGGCGTAGTGCCGCAACAGCCACCCACGATGCGAACACCGTAGTCCTGAACAAAATGCTTGTGAAATTGCGCCAACTCTGCCGGCGTCAGCTTGTAGACGGCGTGTCCGCCTTCGTTGTGCGGCAGCCCGGCGTTGGGCAACACCGAAACATACTTGGTTGAGTTGGCGCCTAAGAAGCGGACCGCATCGTTCATCTCCACTGGTCCGGTCGCGCAGTTGAGGCCGATGATGTCCACGTCGAACGGCTCAAGCGCAGTCAGGGCGGCGCCGATTTCCGTGCCCAGCAGCATCGTGCCACTTTCTTGCAACGTAACTTGCACCGTAACCGGCAGACGTTTTCCCGCCTTCTGCATCGCCTCAAACACGGCTACAACCGCTGCCTTCGCCTGGCCGAGGTCCTGGGCTGTCTCGATTAATAAGACATCGACGCCACCTTCGATTAAAGCGAGAGCTTGTTCTACATAGCTCGCTACCATGTCATCGAACTTGATGTGTCCCAGTGACGGTAGCTTGGTCGTCGGCCCCATCGATCCGGCGACGAATCGCGGACGGTTTTTCGTCGAAAATTGTTGGGCTACTTCCTTCGCGATCTTGACCGCTGCAAGATTTATTTCCGCGACCCGGTCCGCCAGACCGAATTCGCCCAGAACGATGCCTGTGCCACCAAAAGTGTCGGTCTCGACCACATCGCAACCGACACCAAAGAAGTCGGCGTGAATGTCACGAATAATGTCGGGCCGGCTTAGCACCAGCACTTCGCTGCAGTTCTCCTTGCCCCAGTAGTCGTCCAGGGTAGGATTGCGCTTCTGGATATTCGTGCCCATTGCGCCGTCGTAGATGACGACGCGCTCGCGAACGGTTTGGAGGAAATCAGACATTTCAAGCTTTCAGCTGTCAGCACTCACAATCGTTAACCACAAAGGAACTAACGTTCATCAAGAAACCCACATATACAAACGCCGGTCCTCGGTTGGGGGGACCGGCGTTATCCATCTCTGACTGAACCTGGAAAACCTAGCTCCCTGGTACCGGCACTGCCGGCGCGCCCTCCGCCACCTCAGCTTGATTGAACACCGCGTTTGCACCCATATGCGCTGGCCGGGCGGCCAGCATCTGTTCTTTGCGGTAGACCAAGTTGCTGGCGTTAAAGCTCGCGATTTCGAAGCCGTGCCCGTGGGTGATCGCATCCGTGGGACAAGCCTCGACGCAGTATCCGCAGAAGATGCATCGATTGTAGTCGATGTTATAAACCTTGGCGTAGCGCTCCGCCCCGCTTACTCGATGCTCGGCCGTATTCTCCGCCGCCTCGATATAAATGCAGTTCGAGGGACAGGCTGCCGCGCACAGAAAACAAGCGACGCACTTTTCCAATCCGTTCTCATCGCGCTGCAGGACATGTACACCGCGAAAACGCTCCTGAAACTTGGCCCCCCGAAGAGGACCCGGTCCATCGGGGTAGTTCTCCACCTGCGTGGGCTGGAATATCTCCATGAACGTAATGCTCATGCCCTTGGCGATGGCCGCAATGTTTTTCAGCACTGGCATACCTGATTAGTATATCGGAAGCAGAGTGGGCACCGCAGGATGAGGCAGCGAGTGGGGCCCTGGGCCTGGCGGAAGGTTGAATTTCGCAGCGCGGCGGCTAGTGCTGGATATTCAGATCGGCATAGAAGCTGAAACTCGCAAGTAGGACTTGATCGTTCCCAGGAATATACAACCCGAACTTCCCCGCTGCCAGATTGCCTCCGGACGCGGTCCACTTGTCCAGAATCACCCAGGCGTCGCCCTCCTTCGTCTGATTAACAATTTCGTTGGGCGTGACGCGAATCTGCATAAATCGAAAACTCTTCTTTTCGCTCTTGTGCGGGATCTTGACTTCGTCCGACTTCTGCCCGTTGTGCACGCCGGTGCGATAGAAATTGTTTTCGTCCATCTGGAAGAGTACGTAATTGTTAGAGTCGATATAATTCACAACCCACTGCAGCCGGTGACCTTTCTGCAGCATCACCGAAAACGCAAATGTTCCCGACGTGGGGGAAACGCCGTACAACACAAAGTCTCCACCTTTGTGGACGAAGCCGTTCTTGTCAGGTTTCCAACTGGCAGGGTCATCCCACTTGGACATTCCACTGGGAGAAAGCGCCAAATCGACGCTCTTCGATTGGCCAGCGACGACTTCCAGGGCAGACGACCGAGTCACACTGTCAGCGATTCGTGCCGTCAAAGTGTACGTACCCGGCGGCAGGCTTAGCGGACTCCCACTGGTCACTTTAACTGGCGCTTCGCCGGTCTTGGTAAGAGTAACTACCGATTCCGTAGGTGAAAAAGTGATACGCAACTCACCTGTGCCCGCTTCCAGCCCTGCCTCTGCACCCGCGACCGCAACATTCACGCCCGCGACGAAGTGCCTCTGAATCCGCTTCGGCTTGAATCGATCCTTGCGCAATTCAATGACGTGGTCGCCGGGAGCGATCGTCGCGAGACCGAACGTTCCATCCGGCTGCACCACTCCCACGGCTGCCTGGTCGACAAAGACTTGCGCGCCCGGCGTTCCACCTTGGATGGAAAGCGACGACAGATGCGGAATCGGCTGCAGGCTGAAGGCCAGCTTGGTTTGTTCCCCCTTGCGAACCCGAACCTTCTGCGGCGGAAGATCCTGAAAGCCCGCCTTGCTGACCGTGACCACGTAATCTTTTGGCTCAAGATTAGGAATCCGCAGTTGACCACCTTGCGTGGTTCCCTTCTGCATCTGTCCATCGAGATAGACTCGCGCTTTGTCCTCGCTCGTGACAATAACGAGAGTGCCAATGTTCTGACCCGACATCAAAAAGGTCGCAAGCGTTGGAGCTGGGCCGACATCGATGTCCAACTTGTATTGATCGTCGCCGTGAATCAGGGCGAGTTGATGAGTGCCGGGCGAGACTTGCGGGAGTTCCCATCCGTTTTCTGGCATGGCGGCCGCAGACTGCCCGTCAAGGCTGAGCTTGGCCGCGGGATCACTGGAGTACACGTGGACTTGGCTGCCGAGATTGCTCACCACAACGGCCAAGAGTCGGTTGGCAGCGATCCGCCCCTTCACCGCCGGCATCACTCCCGCTTCGCTTGAAAAAGTGAAGGAAGTATTTCCTTGCTTGCCGTCGAATTTCAACTTGTGCTCGCCGGGTGCCAGCTTATCGACTGTCCACTGCGCACCTTCGAGTTCGACCGGAGGTTGATCGTCAATTGAGACTTTCCCTGTTCCCGTGTCGGAAGACAACTTCACCACCGGCAAAGCCGGATCGAGAGTCAAGTCAATAGAAACGGGCGACCCAGCCTTGGCCTCGATTGTGGTGGTCTTGGATTGGTAACCGTTTAACTCGGCCTCAACTTGATAACTTCCCTCCGGTAAATCAACTTGCAGATTGGAAGTTCCACGAACCTCATGGTCAATTCGAATGGTTGCCCTCGGAGGCGAGGTGTGCACGGTGATGCGCGCAACCGTTGACGCCGGAATCGACGGGTGACGATGCCTTATTAAAAAGATTGCCAACAACAATAGCCCGGCGACAACAGCAGCAATTGCCGCGCCCGGAAGTTGCAACGAACTCTTGGGCCGGATAGGACCCGCTGATGAAGATACATTCTGATCGCGGCTGGGTTGAGGTTTGCTTTCCGCCGGCGGCGGCATGGTTACGAGTGAAGTCACAGGCGGAGGTTCGGGCGCAGCCAATTCAGCATTCACTGGGGGACCAGGAGCGTCGACGCTTCCGGAAGCTGACGAAGGCGGGACCTCAGTCGGTTGCGAAAAGATCGACGCAGTTGCACCGTCTCCTGCAGAAGTCGGAAGCGCAGCCGTTCGCGGAGTCTGCCCTTTCTCCTCTCCACCATCGCGACCGGAGCCTTTGCCATGAACCGCAGCCATGTCCAACCGCCGGAGAATACGGTTCGCCACCGCAAGAACTTCTTCGTCCTCCAGATATTTACCAGCCAGAACCTGTACGCGCTCGCCGAAAACCTGCTTTACCACGGGATCAGTGATGGTCTCAGCTTCGCGTTCCATGCGTCGCAATTCTTCCAAGTCGCGGCGCCGCGCCTGCCGGCGTTGGGATTGAAGTTCACGCTGCAGCGTTTCCTGAATCTGAATGAGCCGAACCTCGCGCGGATAAGCTGCCAGCGCCTCTTCAATCCGAGACAACGCTCCGGCCAAATCACCACCCGCCTGCAGCTTGCGCGCCTGCGATACGCACTCGGTGACCGTTTGTTCCCGCTTCTGATCCAGAATCAGAGTGCGAACCGTCTTTGAAAGAGGATGGCTCGGATTCAATTCAAACGCCTGTCGAGCCAACTGATCTGCTTCCTGCCAGTTCGACTCCGCTACCAGACGCGCCTGCTCGACCAGGGCATTCGAAAAAACCGCCCGCGTCAGCGCATTGTGTTCGTCCAACTCGTAGGCTTCTTTCAGTAACTTGATCCCGTCAGCGAAACGGTCTTGTGCGCACAACTCCTGACCTTCCGTCATCAGCCGGTGCGCTTCGGTCGCGCGTTGCAGGCCGTCGTTCGCGAGCTTCTCGAGCGGTGCAAGTTCCGCGTCGTTGGGGAACTCAGCGGAAGCCTGCTCCAGGAGTCCTAGAGCGCGAGAGTAGTCACTGGAATGCAGACAGGCATCGATTTGTTCAACCAGCCGGGTTTTCGCTTCACTGCGCGATTGCTGTTCGCGACGTTTCTGCAGCCGCTCGACTTCAAACTTCAGCCCAGGATACTGGCTGTAAATCGTACGCAGAATTTCCCAATCATTGAGCGCATCGCTAAACGCACCTTCCTCTTCGTGATGGTGCGCTCGGGCAACGATGGAGTTCACCAGATCCCGCTTATCCTTGACCAGCCGCAAGGCGCGTTCGAAATGAGTTTCATCGGGATGTAATTCGAGCGCCTCTTTGAGGATGTTCACCCGCTTGTCCAGGTCGGGCTCAGCCTCCACCTGCCGGTCGATCGACGCCACAAATGCGGAGAACTCCTGTCTCTGCTGCTCCTCGATGTCATATTTAAGCGCCTGAAAAATCGCATTGGTTGGATACTTGGCCAGGTAGGTCTCGCAAACCGAGAGCGCCTTGCTGACGTTGCGTTCCGCCAGCTGCCTGCGCGCCTCAGCGTAAGCCGTGTTCATCGCGTCATGTTCGGAACGAACCTCGTTGTAAAAGCCCTGGTACGTGGCGCTTCCCTCGGGAGTGGAAATATCAGGAGCGCGCCGGTCCAACTCCAGAACCACCGCCAGTTTGGTAAGAGCGTTGCTGACGTCCCCTTTCTGCCAAGCCTCCATCGCAGCACGATGAATCTGCGTTTTCTCCTGGCGAAGTTTGTTATATTCCTGTTCCTGGCGATCGACTTCGGCAATCAGTTGCAGCGCGCGAGCCTCTTTCGGCCTGAGCTGTAGAACATTTTGCAAAGCTTCGCGGGCGTGAGGATACGCGTGATTGTCGGTATGCTGCCGTGCCAGCCGATACCAGTTGTCAATCTGCTTTTCGCTGCGCCGGCTTTCAATCTTGCTCTTCAGCGACAGAGCCGAAACGTTGTCCGGTTCCATCTCCAGAATCTCCTGGAGCTTCTGCAGGGCCAGCGGATCTTCTTCTTCCTCAAAGCGCGCCTTCGCTGCGTCCAGTAATTGGTCGATCGTCCTCCGGCGAACCGTGCTATCCAGTTGTTGACGTAGAGACTTGATCGAGGTATCGAGATGACCTTCCGCCTCCAACTCTCCCAGAATTTCTCCAGCAAACTGGTAGTCTCCAGTCTCCATCGCCTTGGTAGCGCGCTCCAGGCGGGGCCGTGTACGCGAAGAATCGAAGAACTCGATGGGTTCGTTGCGCAATGCTTTATTCAAAGCATCGCTAAATTCGCGCGCGCTGGAAAAGCGATGCCAGGGTTGCTTCGCCATTCCTTTATGCACCACGCGTCCGATGGATTGACTCACCGCCGGGTTAATGTCGGAAGCCGGAGGCGGAATCTGCCGCCGGATGGCCTCAACGATCTCATCGGCTCGGGCGCGCTGGAACGGATGCCGTCCGGTAAGCGCCTCGTACGCGACAACACTCAGCGAAAACATATCGGAGAGCGCCGACAGCGGCTTCATCTCAATCTGCTCGGGAGACATGTACAGCAGCGTGCCCTTCTGAGCCCGGGTGGAATTCGTGTCGGTCATGTGCGCCACGCCGAAGTCGATAATCTTGACCGAATCGTCTTCCATCACGAAAATGTTGCTCGGCTTCAGGTCCCGATGCACCAGGCCCCGGTCATGCGCCGCCTGCAAGCCTCGGCAGGCCTGCGAAATAATCCCAACCGTGCGCTCCACGGTCAGGCGATGGCTCGCCTTGCGGATGAATGCATCCAAAGTCGAGCCGGGCAGAAGCGGCATTACAAAGTAGGGTTTTTTCTTGCCATCTTCCTCGAATTCACCAATGTCGAAGATCTCAACGATGTTGGGGTGGCTCATGGAAGCGAGCACATCGCATTCCTTGTAGAACAACTGGAGTGAAGCCGGGTCGGGGATATCGAGGATCGTCTTGACCGCCACTTCGCGGCGAATCACAGTGTCATAGGCCCGGTAGACCAAGCCCATCCCGCCCTGGCCGAGGATCTGCCGCACTTCGTACCGGCCAGCCAATTTTCGCGGTGTGACAGAACCTTCCATGGGCCCCCTTTAGGGCAGGCCTAGCATGTTAATGCTTTTGGCAGAAAAATGGACCCCTCATTCTGCAGGAATCGCGTATTTACAAGGAGGGCGGGTCCGAACCTCAGCCGATGAGAATTAGGGTTTGGGTGCCCCGCTCCTTTGCGTTTTGTGCAAGGGGCGCGTGCGTGCGCCATGCAGGATAATTCGGGGCAACACTTACGACCTCTTTGAACGAGTGTAATCGGGGATTTATCACCAACTATCAGGCAGGACGCCTCGCATAGCATCGAGAGACCACATTTTAAGCGGATCTGGGATCACGGAGTGAGCTTGAATACGACGCCACAACCGCTGTAGCAGCCGTAGGGGTAGTTGCCGAATCCGCCGTAGAAAGTCGTCCCATACAAGCTTCCCTTCCGGTCAAGGACCAGCCCGCCGTAAGGATCTGCCCCATCGGTACAGCCGCTCTTTGAACAAAGGCTGTAGAGGACTGTCTCTTTACCTTTTGGAGTGAGCTTAAATACGACACCGGCTTCGTAGGCGCCCCCGGCGGCCGTCCCATACAGGTTTCCCAGGCGGTCCACGATCAGCCCACCGTAGGGACCTGCCCCATCGGTGCAGTTGGTTTGTGCACAGAAACTGTAAAGCACCGTCTCCTTGCCCTCTGGATTGAGCTTAAATACGACTCCACAGCCCGCGGGCGGGTAGCCGCCACAGTCCAAGTGGGCCCCGCCGCCCGCAGTCCCGTATAGGTTTCCCTTCCGATCAAAGACCACCCCTGCGTAGGGCTGTGTCCCATCAGGGCAGCCGCTCTGCGCACAGAAGCTGTAGAGAACTTTCTCCTTGCCTTCCAGCGTAAGCTTGAATGCCACGCCACACCCGTAGCCACCGCAGCCGAATGGGTCCGTCCCTCCGCGATAAGTCGTCCCATACAGGTTTCCCACTTGATCGAAGATCAGGCCAGCCGAGGGATTTGCCCCATCGGTGCAGGGCGGGCCCTGCGCACAGAAGCTGTAGAGGGTTGTTTCCTTGCCTTGCGGCGTAACCCTGAATGCGACTCCCGCTCCATACGCTCCGCCGTACTGGGTCGTCCCATACAGGTTTCCCTTCTGGTCGAGGAGCAACGCTCCTTGTGGGTTCATCCCGTCCTTGCAGTTATTCAGCGCGCAGAAGCTGTGGAGGACTTTGTATTTACCTGCTGCGGTGAGCCTGAATACGACGCCCGCGACATGTGCGCCGCCGTATGGAGTCGTATCATACAAGTTCCCTCCCTGGTCAATGACCACGCCGACGTTAGGCTCGTCCCCATCGGGGCAATTGGTCTGGGTACAGAAGCTGTACAGAACTGTCTCCTTGCCTTCTGAAGTGAGCTTGAACACGACGCCACAGCCGGGGGGCGGGCCGCTGCATATGTTGGACACCCCGCCGAACGAGGCAGTTCCATACAGGTTTCCCTGCTGGTCGAAGACCAGCCCTGCTCGGGGATTCGACCCGTCGGTGCAATTTTCGCCCCCCTGCGCACAGAAGGTGTAAAGCACACTTTCGGTTTGGGCCCGCGCCGCGCCCAGGAGAAGGCCAACAAACAGAACCACCAGCACAGTAGCGCTTTGCTTCGTCGGCAATGTTTTGCACAGCATAATTTCCCCCGGACGGGTGATTCCTTAAAGGCGGTTTTCTGTTCTTCCTACACCTGAAATTCAGCGCTGCGGCTGCCCACCCGCTTCCATTTCTGCGGGCACGGCGTCACGGACTGATCTTGAATACAACACCGCACGTGAAGGCGTCGCCTTCGTCGGCGCAAATGTTGTTCTGGAGTCCCCCCGTGGAGGTTGTGCCATAGAGGTTCCCCTTCTGGTCGGCGACTAGTCCCGCATAGGGACTCGCCCCATCGGCACAATTGCTCTGCGTGCAGAAGGTGTGGAGGACCGTTTCCTTGCCGTGGGGCCCCAGCTTGAATACGACGCCACACCCGTTACTGCAGCCGGAGTGAAATCCGCCGTACGCGGTCGTCCCGTACAGGTTTCCCGTCTGGTCGAAGATGAGCCCCTCGGGCCATGCGCCATCGGCGCAGTTATTCTGCTCACAGATGCCGTAGAGGACTGTCTCCTTGCCTGCCGCCGTGAGCTTGAATACGGTGCCCCCGCCCGCAGCCCCGCCTGCTTCGGTCGTCCCGTACAGGTTTCCCTTCTGGTCGAAGATCAGCGCGCCAGAGGGACGTGCCCCATCAGGGCAGTTGTACAAGGCACAGAAGCTGTAGAGGACTGTGTACGTGCCTTCGGGCGTGAGCTTGAATACGACTCCGTCTCCGTAGGCTCCGCCCGAGCTGGCTGTCCCATAGAAGTTTCCGTTCTGGTCCGAGACCAGCCCGCCAGAGGGATACTCCCCATCAATGCAGCGCCACTCTGAGCAAAAGAAGTGGAGGACCGTCTCCTTGCCTTTAGGCGTGAGCTTGAACACGACGCCTGCACCGCAGTCACTGCAGCCGTTAAAGATTCCTCCGTTAGAGGTCGTCCCATACAGGTTTCCCTTCCGGTCGAAAACCACCCCCGCTGCGGGATTCTCCCCATCGGTACAGTAGAGCTGTGCACAGAAGTTGTAGAGGACTGTGTATTTGCCTTTTGGGGTAAGCTTGAATACGACGCCACAGCCGATCCCGGGGTAGCAGCCGTTGTTGTAGGCTCCGCCCTCCCAGGCCGTCCCATACAGGTTTCCCTTCCGGTCGAAGATCAGCCCTGCGTAGGGATTCGCCCCGTCGGCGCAATTGGGCTGTGCACAGAAGCTGTAGAGGACTCTCTCTTTGCCTGCTGAGCCGAGCTTAAATACGACGCCGCATCCGAGATTGTAATCGTGGTCGCAGGCGCTGGAATTGTTGGGGCCGCCGTAGGAGGTCGTCCCATACAGGTTTCCGTTCTGGTCGAAGACCAATCCTGCCGAGGGATTCGCTCCGTCGGTGCAGTTGGTCTGCGTACAGAAGCTGTAAAGCACGCTCTCTTTCTGAGCCGACGCCGCTCCCAGCAGCACGGAAAAAACGGAGAGCAACAACATGGTGTTCCGCTTAAAAGAGCTTTTCAGCAGCATAAATTTTCCCCGGGGTCGCAATTCTTGAGACGGCTTCCGTTTCTTCTAAAGGGAGATTAAGATCACAGGCGCCCTGCCTGTCATCGTCGAGAGCAGCGGAAGTATATACCCATTTGCAACTTCTGAAAGCGTGTGATTCTTCGCGGTGTGCAAGAGCTTGCAGCTTTTTGGATCGCAGGCCTCTCGCAGAGATAATTCGCAAAGGAACCCTTGACTTCCCCTCGCCTCGGTGCTATTCCGGCTTTGGCCCGTGCTGGAAAGTCTCCCCCAGGACAATCCATAAACCGAACAATGGAGCTTGAATCGTGACCAACCGAGTGTATGTAATGACATTCCTCGTCGTACTCGCGCTGGCAGCTCTGGCACCAGCCCAGACTTTCACCACACTTTACAGCTTTCCCAATGGCTCAGACGGCGGTTTGCCCTACGCGGGCTTAACTACAGATCCAGCCGGCAACCTGTATGGGACCGCCTACTACGGTGGCGTCTCGGGCGGCGGAGTGGTTTTCAAGGTGGACACCGCCGGAACTGAAAGTGTGCTGTACTCCTTTTGCATGCAAGAATACTGCGCGGACGGTTCGGGCCCGGTCGCACCAGTGGTGCGGGACAAGGCTGGCAGTATCTATGGGACCACCTACTTTGGAACTCCTGGCTACTGCCCCGGCGACAACGGTTGTGGCACCGTCTTCAAGATCGACACCGCGAAGAACGAGACGGTCCTGCACACCTTTTACTCGGACGGCTG
>Ga0210387_10002773_pt1 | contig 13450 bp, 14 predicted proteins | sample IncBWC7OmetaG_FD_160108 | JGI IMG/M metagenome (GOLD analysis project Ga0210387, IMG submission 160108) | Forest soil microbial communities from Barre Woods Harvard Forest LTER site, Petersham, Massachusetts, United States - Inc-BW-C-7-O ...
CTTTGAATTGTGCGCGGCCGATCAAAGCAGTTGCCGCTTCGTCGATGCGACGCTGCAAACCGATCGGGTGGTGTTGGATGCGGGCGGAATCGAGAATCCCACGCGCGTGCGCTTTTGCTGGGGCGATGCGCCGATCTGCAATCTCTACGATCGGTCAGGACTGCCCGCCGGTCCCTTTGAGATGGTCATTCAAGAATAAGGGTATGAGTTGAAATAAGCGGAAATGTTGCCGGCAACCCGTCGAGGGGGGTCGATGGACGCCGCCGGCAACACTTCCTAAAAGCGGATGTTAGCGCTACCATGCGGAAAAATACAACTATTTGTGCGACACAGGGGAAGACACATTAAGACCGCAGGTGCCCATTGAAGCGTTTCACGCGCCGCGAATTCGCCAAGACCATCGGCGCAACAGGCGCGGTGGCCGGCATGCCCCTGACCGCTGCGCCCGGCCAATCGCCCGCGTTAAAGCCTTCGGCCTTTCCGCCAAATTTTCTCTGGGGCTGCGCCACCAGCGCCTATCAAATTGAGGGTGCGGTCGCCGTGGACGGGCGCGGCCCGTCCAATTGGGACATCTTTTCGCACACGCCCGGCAAGACTCATCAAGGCGAAACCGGCGACCTCGCCGCGGACTCCTACCATCTCTACAAAGACGACGTAAAGCTGCTCAAGGAATTGGGCGCGAAGGCCTATCGCTTTTCTCTGTCCTGGTCGCGCATTTTTCCGGAAGGGCGCGGCAAGCCTAACGCGGCCGGGCTCGCCTACTATCAGCGGCTCATCGATGAGTTGCTCAGCAACGGCATCGAGCCCTACGTCACGTTGTTTCACTGGGACCTGCCGCAGGCGCTCGAGGGCGGCTGGCAGTCCCGCGACACATCCAAGGCCTTTGGCGACTATGCCGCCTACGCCGCGCGAAAGCTTTCGGATCGCGTGCGCCATTTCATGACGACCAACGAGATGGTGTGCTTCACCGATTTGAGCTACCAGATCGGGCAATTCGCGCCCGGGCTCAAATTGGGCGCCGCGCAAGTGAACCAGATACGCCATCACGGACTGCTCGCGCACGGCCTCGGCGTGCAAGCCATTCGTGCCAACTCATCGAGCGGCACGCAGGTTGGCCTGGCCGAGAACCCAAAAGTTTACGTGCCGGTCATCGAGAGCGCCGAACACATCGAAGCGGCAAAACGCGCCTTCCGGGAAGAGAACGCACCCTTCCTCACCGCCGTGATGGAGGGCAAGTACACCGACGGGTACATTGAGCGGGAAGGCGCGAACGCACCCAAGGTGCAGGGCGATGACCTGAAAATGATCGGCAGCCCGTTGGACTTCGTCGGCCTCAACGTCTATCAGCCCGAGTACGCACGCGCGGACGCTGGAGCGTCAGGTTACAGCGTAGCGCGCCGGCCCTCCTCTTTTCCGCACATGGCCTCACCCTGGCTGTTCATCGGTCCCGAAGTGATCTACTGGGCGATTCGCCACACGAGCGACTTGTGGAATCCGCATGCGATCTACACCACGGAGAATGGCTGCTCTTGCGAGGACCTTCGCGACGCCGAAGGACGCATCGAGGATACGGACCGGGTGATGTTTCTGCGAAACTATCTGACTCATCTGCAGCGCGCGGCCGCGCAAGGGTATCCGATCAAAGGCTACTTTCTGTGGAGCCTGCTGGATAATTACGAATGGGCCGACGGCTACAGCAAGCGATTCGGGATTCACTACGTCGACTTCAAGACGCGAAAGCGCACCCCCAAGCTGAGCGCCGACTGGTATCGGGAAGTAATCGCGCGAAACGCGGTGGCATGAGAATCAACCGCCGGGCAGGTGCGACGCCGGACCTGCCCGACTCTCAATGCTTCGGATCCTCCGGCACCCTGGCGGCGGTCATGGCGTCGGCGGCGCGATCGGATTGCCCTGACTCAAACTGATCCTTGCACGCCTTGTACGCTTCGCGGTACGACTCGGCGGTGTTTGCCCGGGCGCGCTTCATCATGCAATGAGCCAATTGCCGCGGCGTAAAGGCAGGAGATTTTAAATCGCCGGCAAACGCCGGCGCTGAGGCAACCAGACTAATCGCGACCACGAATGAAGAATGTCGTCCGTTCATCGAGCACTCCGTTAGAGCGCGCTCGCCGGCAGCACCCCGATGCGGGCGCGTCTCCTACGGGCGCCGATCACCGTCCTTACGCTGCGCATCTTGTCGGGCTTTTTCGTCCTTGTAGTTGTCCTTAACGGTCTCTTTGGCATCGCCAAATTTCGCCTGTGCTTTTCCGGCGACCTGATTCGCCATGCCCTTTGCTTGCTCCGACAGGCTGCCGACGGCTTTGCCGGCCACTTCCTGGACCTTACCCGCCGCTTCTTTGGCGCGGCCTTCGACCTGATCTTTGTTAATGCCCATGCTGAATTCCCCTGTGTGTTACGTCTGCGAACTATGGCAGCGAGGCGACTTCCGCGGCGTAGGAGAGGGGGCCGAATGGCTGTCGGAAGGGCTCACTTTAGCGGCCTCCGTGGTACGCTCCTTCTTTCGGCTAGCCCAGGTACTCCATTGAAAGCATTCCTTATTATCTTGCTGCTATGCGTCTCGGGCTGCAGCTGGTTTCATCGAAAGGCCCACGCGCCCGATCCGACCGAGTTGATAGTCGTCGGTGCGCCGGTGGGTTCCCAGGTATTCGTCGACGGCGTGCAAGCGGGTCAGCCGAAGGAGATCGCGAAGCAGCCTCAAGAAGTGGAAGTCACCCCGGGAACTCACATCTTGGAAGTCAGAGTGGGCGACACCGTCGCCTATCGAGAAAACACGTATGTAACGCCGGGCGAGAAGCACGTCATCTCGGTATTGTCGGGCCGGAATTAACAAACATCCTTAGCTCGCGGGCACGGGCACCTTCGGCCATCGCCGCTTTATCCGCAGTTGTAGACCACGTGTATCGGACAGGGAAAACCGGAATCCAGGGGGATTTAGGACCGGTTCAGGTTATCCACAGTTTTAGGCTGAAGATCTGCGTCCATCACTTTTGACAACAATTTTATTGCTTGCGCGGCATTCTGTGAGATCACAGGTTTGGAGAAATTGTGCCGACAACGCTACTCCCCCGTCGGTGCAATGCCTGACGGTCGGGGCCCCTCCAAAAGGTCCCGCCGTTTTTTATTCATGACGGCTACTTGGATAGCTACTGAGGCGCCTTCGCTGCCTTGCTCAATTTTCCCTTTAAGGCAATGTCGGTGGGCGAACGGGATCCCAACACCTTGGGCGAATGAAATGCCTTCTCGGCCCGCTCGAACAGGCGAGGATCGCCCAGCGTCGAGGCCGTCGCAGCAAAGCCCTTACCCGGACCGTGCCACTCAAGCCTGTCGACATCCGAAAACAGCGCCGCATCATCGCGCAACGTTGCCAGTTTCTTGAACAACAGCGCCAGTGATTTGCGTTCTCCCAAGATCTCGTTCGGGAAGTCTTCAATGCGCCCGAATCGATCGATCAGGCCCGCGGCGCCTTTGGCGCCAATACCGGAGATTCCGGGATAGCCATCCGAGGCATCGCCGACCAACGCCAGATAGTCGGGAATTCTTTCGGGGGCGACGCCGAATTTCGCATGAACGCCCTGTGCATCGCGAATGGCATGGCTCTTTCGATCGACCTGAACGACGCGATCACCACGCACGCATTGCGCAAGATCCTTATCCGGCGTCCAAATACAAACCTTTTGGACGGCCCGATCTTTCGCGGCTATTGCTGCCGCAGAGGCCAGGGCATCGTCCGCTTCAAGCTCAACCATCGGCCAGACAGTCACGCCCAGGGCCGCGAGTGCGTCCTCGAGCGGGTGAAATTGGGCGCGCAGCGCGGGCTCGATGCCCTCACCGGTTTTGTATCCGTCCCATAGCTCATTGCGGAAGGATTCAATCACGTGGTCGGTGGCGACACCCAAGTGGCTCGCCCCTTCCTCGATCATTTGCAGAATCCCGTTGAGCACGCCCACCACGGCGCCCATCGGCCGATCTTTGCCCTTGGTGAAGCGGCGCAAACCGTAGAAATGCCGAAACAGTTCGTACGTGCCGTCGATCAGATGGACGATCATTCAGGGCTCGTGCTCAATACGGCGAGCACGGCTTGCGAAACGCGCTCGTCAATGTCGGCGGCGTGTTGCGAATGAACGGGATATCCGATCAGTGCCTGCATATGTCCATCGACGATGTGCATTTGTACTTGCGCCTCGGCATAAGCGCCGACTCCCGACAGGGACATGTCCTGTATCTCCCTGCTCTGACGCTCGATCTCGCTGCGATATTCTTTGGTAACGTCGCGGACTGCCGCCAACAATCGCTCCTTCAAGGCGGTGTAGTCGCTGACCGCCGGCAAGGGCAGCGTGATCTCATGCCAGGAGAGATTGACGCCCGGAAGTTGTTTGAATAATCCTCCGGTTGCTTGGAAGACGATCAAATTGGGAAATGCCACCACGCGCCCTGTGGGTCCTAAGGGGCCTTCGCCGTGAAACTCCATGAGGTGCATCCGCACCAATCCCAGATCCATCACTTCGCCAACCACGGTGCCGATTTGAACTCGATCCCCGACACGAATGCCGTATTTTCCGATCAGGAAAAAGTAGCCGACAATGGAAACCAACACGCTCTGCATGGCGACCGCGATACCGGCGGTAATGAGCCCTGCGAAGGTCGCAAAACTGCTGATTTCGGTGACGAAACTCAAGCCCACAATGGCGACGATGACCACCCACATCACAATGGTCCGCACCAATAGAAACTGGTAGCGGCGGCGCGGTTCATGCACATAGCGAAGTACCGCGCGACGCCAAACTTCCGCGAGCACGAAGACCGACGCCAGCAGTCCGATCACGATGCCGAGCCGGGCCGCCAACAACTGCCACGCCTCTCGGTACTGACGGAGCGTTGTGTCGCGCCAGCCGCCCAGATTATGCCGGTACTGCTCCAGCAGCACTTTCTCCTTGCTCAAGGGCAGGAGGATCGAAGAGGTTTGCTTGAACAGCCACGCCAAGGTATCGAATTGCGACCGTAGGTTCTGTAAGGCGACGCCGGTAGCGCCATCCGCCGCCGCTGCCAGCGCATCGCTGCCCGCAGCATAGGACTGCAATCTTGCCCGCGGCGCCTCGCTGTATTTGGCAAATAGATCGGCCAAATTCTTGGAACGGGCGTCGATGACCTCGATCGCCTTGATTTTAGCCCGCAGATCAAAGACATTTTTTGCCAGGTCCCAAATACCATCGCGAACGCCTGACTTTTCGACCCCCGAATTCAACAGCGCGGATGCGGCCGGACTTGTCGCGGCGGGTGCCGGTGTCGTTCCGGTCTGCGGCGCCGGCGCTCCGGCTGCCAGGGGAATGCTCGCGGCAATCGCGTCGATGTGAGCTTTGAGCGCCTCGGCATCCGCGCTTTTCGGATCGCGCTGATTCACGAACTCGCCCATGGTGTCGAGGAGGTTCGCGCGCGCCGCATTCATCGCCAATTCACCTTGCAGCTCCGCCAGCTTGGCTTCCAACTCCTTGCCCGTGCCGCCCGCAGAACTGCGCTTCTGCTGGTCAGCTGCTATTTCTTGTTGAATGGACTGGCGCTGCGCGGCAAGTTGGTCGCGCTGTACTTTCAGGGAGGTCGCCGCCGATTTGTCGGCGCTCGCCTGGGCAGCATTGGCTTCGCTGCTGAGCAACTCAGCATCCGCTCGCGCAAGCTCAACCACGAGATCGACAACTTTATCGGCGATCTGCCGGTTTGCGTAGAGGATCAACACTTCGCTGGGCTGCAGGGAATTTTGTTGCGGCAGCCCGAGGGCTCGATACCACTCGCTGGTTCGATCCAGAATCTCCACGACTTCGCTCGCGCTCAAAACGGAAACTTGGGTCGTAATGAGGTTCGGCGGCGCAGCGGGCGGGCTCACTGCGTCCGCGGCAGCAAGGGCACCGAATAGGGACGCGACAGAAGCAAGCAGAAATCGAGCGAGCATGGGCGGATGCTAGCTCAATTCGCGTGCCTCATGCATAAATGCGGCCTCGCTCGGCTTAACGTGCGTTGCAGTTCGCCGCTCACAATCTGGCTATCATGGCTCCCTGATGCAACGTTCCGGTAGCGCGAATCTGCCTCTCCACGGCGGGAGGGTTCCCACATGGCTTGCCATGCGGATGGCCGCGCTCGGCCGCGTCATCGTCGAAGCGATCGTGCAACACTACGATCGTCGAGAACTGCTGCATAGACTGGCCGATCCATTCTGGTTTCAGTCCTTCGGCGCGGTCATGGGAATGGATTGGCACTCCTCAGGCATCACAACCAGCGTCATCGGCGCACTCAAGCGCGGGCTTGCGCCGGTACAGGCGGAACTCGGTGTCTTCGTGTGCGGCGGCAGGGGTGCGCATTCGCGGCGTACGCCGGCTGAACTGAGCGATATGGGCGAGCGCACGGGAGTTGATGTAGCTGATCTGATTAGCACCAGCCGCCTGGTCGCTAAAATTGACAGCGCGGCCGTGCAGGACGGCTACGATCTCTATCTGCACGGATTTTTTGCCACAGTGGAAGGCGATTGGTGCGTCGTGCAGCAGGGCATGAATGGCGCCCAACGCGAAGCACGGCGTTACCACTGGAAGTCCGACAGCGTCGGCGGATTTTTCGATTCTCCGCACGCCGCCATCGAGGGCCGAAGCGGGGGGCCCATCATCAACCTCGCGGACCGGCAGGCTCACGACAACCGCGCCGCCGGTCTTGAACTGTTGCGCAATGGGCCTGAGAAAACGATCGCGGTGCTGCGGCGCTTCGGCGATCCCAGGACGGAGACGTTGGATTTGTTCGCCGAGGATGCGGGAAGTCTCCCACCTGAAAGTCTCGGGCCTGAAAGTCTCCACGCCGGGGTGGACGGTCTCAGGGACGTTGACGCCCATTTAAACCTACCGGCACATCACGATTTACGCGTGGCGGACATTGACCTTAAAAGATTGCACGCGACCTTGGCGGCGGCCGCGGATCGCGGACCGAAGGATTTCGCAGATTTGCTCCTCACGCCGGGCGTCGGCGCCCGAACAGTGGCCTCGCTCGCGTTCGTGGCGGAAGTCATCCATGGCGCGCCCTGTCGGTTCAAAGATCCGGCGCGCTTTTCTCTGGCTCACGGCGGAAAGGACGGACATCCCTTTCCGGTGCCGCTCAAGGTCTACGACGAAACCATCGCGGTACTAAAACGCGCGGTGGGCAGCGCCAAGCTAGGCCGCGGCGAGAGGCTCGCCGCGATCAAGCGCCTTGACGATCAAGCCCGCCTGATCGACGGCGCGCAGGGGCCATCCTTCGCCGACCACATCGCCGCCGAGCGCGAAAACTCCTCGCGCTACGGCGGCCGCACGGTCTGACTCAGTTTTACGGCTGACCCGGAATAGGCAGCACTTCCATGATTTCCACCGAATCGCCGGGGAAGATGCTGAAATGCGGGTGTTTCTCGAACATTTTTGCCGCTGCATCGTACGACTCAGCCTTGACGACCACGTAGCCCGACAGGTTGTTCTTCACGTCTGAGATCCCCTGCGCGGAGGCCTTTTTAGTTTTACCGAGCGGACCACCGGTGACGACGATTGCGGAACTATGGGTGTTCATCCAGTCTGTCCACGCCTTCATGCCCTGCGCCTCGACTTTCTTGCGCTTACCTTCCTCCATAGCCATGAACTGCGCGAATTTCGGTGAGCCAGGCGCACCCAGATAGATCGCGAGAAAATTCTTCATCATTTGCTCCAGTTATTGAATTGTCGATGTAAGACGAATCAGCGGCTGCGAATTCGACGGGCTCAGCCCGCTGCTGATGCCAGCGCCTCTTTTTCCACGGGCCAGGGATGCGCCCAAGCAGGAATTCGGTTCAGATTGTCGATCCAGCGCACGACGTTGAGATGCGATTCGAACGGCATTTCCGACTCCCGCCAGTAGTTCGCCATCGAGGCCAGTTGGAAGTCGGCGATGGTCAGCCGTCCGCACGCCGCATATGTGCGGTCGCTCAAGTGCTCGTCCAACACGGCGGCGAATTTCAGCAGGTTAGGCACGCTGGACTTCAGCAAAGCACTATCCGGCGGCCCCAAACCGAATGTCGATTTAACCACGTGCTCGAAATAGAACGGCGCCACGGCAGGCGACCAGTGGCAGTCATTCCATGACAGCCAGCGCAGCACGTCGACCTGCTCAGCCGCATTGCGCACCGGCCACATGTCAGACCCTGCCTTGATGCAAAGGTGCGCCATGATGGCAGAGGATTCCCAGAGCACTTGATCGCCGTCCACCAGCACCGGCACTTTCTTGTTGGGATTTATCGCGGCAAACTCCGGCACCTGCAGCCCTCCGGCCATCAGGTCGACTTCGAATAACTCCACCTTGATGCCAAGGTATTTGGCGAGCGCCAGGACACGCCGCGGGGCTTGTGCCTTGATCCAATATATTTTCACGTCGAACCTCCTCTTTGCCGCATCTTAAGGGTGCGCCGCGCACCCGCAATTCGCGGCGTGATAGCGTCCCATGCCTGAGACCGTTCCCCCACGCGCGTACATATTGTGAGGCCGTACCCAGTCGGGCAGTGAATGATAGGGGCCGTTTTCCGCGCGCCCCTTCGGAGTGACGTCGAGATAGGAATAGATCCCCAGGAACTGCTCCCCGCCGCGAGCATAGGCGGAATAGGTGTGATAGATCTCACCGGCTTCGTCTTTGACAAAGACACTGTTGCCGGAAAGATCGATCATGGCCGGATTCACGTCGACCTCGCGGAAGTTGTATTCGCCGCGGCCGAGCGCAATTTCCGCGTCGGTAAACGACACATTGAAATCAAAGTTGAAGTCGTTGCGATACGATGACACCCAGGTGAAGTCCCAGCCCATTTTGCGCTTCAAGTTCTCTATTTCCTCAATCGGCGCGCGCGCCACCACCGCATATTTGACATCGTGATTCTCGAGATGCACGCGGATCCCGGCGAGGTGGTCGACCTCCAATGAGCAGCCAACGCACTGTTGCGATTGGCCGGGGCCCATCATGAAATGCTTGATGAAAAGCTGGCTGCGTCCTTCGAACAGTTGCGAGAGCGTTACCGGGCCGGCCGGGCCGTCGAACACATAGTCCTTCTCGATGCGTACCCTCGGCAGCGCGCGGCGCTCCGCCGCCAACGCGTCCTTCATGGCCGTCAGCGCCTTCTCCTTTTCAAGCAGCGCAATCCGCGCCGCACGCCATTCTTCTCTCGACGCGATGCGGACAGGGCCGCTCGGGTGATTACCATTCATCTTAAACTCCTCTTACCGGATGCCAGATGTCGGAGACACCACGCCTTGAGTGCCTCCCAGCGCGCAATCAACAGACGGCTCAAGTCAAAACCCAGCGTCCCGATCGCAGTCGCCGTGGTCGTCGCAGCCGCCGCAGTCAGGGCAGCCGAAGTTGCATATAGTGAAGTTGCACATAGCGGGCACATCAGAAGGTCTCCTTGCTTTCATAAGTAAGACGACCGGAGAGTGTTCATTTCGACATTGGGCCGGAAAATTTTGCGCCCTTGTCGCGGCGCCGCAGGCGAAATCCTCGCTCAAGCGCCCTTCTTGAGCGCCTGCTTACCGATCGGAAGCTCTCGGACGCGGATACCTGTGGCGGCGAAGATGGCGTTGGTGACCGCCGGCGCGACCGGGGGTGTTCCCGGTTCACCGCCGCCGCCGAGCGGCGCGTCGCTCTCTTTGATATGCACTTCGATGGCTGGACAATCCGCGAGTCGCACCACAGGATAGTCGGGGAAATTTTGTTGCTCGACAGCGCCGTGGGCCAGCGTGATCTCACCGTACAGCGCCGCGCTGAGGCCAAATACAATGGCGCCCTCAATTTGCGCCTTGAAACCATCCGGGTTGACAGCCATTCCGCAATCCGCGGCGCAGACAATCCGGTGCACTTTCAAGCCGCCGTCATCGGAGACTTCGACCTCCGCGACATGGACCACAATCGTGCCAAAGCACTCCACCATCGCAATCCCACGCCCGCGCCCCGGTACCGGCGGCGCACCCCACCCCGCCTTCTCGGCGGCCAGTTCCAGCGTGGCAAGATGGCGCGGCTTGCGTGTCAGCAACGCGCGGCGGTACTCGAGCGGATCGCGCCTGGCCTGATGCGCCAGTTCGTCGATGAACGACTCGATGAAAAATCCATGCCAAGAAGATTCCACACTGCGCCACGGCCCGACGGGCACGGGGGTCACGACTTTGACGGCGCCATAAGCTTGATCCGGCACCTCATAGACGATATGCGCCGCGTCGTTGGCATCATCGTCGGTCGTGTATTCATTGACCCAGACCGCGGGACTGCCGTCCGGGTTCAGCGTCGCCTTGAAGCGGCTCGTGACGTTGGGACGGTAATAGTCGTGTCTCAAGTCCTGCTCTCGCGTGAAGATGAGTTTTACCGGAATGCCGGGGAGCGCCATGGCGGTTTTCACCGCATAGGTCAGAAAATTCCACAGTCCCGGTAAGCGCCGCCCGAATGCACCGCCGCTCGGCAAGAGGTGGAAGGTGACTTTGTCGAGATGGATTCCTGCGGCTTTCGCGCAGAATGCGCGCGCGCCCAGCCCATCCTGGCTTCCCGCCCAGATCTCGAGCGTGCCGTCCGCTTTGTAAAGTGCCGTCGCGTTTACCGGCTCCATTGCCGCGTGAGCGAGATAAGGCACCTGATATACGCACTCGATGGCGGTTTGGTTTTGCAGAGCCTTTGCGCCCTTCCCTAATGAGAACTCATGTTTGATGGACCCCCGATTGAGCGCCTCGAGGTGGCGCTCGCGAATGTAACCGGAGGAAACGGCCGCATTGCCTGCATCGCCGAATACCGTCTCCAGCGTGTCCGCAGCGCGCTGCGCGCGCCAGAAGCGGTCCGCGACGACGATGACTGCATCATCCAGCCTGATGACTTTCTTGATTCCCGGATTGCCGGCAATGCTCGCTTCATTCACCGAAATCAGGCTGCCGCCGAAAATCGGGGAAATCTTGATGGCGGCGTACTGCATTCCGGGCACCTGAATGTCAATGCCGTACAGCGTCGAGCCGTTAACCTTGGCGGGAATGTCGATCCGGGGAACGGCCTTGCCGACCAATGTGTATTCCGATCTCGGCCTGAGCGTTGGATGCGATGATGGGCTGTATCGCGACGCCGCCGCGGCAAGTTCGCCGAATCGAAAGCTGCGACCGGAAGGCCTGTGGATGACACGGCTGCTTTCCGTGTGAAAGGCGCTGAGGGGCGCCTTGAATGAGTCCGCGGCCGCGGCAATGAGCATGTCGCGCGCCGCGGCGGCAGCGATCCGCACGCCGTAGACGCCGGTATTGCTCACCGCCGAGGAGCCGCCGGTGACCTGGATATCCATGAACTGTGCGAGCCGGTTTCCCGCGGCCAACACGGATCCTTGCAGAAAAGCCGGAAGGGAATCGCGTCTCATGCCTTCGTGGCTCAGCGCAAATCCTTCCACCAGCGCGCCGTTGGCGAACAGCGGATCCGGAGGCGCGGGCTCTGCGCGCGTCTTGCCCCAATCGGCGCCGAGTTCTTCAGCCGCCATTTGTAACAAGGCAGTGAAAATGCCGGTGCCCATGTCGCAGTGGGGAATGACGACCGTGACGGTGTCATCGTCGGAAATCTTGATCCAATAAGCGAGGAATCGTTCGCCCGTTTTGGCGGCGAGTCGATCAGCGCGCCTCAGCCTGCCACTCGGCCACAGCGCGTAACCCACCATCAACGTCCCAGCCGCCGCTGCACCCAGCAGGACCTTTCTCCGGGATATCACTTTCGAACTCCAGCGCCGCCCGCCAAAGAACTCACGGCCGCGCGCATGCGTGGGTAGGTGCCGCAGCGGCAGATGTTCGTAATGATCGTTCCCAGTTCATCTTCCGTGGGCGTGGGGTTGGCGGCCAACAAGGCGCTCACCGCCATGATGACGCCCGACTGGCAATACCCGCATTGCGGCACCTGATGAAGAATCCAGGCGGCTTGCACGGCGCTTAAGCCTTCGGCACCGATGCCCTCGATCGTGGTGATCTGTGCGTCCAGCACTGCGGAAACCGGCAGCACGCAGCTGCGCATCGGCTTGCCGTTCACATGGACAGTGCACGCGCCGCAGGCGCCCACGCCGCACCCGAACTTTGTGCCCGTCAGATTGAGCTCATCACGGATTACCCAAAGCAACGGAGCATCCGGCTCGACGTCGATCTGGTGGGAATGGCCGTTCACGTTCAACTGCATCTGCACAATCCCTCCTCCCGCCATCGAGTCCTTAAGCTAACCGGGCTGCCGATTCCACCACCAAGCCGCCGCGAATAGCACCACCATCATGATGGAAGCAGCCAACTTGATCAGGGTGCCGAAGATCAAGCCGATCCATGTCGCAATGCCGACATGGGTCGAACGCAGCGCACTGCCGCCGGCGGAAAGTTCGCCTATCAACGCGCCAAGAAAGGGCCCGAAAATCAATCCCGGGATACCGAAAAATAGACCGATGAGCGTGCCGATGAGGGCCCCAGAGACGGCTTGGGTACTCGCACCGACTCGCTTGGCACCCAACGCGGCCGCGGTCAAATCCAGAGTCAGGCCAACGGCGGCGATGATCCCGATGGCGATCAGCCAGCCCGAGCCCACATGTTGATAGCCATCCACGGCTGCGGCGAGCCAGAGGCCGCCGAAAATCAACGGTATGCCGGGCAGCATCGGCACCACCGCGCCCGCCAGACCCGCGAGGATCAGGACCGCCGCAAGTACATTGAGCGCGATGTGCGTAACGCGCCTTCAGCCGCCGCCGCCGGCGACAGTGCAGCCCGGATCCAGCAGCAGCTCAGCCGTTGGTCCTGTGCTGGTGAGGATCACAAATCCGGGGCCGTCCGGGTACTGCATCCCGCTGATGAGCACGGTGTAGTTTTCGAGGTGGCGTTTGGCATCGGGACTGAGTTGCGCCACCAATTCGAATGGACGCGTCGCCTCGAGATTAGGATCGGTAATCCGCCTGGCCTGGTAGGTCGAGCCGATGACCGTGATCGGCGACCACTTGCCGGTGATCTGCGCGGCGTTTGCGTGCAGCGCATCGAAAACCTCCGGCCGCAGGCACTCTATATGAATGTGGAATTGATCCTGGTCGCGCGCTCGCGGGGTACCGAGCGCGAGCCCCACGGCGGTCCGCGGCACCGGGTGGCCCACGTAGGAGTCCAAGAGATCGCGAGCATTCCAGGCCTGCGAAAAATAGTTCGGCAACTCGGAATCCAGCAGCTCACCACTTTCGGTGCCGGAGAAGGTCTGAATCGGAATCAGTAAGTAATGCGCACCACCCTTGCGGTCCTCGAGCAGCGCATAACCTGGGCTATCCGGCTGGGGGCTGGAGAGCCAGATTCGCTCGCAGGGAGACGGATCCTTATGTTGCCGCCAATTCTGCAGGCACTGATTTTGGACTACCTGCCTGAGCGCGTCACGGCCCGCATTCGGCAACAAGTCGGCCCCT
>Ga0210387_10002774_pt1 | contig 13446 bp, 8 predicted proteins | sample IncBWC7OmetaG_FD_160108 | JGI IMG/M metagenome (GOLD analysis project Ga0210387, IMG submission 160108) | Forest soil microbial communities from Barre Woods Harvard Forest LTER site, Petersham, Massachusetts, United States - Inc-BW-C-7-O ...
CGAGGTCGAGGCCGGCTTGGTTCCCGTGGCGATGATGATGTTGGCGGCTTCGTAATCGGCTTGGCCGCGCAAGCCTATCACTCGTACGTGATGCGGATCGACGAAGCTTCCCATGCCAGTGAAGACCTCGATGCCATTCCGCGACAGTTGCGCACGGATCACATCAATCTCGGTTTTGATCACGTGTTGTGCGCGGAATGCCAGATCCGCCATCGTGATCTGTTCCTTCACGCGGTAATTTACACCATAAATTCCCTGGTAATGAAAGCCGGAGAGATGAAGGACCGCTTCGCGAATAGTTTTGCTGGGGATCGTGCCAGTATTGATCGCTGTGCCACCGATCACTTCAAGCTTTTCGACAAGAGCAGCGCGTTTGCCAAACTTCACCGCTTGAATCGCCGCGCGTTGTCCCGCGGGACCGGAGCCCAGCACGATGAGGTCGTAACTTTCCATGGCGGCTGTGGCGCGAAGCTGGAAACAGCCGCGCAAGTATACCACCCTGAAATTTATTGTCTTCCGTTCGATAACTTTAGGCAGACTTGGCAGGATCTCTCATAGTGCAAAGCCACCATCGAGCTAGCTGCCGAAATAGACGTACAATCACTGCCGCTTTTGAAGTCAAAACGAGATTCCGGCTTGCGCGATATTCGAGGAATCCTTCCGGCGGAAAGGCACGTCCAACAGAAGGGTTGGTGCTCTATGAGCAATAATCTTTTTAGGGGACACTCTGCTCGGCGAGGGGCTCATCATGCTCGATAGCCTCCTGAAAGACACTCGATATGCTCTCCGCAGCCTGGCAAGAACTCCAGGTTTTACCGCGATTGCCGTGCTTACTCTGGCGCTCGGGATTGGAGCGAACACGGCAATTTTCAGCGTGGTCGAAAATGTGCTCCTCCGGCCCCTGCCGTACCCTCACCCGGAGAATCTAGTTGAGATTTGGAACACTTATCCGCCTCAGGTCCCTCGTGCTGGGTTGTCTCCGGGCGATTACGCTGACTGGCATGAGCACGCCGTCAGCTTTTCGGAGATGGGCGCCTATGCGGAAATCTCAAAAGGGGTCAATCTGACCGGCGAGGGTGAGCCTCAGCGCGTCCTGGTTGGCTATGCCAGCTCTGATCTTTTCCCCTTGCTTGGAGCAAGCGTCGTAGTTGGCCGCTCCTTCGTCACGGAAGAGAACCGCGCCGGGAGTTCGCCAATCGTGATCTTGGGCCATCGTCTTTGGCAGAGCCGGTTTGGGGGCGATCCCGCCATTGTCGGCCGCACGGTTACCCTCGACAACAAGCGCTACACCGTTGTAGGCATTCTCCCCGCTGGTTTCCAGCTTCTGCGCTGGGCCGATTTATGGATGCCGCTCGGTCAATATGACGACGATCTGACCGAGCATATTCATCACGCGTTCGTTGCCATCGCTCGGCTCAAACCGGGCATCAGTCTTTCGCAAGCGCGCGACGAAATAGGGCGGCTCAATCAACAAGAAGCAATCGCCTATCCCGATGCTCATAAGGGTTTTGGCGTCCAGGTCCAAAGTCTCCAGGATCCCTCCGCGGTCAGCCTGCGCAGCACTTTACTTGTCTTGTTTGGCGCGGTCGGCCTTGTCCTCCTGATTGCTTGCGCCAACATAGTGAACTTGCTACTTGTGCGCAATGCCGCGCGCGAACGAGAAATTGCCGTGCGCACCGCCCTGGGGGCCAGCCCCTGGCGCTTGATCCGTCAGTTACTCACCGAAAGCACTTTGCTCTCCCTGCTGGGCGGAGCGCTGGGCGTGTTTTTCGCCATTGCAGGACTAAGGGCTTTGATGGCGTTAGTTCCTGCCGATCTAGCCATCTTGAATGGAACCGCCCTGAACGGCTGGGTCCTGGGATTTACGATTGCAGTCTGCCTCGCGACGGGCCTCGTTTGCGGTTTGCTGCCCGCGGTGCGTACGCTAAAGACAAATCTGGCCGGCGTGCTAAAACAGGGAAGCAAGGGAGCCAGTTCCTCTGGGCATCACAAGACCCACAACTTGCTGGTGATATCTGAAATTGCCATGGCTCTGGTGCCTCTCATCGGTGCGGGCCTCCTCCTCAGAAGCTTTCAGCACCTCCTGGAGGTCGACTCTGGCTTCCGCCCCGACCACGTCCTGACGATGGAAATCCAGCAGCCCTCACTCTCTTTTGCGCAGTTCAGCCAGCTCTCCCAGGAAGAACAGCTTAAGCTGGGCGAGAAGCAGTCCTCGCAGTTTGAAGAAATTGCCGCGCAAATCCGCGCCTTGCCCGGCGTCAAAGAAGCGGGAGGAATCGACGATTTGCCCCTTGGCAACGAGTTTCGCCAAGCGTCGAGATTTGTCATCGAGGGCCAGCCGGTTCCCGCCGCCAGCGCACGTCCAATCGCGCAGACTCGTAGCGTGAGTCTCAGCTATTTTTCTTCGCTGGGAATTCCTTTGCGCGCAGGACGCTACTTCAACGAGGACGACTGGAAAGTCCTGAACATAGTCATCAATGAGAGCATGGCGCGGCGCTACTGGCCGCAAGGAGATGCACTCGGCAAGCGCGTGAATTTCTGCTCCCTCGACCCAAAACCCTGCTGGTTTTCCGTTATTGGCATTGTTGGCAACGTGCACCAGTTTGGACTCGATGCCGGGCCGACCTTCGACACCTATTTCGTGGGCGGGTGGACACCCTACCTTGTAGTGCGCACAGCTTCCGATCCTGTCACAGTTGCTGCTGCCATCAGAGACGTCGTCCATAAAGTAGATCCCAATCTGCCGATCACCCACATAACGACAATGGATGGGCTGCTCTCGGATTCCGTTTCGCCACGCCGCTTTTCCGCCGTCCTGATCGGAATTTTTGCCGCGCTCGCGCTCCTGCTCGCGGCCATCGGAATCTATGGCGTGATGAGCTATACCGTCAGCCAGCGCACGCAGGAAATTGGGCTCCGCCTGGCCCTTGGCGCGCAGGTCACCAATGTGCGCGGAATGATTTTGGGGCAAACTCTCAAATTGACCCTCATCGGGGTTGGCCTTGGCTTGGCAGGCGCCTTCGTTCTTGCGCGCTTTCTGGCAAGCCTCCTGTTTAGTATTGGCACCTACGATCCGGTTACGTATCTCGGCGTTGCGTTCTTGCTGATCGGGGTCGCGCTGGCAGCTTCCTACATTCCTGCTCGCCGCGCCATGCGCGTGGATCCAATCGTGGCCCTGCGCTTCGAATAGAAGTCGTGTGCCTCGGTTGACATCCCTCCCCTGGTAATGAGAATTCGAGCTTAAATAGCATCGTGCGTTGACTTGCCTCAACGCGCAACCTAAGATGACGGCCAAGGCAGGTCCCGCCCTATGATAGGCCAAACTCTCGGCCACTACCGGATCCTCGAAAAAGTTGGAGCCGGAGGGATGGGGGTCGTCTATCGTGCTCATGATGAGCAACTTGAGCGAGACGTGGCGCTTAAGGTGCTTCCCACGGGCACACTTAGTGATAATTCCTCACGCCGCCAATTCCGCAAAGAGGCTCTCGCGCTCGGCAAATTAAGCCATCCCAATATTGAAACGATCTACGAGTTCGATACACAAGATGGTATCGACTTTCTCGTGATGGAGTATGTTCCGGGGAACACGCTTGCGGAGCGGCTTGGCAGAGGCGCGCTCCCGGAAAAGGAAGTGGTTGCCTTGGGGATGCAAATTGCCGCCGCACTGGAACAAGCCCACGAACGTGGCATTGTTCATCGTGACTTAAAACCTCGCAATATCGCCATCACGGAGCGCGGACAAGCCAAGGTACTGGACTTCGGTCTGGCGAAGTTGTTGCCTAAGGTGAACGAAGCGACCGCCGCCGACACCTTGACGGATACGCAAGCGGGCGCCGGGACACTACCCTATATGCCCCCTGAACAACTTCAAGGCGAGTCCGTGGACGCTCGCGCTGATATCTACACCATTGGCGCGGTCCTCTACGAAATGGCCACCGACCGCCGGGCCTTCCCGGAAGAGCTGCCATCGCGCGTCATCAATTCCATTCTCCACCACGCACCCGTTCCTCCGCGTGCGCTCAATTCCCGGATTTCGCCAGAGCTGGAACGCATCATCCTCAAATGCCTCGATAAAGATCCCGGAAGACGCTTCCAGTCGGTCAAAGAGCTGCTGGTCGACTTGCGGCGGGTGGGCTCAACTTCTACAGCGCTTACCACGGTACCCCTGCTGCCCTTGCCAAAGTTTTGGAGGAAAGCTGCGAGGCTTGGCGCCTATGGCTTGGTCGGAATGCTCGCACTTGCTGTCCTGACGATCACGCTGAACGTCCGCGGCTTGCGCGACCGCCTGATGGGCCACCCTCGACCGCCGCAGATTCGGTCTCTGGCAGTGCTGCCTCTGGAAAATCGTTCCCATGATTCAGAGCAGGATTATTTCGCGGACGGAATGACGGACGAATTAATCACCGAGCTAGCGAAGCTTAACGCCGTTAGAGTCATCTCACGGACCTCCGTCATGCGTTACAAGAACACTGACAAATCCCTGCCAGAGATTGCGAGGTCTTTGAATGTGGACGCTGTCGTGGAGGGTTCGGTCCAGCGCGTGGGAGATCGTGTCAAAATCAACGCTAGACTCCTTCAGGCCAGCGATCAAGAGTTATGGGCGCGCAGCTATGAGCGCGACCTGAGTGATGTCCTAGGTCTGCAACACGACGTCGCGGAAGCAATCGCGGGCTCTATCGAGGCAACCCTCAAGGCCCCTCAGGGATCTCGAAAACTTCGCTTGGTCGATCCCGTCGCGCACGAAGCTTATCTGAAAGGCTTATTCTACTGGAATAAACGTACGCCCGAAGCCCTCAAGAGAGCCCTTCAATATTTCCAACAGGCAATTGACAAGGACCCGAACTACGCTGAGGCCTACGCCGGACTCTCCTACACTTACAGTTTCGCGCCGGAATTGGGCTTGCCCTCCCAAACTGGTAAAGAAAGGCAGAAGTTCGCAGCAATGAAAGCCGTTGAACTCGACGATTCACTTGCTGAGGCGCACACCGCGCTAGCCGCGTCGCTCGGAGACGAATGGAATTGGAGTATGGCTGAGTCCCAATACAAGCGAGCCATTGAATTGAATCCGAACTATGCAACCGCCCGGCATTGGTATTCCATCCAGCTTTCGGTCCTCGGATCACACGAGCGGGCCATCGACGAAGCCCAACGCGCTCTTGAACTGGACCCCCTCTCGCTCATTATTCAAGCCAACTTGGGAGGCCGCTACCTCCGTGCCGCACGCTATGATGAGGCCATTCAAGAATGTCAAAAAACTCTCGAAATGGACCCCGATTTCGTGGTGGCGCATGACTGCATCGGGTTTGCGCAGGTGCAAAAGGGCCAGACACAAGCTGCCATCGCGGAACTCAAGACGGCCAACCGCCTTTCGCAGGGCGATCCGGAATCGCTTTCCGCTCTTGGATACGCCTATGCTGTTTCCGGCAAAACAAGCGATGCCCTCAACGTCGAACGCCAACTGAAGGCCTCTTCTGCCGACAAGTACTCTCCTGCGTACTATATTGCTCTTGTCGAAGCTGGACTCGGCCGAAAGGACGATGCTCTCTCTTTGCTCGAACACGCCTATGAGAATCGGAGTACGGAGTTACCTTTCGCGAAGACAGAGCCCATGCTGGCAAATCTTCAGTCTGAACCTCGGTTTCGCGATCTGTTGAGACGTATGGGGCTTCCGCAATGATTGTCCACGCTGGCCTTTCGCGTCCTCGAATTGAGTTGACATTGGAATACATGTGAGCTACCTTCCGTTCAAAATCGTTGTGAACTGCTCCTCCGCCGCACCTCGAATACTGAGCATTCACGACTTCTGGAGGACTACGTGCCAGCCCAGTCCCAAAAAAGTCCAAAAAAGAAACCGAAGACAACGCCTAAGGAGTTGCCTCCCGCTGTAAAGAAAAAGTTTTTTGATACATTTGAGCAAATAAAACTCCAGATTCAAGATCTGGAAGATATAAGCAATAAATACTCGTTTCGTCATATTTGATAGCCACGTTTTGAATCGGTAGTCATCGCCTTAGATCGTGCCCCCTAGAGCAAATCGGTTCCGTCGCGCTACTGCTGTCGTCGTCTATTGGCAGCAAGACCGCATTGTCCTTGAAAACTATTTCACTGGTAACCGCATTACCGCGAACGCGATGGCTGTAGTTTTGCTGGACTTTTTTAAAGACTGGCGCACACTTTCGGAATTTCGAGCGGCATTCGGTCGTTATAACCGTGCTGATTTGACCCTCGCATTGCGCCAGTTGCTAAAGCGTCGCCTGCTCGTTCGTGAAGATTCGGCGGAGGCAATGATCGACGCTCGGATAAAGAAGGTCTGGTCACCTTGGTTGCCCGCGGCAGGGATGTTGCAATTCGGAACGCGGCATGCGCGGTACGATTCTAATCTCAATGCTGCTTGGCGGAGGTTCCGGAACCGCGCCAAACAGCAGCCGCTTCCTCGGCCGGTGAAGCACCACGTTGGTGCTCAGCAAATTTCCCTTCCACCGCCTAAGAAGAGCGGCGCTCTTCCCGAGGTTCTCCTTGCTCGACGAACGTGGCGGCGTTTTTCCAAGGCCTCCATTCGCTTGCAAGACCTCTCAACGCTCCTCGGCCTAACTTGGGGTGTGCAGCGTTGGGTGAAGTTCCCTGGCATCGGACGACTCGCTCTAAAAACTTCCCCATCGGCAGGTGCGCGACATCCTATTGAAGCGTACGTCCTCGTAATCGACGTCAAAGGATTGCCTAGTGGACTCTATCATTATGCTGCGGACACGCACCGCCTCGAACGTTTAAAGTCTCACGCTACCTCACACGATTTGGTAGATTTTGTCGGGAATCAATGGTGGTACGCCCCGGCCGGCGCCCTCATCCTAATGACCGCCGTGTTCTCTAGAAATCAGTGGAAATATCAGGATCCGGCGGCCTATCGTACCGTCATGATAGATGCCGGGCACGTCTGTCAGACTTTTTGTTTAGTTGCGACCTGGCTTGGTTTGGCACCGTTCTGCACGATGGCCTTTGATCAAGCTCTAGTGGAAAGAGAATTAGGGATAGACGGCCTCGAAGAATCGCTTGTCTATGCAGCCGGCGTCGGAACTCCACCGCGTGGAGTCGATTGGGCTCCGTGGCCGCGCCCTCGGGCATGGGCACAGATGACAAGAAATAGAGGTCACCTTGCAGAGCGGTGACGGCCTGCCTCCTCGTAGGCGCGTGACTCAAATGCCAGCAATTCTGGCAAATGCTCCGCAAAGTAGACCCAGTTGTGGCCGCCGGGATAGAGATGAAACTCGTGGGGGATATGCCGCGAGGCCAGCAGTTTGTCCAAGGCGGCCGCGCCTGAGTCGAAACCGTAGTCGTCTTCTGAGCCACAATCGAAATAAATCTTCAATCCAGAGAGATTTGCTGTGCGCTCAATCGTTAGGGGATCGTTTTGATTCCAGAAGGCGGGGTCGAATGGCGAGCCGAACGCATCGCCGAGAACGCGCAACTGGCTCATCTCCCGCGAGTTTTGCGCGCTAATATTGGGCAGCTTCTCGATTAGCGCCGCGCTGTGCGCTCCGACCGCTGCGAAAAGCTGCGGATGGCGGAACGCAATATGCAGCGCGCCGTATCCGCCCATCGAGATCCCTGCAATTCCCCGCGAGCCGCGCCCTGCTTGCGCCCGATACCGCTTCTCGACCCCCGGCACGAATTCCTGCAAGAAGAAATCTTCGTAGCGCCGCTTTCCATCGCGCGAATTGATGAAGAAACTCGTGCCACCAGCCGGGGTCACGATTAAGAATTCCCCCAACTCATGTTGTTCCCATAAGTCCTCGACAAGATTCATCCCGCCTGAATGCACAAGCATCTGCTCGTTATCTCCCAAGCCGTGGAGTAAATAGAGGATGGGGTAGCGGCGCGTCTTCTCCGCATCATAGCTGGGAGGAAGTAGAACGCAGTACGGAACAGCCCGCGCGAGAATTTTGCTTGGCAGGGAAACGCACTCAGCACGTCCCGCGGCTCTCGCGGGAGGCGACAGAAGTACGCTGCTCACGCAGCCGACTAGCAGCACCGTCATCGCGGCGCGCCAAATTCTATTCATACCGCAGAGCCTCGACAGGGTTCAGGCGTGCGGCTCGCGTAGCCGGATAGAGCCCCGCGGCGAGGCTCACGCCGACCGAAAACAAAATCGAGAGCAACACGAGCCACCACGGCACGGAGAAAACGTGCGCCGACGGCAAATTTTGCCGATGCAAATAAATATTTGTGCCCCAAGTCAAGGCTCTTCCAATAAACCAGCCAAATCCCACTCCGAGAATTCCGCCGAATAGCCCCATCACGCCTGCTTCCACAAAAAACAGTTGCTTCACGTCGCGATCCGCCGCGCCCAGGGCTTTCAGAATGCCAATTTCCCGCCGCCGCTCCAAGATCGCCATCACCAGCGTGTTGATGATTCCCAGCGTAGCCACGGCAAGTGCCAGGCTCCCGAAAATGAAGAGCAATGCATCGAATATCGTGAAAAATAACTTCAAACTGCGCGACGCGTCCAAAAGCGAAAACGTTCCGAATCCCATGGTCTTAATCGCGTTTTCGATTGTTTCTATTTGTGACGGGCTTTTCGCCCGCACTGTCAAACTCGCATACGCAGGCTTTCCAGTTGGCGCGCGCACGGCATCCCGAAGATCGTTCACCTGTGCCGCGCGAAGCGCCGACGCCACCTCGAGCGGAATCAGCAAGCGTCCGCTCCCGAATCCGCCGAAACCCGCTGCCGGCTCCGTCTCTATAATCCCCACGATCCGTAGTTTTTTCTCCCGCGGAACGATGGAAAACCCGCCGGCTGCGCCATCACTAGCTTCGCCGTTCGCACCGCCCGTTCCCGTCTGCGGCGCAAGCGCCTGCCGCTCGGCGTAGCGCACTACCAAGTCTTTTCCGATCAGCGTCGTCGTCTGCTCGGACAAATCCTTTGCAAATTCGATTTGAAGAATCGCCTCATCCGCTTTCGGTCCCGAGAAAAAACTCCCTTGTATTCCATCGTACGAACCGTTCCCTCGTGCGGAATCCGGCACTCCCGCGACAATCGTCGAGTAAGGATTCCCGTTGTAGCGCACTTCCGTCGGGAAGCGGATTTGTGGGTAAACTTCCACCACGTTTGGAAGATGCTCCAAATCTTTTCGCGCGTCATCATCGAGGGCACGTTCTGCCTTTGGTGGCAAAGGGCTCGCCGCAGGGCGCCGCATTCCTTGTATGTTCCTTCGCGCCGTTACGAGGACCGTGTCAAACAAGCCGGAGTTCGACAGCCGCTTCGTCGCTAACTCCTGCAAGCCAACCCCTAGGGAAACCATCGCCACAAGAGAAGCCACTCCGACCGCCACGCCCAGGGTCGTCAGCGAATTTCGCAGCACTGCTTCTCGCAAATTCCGCAACGCTAACTCGCCGAGGTCCCCTGCCTTCATGATTTCACTCCGTCGGTCAGCAATTTTCCGTCTGCTAGCGCGGCAATGCGGTCCGCGAATCGCTCCGCGAGCGGCCGTTCGTGCGTCACCATCACGATCGTCATGCCCAGCTTTTGCTGAGTTTCTTTCAGCAGCAGCATGATGGATTCTCCAGTCGCGCTGTCCAGATTTCCCGTCGGCTCATCAGCAAATAGAAGAGTCGGCCGGTTCACCAGTGCCCGCGCCAGCGCCGCCCGCTGTTGCTCTCCACCAGATAATTCACTCGGCCGGTGCGCCAGCCGCTTTTCCAATCGCACGCGCTCCAGCGCCTCCTGCACTCGCCCTCCCCGCTCGGCGCGGTCCACTTCCGCTAAACGCAGTGGCAATTCCACGTTTTCTTCGAGTGTCATGCGCGGCAGCAGATTGAACGACTGAAAAACCATCCCCACCGTGCGGCTTCGATAACGCGCCAGTTCGAGGGAGCTAAGCTCTGAAAGATTCCGCCCATTCGCGAAGATCGCACCCCCGGTCGGACGGTCCAGCCCCGCCATCAAATTCAGCAGTGTCGATTTTCCCGACCCGGAGCTTCCCAACAGAGCTACGAATTCTCCCGCGCGGATCTGAAGCGTCACATCATCCACCGCGCGAATTACCGCCGTTCCCATTTCGTAATGCCGCGATACCTGCTCAGCGCGCACGGCCACACCATCGCCTGTCGTCATCATCGTCCCTCGATGTTACTACGCATCGCGAGCCACTCAAGTTACCAACTGTTTCGTGCGGCGGCGCCGGGCCTTGTCATTGCTGTGGCCGGAGCTCGCGGGAAGGCGGAACGTGTATCCCGAAAAAACTCTTGACACGAAAAGAGCATCCTGCTATTTTTCTAGCATAGCTGCTGGAAAAATAGCACATGAGGCGAAAACCCAAGCCAAACACCCTGTCCCGCCGCGAACGCCAGATCATGGACGTTCTCTATAGACTCGAAAGCGCCTCCGTCGGCCAGGTCCTTGCTGAAATCGCCGGAAAGCCCAGCTATTCCACCGTCCGCGCTCAGCTCCGCGTCCTCGAGGAGAAAGGCCACGTCCGCCACGAAGAACACGGCTTGCGCTACGTGTACGCTCCAGCCGTGCCGCGCGATGTCGCCCGCCGCTCCGCTCTTCGCCACCTCGTCGAAACTTTTTTTGATGGTTCGACTGAAAAAGTCGTGGCGACCCTCCTCGGCGGTGAAGTCGCCCGCATCTCTCCGGAAGAACTCGATCGCCTCGCCCGCCTCATCTCCAAAGGTCGAAAGGAGAGCTGAGCATTATGATGACGAGTACACTCGCCGATTATGAACTCTCGCTCGCATTTTTCTCCGCATGCTGCGCCAAAGCCACGTTTCTTCTCATCTGCGGTTGGCTGACCGTAATCGCACTGCGTCAGCGCTCCTCCGCAGCGCAGCGACACTATGTCTGGGCTGCAGCTATTCTCTCCTCGTTCGCGCTGCCTTTCTTCGCGATGCTGCTTCCGGCGTGGCATTCCGCGACCCTTGGCACCGCCGCTCTCTTGAGCCCCGCCCACGCGAATGCAGGAAGCTCCATCTCTCACACAATTCCTTCCACCATCATCAATGTCGCTGCCGCCTCTCCCCTCTTCAACAAACTTGCCGCCGCCGCTCTTCTGACCTGGGCGATCGGATTTTCCTTAGTTCTTCTAAGGCTTCTAACAGGTCTAGCTCGCCTAGCGTGGGTCTCCGCTCATGCGAAGCCTCTCTTCGACGTCGATTGGATGCGGTCCGTCGTGGAACTCTCGATGTTCCACAAAATCTCGCGCCCCGTCCGCCTTCTGCAATGCAACAGTCCCATCGCGATGCCGCTCACCTGGGGAGCCTTTTTCCCCGTTATCGTCTTGCCTTCTGGCGTAGCGCAATGGTCTGAAGACCGCCGCCGCATGGTGCTTTCTCATGAACTCGCACACATCTCTCGCCACGACTGGTTCCTTCAGATTTGCGCCGAGCTAGCCCGCGCCATTTACTGGTTCCATCCCCTTATCTGGCTGGCCACCGCACGTCTGCGCCAGGAAAGCGAACGCGCCTCTGATGATGCCGTCCTGCGCTCCGGAATCGCGCCTTCCAACTACGCCAGTCAGCTGCTCGATCTCGCAAGGACCCTGGAGAACACCGGGCGAGCCTGGTCCACTGCTCTGGCCATCGCGCGTCCCTCTAATCTTGAAAGGAGATTTGCCGCTATGCTGAATCCGTCCATCAATCGAAGCCGTTTGTCGCCAAGAACAAGACTGCTCATTCCGTTTTTTGCTTTGTGCTTCTTGTTTCCGCTCGCCGCTCTTCACCTGACCGCGCAAAATCTTTCCGGCAAAACGTCCGGCTCCATCCACGATCCCAGTGGAGCCGGCGTCGCCAACGCCACAATTATCATGTCGAACCACGCGGCCGACACAATTGATATGCTCACTATGACCACCTCCGATCGCGACGGCAATTTCAGCTTCAAAGCACTCCCCGCCGGCGAATACGAACTAAAAGTCATGAAGCGCGGCTTCGAACCCTTTCGTCTTCCGCAAGTCACTCTCGAATCCGGCCGGGATTTCTCTCAAAGCATTACCTTGCAAATTGGCGCAATCATGGAAGAAGTCGAGGTCGTGCCCAACGGGACCACGAAGCCTCTACCTTCCGGTGCCACCGGCAAGCCGTCGCGGATTCGAGTTGGAGGTGACATCGAAGCTCCCCATCGCATCACAAAAGTCCAGCCTATCTATCCCGAATCCGCCAGGTCGGCCGGCGTCAGCGGCACCGTCATTCTTCACGCCATCATCAGCATGGAGGGCAAGCCGCTCTCTCTGCGTGTTATGAACAGCCAGATCGATCCGGACCTTGCCCGCTCCGCCGTGGAAGCCGTCAGTCAGTGGCGCTACAGTCCCACGCTCCTCAACGGAGAGCCCATCGAAGTTGACACCACCATCATGGTGAATTTCTCGCTGGCGCCATAAGCTCGTACCGTCGCTCTCGCGACTGGCTGTTTCACAGGGCCCAGAACGTTCGCCATGGCAAATGTCCTGCGCCTGCCGTTATTTAACCGTCGCGCTTAGTTTCGCGCCGCGTTGACGCCTCCATCCGCCGATGTTACGCTCGCGCCGCAGCCTCCAATGACGCATGCGCGCCGTCGACCTCATCCGCAAAAAACGCGATTCCGGTGAACACTCCCGCGAGGAGATCGACTTTCTCATCTCCGGCTACACGCGCGGCGATATTCCCGACTACCAGATGGCTGCCTGGCTCATGGCCACCTGGATTCGCGGCCTCAATCGTTCGGAGACCGCCGCGCTCACCGAAGCCATGCTCTATTCCGGGGAAGTCGTCAATCTCGACCGCATTCCCGGAAAAAAAGTGGACAAGCATTCCACCGGCGGCGTCGGCGATAAAACTTCTCTCATTCTCGCTCCTATCGTGGCTGCGGGAGGCCTCACCGTTCCGATGATCAGCGGCCGAGGCCTCGGGCACACCGGCGGCACTCTGGATAAACTCGAGTCCATCCCCGGCTTCAACGTAAATCTCTCGCTCGAACAATTTTTCAACGTTCTCCGCGAATGCGGCATGGGCCTTATCGGCCAAACCGCGGAAATCGCTCCAGCCGACAAAAAAATCTACGCTCTCCGCGATGCCACTTCTACGGTAGAGAATATCGGTCTCATCTGCGCCTCCATAATGAGTAAAAAACTGGCGGAAGGCATCGACGCCCTCGTCCTCGACGTCAAAACCGGTTCCGGCGCCTTCATGAAACGCGAAGAAGATGCCGTCCGACTCGCCGAACTCATGGTCGAAACCGGCCAGCGCATGGGCAAGAAAATTGTCGCGCTCATTACCGATATGAACCAGCCGCTCGGACGCATGGCTGGCCACTCCAATGAAATCGCCGAGTGCATCGATGTTCTTAGCGGCGGTGGCCCTACCGATCTCGTCGAACTGAGCGTCGAGCTTTCCGCCTGGATGTTTTTTCTTGGCGAACGCACCAAGACCCTTGACGACGGCCGTCATCTCGCCGAAGAGATGGTCTCCACCGGCCAG
>Ga0210387_10002776_pt1 | contig 13439 bp, 20 predicted proteins | sample IncBWC7OmetaG_FD_160108 | JGI IMG/M metagenome (GOLD analysis project Ga0210387, IMG submission 160108) | Forest soil microbial communities from Barre Woods Harvard Forest LTER site, Petersham, Massachusetts, United States - Inc-BW-C-7-O ...
AGGTCGATGCCGCGACGGCTCTTCACGAGCAGGTCCCCGACGAAGAAGTCGTCCTCGATGCCGGAGCCGCGACGTGGGTTCATGACGTCGCCGAGCGACAGCCTCTCCCAGTTGTCCGGAGTGACATCCTCCTCCGGATGATCGTTCACGATCGCCTTGCCGTTGGCGCTCGCCATCGTCTCCGGCCTGAAAACCTGTTCCGGGCGCCGCTCGACGTACACCAGTCCGTCCGGCCCCGCGCTCAGCGGCGTCTCGTCAGGGCCGTAGATCATGGTCCCGGTGCGCGCCAGCGGCACGCCCTCGATCAGCAGATAACCCTCCGGCGTTCGGGACCGCCGCCCGCTGATCTTCTGGGTCGTGTAGAAGTGCAGGTCGCCAGAGCGATCTGTCGTTCGAGCTCTCATCGATAGATGACCACGCACGGAGTCGTGCTGCCGGGTGCCGTGCCGCCGGTCGGCGTCGTGGTCGCCGCGACCTGCATGCCAGTGAACATGTTGACACCGAGGTTCACGATCGTCTGAACGCTCGCCTGGAGCGGCACGTAGAACTTCGCGGCCGTAGTGCCCGGCGTCACCGTCGCATTCGTATCGTAGAACTGCACGTACACCAGCGACGCGTTCGCGTTCACGCAGAACAGGCGATCCACGATTCCCGGCTTCGCCTTCACCGCGACCGGCGTGTTTGTCAGCGCAGCGATGTTCAGCGCCGCGTCGCCGAGATTATCCCCAACCTGCGCTCGCGCCGGGAATGCAACCAGCGACAGCGCCGCCAGAGCAAGCGCGACGGTCGCACCGACCATCGCCGATTTCACGTACTCAATCATGGCTGTGCTGTCTCCGTATCTGCTCGAACGTCAGGCGCCAACGCTCCGCCGCCCATCGCATGTTCCTGTCCATCGGCCAGTACGTAGTGAAGCGGACCAACTCGTCGTAGATCCGCTGGGGAGAGGCTCCCGTCATGCTCGTAGTAAGTGCGGACCGCACTCCCCATTCCGAGTACACGTTCAGCCCGCCGAGAACGATCGATAGCACCGCAGCACAGACCCGCGAGAAGAGCCACCAGCATCGCGCCCGTCGGGTGATGAGACGGGAACGACACGAGCGCCGCTCCGAGGATACTGGCGAGCGCCCCGGCCTCGGGTACCCCGGATCGGAGCGCCAGGAGGAGCGGAGGCCCGAGTAGCAGAGATCCGACTCCGAGCTCGAAGGCGAGCTGGAGATAGTCGTCGTGGACATAGCCAAATCCCGGTATTAGAGTGCTGAAGGTGTCTAGTCCCCACCCAGAGAAAGTGAGATTCATGGCGGTCACCTGCCAGATATCGACGCGTGCCAACACGGAGGCGAGAGACGGATCCCGCCATGCCGTGATGATCGCCGCGAACGCCAGAAGCGGAGCAACGATCACCAGAATCATCCATCTGAGACCAGTCTGCCACAGAATAACGACGCCACCGGTGACGCACGCCAGAACCGCCCCCCGGCTTCCCGAAACGGCCACCAGGAGCAGCGGCGCCGGCACCAGCGGCCACGCTCGACGCGCGATGGTCCAAGTCAACGCGCACGCGGCCACTTCGCCCATCGCGTTCCGGGATAGGAACAGGCCGGCAGGAGCATCGGTCGCGAGAACGGGGGTGGCTCCAGTCATCTGAGCGATAGCGAACGGGACGCTGGCACAGAGACCGATCACGAGACCAGTCAGAACGACGTCTGGATCACGGCACTGCGAGGCGACGAGAAAGAGCACCGCGAGCGCGGCCCAGTGAATCAGCTCGCCCGTCGTGTCCCACGGAGAGGCGGACCAGAGCAGACCGAGCGCGGCCCATGCGACAAGCGCGCCGCCCCACGCGTGCCCCGGACCGAGCAGTGGTCTCCGCACGAGAAGCAGAAGACACGCGGACCCGATCAGCAGCACGGCCCAGCGTCCCGAGATCGTTGGATCCAGGACACCGGGCAGATAGGCAGCCGTCGTCAGCATGACGACAACGGCGAGAGCGAACGAGATCATTTTAGGTAGTTGCAGCCGACAGTTCCAGTCGAAGTGGTGTTCGCGCCGGTCTGCACCTGCGAAATGCGCCACTTGGACGGGAGATGCATCTGCAGAGCGACCATGCGCGCCGGGAGACTCGAAGTCTGAATCGCTGGAGATACGACAATGCTCACTGGTAGATTGTTGTTCGCACTGGCACCGCTGATCGCCAGAAGCTGAAACGTCTGCGATGCCGAGTCGAACATGTCGATTTCGATGGTCGTCGACGGACTTCCGCTGGCTGCCGTCTGGTTAAACGTGCACAGAACGCCCGCGTATGCCAGATTAGTGAGCGTCGCCGAGTTCGTCGTGGCAGGTGCGCGCGCCGTGTTCGTGATCAGCGGGACGACGTTTGGCCCCTGCTGACTCAGGTCAACGTTATACGGCGGAGGCGGCAGAGACGGAACCTGCGCGAGCACCGGTCCGGCGAACAGCACGGCGAGTGCAGAGGCGCCGAGCAGCGACTTGAAGTGATTCTTCATGGTGGATCTCCTCACTGGATGACGTCCGGCAGAACCGGCTCGGGGTAGCAGCGACAATTTGGGAGCTGACCGGCGTGCCCCACTAGATTATCCGTCTTCGGCGGCCGGTCCCACCGAACGAACTTGCCAGACATCTTCTTGTGCGAGCGTCGCACGTCGTCGTCCTGGGCCGTTCGCCAGATGTAGCCCTCGGAACCGACGTGCGTGGCGCGCGCCTGCACCAGTCCGCTCGCCGCTCGCGCGACCTCCGTGCGCGCTATGAGCGTGGCGCGGGACTTGGTCACCTTCCCGGTGCGCGCGATCTCAGCGACGATGGTGTCGTAGCGGGCGCCGCTGACGCGCGTCTCCAGCGCCAGCGCGTGCGCGCGCTCCGCGGCCTTGAGAGGTATGGAGGTGATCAGGCTCACCTGCTCGTCGAGCAGCCGACGCAGAGCCTCGCCCGTCGGCGCGCGCGCCAGCTCGGCTCGCATCGCGACGCTCATGTCGCCGGCCATCGAGCGCCACACGGCCTCGTCGCGGCGCCGCACGTCGGTCAGCATGCGCGCACCGACGGACCTCGCCCACGGCCGCAGCATCTCGCTGTAGCCTCGCAGGGCGCGCTCGACGACGGCCGGATCGGGCACTCCGCCCCTCGGCGTCAGTCCCTGAACGATCACGCCGACCTGATGCGCGACGCTGCGCAGGCGTGCGGCATAGTGCTTCTCGGCCCGGCGAACGGAGTCGAAGGCCGCGCGCTCCCGTCTGCTCTCGGTTCGGCGATCGCCCGTGCGCTGTCGCGGATTGAGATCGGGCTGCACGACGCCCGGCGCCGTGCGAATGGCGCCGGACACCGGACTGCCGGAGAAGGTACTGAACCCGCTCACAGCGAGTCCCGCAGCGCGTTCGCGTAGATCGTCATGAGGACCGCGAGGACCACGAGCCCGGCGTACAGAACCAGCTTGATGCTGAACGTCGCACCGACGCCTATCAAGGCTAGTGCGGCAAGCAGCGCCAGAACGAAGGCAACCTGCGAGTTCACTCGGTCTGCTCCCTGATACCGCCGCGCGCCTTCTCCAGAAGATCGGCAAGGCCGTCGCGGGCACCGAGCAGCCGTTCGCGAGCGATCCTCGACAGACTGTCGCCCACCTCACCGCGGTCTCCACCGCCATACTTCAGGTAGACGCTCAACGGTCCCTCGCGCGTCGGCGCAGTGTAGAAGTCGGACAGGCCGTTGGCCGCGAACACGGCGTCGCGCGCCAGCACCGACAGTGATTCTCCTGGATAGATCCTCTTGGCATTGCTGAACCGAAGCGCTCGCGCCGCCTCCATCCCCTCCTTGGCGGCCTGCGCCAGCTTCTTGCTATTCTTCTCGAGCTCGCGGAACTCTGGCATCTTGTGCTGAGCGAACGTCTTCGGCTTCTCGGCATCCAGGGCATCGCGGAAGATGGACGAGAGACTATCCTCGCCCTTCTCGCGATACGCAATGGCGACCGCCTGCTTCTGCGGCTTGCCGGCGGCGACCTCGGTTCCCACGTTATGCTCGAAGGCGGCGCGGCTGCTTCCTGACTGTAGCGGCATGTCATCGACTCCACGGTCTGTCATTGGGGAAGCAGCGCGGACACTCCTCGTCCTGCTCCCGGCGTACCGCGCCGCGCCAGAAGTCAAGAGCCGCGTTGTCGTCCAGGTCGCACGGCACCTGGACAGGACTGCGATACGTGTGAACGTCGATCGGCGAGACGCTCCTGACGACACCGACCTGCGGCACGACGAGACAGATCAGTGTCGCCGCTGCCGCGACCGCCGCGGTGCTCATCTCACTTGCTCTCTTCGCCAGAGGAGCCAGTCTCTGGCTCTGCGAAATCGTTTCCCTGCGCCTCCATCTGAAAGCGCAGCTCCCTGCGCTGCTCGATTATGTGGCGCTCGACCTCGGCGAGATCGTCCTGGAACGCGGCGCGCTGCCCGTGCACGCGACCCATCATCTCCTGAAGACTGGCGAAGCCGGCGCGCACGCGCAGCATGCCGTTGCTGACACTCTTCAGATTGATCTTCGGAAGGACCTCCTGCATCGGTTTCAGCATCTGTCCGTTCGGCTTGGCCGCCGCCTGTCCCGCATCCGTGATCGTCACGGTCTTGTTCTCAGTATCCACGGCTATGAGTCCTCTCTTCTCCAGCTCCACGAGGGAGGCGTGTATCTTCTGCGCGGGATTCTGCAGCCGCACGTCCCCGCGGAACCATCCCTGACGAGGCCTGCCGTCCCCCACTCGCCTGATCATGGTCATCCATGCGCGTGCGCGAAGAGAAAACTGACGACGGTGACCACTGCCGACGTGGCGATGGCCGCCGCGACAACACCAGTCATCAAGCCCGCAGTGTTCTCGCGACGCGTCTCGGTCTTCGTGCCGGCTCTCAGCAGCTCCTGTATCGACTTGAGAGCCTCCGACATGGCCGGATCCGCGACGCTGCTTCTGCCAGACACAGTCCAGCGCTCCTGCTCCAGCTTCCCGATGCGCTCCGAGAGCGTGGAGATGAGGCCCTGATTCTGCACGGTCGCCGCATTGATCTGGTTCGCCAGGCTCGCCGTCTCCTTGGAGAGCTGCGCCGAAATGAGGTCCGACGTCGTCTTGACCTGAACCGTCTGGATGTCGAAGATCTGTCTGTCATACGTGGACTTCTGCGAGGCGAGCTCGCTCAGGCGCGTCTCGTCTGCGCGACGCAGATCATCAGTCCTTCTCGTGTCCGCCAGTCTCAGATCGTCCAGTCGTCTCGCGTCGGCGGTCCTGAGCTTCTCGCTGGTGTCAGCCAGCGCCCGAACGAGGTCCTCGACGTTCTTCGTCGGGTCGACTATCTTGAGCGTCTCGTCTACCACGGAATGCTCGCGGGAGCGGGGGTGCAGAACAGGGACATCAACACGTAGCCGACGACCAGAGCCAGAATCGCGCGCTCGATCGTCAAGGTTGCGATCCCCCGCTCACGTCTACGGCCGCGTTCTGAAGCTCGACGGCGTAGATGCGTACCGTCTCGAGCGCGGCGAGAAGGAACTGCGCGTCGCCGCGCATGCTCTGTGGAGGATCAGCAACTATGGCGAGCGCCTGCGAGATTCTCAGAATCTCCTCATCGCTCAGTCTCATGTCAGTGCTCCGGCGTTGGCGGCGAGCCGCAGATTGCGCGGCTGCAGAGGTCTCGTCACGTCGCCCGTCTCGTACCATGAGCGCAGCTCGTCCGCAGACATGGTGGTGATGCCGCCCGCGCGGCGCCCATCGCCGTAGGCCGCGTGATAGCACTCCAGCGCTCGCTGGCGGCTCGAGAAGGCGGCCATCACCTTGTGCTCGTCGAACGCTCCGACGGGGTCGTAGCCGTCGATCACGTGAAACTCGGTGCTCGCTCGATCCTCGCCGATCATGCAGTCGAGCCACTCGGTCGGTCCCTCGGCACTCGGCGCACGACGGATATAGCCGTAGTCCGCGGGCTGAACGCTCTCCCAGTCTTGTCCCTCGGCGCTGCGCCCCCGGCGGATGGTACCTCTCGCACTCTCGATCGCGATCGGTATGCCGTGCAGCTCGGAGATCGGGAGGGAGTCGCGCGTCCTGTCGACGTTGCGTGCGTACTCAATCTTGTGAAACTCGTCGCACCATCCCGCGAACGATATCGTGCCGAGCACCTTGCGACATCCGTTCTCCGGCCTGAAGGCCTCGCAGTTGCCGCAGACTGTCGGCCAGCGACCCGGTCCGTAGTGCACGGCGGTCTTCGACCACTTGCCGCCGAAGGACCAGGAGGCGTCGCGCGCCGTCCTGTTCTTGGGGTCGTTCTTTCCCTCATCGCTCTCCTCGGAGCCGACGCTCTCCGAGCGATCGCTCATCGCTTCGGTCTCCTGATCGATGGCCTCCTGCCCGCGCGGCGGCAGCTCGTCGCTCGCTGCCTCGATCTCCTCGTCCGTGATGTTCGTGAAGCGGCCCGTCACCTTGGACTGCTGCTTCAGTTCCTTCATCGCGGTCTGCTGCGTGATGATGCCGCTCTCCTCGACCTTCACGACGGTCTCCGCGTCGCGCGCCGCGACCTCCGACTTCTGCTCCTCGCTGAGCTGCCAGAGCGGCCGGAACACGACCGAGTAGTCGTCGCCGATCTTCCAGCCTCCGCTTAGGGAGGCCGCGCGCACGATGACGCGCATCGGCACCAGAAGATTCTTGGTCTGCTGCTGCGCGATCCCGTCGTAGTACGTTCGCAGATCGCTCTCGCCCGTGGAGTTCAGGCCGGCCGGGCTCTGGCCGAAAAGACGCACGAGCGGGATCTGCAGAGCGCCGGAGATCTGCTGACCCATCTGCAGCATGACGTCGCTCATGCCGGCGAAGTTCGACGCGCCCTGCGCCTCGAACTCGTCGTCCGAGTCTAGCATCGTCAGGCCCTCGATGCCCTGGAAGCGACGCATCATCTCGACGTAGTTGATGAGAACGCCCTCGGCCGGTCCGCCGGCGGCGAGTATCTCGCGCAGTCCCTTGATCTTGATCGTTCGGAGATAGCTCTTGTACGCGAGCTGAGCGGCGCCCTGCGTCGTGCTGTCGAACGCCACCATGCGATCATAGAGACGCTCCAGCATGCTGATGCCCCACAGATTCTCGCTCACGCGCTGCCAGTACGGCAGACGGATGCCGTCGAACCTGATGACACGGCTGTGGTGAATGCTCTTGTTTCGCATCCCCGGAATGTCCGACGTGACGCGATAGAACTTCGGGAGACCGAGCTGCGGTCCCTGATCGGGCACGAGATCCTGCAGCGACGGCTCGACCATCCAGCGATCCAGCGCCATCACGCCGCGAAACTGTCCGCGCCCGATCTTGTCGGGGTTCAGCGGCGTACTGTAGTCCTGTCCGTCGATCAGGATCACGCCTATCGCGCCGCCGTACAGTCGGCTCCAGGCGCTCGTGTCGCGCACGCCGTCCCACACGCCGCGGCTCACGAGATCCTGCTGAACGCCGTCGATCTCCTCTGGCGCCGCGTCGCACTGTATGTCGATGCCCGACCGCACCATGTCGTCAGCCGGAATGTCCACGGCCATTCCGGCGAGCCAGCTTCCCCGATGCATCCACTCCAGGAGAATACGATTTCTCGTGATGGGATTGAAGCCGTACGTGCTGGTCGCCAGCACGTTGTCGGTTCCCATCCCGAGCTGAAGAGCGAAGTTCTGGAAGGAGTCCTTCGTCCGCCCCCTCTTGAACCGGCCTCCGGCGTCTCGCGCCTGCGCCTTGAGCTGTCGTCGCTCGTCGCGGGCCGCTCTCTCCATGGTCTTCTTGGTGATCCCGGCCACTAGAACACCACGTTCGCGCCGAGGCAGAAGACGATCACCACGATGACCACCGTCACAGCAGCGTCCACACGACGACGTTGAGCGCCGCGAGAATCGCCAGTGCGATCAGCAGAAACCTGACCACCGGAGAACCGAAGCTCACTTGGTACACGCGTCCTCCATCTCCTCGCTCGCGAGATCACCCGGCTCGATCGGCGGCGTCTGGGCCTGCGTGTGCTCGACGGCTCGCCTGAGCTGATCGCGCATCTCTCCTCGCGTCGGAGCCAGCGTCCTGGATCGCGCGGTCGCCACGGTGCCGAAGTTGGGTACGCGCGTCGTCTGCCGAATCGACGGAGCAGAGTGCTGTCCCTTCTCGCGGGTCGCCGGTCGTCCCTCGTCGTCGAGCGTCGCCGCCACGAGCTGGTCGCGAGCGATCGTCTCCACGAGCATGGCCAGCAGGCGCCCGGTCGCCACGCGACGAATGCTGGCGCACCGCTCGAGATATTCGCGCTGCTCGGGCGTCAGCACGACGTCGATGTTGACGCGTCTCGCTCCGGTTCTCATCGCGTCGCTCCCGCGTTGCCGAACGCTCGTATCCAGGTCTCGATCTGCGACGGATTGGCCTCGGTGAGAACGAGCGCGTCCGCGTGATCCGGCGACACTATCCCGTCCTTCGCCATCGACTTCTTGCTCTGCATGATCGTCTTCCCGACCTCGTTCGACTCGTTCTTGACGGTGCTGAGCTGCGCGCACAGCGTGGCGACGTCCGTTCCGCCGCGCTCGGCCGGCAGGATGATGCACTCGTCTGTCGGCCAGTCGTGCGCTTCGGCGTCACGATGTCCCGTCAGCCAGCGCAGCTTCTCGTACGACTTCTTGAAGCGATAGCGAAGCTTGTTCCACAGCTCTGCCTTCAGGTTGGCGAACTTCTCGAGCGACGTCTGGCCGTCCGGCCAGCGATCCTCGGTCGGCTTGTTGCCGGTGTTCACGCCGTGCGTGACGATCGCCGTCTTGTGTCTCTTCAGCGCGTCCTGCGTGCCCTTGCCCACGCCGACCGAGTCGTAGTTCAGGTGAGTGACGGCGCACTCGTGCTTGTCAGACCTGACGAACTTCTGCTCCGCGCAGTAGTCCAGCATGTCGCGCGCGGTCTGGATCGTGTCTCCGTGTCCCCAGCTCCTGGGGACGCAGACCATCGCGCCGAAACGCGCGACCGCGACCGACTTGCCCTTGCCTCCGCCGCCGACGTCCCCGCCGACCACGCCGCGTGTCGGCGGCTCGTAGTGAACGAGCAGACGCAGGCTCTTGGCCGCCTCGACCCACTTGGCCGGGATGCAGATTCCCTCGACGGACGACGCGTAGTCGATGTCGTACTCGGAACCCCACTTCCAGTCCTCCATCTTGCGACGAGTGGACTTCTCCCACGACATGACCTCACCGGTCTCCTCGTCGCGAACGAGGCCGTGCAGCTTTCGGGGGTCGTCCTTCCAGTGGAAGCGAAACTTCTGCGTCGCCTTTAGACGCTCGCCAGCCTGCATGCGATAGAACAGGTTGTTCATCCCATTCACCGTGCTGCCGAAGATGCGACACTCGGAGTTCGCCGTCGACGCGGCGTCCACGCCGTCGGCTCGCTCCACGAACGCGAACTCGTCGAAGAAGTAGTCGGTCGAGCGACCGCCCCGGCCCATGTCGTCGCCGGACTCGCCGCGAATGATGCTGTCCGTGTCCTCGTTGATCAGAAGCATCGAGTTGTCCGACATGACGCGAGGAAGCATCCATCGAGGGAGACTGCGGTACAGCATGCGAATCTTCTCGATGATGCTGTCCGGATCGCCGAGGCGATCGACGTACTCGCCCTTGCGACTGCCGAAGTTCGCCTTGTATCCGCGCTCGAAGAGCCACCGATTGAGCGCGAAGCCGCCGCAGACCCACGTGAAGCCGATGTCGCGAGACTTCGCGCAGTGTCCGTCCTCCTTGCGGGTGCTTCGCTGCTCGATCCAGCGAACGAGCTCCTCCTGCTTCGGGAAGAGATCGAACGGCAGCCACGGATTGGCCCTCGTCCCGTCGACGTTGACGACGCCGACGAGCTTCGGGTTGTAGGTCCAGGCCCACGTGTTGAACCAGTATACCTTGTCGAGTGAGCATCGCAGCATCTCGATCTGCCGGGCATTCTCGAGAGCCGCTCGCTGCTTGCGCGTCGCACCGTCAGGCAGATCCGAGAGTTCGGCCAGCTTCAGTAATCGACGAACGGTAGAGGGCTGTTCGCTCCTCATCTGTCATCGCCGCCAGCTTGTCCCGCGTGAGAAGCAGGCGTCCCGCCTCCGCCTCATCGGGCTGCTCGTCGATCGGCTTGAAGATCATGGTCTGGTGCGCGCTGCCCTCGACCCGATCCATGACAAGACGAAGACACGTGGTGTCTCCATCCATGGCGAGTCTCACGAGCGTGTCCACCATGAAGTCGATTCTGCGTCGCTCGATCTTCGCCTCGGCCGGAGTGGCAGCGGCCCTTGGATCCTTGACGACTGCGAGCAGATGACGGATCAGCGCCTCGGTTATGAAGCGAGGCTGGCCCTTCAGAAAGTTCTGATTGCCGAATGGAGCACCAGCTTTCGCTTGTTTTCCTTTCCTCGCCATGCTCTATCGTCAAGCTCCTGTTTTCCTTTAGTCTTTTTATGGATTAGGCAGGCTCCGCACACCGGATGTCCCCGGTCGCGTCACTCCTGCAGATGACAGCCCGCTATGCGCGAGCCAGATCGTAGCGAAATATCGAGCTGACGGCCTCGCGTCCCATGAACTGGAACGCGACCATCGCCCGACGGGAGTTCGACTGATCGATGCCGCGATAGTCGCCGACCTGATCGGCGAACGCGCCGGCCGTGGCGGTCACGGCGTCGTGGAGCGCGAAGGCGGGGGGATTCTCGCGATCGAGCTGGACGTATCCGTCGTCGCCGATCAGCGACTGGAAGTACTCGATCTCGTCGTCCGGTATCCTGCCGACGCAGTCGCCGACGCGAACGACGGACTTCACGCCTCGGCACGACGAGAGGCCCGAGGCCTTCCCGGTCTCGAGCCTGACGATGATGTATCCCTGAAACAGCGGAAGAATCTGGCGAACCCCCGCCCTCGGCCAAGCGCGGTACTGCAAGAAGCAGACCTGGACGCCGACGGCCTCTGCCGAGCGACGCGCGGTGCCCTCGGACCGATGCTCGGTCTCGACGGCAGCCCAGAACTTTCTTGCGCGGTTCACCATGGCTGCATGCCTAGCACCACTCGCGGGTGATTTGCAAGCTCCGTGTGTCCGTATTGGTTTATTGGATTTTTCCTCACGCGCGCGCGTAGGATTTCTGATGAAAGATCCCGCAACAGCCAATACAAGCAATAACCAATATTACGCCTCGCGCGCAGGCATAACATTGATATTGGAAGATTACCCCCGCCCAATTCAACCGATAGAATCTTTACCCCGGTACCGCCGCGACGCCGTTTTCTGAAATATCACAGGACCAAAAGCGCACCGCAGGTTGCGTGCATTCCCCGCACCACTCCTGTTTTCCGGCATGCTCAGGTTGTGGCGCGGTCTCCGCATCGACCGATGGTACCCAGATTCGGCATGCTAGACGCGCGCGGAAAAAGATTACAACTTGTAGATTTCCGCCTTAATTGGTCTTTTTGGCCCCTTGCGCGCCGGCCGCGCGCCGCATATCTTGCTGGCAAAGGAGGATGCCGTCATGACTGAAACACTCGATGTCGCAGATCTCACGAGCTGGCTGAGCGGCCTGCCGGCGGCCAACGCGTACGTCGAGCTGGACGCGGAGCACTGCCTTCTCGCAGAGTACGCGAGGAGACGTCTGGCGTGCAGGGCGCTCGCGCGCCGAGGCGTTCTGTTCTGTAGATACAACAGGCCGCAGATACCTGAACACGTAGTCTCGGCCATCGCCGGCTGGCCCCGCACTCACGGCGCCCTGCTCGCTCGCCTGCGCCGCGCCCCTGCGGCCGCCCGCTCTCCCGCGGAGCTCGCCAGGGCCTAAAATAGGCCCTTGCGCCCCCTGCCAGAAAAGCCCTAGCCTGCCTACCGGTAGCGTCGCCGGCACGGCAGGGCGCGCCGAATCGGGAGATCAGAACGTGGCACAGCAGCAGACGATAGACTGGGCGGACGTGGCGAGATGGGCGGGCGAGCAGCCGCGCGACGGGAAGTACGAGTACTTCAACAACGGGGACTGCGCTCTGGCGCAGTATCTGCGCGCGAGAGGCGTGGAGTTCCTGACCGTTCTGGGAGGGAGTGTCCTGCTGACCTACCACGGCGACTGCATCAGCTGGAGTTGCGACGATGCTGACGGCCTCGCGATCGAGCGCGCTCTGCAGTCCAAGACGTTCGGCGGTCTCCACGACGGCCTGATGGAGATGCTGGCATGACGAGAGGCATCATAGTTCTCACGGCGTCCGAGCTGCAGAGCGGCCACGACCGACAGAGCCACGCGGAGAATCTCATACGATTTCTGCCGCGCGACCACGACGGCCGCAACACGTGGCTTCTCAACTACGGCAGGGGCGAGGAGGCGCAGGAGATGCGCCGCGCTCGCGGAGTCAGGTTCGACCCGGACACTCAGGCGGCGGAGGGCGCGCGATGATTCTTCCTCGCTACTTCACCGCGGTCGCCAGCGTCGACCGGGACCGCGTCGTCAGCTTCCTCGTGCGACGGGCGCTGCGGCTCTCGCGTCGTCCCATGATCTACGCCCTGTCCGAGCGCGGCCTAGGACAGGCCGACCTCGTGCTGGCGCTGCTTCGCGTGGGCACCGGCCCGGCTCTCGCTCTCGTCGAGCGAGTGGTCGGGCGCCCGGTGCTGCATCTGCGCAGTCAGTGGCTCCGGTGGCCGATCAACGGCGTGCCGCGCGTCAGCTCGCCGAGGCTTCGCATCGTGGCCACCGCGAATCCTCGTCGACCCAACACCCCGGCCCATGATCGCTTCGGCGCGGCCTTTCGGGCCGGAGTCACCACCATCGAGCAGCTCCGCGCGCGCGGCGCCAGCAAGAGAGACATCAGAATGGCGAGGAGACGCGGATGGATAGAGGAGATCGCGGCGTGAGCATGCTCCTGGAGCCGATCGCCCTGAGATCATGCTCGCGCTGCTTCTACTGGCGCTGGCGCGTGAGCGCGCTGGCAGAACGGGAGGACGTCCTGGTCTCGCTCTGCTACCTGCACAACGCCGTCAGGCGAGGCGGAGACACCTGCGGCGCCTGGAGAAAGATACCGAAGTGGGACGTGACGAAGATAGACCTGAGGAGGGACGGACATTGACGCTGGCGACGAGGGAGGCGCGCGGCGAGGTTCTCGCCGTGTACGCGGGCAGGGCCAGAATCGGCTATCTGTGCCCGTCGAGCACGAGGCTGCCGGACGAGAAACTCTCCGCGGAGCCCTCGTGGCTCTGGGAGATCAGCCTCGTCTCGGAGCAGGCGCGGGGTCACCCGCGAGGAAGGGAGCCCACGCGCGAGGCGGCACTGGCGCGCTGCGAGGAGGTGTTCGCGCTGTGGTGCCGGGCGGCCGGTCTCTGCTCGCGGGAGGCCCTCGAGCCGTTCGCGAGCTACGCCGTGCAGATGCGGGACTCGTGGACGCATCGCGACGACTGTGTCTTCTACGGCGTCAAGCGTCCAGGAGCCGTCCAGATAACCTACGGCGATTTCCGA
>Ga0210387_10002778_pt1 | contig 13438 bp, 11 predicted proteins | sample IncBWC7OmetaG_FD_160108 | JGI IMG/M metagenome (GOLD analysis project Ga0210387, IMG submission 160108) | Forest soil microbial communities from Barre Woods Harvard Forest LTER site, Petersham, Massachusetts, United States - Inc-BW-C-7-O ...
CCGATCAGGAACGCCCCCTCGCCCGAGCTGAGCAGGGCGATATCTCCCACCACCGACAGCGCGATCCCGGCGTCGATCCACCAGGCGAGCCGGGTCATCGGCCAGCCGACGATCAGAAAGAGCAGCGCCGTGGTCAGCGGCTTCGACGGGACGTGCAACCAGACGATCCGGCGCTCCGCCGAGAAGACGGCCAGGGCCGCCACGACCAGGACCGCGATGACGGGCGCCATGGGGGGGATGATAAACCGGCCTCACCCTCTCCGACAGGTCGGCGCCCGCCCGCCCCTGGTTCCCGGCGCCCGCGGACGGACGATCATGGATTGCATGGATTGCAAGACGCCGGAGGGACTCCCGGCCGGTCCCTTCTTTTGCGACTAGGATCTTCGACAGGCCTCATCGTGGCGGGTTCGCGAGGGTGGCACGACGCTGGCGGTAGAAAATCATCCTCTGTCTCGACCGGGTACCTGCTTCGTCTCCTCCGCTCGTTGCCGTGGCTGCGATCCTGCTCGGCGGGGTTGGCTGCGCGCGGCGACGCCTCGGACCGAACGACGCTTACCAGGATCCGCGGGTCGCAGCCGAGACCTGGAGGGAGCTCTTCAGGGACGTTGGTCGCTGACGACCGCGTTCACGTTGGGGCGTTAAATAGTTGTTAAAAATCGGTCGGCGCCTGGGCTGCAGGAGCTCTCCCGCTGGGGCTGTGCGGCAGATATTGGCCGCCGTTCACGTTCAGAGTCGGCTGGCGCTGTTGATACACTCTGTCGACGACGGCCTCCGGCGTGCGCCAGCTGATGCTCGACGGAGCGGAGATATCGGCGCGCGCTCGCGCCGACCAGCGCCAGCGCGAGTCCAGGGACCGCGATGGCGCCAAGAAGTGTTGTCAACGACGTGACTGAGCTCATTGAATTCGACCTCTTGTGAGCTTGAGGGCTCGCTCCTTTGAGGCAGCATCTGGCGTGCCACTCGTCAGATCGGAAGCCTCGCCGACCGGAGACGCGCTTCCTGCATTCCGCGAAATGTTCGCCGGGCAGCAACGTGCCATCTGCACGCGCAACCGAGGAGCGCCATTTTAACGGGTATTTAACAACGCGAGTGGGAAAGTCTTCCGGGTCAACCAACGGTGCACGGTTGGTAACAACCGACAACGAAGGAAGACGAACAAGGAAGAGAGGCTCGTCATGTTTACGAACACCGGAGTTTCCAAAGCAGGTCTGATCATCGCGGGCATGGCACTCGGCTGGTCCACGGGTGCCCACGCGCAGCCGAGCGCCCGTGCCACCTCGCAGTCGCCTGCCGCGGTGGCGCAACTCAAGGCAGACGCCGCTCGACAGCGTGCCGCCGAGCTCGCCAGGGCGGGCGGCTGGGCCTATAAGACCGGCCTGGTCCAGCAGGCTCAGCGCGACGCCGTTCGGTATCAGGAGGAGGCGGATCGGGCTGTCGCCGAGGCGCAGTCGTGCCCGCCACCAGCCACACCGTCGCCAGCGCAGGCTGCTGCGGTCGCGCGACTGGAAGAGCTGCGCCAGGCGGGCGGCTGGGCGTACAAGACGGGCGCCGTCGCCCAGGCCGAACGTGAGGTGCAGGCTCTGGCCGCGGCCAACGAGGCGGAACCAGTCGCACCGTCGCCGGCACAGGCAGCCGCGCTCGCGCGGCTGGAGGAGCTGCGCCAGGCGGGCGGCTGGGCGTACAAGACGGGCGCCGTGGCCCGCGCCGAGCGTGAGGTGCAGGCTCTGGCGGCGCCGGCGCCGGCACCGACGGCGATCTGCGGGGGCGGAGAAGGTCAGCCTCGCGTCCTGATGACGTCCAAGCTCTGACTGACTGCGCAGGCCGGGATCACGTCGGCGTGACCCCGGCCGTGCGCCCACGCTTTCCAGCCCAGATCGACCCGCCCCTGGGCAGCCGCTCTGCTGTCATCTGCATCAAACACTGACCCACCCATGAAGCTGACGCCGGTCCTGGTCGCGTTCGGAGTTCTGCCGTTCATGTTCACCGCGCCCGGTTGCAACAGCAGTTGCGGCGACCACTGCCCCGTCACCACCGTCTGGATCGGGAGCCCTGACGACGCGCCCGTTTCTCTTTCTGGCATCACCCTCAGCGGACCGGCCTGCCCTGACCCGGGAAACGTCCGTTGCAACGGCAACTATTACGCCCGCTGTACGGAGTTCACCATCACGGCCCGGGCCGCCGGGCGGTGCGACGTCGAGGTGGCCTTCGGCGACGGGCGGGCCTCCGAGATCGTCCACCTCGACTTTGGTTCGACCCAGAACGGCGGCGGGGGCTGCTGTCAGGGCTACCCGGTCATCGGCCCCTGGCTCTACGCTATCCCCGACGCCCCAGACGGCGGTTACATTTACAGCACCCCCGACGGAGATGTGATGGACTACGACGCGATCAGCATCGTGCCCGACGCGTCGGCGGACGGTACAACCTACTAGGGCTCAGGCCAGAGAGGGTCCATGCCAGGCCTTTGGTCCACGGCGGGACTCGCCGCATTGCTGTTCGCATCGACCAACGTGGACGATATCTTCGTCCTGGTCGCCTTCTTTTCCGATCCTGCGTTTCGGGCCCGGGAGGTGGTGGCGGGTCAGGTCGTGGGGATGGGCGCCTTGATCGCGGCCGGCGTCTTCCTGTCGACGGTCGCGCGGTTGGTGCCGTCCCGCTACATCGGTTTGCTGGGAACCATTCCGGTCGTGCTGGGCGTCGTCAAGCTCGTCCAGCGCGGTCGTTCAGCCGACGATGAGGAACATCTGTCGCGGCCGTCGGGAGGGACGTTCGGCAAGGGACTCGCTGTCGCGCTCGTCACGGTGGCGAATGGAGGCGACAACCTCGCTGTCTACGTTCCCGTGTTCACCACTCGAACACGACCGGAGCTCGCTGCGATGATCGTCGTGTTTCTGGTACTCGTGGCCGTGTGGTGCGGTGCCGGACACTACCTGGTCAATCATCCTCGGATGGGAAGGCATCTGCGCCTCCACGCACGACAGGTCACGCCGCTCGTGTTCATCGCCCTCGGCCTGTTCATTCTGATCAAGTCGCGGGCTTACAGTCTGCTTGGCGGATGAATGCGGTCGCGCTCAGAGCTCCCCGAGCAGCAGAACCTCGCCCTTGATGACGACCTTTTCGTTGCGTTCGACGCCGCCCTTGAGCGGCACGTATTGACCACCGTTCAGCTCGTCGACCGCGACGGGGCGCCGCTCGAAGCGCAGCTGACCATCGGGCGTGGTTCCAGTCTCCACGAATGCAACCGTCTGCCTACCCAGAAGCAACAGCGCCGACCGCCGGATCGCCAGCTTGGTGTCGGGATCGACGCCGATCGACGCGGTCCCGAACATTTCGGGGCGCAGCTTCTTCGCCTGGTTGTCGATGGAGCAGCGCACCTTGGCCGTCCGCGAGATCGGGTCGAGCGCGCCTGAGATCCACTCCACGACCCCGTTGAAAGACTCCTGGGGATACGACAGCACCGTCACCTTGACCTCGGCGCCTTGCTTGACGAGGGGGAGGTCCATCTCGAAGACGTCGGCGAGGACCCACACCCGATCGAGCTCTCCGATTGTATAGAGCTCGACGGTCGCGCCGCCGGTGTACTGCCCCTGGACCTCGAGCCCCGGGTTCGCGCCGCGCATGATCACTTCGCCGTCGATGGGAGACGGCAAGACGTACTCCTGCGTGATCGAGTCGAGCCCCGAGCTCCGCAGGAGCCTGGCCTTCCGTTGAGCCCGATCCAGCTCGGCCTTGGCGTTCAGATAGGTTCCCTCCGCCGCCTCGTAGTCGCGTTGCGGGGCGGCGTGCAGCTCGAGCAGCTCCTTCTGACGTTTCCAGTCCCGTTCCGCTTGGAAAAGCGCCGCCTGCGCCTTGGCCATATCCGAAACCGCGCTGCCGAGATCGGGCGACTGGATCACGCAGAGCTTCTCGCCCTTCTTCACGCGCTGGCCCGGTTGGGCCAAGATCTTGGTGATCCGACCGGTCACCGGCGAGAAGACGTGGGCGACGCGAAGGTCATCGAAGGTCACGCGACCGGCCACATGAATGGTTCCCCCCACGGGGCGGTCCGCGATCGACTCGATCTCCATGCCGGCGTTCTTCACCTGGTCGGGCGTCAACCACACCTCGCCCGGAGGGGCCTGCCCGGACGTTTGAGCCGCGGGTGCCCGCGAGATGCAGCCAGCCCCCAGAACTGCCAATCCCACCATCCATTGAGTTTTCATTGCTTCGTTCCTTCCGTTCCTGTTGACCATGTTGTGCAAATGGCGTACCGAATCTCGTTTTGTTTCGCCTTTATGACGCGCCAAATGGATTGCGATCGGCGTATCTCCAAATACGCGCAATCGTTCCACTCCGAAGCTCGGCTATGTCGACGTAGTGCACCTGGAGCGGGTGAAGCGCGCCGTCCGCGGAGCCGCCTTGCCGACGCGACGATGCAGTTTGCAAGCCGGCCAGCGCATACTCCACGACGACGAACGATCCGACGCCCCAGGCGTTTTGAACGATGGTGTCGAGCTGGCGAATCGACTTCCGCGTCGACTTGAAGTAGCTGCGGGCGCCGCTCTTTCCACGAACCGTTTCCGAGGTCCCTGGCGTAACGACGTCCAGGTCGTCGGACATCGACGACACGAACGCCGACTCCTTGTCGTCCTCGAGCGCTTGCAGCGCTCCGCGCGCGACCGCGACGTTGGCTGCCTCTTCCTTGGTTCCACCGTACTCGAGGACTTGCGGTGCGGTCGCGGCGACCGGTGCCGGCGCCTGTCCGCCGGTCAGCTCGGCCTTGACCGCCTCCTCGTCGAAGTAGACGTGGATCTCGGAGATGACGCCGTCGTCGTCGGTCCAGAGCAGCGTGAGGCCGCGGATGACGACCGACTTACCGGTCGCGGCCGCGCCCATCCAACCGCGGGCCTGAATGCCGGTCATCGTCCACTCGAACGCCTGCGAATTGAGGAGCTGGGTGCTGTCGGTGAGCCAGACCCGGCTGATGGTGAGCTGGCGATTGTCGAAGGCGCCGAAGAGATCTTGATGGCTCTTGACGACCCGCTCGCGCCCTCGCGCGTCGCGCTCGCCAAACAGGAAGTGCACGTCGTCGCTGAGCATCGCGCCGAGCTTCTCGAACGAAGGAGAGGCGAGGGCTGCGGCGTAACCCTTCGCGACAGCACGCTCACGTTGCGTCGGTACCACCGGGCTGGGCGGCCTCGACTCGGCCGCTTGCCAGTGCACGGGGGCGGCCGGAGGCATCGCGACGGTCTCGCTCGCACACGCCGGGACGAGCGCGGAGGCGGCCATGAGGACATGGGAAAGAAGTCGTGTTTTCAAAGGGCCCACCCGATCGAGACGAGCAGCCGCGGGAGCACCGTGGCGTTCGCGTAGTACTTGGCCGTGAGTCCCTGCTTGGGGATGTCCTTGTTGGGTTGCGCGTATTGCAGTCCCGCGCCGAGGCTGAGGGAGACCCGGTCGTTGATCAGGACCTGGTAGCCGATGTCGGCCGCGATCCCGTAGTAGACGTAGCTGGTCCGAGACCCGTTTTGCGCTTGGGCGGTCAGCCAATCGGCGATGAGCGAGGGTCCCAGGAAGAGGCCACGCAGGCCGCCGCGGCCCGTGTAGTACCGGTAGCCGAGCTCGGCCCCCCACCCCTGGAAGGTCTGCACGGGAAGCTGCAGGGCGTTCCCGTTGTCGTCGAAGAGATTGATGTTGTAGGTGCGTGCGTAAGCGTGAAACGGGTTCAGGATGAGCGCGTGATGCTCGAATGGCGCGAAGATGATGTTGGCGCCCCATCTGTCGACGGTGGCCGCGGCGAGGGGATTGAACTCGAGCGCCAGGAATCGGCGCGGCGGCGCTGGCGCGGGGAGCGCGACGTCCACGGTCCCCGCCGACGTCACCGGCCAGGTCTCCTCCGTCGACGGCAGCGAAGGTGAACTCTTCGCGGGGGGCGCCTGGGCGAAGGTGGCCCAGGCGACGGTCGTCACCACGACGAAGGCGGCCGCGCCGACGGCTCTCTGCCCGAGACGACTCCGCCTCATAGCGCGCGCTCCCTCTTCCGGCGGGTCCGGCCCCGCGCAACGGCGATCCCAGAGACGACGAGGAGCAGCGAGATCGGCCGCGCCGCCCTGTTCTCCTGCGGATTGTTGGCGATGCTGCAGGCGGTATAGTTGGTCGTGTCACACAGTGCGCCGTCGCAGGCGACAGGGGTGACCGTCGGAGACCCGCTCCTGCCGCTGTCCACCGCATCGTCGGACGCGCCGTCACCCGACGTGCCGGCCTCCGCCGCCTCCTTTGCGTACGGCCACTCCGGGACGCTCACGCTCTGGCAGGCGGGAGCGAAGAGCGCGACCGCAAAGATCGACGGGAACAACATGCGCGCGAACAGCTTCATCGCAGCTCCGTCGCCACGGCCGCTTCGAGCTGGTAGACCGAGGTCCAATAGGTGGCGAGGTCGCCGAAGTACTCGTTCTTGGTGGCGATATAGGTTCGAAGCGCGTCGAGGTAGTCGGTCAGACTGGCCACGCCCTTGTCGTACTGGGCCGCGGCGATGTCGAACGCTCCCTTGGCGCTCTCCAGAAGCCCCCCGCCCGGCCGACGCGGTCCCTCCATCCGCTCGACGAGCTTCTTCGACCCGTCGAGCGCCGCAAGACCTGTGGCGACGTCGCTGGCGACCTGCGCCGTGCCCTTCGCCTGCTGCAGCGCCGCGGTCTCGCGCTGGGCCTGGGCCTGACGTTCCTCGCCTTGCAGCTGATAGAAGAATGGGATTGGCGCGGAGAGCGAGAAGGTCAGCGCCGGCGTGACGATGGCGTTGTCGACCGACCACCCGGCGTTTCCGCCCCATTGGTAGTTGAGCCCCAGCGTGATGTCGGGGAACTTCTGCCGCCGCACGAGCTGGAGCTGCGCCTCCGCCGAGGCCCGGGTGTAGGCCGAGGAGAGGAGATCCGGACGACGATCGAAAGCAATCTGGAACAGATTGATCGGGGTGGCGCCCCGGACCCCGGGCGGGACCGAGTAGTCGAGGACCTTCGTGTCGACGTCGAACTCGGGCACGTTGCCGCGGACTCCCAGGAGAAACGCCAGCGCGGCGCGCGATTGGCGCAAGGTGGCCTCCGCGCTATCGACGGCCTGGTCCGCTTCGAGCCTCGCCACCTCGATGCGCTGCAGGTCCCCTTCGCTGATCGCTCCCACCTTGTAGCGATCCTGAAACTTCTTCAGCGTCGTGGCCTGCGTCAGCGCAACATCTTTGGCGAACCGGTAAGCGAGCTGCGCCTGCGCGACCTGCAGGTAGGTCGACTTCACCTGAAACCCCACCGTCCGCGTCGCGTCGACCCGTGACATCTTCGCGGCGGCGAGCGCGTTCCTGGCCACCTTCAACCTCAGATCGCGCTTCCCCGAGAGCGAATCTTCGATCGCGGCAGAATCGGTGATGCCGAAGGTGTAACCCCAGGGGGTGCATACAGCGCCATTTTTGTTGCAGTCGGCGTCGCTGGCCTTGGTCCATTGATAGGTGAAGGCGTTGAGGACGCTGGCGTTCATCACCGGGTTCTGGATGGCGCCGGCGATCGCCACTGCGCCTTCCGAGGTCTTGACCGCGGCGTCGGCGATGAGGACGTCGAGCCCGTGAGCGCGCCAGATGCGGAGCGCGTCCTCGAGGCCGAGAAACTTCGGGAGGTCGATCCCCGGCGGCACCGTGTCGGCGCGCGACGCGCGCCAACTCGCGAAAGAGAGCACGCCGGAAAGGAACGCCACTGTTGTCATGGTTCGAAGCCTCATCAGGTCCGCTCCATCAGCGCCTTGCGGCTCCGCCGCCGCTCGATCCAGCGATAGATGATCACGCACAACGGCGGCTGCACCAGACGGGTGAGGACCAGCAGATTGAGCGCGCCGCCGATCACCACGATGGCCAGAGGCTTCTGAGACTGCGAGCCGATGCCGTTCGACAGCGCCGCCGGCAAGAGGCCGAAGATCGCCGTCAAGGTCGTCATCAGGACCGGTCGGAACCGCCGGTGCGACGCCACCCGGGCGGCCTCCTCGAGCGCCAGCCCTTCCTTGTGGTGGAGCTGCTGAAAGTAGGTGACCATCAAGAGCGCGTCCTGAACGGCGATCCCGAACACCGACACGAAGCCGATCGCCGCCGACTGCGAGAAGTGAACCCCCGTGATGAGCAGCGCCAGGACGCCGCCGGTGCAGGCGATCGGGATGTCCACCAGCACGATGAACATCGCCGGCCAGCTCCGCACCGCGAAGAAGATCAGGAACGAGATCACGACGATGGTGATCGGGAGGATCACCTCGAGCCGAGCCTCGGCGCTGTCGAGCTCGGCGATCTCGCCCGACCAGACGAGGTGGATGTCGTACGGGAGCTTGATCTCCCTGGCGATTCGCTCCTTGGCCTCGGCGATGGCGCTGGCCAGGTCGCGCCCGCGCACCGAGAACTTCACCGGCGAGAAGCGCTCGCCGTCCTCGCGGAAGACCACCAACGGGCCGTCCTCGCGGGTGATCGAGGCGAGCTGGCCGAGCGGCACGAAATTCCCATCCGGTGCCTGGATCGGAATCTGTCGCAACGCCTCGATGCTGTTTCGATACTGGTCTTGCAGCCGGGTCGTGAGCGCGAAGAACTTCTCCCCTTCGTAGACCTGCGTTACCGCCACATCGCCGATCAGCCCCTGCACGATGGCGTTGATGTCCCCCGGGTTGATCCCGTACCGCGAGCAGATCGTGCGATCGGGGACAATCATGATCTCGGGCTGCCCGATGGTCTTGAAGGTCCCGATGTCGGTGATGCCCTTGACCTCGTTCAGGACATTGATGACCTGGGCGGCCTTGGCCTCGTTGATCTCCAGGTCGGGTCCGGTGATCTTGATGCTGTTCTCCCCCTTGACGCCCGAAACGGCCTCCTCGACGTTGTCGCTGATGTACTGCGAGAAGTTGAAGGTCACGCCGGGGAAGGTGTCCTGTAGTTTTTGGCGAACGATCTCGGTCAGCTTTTCCTTGTTGAGGCCGCGCGGCCACTCATCGAACGGTTTGAGCGGGCAAAAGAACTCGACGTTCGAGAGCCCGGTGACGTCGGTGCCATCGTCGGGCCGGCCGATCTCGGAGACCACCGACAGCACCTCCGGATAGCTGGCCAGGATCTTCCGCATCTTGTTGCTGTACTTGAACGCCTCGTCGAGGGAGATCGAGACGGGAAACGTCGAGCGAATCCAGAAGTTGCCCTCCTCGAGCTTGGGCATGAAGTCGCGGCCCAAGAACGGAAACAGCACGAAGGCCGCGCAGATTGGAATCGCCAGCAACCCGAGCGCGAGCTTGGGCCGGCGCAGCGCGGCCTCGAAGGGCGGGTTGTAGAGCCGGTTGAGGAAGCGCATCACGCGGTTGTCGTCCTCGGACTCCTCCGCGTCGGCCTTGACGAACCGGCTGGTCAGCACCGGCAGCAGGAACACCGCCAGCACCACGGCGCCGCCGATCGCGAAGGCGTAGGTCCGCGCCATCGGCGTGAACAGGACGCTCGACACCCCCGTCAAGGTGAACAGCGGGATGAACGCGGCGCCGATGATGATGGTCGAGATGAACATCGGACCGCCCACCTCGCTGGCGGCGGCCTGAATGCGCTCGCGCATGGAGCCCTGGCCGTGCCGGCCCAGGTGCTTGAAGATGTTCTCCATCATGATGACGGAGGAGTCGACGACGATCCCGAAGTCGACCGCGCCGATGGAGAGCAGATTGGCGGAGGTCCCGGTCAAAACCATCCCCGCGAACGCCACCAGCAGCGACAGCGGGATGACCAGCGAGGTGATCATCGCCGCCCGGAAGTTCCCCAGGAACAGGAGCTGCACCCCCATCACCAGCAGCATTCCGGTGAGAAGATTCTCGAGGACGGTGTGGCTGGTGACCTTCACCAGGTTGTCCCGGTCGTAGTAGGGGACGATCTCCATCCCTGGCGGGAGCAGGTGGTTGGCGCGGATGAACTCGATCCGTTTGTAGATCCCCTCCAGCGTCGGGCGGGTGTGCTCGCCGTAGCGCATGAGGATGACGCCCTGGACGACGTCGTCCTCGTCGGCGGTGTAGACCGGGTCGCAGTTCCGTTGGGCGACCGGGTTATCGAGCAGCTCTCGCTCGTCGCGGTCCTCCTTCGATTCCCAGAGCCGCTCCCACCAGCTCTTGGTCTGCAGATGCAGCGGGCAGCCATGCAACTTTCCGATCACCCCCAGACGAGGGGCGTGGCCGAAGACGACGTTCGCCACGTCGCGCACGCGGATCGGATTGCCGGTGGGATTTCCGTTCTTGTCCTTGCCCTCCAGGACGACGATGTCGCTCACGTCGGTCAGGCTGGTGATGAGGCCGAGGCTCCGAACGTTGAACGACTGCTCGCCCATCGGAACGTAGCTGCCGCCGGTGTTGGCGTTGGCGTTGGCGATCGCGTTCTGCACCTGCCCGAGGCTGACGCCGCGGGCGCGCATGCGGTACGGGTCGATCTCGACGTGGTACTCCTTCGTCTCACCGCCGAAGCTGGTGACGTCGACGACGCCGGTAACCTGCCGCCACTGCCGCTCGAGCGTGAAGTCCTCGACCGCCTTGAGGTCCTTCGAGCTGTACCCCTTGCCGCGAACAAAATAGCGAAAGACCTCGCCGACCCCGTTCCAGGGGGAGATCTGCGCCTGTATTCCGTTCGGAAGCGTGACGAACTGGAGCCGGTTGATGACCTCCTGGCGAACGGCCCAGTAGTCGCTGCCCCAGTTGAAGTAGCACTTGACGTCCGCCAGCCCGAACAGGGATTGCGAGCGAATGTGGTCGAGCCCGGCCATACCCGAGAGGCCGACTTCGAGGGGAATCGTGACGTAGCGTTCGACCTCCTCCGGCGACCAACCCGGAGGCTGCACGATCACCTCGACCAGCGGCGGCACCGGGTTGGGATAGGCCTCGATCTGGAGCTGAGTGAACGAGTAGATTCCCCCCAGGACCAGAACCACCGTCGCGATGATGACGAATCCCGGAACCCCGAGCGCGAACCGTACCAGCCGGCCAATCACGTGCGCACCGCCGCGCTAACGCTCGGTGGCTGTGCCTGTGGCACCACCCCCCGCTGCGGGGGATCCCGTCCGCCGCTCCCTCCCCAGGAGCCGGCGCGGGTAAACGATTGAACGACGTTGGCTTTAGGCTCGGACCCCATCGGGCATTCCTCGACTGTGGTTGACGGTTGATTGATCGCGACCTCGGACTCCCGTCGCGCGCCGTCCCAGCCCCCCAGGCCGGCGCGCGACCCCCCTCCCTAGCCCATCAAATCCGAACCATCATGTTGAACGTGATGCGGTCCTCGTTCTTTTGCAGGTCAGGTGTGAAACCGGTGACCGCGCTTCCCGGCGCGCCAACGTTGGTGTAGATGGGCGCCGTGCCCACCGGCGATATATTGGGGGTCACCCCGCCGTGGCCTTCGAAATACGGAACGCTGGCGTACCGGTGCACGTACTCCGTCCGGAACGTCACGTTCTGGGTCGGCATGTAGTCGAACGTTTCGGTGGTGTCCCAGGCCTTGAACTGATCGCCCGGGCCCTGAGTGAAGTACGGGCTCAACGTGAAGTTGGTCGCGCCGTTGATCGGAGGGGTGAGCACCAGATAACGGCCCGGGTTCGTCATCACGCCGCCACCGATGGTGAGGCCGAACGTGTTGTGGTCGAACCAGAGGCGGTTGTAGAGCATCACCCCCAGGAAGTACTGCGAAGGCGCCATCATGGTGCCGTTTCCGCAGGACACGCCGCCGCCGTTCTCGCAACCCGCGTCCGCGGTGAGCGAGAACGCGCCCTTGCTCAGGAACCCCTCGGGCATATCGAGGTACTTGATGAGCAAGCTGTTGTCGGTGTGAAAGCGGAGCCGATCGGGGTTGCCCATCGTGTCCTTGCCGAAATATCCGCTGAACACCATGGCCACCGCGCCGTTCGGGCGATACGCCACCTGGACTCCCAGGCCGGGCTGACTGTTGAACTCGCCGTACGACTGCCAGCCGTTGATGATCCACGGCTCGATCTTCAGCTTGTCCGTGGGGAACCACTGAATCCGGATACCGTTGAAGAACCAGGGCGTGTTTGACGATACGTACGAGGCCTGGTCGGTCCAGTTCTCGAAGTTGTAATAGCTGCACAGACCGACGTAGGAGAGGAAGATCCCGGCGTCCACGTTGAGCCCGCTGTTGACGTCCCAGTGGTAGCCGCCGTAACCCTCGGTGATGTACCGGTAGGCATCGCGGAGATCCCATTGACCGCGATCCGGGCTAGCGTCATTGCGTGGCGTCATCGTCGAATAGAGGCCCAACTGGGTCATGAGACGGCCACGCGCGCCTTTGTAATAGAGATCGGTTCCCAACCCCAGGTGCATGATCTGGAGCTCGTTGGAACGTCCCGCCGAGGTCGACCCGACGATCGTGTGATCGACCGGATTCGCGAAGTCGTAGTTGTATCCGACGTCGATGGTGAACATCGGGGTCATGATGGGTCCGGACATCGGGAAATCAACCTGCCGGCTCTGACCGTTCATCCAGCCCCAATCGGCAAACCCGAACGGCGCCGGACCGGCGGTAGGTGGGGGCGTCGGCGGGGCCGCGGCAGGGGCCGGCGTGGGCGCTGGCGGCGGGGACGGCACCGTCGGTAGAACCGCCGGCGCAGGCGCAGGTGTCACCACCGCTGGCGCGGCGGCTGCCGGTGACGGCGGCGGCGGTGCCGGCGGTGTTTCGCCTTGCGCACGGACAGCCCCAGCGGTCAGCAGGGTACTGGCCGCAATGAATCCCCCAATGAGTCGCAACTTGGTCCGTTCAATCACGCGTTCCTCCATTCTCGATTCGCTCTTTCGTTCGTTAACGCTCATCCTTCGACGAACCGGACCGTACCAACCGCGTAGTTAAAAGCGTGTTAAAAGCTCCGACGCCGAATTGCTAACGTCGCGTTATCGTTACCGAAACATGACCGAAACATTCATACGGTCCGTCGGGCGCCTGCCGGCCGCGAACTGCAACGTCGCACAGCTGCGGCCCTCGTCAGGCAGGCCGCCGTCACTCGCCGTTCAGCGGTCGACGACTGAAACCGATCAGACTTGCGACGTGCAGAGGCGGTACCCGAGACCTGCCTCGTTGACCAGGTACATCGGATGCGTCGGATCGTCTTCGATTTTCCTTCGCAAGGCGTGCATGTAGACGCGGATGTACCCGTTGCGCGTGCGATAAGCGGAGCCCCAGGTTTCTTTGAGCAGCGTGTTCGTCGTGACGACCTCGTCGGCGTGACGGGCCAGCGTCGCCAACAGCTTGAACTCCGTCGGTGACAGACGGATCGGGTGATCCCCGCGCGTCAGCCGACGCCCGTCCAGATCAAGCCGGTAGTCGCCGAAGGCCACGATCGTCTGCGCGGTATCGCCCACCTGGGCGCGGCTGCGCAACCCCACGCGGATGCGCGCCAGGAGCTCCGGCACCGAGAACGGTTTGGTCAGGTAATCGTTC
>Ga0210387_10002779_pt1 | contig 13434 bp, 11 predicted proteins | sample IncBWC7OmetaG_FD_160108 | JGI IMG/M metagenome (GOLD analysis project Ga0210387, IMG submission 160108) | Forest soil microbial communities from Barre Woods Harvard Forest LTER site, Petersham, Massachusetts, United States - Inc-BW-C-7-O ...
GCGTGACGAGCATCAGGGGCCATGCCCACTTATACCATCGCTCGGCGTCCATCTTCGCCGCGATAGCGAAGGCGATAATACCGATCCCAACACCGGACAGTTGCCGTAGGAGGTAGAACGCGTTCGACCGGTGCTCTTGGATCGCCGACATCGAGCTGGCGCTATAGAGTACGGCCAGGCCAAAGGCTAGCATGGCCGCGGTCAGCACGACGAGCGCGCGGGCCTCGACGCCTATGCGCCAACGAAATCGGTCCTTCATGATGGCGCCAAACGCGCGAACGTCTCGCCCCGTTCGGCATAGTTGTGGAACATGTCGAAGCTGGAGCACGCGGGAGCGAGCAGGACGGCGTCGCCCGGTGTTGCCAGTGCCCGGGCACGGGCGATGATTTCGTTGAAATTATTGCCGAGGCGTTCGACTGGCACTTTCCCCGCGAGATCTGCGACGATGAGCGGGGCGGACTCCCCGTAGGCGAGGACGGCTTTGCCAATGCGCGCCAAGGGCGCGGCCAACGCGGTATAGGGCTCGCCTTTGTGCACGCCGCCCGCGAGCAGGATCGTGGGCCGCGTCATGCTTTCGAGCGCGACGAGCGCCGAGCTCACGTTCGTCGCCTTGGAGTCATTGATCCACTGCACGCCGTGGTATTCGCCAACGAGCTGGAGCCGGTGCGGCAGTGCGTGAAACGTTCGCAGGGCCTCGGCGAGGGTGTCGCGGGCGGCCGGTGTGCGGTGATCGGGGTCGGCTGCCGTGACCGCCAGTGCCGCCGCGAGCGCGTTGGCGACGTTGTGGTTGCCGAGCAGATGCAGATCGCTACGGCTGATCAAGACATCGCTCCCAAGCGTCAGCGTGTCCGCTCGGAGTGACGCGTCAGCAGGATGCCCGGCCACTGTGAAGTGATAGTGCGTCCCAGTCACCCCGGCGACTAGCCCGAGAGACGCAGGGTCATCAGCGTTGACAACCAGCCGAGATGCGGCACGGGCGTTCGCGAACAACCGCCGCTTATCGGCATAGTAGTCCTCGACGGTCGCGTACCGATCGAGATGATCGGGACTCAGATTCGTGAGGACCCCGACCGTGGGGTCGACCGATGGGGTATCGTGCAGTTGGAATGACGAGAGCTCGAGCGCGATCCAATCGACCTTTGGCGACGCTAACGCGACCTCGGCCAAGGGCAAGCCGATGTTGCCCGCGTCGATGGCATTGTAGCCCAGCGCGCGCAGGAGATGCCCGATGAGCGCCGTGGTGGTCGTCTTGCCGTTGGTCCCGGTAACGGCGATATACCGCAACCCCGGCATGGCCCGTAGCGCGAGCTCGACTTCCGAGATGACCGGCACGCCTGCTGCCCGAGCGGCGGCCAAGGGCGGCGCCGTGGGAGGAATCCCGGGGCTCGTGACGACGAGTGATGCGGCGCCGATGCGGGCCAGATCATGGCGCCCGGCTTCGACCGCGATCCCATCAGGGGCAGACCACGACGCATTAGCGTCGGCGTCCGAGAGGTAGACCTGGCGACCCTCGCGGGCCAACAATAAGGCCGCCGAGCGGCCGCTCTTGCCGAGGCCGAGTACCGCGACTTCGCCGGTCACCGCAGCTTGAGCGTGGACAACGCGAGGGTCGCGAACAGGATGCCGATGATCCAGAATCGCACGACGATCTGCGGCTCGGGCCAGCCCAGCAGCTCGAAGTGGTGATGGATGGGGGCGCGCTTGAACACGCGGTGCGCCTGCGCGTACTCGAGCCCAAATCTCATCTTGCGATACTTGAACACCGATCGTTGAACGATCACCGAGACGCTCTCGGCAACGAACACGCCGCCGATAAGGAGCAACAAGAACTCGCTTTTCAGCAAAATAGCGATGGCTCCTAACGCTCCACCCAACGCGAGCGATCCCGTATCCCCCATGAACACTTCGGCGGGATACGCGTTGTACCACAAAAATCCAATTGTCGCCCCAAAGATGGCGGTACAAAACACCGTGAGCTCACCAGCGCCGCGGAGATAGTAAATCTGTAGATACGCGCTCGTATCGACACGGCCGATCACGTACGCGAACAGCGCAAACGTCAGTGCCGCGATCGCGCACAGTCCCGCGGCCAACCCATCCAGTCCATCGCTGAAATTGACGGCATTCGACGTCCCGGTCAGCACAAACGTCGTGAACCCAACATACACCCACCCCAGCCACGCGGCCGCGGGAACGACGAGCACATACTTGAAGAACGGCAGCGTGGTCGATGCCCCGGGCAATGTCGAAATCGGGTACTTCCACAGGTAGATGCCCAGCGCGAGTCCGATCGCGATCTGTCCGGCCAGTTTGTATTTCTCGACGAGGCCCTCGTTTTTCACTCCCCGTCTTTTTTGCAACAATTTCAGATAATCATCTAGAAAACCGATCAGGCCCATCCACGCCATTACGATCAACGCCAGTACGACGTAGCGATTATCGAGCTTCGCCCACAAGAGTGTCGGCACGAGCGTCGCGCACAGGATGATGAGGCCGCCCATCGTAGGCGTGTTCTTTTTCTTCGCGTGGGTCTCCGGTGTGCCCTCGCGCACGACCTGGTTGACCGACATCGCGCGTAACCGCGCGATGATGGCGGGGCCGACCAGGAATGCGACCAGGAGTGAGGTCACGAACGCGCCGGCCGCGCGGAACGTGATATAGTTGAACAGATTGAACAGCTTGATCGTGCGCGACAGCGGCGCCAGGAAGTGATAGAGCACTACGTCGTCGCCCAGTCGGTGAGATAGGGAACCAAACGCTCGAGTCGCACGCCCCGTGAGGCTTTGATCAAGATCACAGCATCGCTCTGCAATCGTGGCCGAAGACCTGGCCAGAGATCGTCGACGTCATCGGCCGTCACGACCCGTTCGTCGGTCGGCGCGACCGCGCGCAGCGCGGCGCCGAGATCCCCGATCCCGGCGACAACGTCGAACGGCCCAGCGATAGCCGCGCGAGCGGTGTCGGCGTGGAGAGCGGGTGAGTTCGGGCCGAGCTCGCGCATCGTCCCCAGGACGACTACCCGCTGCCGCCCGACACCCATGCCCGCCAACATATCCAGCGCGGCGCGCATCGACGCCGGGTTCGCGTTATAGGCGTCGTTGATCAACGTTGCCCCACGCCCGCCCAGCGGCGTGACGGCGGATCGCATTGCCGGCGCCGGGGTCGCGGCGATCCCGACCGCGGCTCGCTCAGGCGGTACCCCACAGGCATCGGCTGCGGCCAATGCAAGCATGGCGTTGCGCAGGTTGTGCGCGCCGCGCAAAGGGACCGTCACGTCCACGTTGCGGAACCGGATAGTGCCGGCGCCCATGTCCCAGGACTCGGCATGCACATCGCCCTCGTCCAGGCCAGCTGTGAGCACGTGGCGCGCCTTGCGGCGCGCCAACGCGACGAGCTCAGGCTCGGTCGTGGGGACGATGCCGAGTGGGACAGCGTCGAAGACCGATCCTTCCTCGGCTAATACGCCGGCCAGGTCGTGAAAGCCTTCCAGATGCTCCTCACCAATGGACGTCACGATGGCGAGGTCCGGCTCGGCGATTGAGCGGAGGATCGGGATCTCGCCGGGATAATTCGTCCCCATCTCGATGACCGCGATGTCCGCCGAGTCGGGCACGGCTAAGAGGGTCAGCGGCACGCCGATCTGATTGTTCAGATTACCCGTTGTGGCATGCACCTCGAGGACGGATCCAAGGGCCGATCGCACGAGATCTTTGGTCGACGTTTTTCCGTTGGACCCGGCGATGGCAATGACGGTCTTGGCCCAGGCGCGGCGACGATAGCGAGCCAGGGACCCGAGGGCGGTCAGGGTGTCGGGGACCTGGTATATCGGCACGCCGAACCGCTCGCGTGGGAGGCGGGAGACGACGAGCGCGGCGCATCCGCGCTCGACCGCGCCGCCGAGGAAGTCATGCGCGTCGTACCGTTCCCCGGCGAGCGCCACGAATAGGTCGTCCGGACCGGCCGTACGGGTGTCGGTGGATACCGCGGCCAGCGCTTGGCTCCCGCGCGGCCCGGTGCCCAGGGCCTGCGCTACGCGGTCGAGCGTCCAGAACGTCACGCGGCGGAGCTGAGCAACGTCCGCACGATCACCCGCTCGTCGAACGGATAGTTCGTCGTCCCACGCACCTGGTACGTCTCGTGTCCTTTGCCGGCGAGCAACACGACATCATCGTCCCCGGCGAGCGCGATGGCCCGCGCAATCGCCCGCTCCCGATCCTCGATGCGCTCGTGCGGCCGCGACATCCCGGTCTCGATCTCGTCGAGGATGCGCTCGGGGTCTTCGGTTCGCGGGTTGTCGCTGGTTAGGATCACGACATCCGCGAGACGCTCGCTGACCGCTCCCATCGCCGGCCGTTTGCCTCGGTCCCGATCCCCTCCGGCTCCGAAGACTATAATCAGCCGGCCACGGGTAAACGGCCGCACGGCCTCGAGTGCCCGCTCGATCGCATCGGGCGTGTGCGCGTAGTCGCGGAGCACCGTCGGGTGATCGTGCAGGACCTCGAGCCGGCCCGGCACCTGGGGGACTGTCTGCAGACGCTGAGCAATCGTCTCGAGGCTTGTGCCCAGCGCGTATGACGCTCCGGCTGCGCCGAGCGCGTTCTCCACGTTGAACGCACCGATCAGCGGCAGATGAACGCGGTACTGGTGCCCGTCAGTCACCAGTGACCACTCGCTTCCGCGTTGCGCGTAGCGCACGTGTACTGCGCGCAGATCGGCGGCCCGGCCGGTAGCCGAGAAGGTGAGACGGCGGGGAGCCGGGGGAAGGTTCTGCCAGACGGGATCGTCGGCGTTGACCACGGCGGTGCCAGTGGGCGTGAGATATGAGATCAGCCGAGCCTTCGCCCTGAAGTAGGCTTCCATGGTCCCGTGATAATCGAGATGATCGCGGGTGAGGTTCGTGAACACTCCCGCCTCGAACTGCATGCCATCGATGCGATGCTGATCGAGGCTATGCGATGAGGCCTCCATCGCCAATGACCGGACGCCCCGATCGACCAGGAGACGCAACACGCGTTGAAGCTCAATCGGCCCGGGCGTGGTGAGGCCGGTCTCGCCGAGCGGTGTGTCGCCGACAAACACACCGATAGTGCCGAGAGAGGCCGCCGGTTGGTCGAGCAGGTGCCGCACGAGCGCCACCGTGGTGCTCTTGCCGTTGGTGCCCGTCACGCCAACAGCGTGGAGCGCTCGCGCCGGGTAGCCATACGCCGCGGACGCAACCGTGGCGACCGCCGCTCGTGTATCCCTGACGACGAACGCGGGTAGCGCTGATCGGGCCGGATCATCAACGACCGCAGCCGTCGCACCAGCTTTGGCGGCGGCCGTCAAGAACTCGTGGCCATCGCGCGTGCTCCCGCGCACCGCCATGAACAACGTGCCCGGGTTCACACCGCGGCTGTCGTCGGTGATACCACTGAACTCACTGGGTATGGCCGGCGACGCCGAGACGAGCAATCCCGCCTCGGCCAATGCGCGAGAGATGGTCGCGCCGGAGATCACAACCGACCCAATTTCACGATGGCCCCTTCGGGGACGACTGTCCCGGCAACGGGTATCGTCACCCCAGGCGCGGAATCGATGAGCTCCACTCGAAACCCCGCGCGATGCAGCGCATGGACCGCGGCGCGCAGCGGCATCCCGTGAACGTCGGGAACGGCACGTGGCGCGCCCGTGGGCGCCGAATGCGCGGGACGAAGGGGAAGATCGACCGTGACGCTGCTCGCGATATCCGCAGCGGCGGCAACCACCGTGGTCTCGGCCGGCGCTGCCTTCCGCGCGGCGAGCGCACCGCGATCGAGCGAGGCGTCGCGGGCGGCGACCGCAGCCTCGAGGACGGTCCTCGCCACCGGCGCGGCTGCCTTCGCCGCGAAGTAGCTCTCACCTCGCGCTGGCGGATCGTTGATCTTCACGAGAATAACGTACTGTGGATTGGCCGCCGGGAAGAGTCCGACGAACGTCGCTGTGTATGCTCCGGGCACATATCCCCGATTTCGCTCCGTGCGGCGCGCGGTCCCTGTTTTCCCCGCGACGGCAAAGGTCGACAAATCGGCCTTCGATCCCGTACCACGCGCCACGGTCTCGACCAACATGGCCCGCACGGTGTCCGCGACTGTGACGGGCATCACACGTCGAATGGCACGGCGTACGTGGTGGTAGAGCACCGTCCCATCCGAGCGCCTGATCTCGCGGATCAGTCCCGGCTCGAGGAGCTCGCCGCCATTGGCGATGGCGGCATACGCGAGCGCCAATTGCACGGGCGTGACCGCCAACTCGTACCCGATCGCCAAGGACGCCGGTGACTGCTTCGACCAATCGATCGGCCGGCGCAGCGTCCCTGGCGACTCGGCGGGGTATGGCACGCCGGTCGGCATCCCGAATCCGAGGTCCCGCAGTGTCTCGTACTCCTCCCCCTCGGTCAATCGCTCGGCGAACTCGGCGATCCCGATATTGCTCGACAACCGAATCACATCGCGGAGCGCCAGCCGGTCGGCCTTGTGCTCATCGGTCAACGTGCGGCCGTTCAACTCGAACGTGCCACCATGCGTATCGACCGTTTCGTCCGGACCGGCCTTGCCACGCGCGAGCAGTGACGCGGCGATAAATGGTTTGATCGTCGATCCGGGCTCGAACGGCTCCGTCAGTGCTGTCGCTTCGATCGACCGCGGATCGCGCCGGCTCGACGCCATCGCCAAGATCGAGCCGTCGCGCGGATCGACGACCACGATATCGCCACCGCTCGCGCCCTCGGCCGCCACCTCGCCCGCCAATGCCCGCTCGCAGATCTCCTGAAGCGCATTGTTGATCGTCAGCACGACGGTGTCGCCGGCTTTCGGTGTCGCGGCATCGCCTCCGGGCGCCTCGAACTGGGTGCCGCGCGCGTCGCGTAAGAGAGTCTCTTGGGAGGCGACGCCGCGAAGCACGCTGTCGAGTGTGGACTCCAGGCCCTCATCGGGCGGTCGTCCGATTACCCGGCGTAACCCTTCGGACGCGATCGGAACCCGATCCACCAGCATCTCCGGATGAACACCCGGAGTCGCCAGAATGCCCTGAACGTCCGTGGCGAGATAATGTCCCGGAATCTCGACCCATTTCTCCGTCGTATCGGTCGCCCGTCGGACCCAATCTCCGCCGAGCCCTAAGTGCGTCAACGCGACGGCCAGGGCGCGGCGATTCTTGACCTCACGCGGCGCCACGCGCAAGTGCACGACATTGCGGCTCTCGACGAGCACCGCCCCGGTCGCGTCGAGAATGGGCCCGCGCGGCACGAGCAGTGGCGCGCGCTCGAGATGCTGGCGCTCGGCCTTCGCGGCCCACTCCCGCCCTTGCCAGAGCTGCACCTGGGCCGCTTTCCCGATCAGCGCGACCATGAAGGCGATCAACGCCGCCTGGAGAATCCCGATGCGACTAACGCGCCGCATTAGGCAGCACGATGACCTGGCTGTCGTCGGGCACGCGCATATGCAGGCGCTGCTCGGCAACCGCACCGAGGTGCTCGCGGCTAGACAGCGACCGGATCGTCGTCTCGAGCTTCGTGACCTCGCCGTCGAGGGCCGCGCGTTGCATGTCGAGCTTTCTGACGTCGGCCGCCTCGCGCAGCCCCACCGACCGTCGCCAGACCACGGCCGAAGCGACCAGTACGAACGCGACGAGGCCGAGTGCGACCATGGTGCGCCCGCGAGGTCCCCGAGGCCCGCGTCGGTTGCGGCTCACGCCGCGGCCCACACGCGCAGTCGCGCGCTCCGCGCCCTGGGATTCCGTTCAGTCTCCTCGGCCGAAGGCCGCTCGGCCTTCTTCGTCACGAGGCGACCGCGTGCGGTGGCACCACAGGTACAGCGCGGCGCGAGCGGTGGACACGTGCAGGCGACGCTCCAATCGCGAAATGCATTTTTCACGATGCGGTCTTCGCCCGAATGGTAGGCGATCACGACGAACCGTCCAAGCGGGTTGAGCCGGTCTCGCAGCGTCACGAGTGCTTCCGGCAGCCGCTCGAGCTCCCCGTTCACGGCGATCCGGATCGCTTGGAAGAGCCGCGCAAAATCACCCGGTCCGCTTCGGGGGCCCAATGCGCCACGAATGGCGCCCACCAGGTCGTCCGCGGTGGCGAAGGGACGGTTCTGGCGGCGACGAGCAATCTCACGCGCCAGGCGCGCAGCCCGCGGCTCATCCCCATAGGATCGAAAGATGTCGGCGAGCGTGCGCTCGTCACTGTCATTCAACACGGACCGTGCGTCCACACTCGCGTCGCTCATCATCCGCATGTCTAACGGGACACCGGGACGGAACGAAAAACCACGCGCCGGATCGTCAATTTGATGAGACGAGATCCCGAGGTCCAGCAAGATGCCGTCGTATCGCACCCCGGCCAACTCCGGAATGCGATCCACATCGGCGTAATTCCCGTGTATGGCGCGAAAGTGCTCGAAACCGGCTAGGCGCCGGCGCGCAGCAGCGAGCGCATTGAGATCCACATCGATGCCGTCGACCGCAGAGCCAGCGGACAGGAGCGCCGCGGCGTGCCCACCACCGCCGAGGGTCCCGTCGAGGATTTGCGTGGCCCCGCGGAGATGGCCGACCACGGAGTCGACCATGACGGGGGCGTGGTAGGGAGAATCCCACCGCGCCCCCTCGTCCGTCATGTCGCCGCTACTTGCAGAAGGCTTTGACTTCCTTCTGGACGAATGGATTGAGTTGCTGGAGTCCAGAGAGGATCTGCACGGCGGCATCGTGCAGGGTCGCGTCCGGCAACCCTGCCGGCACATAGGTTTGCGCGGCCGTGAAGTAATCACCCGCGGCCTTTGCGAGCGGGCAACTCTTTTCCTTCGACGCCTCCTGCGCCACCGCGTAGCCAGCGACGAACGCCGACGCACCCCAGAGGAACTTGGGCCGCGTATCCGGAACCAAGCTGTCGGAGTACGCGAGGAACTTGATCGCGACATCTAATGTGTCGCGCGCCGCCATTGGTACAGTCTTACTGAGGCCGTTCCCGACGCGATAGTACTTGTTGCCTTGACTGAGCGCGACCGGTGCGACCGTGGCCGCGGGCACGGTGGCCGCGATGGCCTGATGCATCGCCCACAGCGTGCTATCCGGGTTGCCCGCCTGCACGTAGATGTTCATCAAGATCAGCGCAGCGTTCGCGTTCTTCGGATTCTTCTGCAGGATTTCCAGGAGCAGGGCCTTCGCCTGCGCGATCTGTCCCGCGCTGTACATCCCCTGCGCTTCGAGCAGCATCAGGGTTTCGCTGTTCGGGAACTTCTTCAGTCCTCGTTGCGCCGCGTCGATGGCCTTGAGGTGTTGGGCGTCGCTCGGGTTGGTGTCGTTCGCGTAGGCCAACGTTTGCCGCTGCCAGAACGAGGTATCCGCGAATGAGGTGTCTTCCTTGATGACCTCTTCGCCGATTGGCTCGGCCTGACTGTAGTGGTGCGTGACGATCAGCAGCCGGTAATACAGCTCGAGGAGCTTGGGATCGCCCTGGTTCTGCTCGACGACCTGCTTCATGATCGGCAGGGCCGCCTCGGCGTGACCGCTCTGCACGATCTTGGTAATAATGCCCTCGATCAGCTCGGAGTTCGACGGATCGCCGGCGATGAGCTCCGTCCACGCCTTGACCGCGTTGTCGAAGTCCTTCTTGTCGTAATACGCCTGCGCGACGAGCTCCAACGACCGGCGGTTGTGCGGATCGAGCGCCAGGATCGGCTTGGTCGCCGAGATGATCGAATCGGGTGGGAGCTTCTCGGCGGCATACACGTTGGCGATGCACAAACGCGCCAACGTCGACTGCGGATACGCGGTGATTGCCGTCTGCGCAGCCGCCAGTGCGGCCGGATACTGCTGCTGACCAGCGGCCTTATAGCACTTGTCCTCGCCTGGAAGCTGCTTGAGTGCGGCTTCGAGCGACTTCGATACCTGCTTCGCGAGGGCGCCGGCATCCCGGCCTTCGGCCGCCGGCAGCGGCTGCGCGAACTCGGGGCCGCGCGCGAGCACGAGCTTGGCCTCGAGGTGGAAGCCTGGTCCATTCGCGGGCGCGGGCAATGCCGCAACCTTTGAGATCGTGCCGTCGACGTAGGCGTCGGCCCGCAGCTGGCTGGAGAGCTGCTTGGCATCGGACGGCGTGATGGGGTCGCAGACCGGGAAACCGGAGGCCTTGAGCGTTTCCTCGATATTGGTGCGAGAAACGACCCAGAGGTGACGGCCGTCGAGGTCATCCTCGATCTTGTCGCGCACTTCCATCGCCGCTTTGCAGGCGATGGACTTGTCGCCGTTGAAGGCCGGTACGACAAGCAGCTTGAGCGCGTCCGCATCGTGCTGCCTGGGCGGAGATTGCGCGCCGGCAATACTTGCGCAGAACACCAGTGCGAGCCCCAACCAAGAACGAACCGTCACGTGACCAACCTCCAAACGTTTACTCATGGGCGAAGAGGGACTCGAACCCCCGACATCCTGCGTGTAAGGCAGGCGCTCTAACCAACTGAGCTATTCGCCCGCTGGGAGTACAGTAGGATGCCGAGGACCAGATTGGAAAGACCGGGCTACTGGAGAATGGCGATTGGCACCAACACACAGTAGCCGATGACGAGGAGCACGGGGGCCAGCGTTTCCCCGCCCCGCGCCAGATCGGCAAACCCGAGGATGATCACGACCGCCGCCAGCGCCCAAAACAAGGCTCGACGGCGCCATAAATTCGCCGCTGCCGGTGAGTTCGTCGTGTTCGATGCCATTTTAAAAGAGTAGAACCAGTCGAAAACAGTGTCAATAGAATTTCATCCCACGGTCATCATTGGTCATTACGCCGATCCCCTCGGCAACGTGGCAAGCAGCGCGTCGATGGCCTCGCGCCGCTCTCGCTCTTCGGCCGCCTCCTCGGCAGCGCGCAGCGCCGCCATCCGCTCCCTGTCGCGCCGGCGCCGGGCGATGTAGAGCGGCGTCAGAAACACGAGAAGCAGGAGCGACGCGACGCTGATATCCGTCACCAGCGCCAAGACGCCGTAGCGGCGGCGTATGCGCGAGCGCCAATCCGTCTCGAACCCCTCGATCGTTACGCCGTAGGCGCGGCGAACGGCGCGCTCGAGCGACCCGGTATCCCGCCAGTCGGCGAAGAGCAGCGCCAGCCCATGCCGCGGATCCCGGGCCGCCAGATCCGCCACCGCCCGATACGCCAGGGCGTAGCTCGCATCGGCTTCCAGTGCGGTCCCCGTCAACCCGCTGTCCACCTGCGCCAGGGTCGGCGTCCCTCGGAACGCCAGTGCGACGTTCGCCGCCAGCGCGTCATCGCGACCGACCTCGCCGGCGGCATAACATGCGTATCCCTCGTCGAACCACCGGGGGATTCCGTCGGCCGCGTCGCCGAAAAACTCATGGAGCGCCAGGTGGGCCAGCTCGTGCCGGAGTGTCACCGTTGGGTTCCCCGCGGCGGACGACGCCGTATGGCCCTGGAGCAGGATCTTGTGCGACTCGGGAAACGCCAGGCCGGCCCCCCACTCCGGAGCCGCGGGGCCCGCCCATGCCTTGAACCGCGCCCGGTCAGGCGCGATCGCGATCAGGACATGCTCGGTTGGTCTCGGGAGGCCCGGGAATGTGTCGATCCGGGCGGCCTGCTGCAGCAGGTGCCGAGCGAGGATTGTGTCGGCGCCGAACGCGATCGCTGTGAACCGGCCGAGATCTATCCGAGTTGCGCCTTGGCCGGCGGCCGTCGACGCGAATAGCGCTAGCGCGAGCCCTAGGGAGCGTGCGGGGGTTCGCCGCCGGCGGCGACTGCCTCCAGCACTTCCGCGCAGCGCTTCCCCCATGGATTGAACTTGTTCGCCGCGTGTCCCGCGCGCCACGCCTCGAGCGCGCCCTCTGTCAGGCCGCCGAACCAACGCGCGCGGCCGAGCTCGTAGTAGGCTTCGATGAGGTTGGGGCCGAGGGCGAGTGTCTTCTCGAAGAACGTCTGCGCGTCTTCGTACATCTCGCGCTCGAGATACACGAGGCCGAGATAGAAGTGCGCGTAGAGGGTCGCTTTCTTGTCGTTATCGAGGCGAATGGCCTTCGACAGATGCTCGATGGCTTCGCCGAAAATTCGCTTCTTGAGGCAGATGTAGCCGACGTTGATCCGCGCGAGCGCGTTCGAGGGCTGACGCATCAGCACGCGTTGGAAGTTCAGCAGCGCGTCATCGTACTTCTCTTGCAGCATCTGCGCCCAGCCGAGCAGCGACTCCGACTGGGGATCGTTCGGTGACAGTTCGAGCGCTTTGACGAGCGCCGCCTCGGCGCCTTCGTAGTCACCCAGGGAAATCCGGCTCCAGCCTTTTTCAATAAACGTCGAGGCGCCGATGTGGTCCGCGTGGACCGTCGGGCGTTCGCCGGTGAATTGCGGCGCGACGGAAGGCGCGGCCTGCTGCTGCACCGCCTTCCACTTGTCCACCAGCTTCTTGATATCGTCCTTGAGCGCGGACAGCTCGGTCACGCGCTGCTCGACGCGCTTGTAGAGGGCGATAATCTCGCCCTTCAGCTGATCGCGAGCACCGTTCTGTGCTTCCGGCCCAGCGAGTCGCGCGTCAATGGCCTGATACGCGGCTCGCAGGTCGACCAACTCGTCAGGCATCGACCAGCTCCAGCGCCAACCGCTCGGTCGCGGTCAACAGCTTGGTGACGTCGAGAAGCATGACGAGCTTGTTCTCGCGGCGCACAATGCCTTTCAGGTACTCGCCCGCCAGCCCGCGAAACAGCTCGGGCGGCGGCTGCACGGCCGTCTTGTCGACGGCGGCCACATCGAGGACCGCATCGACGACACCGGCAATCCACTGGTCTGCCGCATTGAAGACCAGCACGCGGGTCTCATTCGTCGCCTCGGCACGATCCATCTCGAACCGCGCCCGGAGATCGATCACGGGCACCACGCGCTTTTGATATTCAATCACGCCGGTGATCCAGTCCGGTACGTTCGGTACCGGGGTCGTGTCCTGTCGGCGCAGGACGCGCTCGACGCCGTGAATGTCAGCCGCGAAGAGATCTCCGCTTAAGCGGAACGTGACGATTTGAACGTGCCCGTTGGTGGTGCTCATGAGGTCTCCTCGACCCGATCGGTGGTGCACGCGGCGACCAGCGCCTCGATATCGACGACAGCTAAGAGACTCCCGCGTGGAGATATCCCGAGCAGCATCCCCTGAGCCGCCGCCGTGTTCAGCGTCTCGAAGTCGAACGCCATCACGCCTTCGGCGTCGTCGACCGCGAGACCGACGCGGCGTCCATCGCGGCCACGGGCCACGACGATCTTCTTGCGGTCCACGATGTCCACGCCAAGCGCCGGGCCGGGGGTGTACACGGGAACGAGCGCGCCGCGGATCTCGGACACGCCGAGCATGGTCTTCGGACTCTGGGGGAATGCCGTGATGGTACCGGTGTCGATGACCTCGTCGACCGCCGCCAGCCCCACGGCGAATCGCTCGCCACCGGCCT
>Ga0210387_10002780_pt1 | contig 13434 bp, 13 predicted proteins | sample IncBWC7OmetaG_FD_160108 | JGI IMG/M metagenome (GOLD analysis project Ga0210387, IMG submission 160108) | Forest soil microbial communities from Barre Woods Harvard Forest LTER site, Petersham, Massachusetts, United States - Inc-BW-C-7-O ...
ACGTTTGCTGGGCTTGGATAGTTTCTCCGCCGGGCGACCAGCCGGAGCCGACTTGGGCTTGGGTTGAGACAGATAAGCCGCCGACAAAGGCGAGGGCGGCGAATGACGAAACAATGCGGCGCAAAGGCCGCTTTAATGATAAACCATACAGGGTATTCATATCTTAGTGGGTAAACTAACGTTGACGGGCACGCCCAAAGGAACTGCGAAGGGGGTGGGGTGCTCGCAATCATGAGTTGAAGGGATTTGTTGGAAAAAGAAAATGCTTTTATTATTCAAATCGTTGAATGATTAAGTGGGCCGACCCCACGCCGGGACTTTTTGATCAGTGCCTGGGCGAAAACCCGGAAAAAGTCCGCTGCTGCAAGTCAGTTCCAAAACGGCAGAGCCATTTTGATCAAGCAGCGTGGAGGCAAAGCCCGACAGCTGCTCGGCGGCTTGCGTTGACGGCAGCGTTGGTCGATAAGGGGTGCTGGCCGCGCACGGTCCCTCGTGGATGTTAGATCACCCAGCCAGCATTAAAGACGACCCGGTCGGGATGTCCCCCGATGATGGGCAATCGTCGGACGATGTTTTTGCGGCCATCACCGCGCCGGAATTCTATCAGCAGAATCCGTTTCGGCAGACGGGCCTTTCCGTCCTGGCGGGCACGCGGGTTGCCGCCAAGCGCCTCGACGCGCTGCGCCAGACTCTCGAGCTGGGCACCGCGGAATATCGCTGGGCCTTTGCGCCCGGGCTCGCGCCGTCGGCCGAGCAACTGATCGGCGTGGCCCAGGCGTTGAAAGATCCGCGGCGGCGTTTTGCCTGCGAATTTTTCTGGTTCTGGCCGGAAAGCTATCCGGAGGAATCCAGGGACGAGGCGCTCGACTGCCTGGCGAAGCGTGACGTCGAAGCGGCGCTCGTGTGCTGGCGCCGCGCGGTGGCGGCCGGGAGCGCGGTGGCAGCACACAACCTGGCGGTCTATTATCATCTCCAGGCCCTGGGTGGCGAACAGGTGTGGGGCGCGGCGGACAAGGCGCGCGGGGTGGTGTGGCGGGAGGCTTTCACCCGCTGGCATGCACTGGGGCAGAACGCGGATTTTTGGACTCGGGTGGAGTCGCGGTTGCGAGACCTCGACGAGCCGCAGTTGCCGCTGACGATGGTCGGCGGGATGCGGGCGGCGTTGCCGCGGGTCCTGGCGGCGATCAATGCCGAACTGCTCGTGCGCTACGCCCAGCGCGAGGACATCGCGCGGGCGAAATGGCACGCGGCTTTCTTGCACGAGATCAATTCCAAGGTCGGGAACGGCCCGCGTTTGCTCGAGAGGTGCGCCCGGCCGCTGGCGGCGCAACTGGAAATCCGGCTGGCCGCGGCGGAGCATGCCGCCCGGGCTGCGCCGGATGAAGCGCTCTACGAAATCATCAGCTTGATCGAGCCGGTGCCGCGCGAGCTGGAGCTCGTCGAGCAACTGTGCGGCCAGGAGTCCGCCTACGTGCTCGAGTTGCGCTCATCGTTTGCGTCCGCCGTGCTCGACCGCCTCGTGCTCTACCAACGCGAGACGCACGACAACACCGCGTGCCTGCGGTGGCTGAAACGGTTGCAAGGCTGGCGGCTCAAGGTGGAACTCGCGGCCCGGATCCGGGAGATTCGCACGGTTGTCGCCGGCGGCGCCGAGGCCGCCCAGCTCGGGGCCGAAGCCGAGGAGCTGGTGTTCGTCCTCGACGCGCACCGGCTGCGCATCGATCCGTCCGGGATCCAATTTGACGAAATCTTTTTGCCCGCGAAAGAGATCGCGGGCTTTCGCCACGGCGGCGCGCGCGCCGGCCAGGCAACGGCGGGCCCGGCATTCACGGTCGCGTGGTGGTCCGAGCGCGGCGAGGTTGTGCTCGATGCGCATAATTTCTTTGGCCATGATGGCGTGGATGAAACTGCTTATGAGCGCATCGTCGCCGCCAGCCGGCGCTGGCTGTGTCCCCATCTCGTGGCCTGGCTGGCGGGCATTGTCCAAGGGGGTCATCCGGTTTTCATTGAAAACGTGTCTTTGACGCCCGATGGAGTTGTGTTCTCCTCTGTTGGTTCCGCCCCGCCGGAATCGATCCTCGTGCCCTATCCCGATCTTCATCATACTTTCGATGCCGATGTTGTCCGCCTTGCCGACCGTCGCGAGCCCCGGCGGTCGGTCGATTTGCCGGCCCATGCGACCTGGAACGCCGCGCTGGTCGGCGAACTGATTGCAGAAATCCACCGTCTTCAGCGATGACAGCTTCATCCTTTTTTGCCCAAGTCTTCGCGCGCGATCCCCGCCGGATCGTGCGGTTTCCCGAGGCGCCGCTCGACCAGGCGCTCGCCGACTGGAAAAAAATCCAGTCCACTCCGGCGCCGGCGGCCGACCTGCCAGCCCCGACCGCCGGAGCCCCGGCCCCGGCGCTGGACCAGGTTGCGGCCATTGCGACCCACGTGTGGCGGGCGAAAAGCAAACTGGTCGACCCCGCGACCGGCCAGCCGCGCGAAGAGACCAGGCGCACCTACCGGCACATCGAAAGCACGCTCGATGCGCTCGCCCAGATGGGCGTGGTCATTCGCAACCTGCTGAACGAGCCCTATGATCCCGGCCTGCCGGTCAACGTGCTCACGTTCCAGCCGACACCCGGCCTCGGCCGGGACACGATCATCGAAGTCGTGCGACCCACGATCATCTGGCAGGATCGCGTGTTGCAGGTTGGCGAAGTCGTCGTCGGCACGCCGGAAAGCGCCCCTGTCAAATCATGACCAGGAACACCATTGACTACGGCATCGACCTCGGGACCACCAACAGCAGCATCGCGGTCGCGGTCGGCGTTGGCACGGAGGTGATCAAGAACAGCCTCGACTCCGAGATCACGCCGTCGGCCGTCTATATCCACAATAATGATACGCTGTGGATCGGCCAGGGCGCGCGGGCGAAGATCACCGACCAGCGCGCGACCGACGCCGTGGCGATTGAATTCAAGCGCCGCATGGGCACCGGTTTCGAATATTCCTTGCGCGGCAGCCGCAAGCTGCGGCCCGAGGACCTTTCCGCCGAGGTGCTCAAATCGCTGCGGGGCGACGTCGTCCGCCGCCGGGGCGAGGATCCGTCCGCCGCGGTCATCACCGTGCCCGCCGCGTTCGAGTTGCCGCAGTGCGATGCCACCAAACGCGCGGCCGACCTCGCCGGGTTTACCCACTCGGTCCTGCTGCAGGAGCCCGTCGCCGCGGCGCTCGCCTACGGTTACCAGAAAATGGACCGCAAGGCCTGCTGGCTCGTGTTCGATTTTGGCGGCGGTACGTTCGACGCCGCGCTCGTCACGTCGCGCGATGGCACGATGCACGTCGTCAACCACGGCGGCGACAATTTCCTCGGTGGCTCCGACATCGATTGGGCGATCGTCGAACGTCTCCTCGCCCCGGAAATTGCGATCGAATACAAGGCCGAATCCTTCCGCCGCGGCGAAGCGCGCTACCAGCACGATTTGTTCCGGCTCAAGTCCGCCGCCGAATCCGCCAAGATCGAGCTGTCGCGGCAGGAAAGCGTGCACCTCGAGGTTTCGCTCGGCCAGGTCGAGGCCGGCAACCGCGTCATCACGCATGAGACCCAGCTGACCCGGGCCGACGTGGCCCGCGTGGCCACCCCGATCATTGCCAAGGCCATCGAGATCGCCCGCCGCGTCCTGGCCGAAAAGAACGTCGCGCCTGCCGCGGTCGAGAAACTGGTCTTTGTCGGCGGCCCGACGATGGCGCCGTATTTTCGCGAGGCGGTGCAAAGCATGCTCGGCATCCCGCTCGACCTGACCGTCGACCCGCTCACGATCGTCGCGCGCGGCGCGGCGATATTTGCGAGCACCCAGGCCATCCCGCGCCAGCCCGCAAAATCGGCGCCGGTTCGCGTGGCCGGCGAGTTCAACGTCGAAATCCTCGCCAAACCGGTGGGTGCGGACACCGAGCCGCTTGTCGGCGGCCGGGTGGTTCCGCCGGCCGGCGCCTCACTGGGTGGCTGCACGATCGAGCTGGCGAACCGGCAGTCGAAGTGGCGCAGCGGCAAGCTTTCCCTCGGCGAAACCGGTGCGTTCCAAATCACCGCCCGCGCCGAAAAAGGCGTGCAAAACATCTTCGACCTCGTGTTGTGCTCCGCGTCGGGTGCGTTGCTCACCGTCAAGCCGGCCCAGTTCACTTACACGGTTGGCGTCGTCGTCGAGGAGCAGCTTATCATCCACGACCTCGGCGTGGCCACGGCCGACAACAAGGTCAGCGTCCACTTCACCAAGGGCCAGCCGCTGCCCGCCAAAAGCACCAGGCCCTATCGCAGCTCGTGCGAGGTGCGCTCCGGCGGGTCCGGCGAGGCCCTGCGCATCCCGATCATCGAGGGCAACCGCGAGCGCGCCGACCGCAACGTGCTGGTTGGCATGCTCCAGATCGGGGCCAAGAACCTCAGGCGCGACCTGCCCCTCGGCAGCCAGATTGACGTGACGCTGCAGATGGACGCCTCGCGCCTGCTCACCGTGCGCGCGTATGTGCCGATGCTCGACGAGGAATTTCCCGCCACGATCGAGCTCGGCGGCCAGGCCCGCCGGCCGGATCCCGCCGCCTTGCGCAACGAGCTGGCGCAGGAGACCGCGCGTTGCGCCGCGTTGCAGGGCCAGCGTGCCATCATCCCGGCGGCGATCGCGGTCAAACTCGATGCGCTCGCGGAGTCCGCGATTTACGAGCAACTCGAGGGCACGCTCGCGCGCGGCGAGACGGCGGATTTTGACGCGCTGCTTCGCGCCCAGCGCGACCTCATGGAATTCAAATTCCAACTCGACGAGATTGCCGCCCAGCTCGAGTGGCCGGTCGCGGTGCAGGACGCCGAGCACTGGCTCACCCAATTGGCCGAACTCATCTCGCGGCAGGGCGAGACGGCCGACCATGCGCGGGCCCAGGCCCTGGGCGAACAAACCCGGGCCTTCATCGCCGGAAAAAATGCGGAACGCCTCGGGCGCAGCGTCACGGAATTGTCCGGTTTGTACGCGGAGATTCTCTATCGCCATCCCGCCGCCTGGGCCGACCAGCTCGAAGTCCTCGCCCAAAAGGTCGGCCTCATGCGCGACCAGGCCAAGGCCGGCCTGCTGGCCAAAGCCGGCCGGCGCGCCATGGAATTGGGCCAGCTGGAGGAAGTAAAACAAGCGGTGTTTAAATTGCAGGATCTGCTGCCCGGCACCCCGGCTGGGCAAAATCGCCCCGGCTACGGCTCCACCATCGTGCGGTAGAGCATTTTAACCACTGATGCACGCTGATCTGAAAGAAACGGATAAAAAATGAGTTCGAACCTAACTTCACCTATATCAGTGACTATAAGTGTACATTAGTGGTTAATCCGATCCAGCCTCCTCAAAATTTTATCAGCCCATGCCTGCTTCACCCACGGACTCCATTGGCACCACGCTCAACCTGGCGAAAGCGCTTGCCCTGGCCCGCAGCGGCCAGATGAAGGCGGCCCAGGCGTTGTTGGCCGCGCCCGGCGGCGCACCGGAGGATCCGATTGAGCTGCATGCGCTCGCCGCCCTCGTCACGAGCTCGGGCGACTTTCCACGGGCGCTGGCGCTGTGGCGGCAACTCCTGCAACGGGAACCGAGCCACGCCGAAGCCCGCCGCATGATCGCCGCAATCGAACAGTGGCAGATGCGCCCGCCCTGGTTTCAGTTCATCCCGATCGGCGCGGTCACTTTGGGCGTCGTGCTGTTGATCGTCGTCCTGCTGTACGCGCTGTCGTAACTGACCTCATCGACGAATCGATCCGGTCAGTGTTTTATTTTCTCCGCGGATGGCACGGATAAACGCGGATATGAACCGAACGCGTCGGGCCTCCTTCGCTAAAGCTACGGAGCCCAGGGACGACGCGTTCCACCCCAAGGCAGTGCCTGGCGCATAGCCCGCCTGCATTTTTCTCTGTCATTCCGAGACCCTGAGCAAGCCGCGCAGCGGCTTGCTCAGAACGCGCCAATGAACTGTTTCGCGCAAGGCATTTTCTTGTAGGTCGGGGTTCATCCCCGATATGTCGGGCGTAAAGCCCGACCTACAGTGCAGGTGCGGTAAATGAAACGAGTTCATTGGCAGCCGTGCGAGGAATCTCAGTTTGCTGGATTTTTAAAATCGAGATTCCTCGCACGGCTCGGAATGACAGAAATGTTTATTTGTGGAAAAAAATCCTTTGCCTTCGTGCCCTTCGCTTCCTTCGCGAGAAATCATCCTCCGTGCTCTCCGTGTTCAAAAACCGGCCAGAGTTCCCACGCCGGCCTCGAGCAGAACCTTTCCCCGGGCACTACATCGAGGCGTCTTTCATGGTGATGGCTTTATTTGAATGGATAAAAAAAGAAGAACAACGCCGTCCACGCAAAGACTGCGAGTACAAGGGAAACCTTTGCTGGCACGAACCGTGCCCAAGCAATCCATCCAAAAAACATAATAAGGCCCTCAACAGTGATAAAGAGCCATAAGGATAACGTAGACGCATCAAAAAATCGGTTTCCGATCTTCTCGAATATCACGATGAACACCGGCATAAGAAACAAGAACCCAAAATTCAGACGGTAATCATGTGACGTGGCTTTTCGGAGTCTTTCGCCTCCAAACCAACGTGAGAGGTAGACTAAAAGCCAAGGAGGCATCTCACAGCAAGCCCGCCTGCTCGCCGCTTTTGGCTTTCAGGCCGAGGGCGGCGTAGCCTTTGGGCGTGAGCATGCGGCCTTGCGCCGTGCGCTGCACGTAGCCTTCGAGGATCAAAAAGGGTTCATGCACTTCCTCGAGCGTGTCGGGTTCCTCGCCGACCGCGACCGCGAGGGTGTTCACGCCGGCGGGGCCGCCGCCGTAGTTTTCGGCCAGGACGCGCAGGAGGCGCTTGTCCATTTCGTCGAGCCCGCGCGCGTCGATCTCCAGCATCTCCAGCGCGGCGGCGGCGACGGGCTGCGTGATCTTGCCCTTGGCTTTTTCCTGCGCGTAGTCGCGGACGAAGTTGACGAGGTTGTTGACGATGCGCGGGGTGCCGCGGGCGCGGGCGGCGATTTCCTGGGCACCGGCGTCATCGAGCTCGATTTTGAGCAGGCCGCAGGTGCGGCGCACGATGCCGATGAGCGTGGGGGCGTCGTAGTAATCGAGCCGCGTCTGCAGGGTGAAGCGCGAGCGGAGCGGTGCGGTGAGCAGGCCGGCGCGGGTGGTGGCGCCGACGAGCGTGAACTTCGGGATGGAGAGGCGCACGCTGCGGGCGTTGGGCCCCTGGTCGATCATGATGTCGAGGCGGAAATCCTCCATCGCGGAGTAAAGGTATTCCTCGACGGTTTTCGGGATGCGGTGGATTTCGTCGATGAAGAGCAGGTCGCCTTCCTCGAGGTTGGTCAGCAGGCCGGCGAGGTCGCCGGCTTTCTCGATGACGGGGCCGGAGGTGACGCGGACGTTGCGGCCGAGTTCTTGCCCGAGGATGAAGGCGAGGGTGGTCTTGCCCAGGCCGGGCGGGCCCGAGAACAGGATGTGGTTGAGTGCGTCGCCGCGGCGTTTCGCCGCGCTGACCATGATCTTGAGGCGGTCGACGGTTTTTTGCTGTCCGGCAAAATCGGCGAACGACAGCGGCCGCAGCGCTGACTCGGCGGACGAGACCGGCGCGGTGAGCGTCGTGGTGATGTAGCTGGTGCCTTTGGCAGGTTGGTCAGGCATTTTCTTCAAGCGGTGGGATTACAATATCACCCCTGGCTGCATGCCAGAGTCGGAGAACATGAACCACACTTTTATCGGCATGCACGACATATGCGATGCGATAAGGAGAGCAGATCAACTCACGAAGTTCGACCCGCTTGCGTTCCGGCACCATGCGGCCCCGATTTGGCAGGCGATCCAGAGACTCGACGAGGCCAATGAGCTCTTCACCAACCCGATGGGCAGCCAGAGGGCTGCTTTGCGCGATATAACTGGTTATCGAGCGCAGGTCTTCGAGCGCAGCCGGCGACCAGATTACTTTTGAAACCACGAGCGGAACTGGCGAACAACTTCCTCATGGGGAACGCCCTCGCCTCGGGCAATTTGTTGTTCGGCTTCGTCGATGGAGGCCAGAAAACGCAGACGCTCCTCGGCATCTTCCCAGCTCGCATTCTCAGGAAGGTTTTGAAATGAGGCTATGAGCTGCTCTTTGACCGACATGAGGAAAAATTGGCTTAAGATGTGGCGGGTCGCAAGCCCTCACTTCCTCTCAAATTCAAGCGACCGAGAGCCGGCCTCGTGGAGCGGGAATGGGACGACCCAATGACTTTGCGGTCTCAATCCATTCACCAATGACGACCTGCACATTCTTGAGTGCTTCGGCCTGGGTGGCGCCGTCGGCGATGCAGCCGGGTAATTCGGGCACCTCGGCGATAAAGGCGTGGTCGGCCTCGCTCCAGTAGATGATAACCTCGTATTTAGACATTTTTGTCTAGTGACAGCTTATACTTTAGCACAATTCCACGGACTTGTTTTACTTGATAAGGCTTAGCCTGCGAGCCTTTTGGTTGAAGATTCAAAATTTCCTCAACCCCGGGTTGATGGAAAATATGGTGACTGCCCTTTATGCGATTGGTGAAGCCGAGCTTATGAAGCAATCGCAACAGGTCGTCGAAAGCGATGTTCGCATCAGCCTGGCCGGAAATAATGCGATCAAAAGTCCTTTTTAGGTTTGGCATCCCCGCACATTATAGGAGCAATTTCCAAGCGTCTTGTGCGCGTTTTGCTAGTAGTCGTTTATTTCCACTCCAATTCCGCGCCGAGGGAGCGGAGGTTTTCGACGAAGCGCGGGTGGGCGCGCTTGATGATCTCGGCGTTGCGCACGACGCTGCGGCCGGGGATGGCCGCGGCGACCATCGTGAGCGCGACGGCGGCGCGGATGACGTAGGGCGAATCGACGACTGCGGGGCGCAGCGGCCGGTCGCCGAAGACGACGATGCGGTGCGGGTCGAGCACGACGACGTGGGCGCCGAACTTCGCGAGCTCGGGCATCCACGAAAAGCCGTTTTCGTAAACCTTGTTCCAGAAATGGATCGTGCCCGTGGCACGCGTGCTGAGCGCGATCATGAGCGGCAGCAGGTCCACCGAGAAATACGGCCAGGGGGCGGCCTCGATTTTTGGCAGAAGGTTCGGCGTGAAGGCCGGCTCGATGGCGAGTTTCTGGCTGCGGTGAACAAGGGCGGTCGTGCCGTCGTGCTCGACGGTCACGCCGAGTTTTTTGAAGGCGCGCGTGATGAGGTCGAAGTGCTGCGGCAGGGATTTTTTCACGCGCACCTCGCCGCCGGTGATGGCGCCGAGCGCGAGGAAGGTGACGACCTCGTGGTAATCGGTGCCGATGGTGATGGTGGCGCCGTGGAGTTTTTTCACGCCGGTGATTTCAAGCCGGCTGGTGCCCAGGCCGTCGATTTTAGCGCCCATGGCGACGAGTGCGGCGCAGAGGTCCTGCACGTGCGGCTCGCTGGCGGCGTTGATCAGCGTGGAGCGTCCGCGGGCCAGTGCGGCGGCCATGGCGAAGTTTTCCGTGACGGTGACCGACATGTAATCGAGCCAGTGGCGGGTGCCGGTGAAGCCGCGCGGCAGGCCGATCACAAGCGGGTCGCCGGCGTCGATGGCGGCGCCAAGCGCGCGAAGGACTTCGAGGTGCGGGTCGATCTCTCGCACGCCGAGCGAGCAGCCCTTGGCGTTGGAGGGAACGGAAATTTTTTTCAGCCGGTGGAGCAGGGCGGGGTAGAGCAGGACGGTGGAGCGCATGTCCTGTGGCAGCTCGTCGTCCACCAGCTTGCGCTTGAATCCCGAGTGATCGAGCCGCATCACGCCCGCCGCGCGATCCCACTCGATGTGCGAGCCCTGCTGGCGCGCAAAGGCGACGAGCTTGTCGAGGTCGGTGATATCGGGGATGTTTTTTAGCGTGACGGGCTCGTCGGTGAGCAGCGTGGCGCAGAAAATCGGCAGCACGGAATTCTTGTTGCCGGAGGGGATGATGGTGCCGGAGAGGGGCTTGCCGCCGTGGACAATGAGGTCGGACATGGGCGTTAGAGGCGAAACGATCCTTTTGAAACCGCGAATAAACGCGAATGGACGCGAATAGCCAAACATCAAATAACTCTACCCGAGGGAAAAACCGAACATGCGGGTTTATTCGCGCCTGCCCGCCGTAGCTTTAGCGAAGGAGGGTCCATTCGCGGTTTCAATGTATGGATCCGCCTTCGCTAAAGCTACGGCGTGATTGTGCTTCGCACAAAAAAGGCGCCCGTGGAAACGGACGCCTTTGAAATGAGCGCAGCGCGGAAGTTAGCTGCCTTGCGGGCCGCCGTGGCCGCTTTCGCCGCGGGACGGATCGCCCTGGCGGTAGTGACCGCCGCCCTGGCCTCCGCGACCGCCGCGGCGCCGACGCCGGCGCTGGCCGCCGTCGCCATGGCCGCCTTCGCGGTGTTCGCCGTTCGACTCGCGACGACCTTCGCCTTGCGGCTGGCCGTTGCGGAAACCGCCACGGTTGCCTTCGCCGCGGGACGGATCGCCCTGGCGATAGTGGCCGCCCTGGCCTCCGCGACCGCCGCGGTGGCGGCGGCGCTGCTGGCGCTGGTCGCCTTCGCGGCCGGGTTCGGCCGCAGGAGTGGAGGTGCCGATGGTGGCGGCGGGTTTGCTGCCACCGAAGAGGCTTTTCAACCAGCCGAAAAATCCGCCGGATTTTTTCGGTGCAGTTTCCACCGCCGGTTTCTGGCGCGGTTCACGTGGCTCGAACGGCAGATTGCGCCGGGGCTCGAACGATTGTTCACGGCGCGGTTCGCGTGATTCACGCGGCTGGAACGGTTTCGGCTCGCGGGATTCAAACGGCTTTGGTTCCCGCGGCTCGAATGGGTTTTTGTCAGGGCGCTCGGCGCGGAAGACCGGGCGGTCTTCCCGGCGCGGGCGTGCGTTGGTTTTTACCGGGACGTCGGAGGAGCCGGCTTCCCAGCTGAGCTCCGTGCGCTTGGGTTCCTCGGCGGGGAGGATGTTGAGCTGCGCTTTGGCGGCGGGTTGGACCGGGGCCGGGGCCACAGGTTCAACCGGGGCGGTAAACGCAGCTTGGATGGGTTTCGTTTCAACGCTCGCCGTGGGCGCGGGGCTCTCGGCAGCGGGGCTGGGTTTCACGTCGTCCACCGGGGCCGCGGGAGCGGTCTCGACAAACGGATTCTTGTATTCGCTCTTGGCGGCGACGACTTCGATCGACGTGGGGCGATACTCGCCATTGCTGGCGGCGGTGGTGGCGGGGGCAGGCGCGGCGGGTCGTTTGCCGCGGGCAAGCCCGGAGCCGCGCGCGCCGAAGGCGGCGGGCGGTGGGGCGGTCTCGGTGCTGCCCGAGGGCGCGCCGGATGTTTCTGATTCTAGCATGTTTGTGTTGTTTGTTTTGTTATCAAGCGGCGCTCACCGCAAGCGGGGGCAGCCGACATTGGAAAGCAAACGGAGCGCGGGAATCGCGCTCGACGTATGCAATAACCGGTTACCATCCCCTATTTTCCCCTGCGGGGCAACTGTAAAAATGAGGCTTTGTAGGCGTAGGTCGGGCTTCACGCCCGACCTGTCGGGGATAAACCCCGACCTACAAGTTTGACAGGCAGACTCACCACCACTTTTTGCAGACCGGGCTTGCCAGCGTCCGCTGCGCGCCGTACCCACGTGGCATGGACAAGCTCGAGGAAATTTTTCACATGCAGGACGCGCTCAACCGGCGCATCGGCGTGGCCCTGCCGCCGCCGACCGACGAGGAAAAGGCGAAGTGGATTCTCAACTACACGCGCGCCATGCAGCAGGAGCTCGCCGAGCTCGTGGACAGCGTGCCGTGGAAGTGGTGGGCGAAATACCAGAAGTTCGACGAGCAGAACGCGCGCGTCGAGGTCGTCGATTTGTTTCACTTTCTCGTCTCGCTGGCGCAGACGCTCGGCATGAGCGCCGACGATGTCTACCAGGCCTACCTCAAAAAGAACGCGGTCAACCACCAGCGCCAGGAAAGCGGCTACGTGAAAAAAGACGAGGCCGACTCGAAGCACATCTGACGAAGCGGAGAAATCCCAAACGCCTACCGAGGTGGTGTAGCCACAAAAGATCACAAGGAGCTCAAAGAAGGTGTGTGTTCGAAGGTTTTTTCTTTGTGACCTTTCGTGGCAAAAATTCCGGTTAACTGTTAAATTGCATGGATCGGCGTTGTGTCTCCATGCCTTCACTACGCCCGTCCTGCCGTAAAAGGCTTGCGCGCGCGCGACAAACCCTTTGAAAGCCGTTTGCCCACCCTCATTTTCGCATGGTTAAAAAGATCAAAGGCAAGGAATTGAAACCCCCGACGGGATTCGTCGGAAAAGTGGCGGCCAAGTTTCTCGATGTCGCCGAATGGTTCTTCTACAAGTTCTCCCTGGTCGGCGACCGGCCCGTGTTCGACAACGCGAAGTTTCCCTGGGTCGCGGCGATCGAGGCGGAGTACCCGAAGATCCGCGCCGAGCTCGAACGCGTGATGGAACGCCGCGACGAGCTGCCGAATTTCCAGGACATCTCCACCGACGTGAAGACCATCCAGACCGACAACAACTGGAAGACGTTCGTGTTTTGCGGCTACGGCGTGTGGGCGGACGCCAATTGCCGGCAGTGCCCCGACACCGTCGCCGCGCTGAAAAAAATTCCCGGCTTCAAGACCGGCTTTTTTTCGATCCTCGCGCCGGACAAGCACATCCCCGCGCACCGCGGCCCCTACAACGGCGTGCTGCGCCTGCACCTCGGCCTCATCGTGCCCGAGCCCAACGAAAAAGTGCGCATCCGCGTGAATGAGGACATCGCCCACTGGCAGGAGGGCAAGGCGCTCATCTTCGACGACAGCTACAACCACGAAGTCTGGAACGAGACCGAAGGATGGCGCGTCGTGCTTTTTGTCGATTTTGTGCGGCCGGTCTGTTTTCCCTTCAACCTGCTGAACTGGTTCATCCTCCGCATGGCGGTTTTCACGCCTTTCATCCGCGAGGCCTCGGACAACCAGGCCAAGTGGGAAAAGGAATATTACAATGCCGCGCAGGCGTTGAGGGGAAGGTGAGGGAAAGGTTCAAAGTTCAACGTTCCTGGTTCAACGTTGGCATACGAGACGATTGAAGGTTGAGCGCGTCGTTCCTGACGCGCTCAAATGGAAGACCTGAAATGAACGCGTCGGGACGACGCGTTCCACCTTCAGTCAGGTTTGCGCGCCACGCTAGGGTGTAACTGTCTTGATGTGTTCGTTGCGGCGGCGGCGATAGATGGCGAAGTCGCGTTTGTCCGTCGTGTAAACCACGGCGTCGGCCAGCATTTCGCTGAGGCGAACCACGCATGCGTCGGCAAACTGCATTTTGGGATAACGTTTCATCAGGGAGGCGAGGGGATCCGCTTCCGCCGGCAGCAGCGCCACGACCTGCAAAGTCCCCCGCAGCGCCCGGTGCC
>Ga0210387_10002782_pt1 | contig 13432 bp, 10 predicted proteins | sample IncBWC7OmetaG_FD_160108 | JGI IMG/M metagenome (GOLD analysis project Ga0210387, IMG submission 160108) | Forest soil microbial communities from Barre Woods Harvard Forest LTER site, Petersham, Massachusetts, United States - Inc-BW-C-7-O ...
CGTTTTCAGCCCCGAGCGCAGCGTCATCGGCGAATCGCGTAGAGCAGTCTTCGGCGAATCGTGGCGAACCGAACCGCAGCGAGTGGAAGACGTTTACGCCGCCCTCGCACAACAATTCGGAGTCGGCGGTTCGAGGCGGAAATGCCGAGACTTCGAACCGCGGCATGAGTGGCAGTTACTGGAATCGCACCGCACCGAGCTCAAGCTACTCGCGTGGATCCGGTTCGAGCGCTTCCAGCAATTATGGGCCTGGCGGAGGTTCGCGTCCGCAGCTGAACATGAGGCAGCCGATCGTGCAGCCGAGGTCTTCCGGAGGCTACGGTGGGTATCACGGTGCGCCGAGCTATGGCGGAAGTCGTGGTGGCTATAGCGGAGGATCGCACGGCGCGCCGAGTTACGGCGGAGGCCACTCCTCTGGCGGAAGCGGAGGCCACTCCAGTCGAGGGTTCTCGGGAGGCGGCAGCCACTTCAGTGGTGGCGGGCATTCCAGTGGTGGCGGCCATTCCAGCAGCGGGGGGCACTCCGGCGGAGGTCATCACCGGTAGATCTGGCAAGGCGACTTGATGTAAGAAGTGAAGAGGCAGAGGCGAAGAGGGCGTGCTAAACGGCACGCCCTTTTTTACTCGCATCAAGCGTGAGCTTTCAGCCAGTTCGATGGTCTTGGGGATCCCCTCCTTAAAGCTTCGAGACGGTCGTACCGCCGAACGTCGAAACCCAGATATTGGCTCCGTCAAAGGCCACACCCTGGGGCTCGGTTCCCACGGTAAAGGTGCTGACGGTTGCTCCGGTAGTTGCGAGCAACTTCGTCACGGTAGTGCTGTTGAAGTCTGCCACCCAGATGTTGGCTCCGTCAAAAGCTATACCGCTCGGGCCGTTTCCGGCAGCGAAGGTTCCAAGCACTGCGCCGGCAAGGGAGAGCTTGGTGACGTTGTTACTGCCGAAGTTGGCCACCCAGATGTTGGTGCCGTCGAACGCGATGCCACTGGGTGCGCTGCCTACGGCGAAGGTGCCGAGAACGGCTCCACTGGTCGACAGTTTGGTTACGTTGGCACTGCCGTTGTTCGCCACCCAGATATTGGTTCCGTCAAACGCCACGGCGGCGGGAAAGGTCCCCACTGTAAAGGTTCCGAGCACGCTTCCGTTACTGGCCTTCAGCTTGGTAACGTTAGCGCTGCCATTGTTTGTTACCCAGATGTTGCTTCCATCAAAGGCTATTCCGACGGGCTGTGTTCCAACGGTAAAAGTTCCCAGCACTGCGCCACTACTGGCTAGCAGCTTGGTCACATTGCCGCTATTGATGTTCGCTACCCAGATGTTGGCTCCGTCAAAGGCCACACCGGTGGGACTGGTACCGACTGTAAAGCTGCCCAGGTTGAAGCCATCATTGGCTCGCAGCTTGGTCACTTTACCGCTGCCGTTGTCCGCTACCCAGATGTTGGCCCCATCGAAGGCCATGCCATAGGGACTAGCGCCGGCAGTAAACTGCGTCGCCAGGTTCGCGTTGTACCAATGGAGAAGAGCGATCTGCAGAGGGTTCTTGGTGGAGGTGGTGACTCCGATTGGAACCTGTCTGGTGAGTGTCCCTGCTTCACTCTGGCCATGGGAGCTAGCCAAGAACGGGAGCATGCCGAGAAGGCCAAACAGAAGCACCGCCGGAACCACAGACTTGAGTTGTGAAGTGCCGAAAATCATTGACGCTTGTTTTTTCATTATTGACTCCTCGAAGTGTATGAGACTCTTAGCCGCTGCTCGGAGGGCGCAGACTAAGTGCAATGCAAAATCAGTCGAAAATAGAATGGCAGGCTCCTCAAGTTGTCATGGGTTTGTAAAGGCCGTGTTAAATCCAATACTTCAGGCTGGCGTTCTGCTTGGCATCTTGTCGTATCGGCCGAGACCTCCCATCGCGAGAGTCGGGATGAAGGGAGTCAAGGCCGCGCGTAAGCCGGGCTCTCGGGATCGGGGGGGTCATAGTCGCGGCCGTATTTATTCTTGTGCGCGAGTTCCAGGTTGGATTCCGCCAAGCTGAAGCTTCCGAGAAAAGTGTCGCCCGGTACGACCGTGATTTCGCGTTCCGCCGCCTGCAGCGCGTCCGGCGAGACGGAGGGATGGAATACGTGTATCAGGTAACGTCCAGGTGCGATGTCCTTGATGCTTATGTTCCCATGTCCATCTGATATCGCATAGTATGGAGTGTTCACTGCGATGACCACCGCACTCATCTGGGCATGAATGTTGCAGAAGATAAACGAAATGCCCGGCTTGTCAAATTGTACGAAACGGGTTGTGCCGCTTTCATAGAGCCCAAGATCGAAACGTTTTCCATCGAACAAAGAAAATACGTTGTGAAAGAACGGATCCTGGTTGGGGAATTCGACCTTTCCGCCTGCGGGAATCACCAGCAGCGAGGGTTGGAAGCTTTTATCTTTCTGAACAAGTTGGGGGATTTGCGAAGCCTGCTGGACCGGCGCCGTGACCGGAGGCGTATTTCTCACCGGCGTGAGCCAGACGACGAGTTTCGAAGCGTCTTTTACGCGGTGTCCGCCGCTCGTGAGTTGTACCTTGCCTCGGAGTTCGACACTCTGCGCCCAAGCGCAAAAGCAGGACAACAACAGCAAACACAAAGTGGTGCAGCACGCAGCGAAGCGCCTCATCAGAAAAGGATCCCCATCGAAAGATTGATCTGGTTGGTCACGCTACTGCTGTCATAGACGGGGAAAGTGTGCAGACGTCTGAATTCCGCGGACAGCAACAAGTCGGATCGCGGGCGGTAAACCAGATTGCCAAGCGCACCGTGGTTACGCCCGAGAATCGGGCCAAAGTTGTTCGCATCGGTGGCGAAGCCGCGAATGTCTCCGGCAAATGCGTTGTCTTCGGCGAAGACTCCGTTGAGTTCAAGCTTGGGAGTGAGCTGGAATTTGAGCTGGCTCCATCCTCCGGCGGAGTTCGGTCCGCGGATAGGTGAAAAGCGATAGGCGGGATTGCCGCCGTAGAGAATGGGTTGGCCGATGGCGCCGCCCAAGCCTCCTACCGCGCGACCGCGGTAGAACTCACCCGACAGAGTCAATCGGCGAACGATCGGAATCTGCCAGTCCGTCATGCCGGCCCAGGCGTCGACGTAGCGCTCCCACGCCCAGTTTTGACGTCCATAGTAGCCAGCCACTGCAAAGCTCAACGTATGGCCAAGCAACGGCTGGGACCAGGCCGTCCGGAGAGCGTAGGCGGGCTGCCCGGTCTGTTCGCCGGCAGTCGCGGAGCGGAAATAAGTTTCAGTCGGGATCTGCCAATCGAGGTTGTCCAGAATTCCACCCTGCAAAGTGATGGTCTGGTCGTTGGCTAGAGCGAAGCGATGCTCGACGCGGAGTTGTGGCGTCCAACCCCAGAGGTTTCCGGCGTAGGCGAAGGCCGGCGTCGAAAGCGATGCAAAAGAAGTGGGCGAGAGCGGCGAGATGAACAGGGAATCCTGGCCTGCGATCACGGAGGTGTTTTTCCAGTCGAGGTGCAAGCTGGCAGTCTGCAAACGCACGATGCCGAAGTCGACGCCGTTCGGGGCCGAGGCGAATCCTCCTGCGAAATCGAACTGTACATTGGCGGAAGTCTTTGCGCCGGCGAGGGTGGGCCCGAAAACTTCCAAGCCAATCTCCGTCTGCCGCATGGTTGCGCCAAAGCTGGCTTGAGAAGTCGTGCCAGCTACTGGCGGCTGCGCGTAATTGGGGAGGTCGAGATTGTCGGAGGTCCCGACGTTGCGGAATGCATTCATCAGGACAATTCCAGAAAGTCGGGCGCGATACTTCGCGGCGGTTTCTACTTTGGTCTGGTATTGCTCGTCAATTTTCGAGCCCAGCAGTTGCGTGGATTCTTCGAGTTTCTGAAGGCGGGTTCCCACGTCGGCAGAATTTGACAGTGAGGAAGCCGTTGGGGCAACGGTTGGAGGAACGGCAGGAGTTTCTGACGAGGGTGCGGCTTCAGCGGCCGGCGCGGAATTGTTCAGCGCGGAGGCGAGCGGGGTCAGAAGCCTCCGGGTATCCTGCAATTCCTGCCGTAGTTCCCGCATCTCGCTGCGCGACTGAGCATTTTCTTCGCGCATTTGCTCAATCATGGCGCGGAGTTCGCGTACTTGTGAATCGAGCGCACGCACGGTGGCGTCAGCGCCTTGGGATGCCGGGGCAGGTCCGCTTTCCTGGGCATGGCTGGCGATGCCTAACAGGACAAAAGCGACTGTCGTAATGCCAGTGCAACGAAGCGCAAAGGTCCATGGGCTGTTCACACATCCTCCGGGGTGACATACGGATCTTTATAAAATCAGAAAAACCAGAATCGTAGACTTAGGTTTCCGGATGTCAAATTGAGTTCTCACTTACTTGCTGGCTTGTTCAACGAAACAAAGGGACGCGGCGTCAGCCCGTCGTCGCTTTCTTCAACTTGATCTGGGACGGAGCCTTGTGGAGCACGGCCCGGGATCGTGATCCGGAAAACCGTTCGAGCGTCGGCGGTGCGTTCCATCAAGACCTTACCCCCATGATCCTGCACAATCTTCTGCACAACGGTGAGGCCAAGACCGGTGCCGTTTTCTTTGCCATAACTCACGAAGGGATGAAACAATTTGTCACGAATTGGTTCCGGGATGCCGGGACCGTTGTCGGCGACCGCAATGGTGACCGACGCGCCGCTGCGCCCAATCGTCACCTGAACGCAACCGTCCCTGGTGGGCGCAGCCTCGCAGGCGTTCAACAAGAGATTGTAAAGGGCGCGTTCGAGCTTACGAGGATCGAACCATGCCAGGCCCTGGCCGCTGCTATCGATGTGGATAGGAGTTCCCTGATGGCGTGGGTGCAGCCGGACAGCCTGCATGGCTCGCTGCACCGTTTCTGCAACGCTAGCGTAAGTGGGACTAAGAGACTCTCGGGTGCGGGCAAATTCGAGCAGGGAATCGATGAGGTCGGTCATCTGATTTACGCCGATGAGAACTTCCTGATACAACTCTTCGCGCTGCGCCGCAGTCAGGCGACCGTCGCAAAGGAACTCAGAGTTGGCGACGATCGCCGCCAGGGAGTGGCGCAGATCGTGAGAGATCGAACTGGCCATGCGTCCGATGGTCGCCAACTGTTCTGACTCCAGCAGAGCCTGCTGAGTCTTGAGCAGACTGGAACGCATGCGGTCGAAGGCGGAAGTCAATTCGGCGACTTCGTCACTTCCGCGGGCATCGAGAGGATGATGGAAATCTCCATGCTCCAGTGCGCGGACGCCCTCGACGAGACTGGCAAGAGGACGTGTGAAGGTATGGGATATAAGAAAGACGAGTCCGCTGCCCACGAGCACGGCGGTGAGGCCGAGCAGCAGCAGCAACCGGTTGAGGTTATCGAGGAATTTTGCGGCCTGGTCGTAGGATCCGAGTACGGTCAAGCGCACCGGGACTTCCTGCTGAGTGGAGAGGTCGAGAGAGGTCGCAAGAAAAAGCTCATTACCGACTTCTACATCCCGTGGGCCGCCCTGCAACAATCCATTCCGCGGCGATCCGTTCTGCAGTGATGCGGCCGACAAAGAGCGGACGGCAGCGCTCTGATATTGCACAGGGGTGAGCGTGGTAGCTACGATCTGATCTCCGTAGGAGAAGGCAACCTGGCTGGCTGAGACCTTGCTGACCTCGCGGGCCAGGCGGTCATCGATTTCGTAACCGATGATCAAGAAGCCGAGCAGCGGGCCTTCAGTCTTGGATCCGAAGTAAACCGGCTGTACAAAAGTTTGGTAGAGATGGTTAGCGCCGAACCACCAATGGCTGAAGTCCTCCTCGCTTAAAGATCGTTGGAAGTATTGCTGTGCGGTTTCGCGAGTGAATCCTGGCGACTTGGTGTGCAGAGCGACGACCGAGCCGTTGCGATTGGCGAGCACGAGAAGATCGCTGCCGGTCAATTGCCACACATCTCTAGAAGCGTCCTGGATGGTGGCGGGATCGTGAGCCGTCATGATGGCTCGCGTGATGGGAAGGTCGGCGACCAATTCCGCGGAGCGGGTCAGCATGACTTCGCGGTCATGCTGGAAATTCTGAAACGTGGTAACGGAGTTACGCAGATCCTGAACAATTCCTTCGCGGACGTGGCGCTGGACGCTGTGCCGTACCACCAGAAGGCTCATGGCGGTGAGGCCCGCCGTGATTAGGAGCATGGAGAGCAGAAAGCGCGTGCGCAGCCGGGTTCGGTGCACAAGTGCGGTTCCGGACGGTTCTGGAAAAGTTTGCGACGCGGGCTCGATTGTAGGGTCCACGGGATTTCAGCGGACGAACTTGTAACCCATTCCGTGCACTGTGCGGAAGTGTACGGGACTGGCCGGGTCGCGTTCCAGTTTCTGGCGAAGTTTTAGAATGTGATTGTCCACGGTGCGGGTGGAAGGATAGTTCTGGTATCCCCAAACCTCGTTGAGCAACTCGTCGCGGCTGATCACGCGGTCGGCGTTCTGCACCAGAAACTGCAAAGTCTTGAATTCCTGGGCGGTCAAGATTACAACGTTGCCGTCGCGCTGGACCTCCATTTTCTTGAAGTCGACGGAAATGCCGTCGAAACTCACGAGGCTGGCGGTTGCCGTTCTTGAGGTGTGTCGCAGGGCGGCTCGCACGCGGGCCAGAAGTTCCCTCGGGCTGAAGGGCTTGGTGACATAGTCATCTGCGCCTAACTCCAGCAGGAGAACCTTATCTGATACATCGCTAGTGGCGCTTAATACGACGATCGGCAAGGCGGGTGCCTGGGCTTTCACTTCTTTGCACAGATCGCTGCCGGAAAGTTTGGGCAGGCGCAGGTCCAGAATGATAACCGCCGGCGGAGAGGTCTGAAAACTTTCCAGCGCCGACTGCCCGTTGGGCTGAACTTCAACCGTATATCCCTCGGTTTCGAAAAGGCGCTTCAGGGCCTTCTGGACCGAAGGATCGTCTTCGACGACGAGAACTCGTCCCATGGGTCGTGTAGAGTTCATCGGGTCGGCCGATCTGGCGGTGGTTAGCGGTGTAGCGATTTGACCCATAATAAGAAATCCTCACTGAAACGGTCATCCTTCCAAAGCCTGCCGCAGTGTTTCTCTGACAACAACATAAGGAAGCTTACAACGGTTTCTGCCCAATTGTGGTGCAGGGAAAGCGGTTTGACAAATTTTTTACAATTGCAGCTCCGGGCAAAAAGGCTCTACGGCAGAAGGCTTGCAAAGGAAATGAGGGCACTGGGGTAAACCTTTCGGTCGCAAAGTGTGCAGATTAAGGGGCGCGACGAGCGCGAGGAAAAGTAAACTCAACGCTTCGACTTCACATCCTGCCCGGATTCTCTTTGCGATCTTTGCGGTTAGAATAGCGACAGCTTGCCTGTTCCTGCCGAATTCGCCCGATTGCGCGTCGTGCTCGTGGACGTGCGCAATCCGCTCAACATCGGCGCGGCCGCCCGGGCCATGAGCAATTTTGGATTTCCGATTCTACGGGTCGTGAATCCTTACGAGGTTGCGTTTCGCGATGCTCGCTCTGCCGTGGGGGCGGCAGCTACGCTGGCGACTGCGGAGGTGTACAAGACGGTGGCCGAAGCGGTTGCCGATTGCACCCTGGTCGTGGGAACGACCGCCATTGGAGATCGCGATCTGCAGCACGCCCTGGTGCGCTTGGAGAACGGAGGTCGTGATATTCGAACGCACCTCGCAGCGGGGACTTGTGCTCTTCTTTTCGGATCGGAAAAATTCGGCTTGTCGAACGAAGATATGAGCCATTGTCACTGGCTAATGCACATTCCCACTCGTGACGAACACACATCGATGAACCTAGGGCAGGCCGTTGCGGTCTGTCTGTATGAACTGGCGCGCGATCCCAGTGCTTTGGCGGAGCCCGCCAGGGGCAATCCTGCGTCATCCGCCGAGGTCGAGCGAATCACCGACACGTTGCTGGTGGCGCTTCGGGCCAGCGAATATCCTAAGCTGAATACCTCGACTTCTTTTCATGCCGCGGTCCGTCGTGTGATGCGGCGGTTGCATCTGGAGCAGGGCGACGCGGAATTCCTGCTGGGTATGCTGCGGCAGATGATTTGGAAGATCGACAAGAATGCGAAGGATTTGGGGTGACCAGCTTTATTCAGGTTTTGTTTCTGCCGGAGAAATCTCAGTAGACGTTCTGCCAAACTGAAAGCGTAGAACCCATTCGCTGGGTAAGGGCTGCCCATTAACTCGAGCGGGACTGAATTTCCAACGGCGCGCTGCGGCCAGGGCCTGGTTCGCAAAATATTTGCTGGGACCAGCGGAGGCGAGTTTTGCCTGGTAGACGTTACCGGAAGCATCCACCCACACTTGAACACTGACCTTCACTCGGCCCGTGATTGTTCTGCGGGCACTCGGTGACACCTCGGGAGAAACTTGTTGAAGCACTTTACCCCGGGCTATGCCGGTTTGCGATGGCGTCGCCTTGTCATGAAACGGCGCTGGCGATTGAGCGGCGGGAGTCTTCGCGGAAGTAGTAGGAGACTCTGTTGGATGAGTTTCCGCGGGCAGCACCTCCGGCTGGTGAGATCTGCGGACAAACAAGATTGCCAATAAAATCACCGCTGCAACCACAGGCACGATAAGTCGGAGATTGTTGCGTCTTGCTCCATGCCGCTTCCCGATCGCTTTCGCGGTCGCTGGTTGTTGAACTTGTTTTGGAACTTGTTTTTGAACTCTGGGTTTGCCCAGAATTTCGTTCATGGTGCAACGCTGCTTCGGATCGAAGCGCAGGCATCGTTGAGCGATTCCGAAAAAAGGCTGCGGGATGGCGTCTGGTATCGCAATTCCACCTTCCTTGCCTTTCTTCAAATCCGGTTCGTGCTGAGCCAAGACGGCGACCAGCATTATGCCCAGCGACCAGACATCTGCCGCAGACGACAGACCTGCGCTGGCCACCTCGGGCGCATCAAAGGCCGTGGGCGATTGCCAGTGACGCTCGCCAGGTTTGCGGAGGCTGTCGGTGGAAATCTTCAGCTGATTATCCACGGCCATGATATTTGACGGCTTGATACGACCGTGTGCGAATCCGGCCTGATGCAGGTGAGCCACCGCCTTGGCCGTGGGCGGGAGCATCTCGTTAACTTCCGCGGGCAAGAGCGGACGCTGCGGCAGAATCTGCCCCAGATTCTCTTCTGCGAATTCCATCACCACATAGAGAAAATTGCGGTCATCGATCGAGCCGCGGCCGCTCTCGAAAAGCCGAATCAGATGGGGATGAGACAGCGTCGCGTTGGCCGCCCATCGGGCGAGTTGAGTGGCCTCGTCAATGTTACCGGCCGAGAAGGCTTCTACAGAAATCAGCTTGATGGCCGCTTCTTGAGGTCCATCTGCGATTCGTTTCGTGAGAAATACTGCAGCGTGCTCGGAGCCTCCAAGCCACTGGCGCAGAGGGAACCTTCCATCGACGACCCGGCCTTCCCATTTTTTCCCGACGTCAATCAAATTCATAGGACACGCCCTGCCGAATCGCTTATTCTATGCCAGCCTGCGGACGGATTCCCGCGAAATGCACCTGCTTCTTGTGGATCGTGTGGAAATCCTTGTCCAGCCTGAACTATCGCCCCGTATAGAGTTGAAAGGGAGCCCAATAGAAAGGCCTGTGGGAAACGTCACTCGAATGCAGCAGCGAGAGTTTGGCGATACGGAGAGCCGCATCCGGAGACTGACCACGCTTCAGTTCGTCGTAGAGACGGCCCATCAGACGGGCGGTGGAAGCGTCGTTTACATCCCAGAGCGCGCCAATTACATTGTGTGCCCCGGCGCGAAGAAATGCCCATGAAAGGCCCACAAGGCCCTCCCCGGAATAGGCTTCCGCGCCCGCTCCGTTGCAGGACGAAATCGTGACCAAGTCGGCGTGCAGGCTATGTTGTTTGATGTCGCGCGCATACAGTTTGAAGGAGTCCTGTTCCGCCGAAGAGCGGGATAGAACGATCGCGGAGTCAAGCGGACTCAACCTGCTGGCCGTGGCATGGGCTACGAAGTGAATGTAAGAAAACTGTTCTGGATCGCTTTCGAGATATGCGGCAGGAGTGGCTTGAGCGTGGGTGTAGGTCTGGCGCACCGCGGCGGCGAAATGGTTTCCGATGTTCTCCATCTCCCGCACTGCATCGGGCAGGGGAGCAAAGTCAGGACTCGCCGGAAGGGCGTCGCCGATCAGCAGCAGCTTTCCCGCTCCGTGTTCACGGGTAGTCTGGGAGGCAGCCAGGACGCGCAACGAGCTCGCACTCATGACCGTTGCATCTTCAATCCAGTAATGCAGCTTTGGTTCCGGCGCGAGCAATGTTTCAAAATTCAGGTTATCCAAGCTGCCATCCGTGATCAGGATGACACGCGAATTGGGCGCGATCAAATTTCGAGCTGGGCCCACGAGAACGCCGTAGAGATGGGTGCCGTCAGCGTTCGCAGTGCTGAGCAGATCCTGCCATCCGGTCAGCGCACGGCGATATCGCTGAACGGGGGCATCGATTTCGGCGGCAGGAGGTAGCGGAAATCGCGCAGTCTTTTTAGCCGTGATCGCCCAGAGATAGGAGCGCTCGCGCCCCAACCAGTAAAACAGGATCGTGGCGTGAGCCTGGCGGGCGATCTGCTGCGCATCCAGCGCGGGCGCATCGGCCGACGGCTTCCCGGAGAGGAATCCCAGCCCTTCCGTCAGGGTTCGGGCACGGCTGTAATCGGCGACCTGCAGGGCGCGTTGGTCTTTTCCCTGCTCTACCAGAAAATGAATGTAGTCGTCGTAAAGGTGTGCGGCGTTTGCCAGGAATGGCAATTTGAATTCTTCATGCTGCAGCGCGGAGCGCGATTGCTCGATGGTGGCCAGCGCCTCCTGATATTGTTTTTCGGCTTCGGCCAAGCGATGGTCGTGCTCGTAGAGTTTTGCTAAATCGTTTTGTGCTTGCCAGCGCAAGGAAAGATCGCTCTTAGAATCGCTTGCAACATTTCGGTAGATTTGCTCCGCTTGCATGGAGTCCCCGCGAGCGGCTGCCACCTGGCCTCTGACAAGGAGCGGGTAGAGTTCGGATGGTCGGTCATTTTTGGCGCGTGCCTTTTCAAAAGCCTGCTCGCTATATTGTTGCGCCTCGCTCAGCTCGCTTTTCTGCACCGAGACAAAGGCTAGGCTGGTTAAGGCATCGATGATTAACTCGGAGTTTTGGTTCTCCTGAGCCAAGGCCAGGGATTGCCGGTAGAAATCTTCCGCAACCGAGGGCTGGTTCAGCTGGTAGTACACCAAACCGATATTGTTTAGCCAGCCGATTTGGTCGTACACGGCGCCGATGCTTTTGGCGGTTTTCGCGGCCTCCTGGTAAAAAGCTAAAGCCTTATCGAAGTCCCCCATTTTGTAGTACGCCCACGCGAGATTGCCCAAGGCGACTTGTCCTGTGTGGCGGTCGTGGAGGATGGTGGCATTTTGCTGTGCATCATTTAACCAATCAATGGCTTCGTCATAATGTTCTTGCCGCTCGGCCACGGCACCGAGATTCGAGAGATCGGTCATTTGTAGATGTAGGTCCCGTTGTTGCCGGGCGAGCTGCAAACTCTGGCGTAGGAATCGGGCCGCGCTTTCCTGATTGCCCTGCCGAAAGGCTAATACTCCGCGAGCCGCTGTAATCTCATCCGCCAGCGGAGAGTGCAACTTGTCACACAGAGCTTCGGCTTCGTTCAGGCTTTGATCCGCATCTTGAAAGCGGTCGAGCTGAGCATATGCGCTTCCTCGAATCTTCATCCGTCTGATCGCTAAATCGGTATTGGCAAATTGTGGGGGCAGCGGAGAGTCGGTGAGAGAAAGCGCGTCGTGGCTTGACGCCTGGTTCAACAATATTTCTGCCTCAAGCAGCCGGAACCTCCACGCCCATTCCTGGTCGAGGGAGGAGAAATGCCGGCGGGCGGCGTCCGCCCTGTCTTTGGCCGTGGCGAGGTCGCCGCGAAAAAATATCTCCTGTACTTCTTCGAATGTGTTCTGGGGAGTTCGCGTTACTGTGCATGCGACGGTCCAGACCAGCGCCTGAGTTAAGACGACAACCAAGAGCTCAAACTGCTGGCTTGTTACCCGGGACATCGGTCCCCCGTGTCGCTAATACGCCCCCGAAAGAAATTCATCTGGATTCCACACGGAAAACTGCCTGACTAAGGTGGTTTAGTCAGGCAGTTTATAGAGCGCAACGCAATGGGTCAACCTGGATGCAACTAAATCAAATCATCGTGTCATTGAATGTCGGATCCTCAATCGTGGCTATGGCGGGATGGTGTGGCCGTTTGCCAGACAAATTGGACCGGCAAGGCTGGCCTGGCCGGAGCATCCCATCTCCAATCGCACCATGGTTAATCTAAACGTATTGCAGTCAACCAGCAGTTCTCCCAGAAATACTCGGCCAAACTCCGGCACTTCGAAAACATTGCCGAAGGGTGTGCCCGGGAACTGACCGCTTGCTTGTTTCACGATCGAGCAGAGGACGCTGCTGCTTTCCGCTTGAGCGTCACTCCACGTGTATCGCGCTTTGATCCAGTCAGGTATCGAGCGAGTCTTCGCCCATTCCGGAATGCCCTTCGCGTTGTTCATGCGCTGATACTGATCTTTAACTTTGCGCAGGAATGGATCGCTGTTAATGCACGGTTCGTTGGGGTAGCCGGTCCCATTTCCCTGATCGCAAATATCGAAGTCGAGCGTGACATCGATCGGGCATCCCGAGATTTTAAGATTTTCAAACGACGTTCCCAGGAAAGTCACCTTCGGATTGTCGCCCTCCAGCGGGTGCTCGGTTGAGATCTGCGCGGTGAGACGGTCGGCAGTGACTACGTCCAGGATGTTTAATCCTTCGACAGACGAGGTGACCAGCGTGACCCAGCCGTGGCCCTCTTTCTTGCTGAGGTGACCTGAGACCTGGCTCGAGGCGGTCTTATAGGACATCACTCCTTCGAGTCGGAAGTTTTCTGAACGAGCCGATCCATAACCGCCCGAAGGCGATAGAGACATGGGGGCTTGGGGAGCAAGATTGTGTTCGATGGGACGTTCAAAGAATCCGCCGAAGGCGCAGGCATCGGCATGGTAGTAGTGAACCCGGTTGGTGGCCGCCATCTTTATTCTCCTCGCTAGGGTTGAGGATTTGTCTTCGTGGCAAACTGCAAATTAAAAGGATAACGCCCAATTTCAGAATTCTCTCCCTGGGCACTCCGACCCATCACAATCAGTTGATAGCGCCCGGCCTGATTCACTCCGGGCGACTGGATGGGCAGCGTATCTTTGGCCTGTTCCGACGAAACCGGAAGCGACCACTGTACTCCTCCTGCCGGATTTTGCAACTCCACCACGTAAGATTGGAAAGCATTCTGGGGCTGAATCTGGGGCTGAATATCGAGGGGCAGGAAAAATTCTTCTCCGGCATACGCTGTGATCGCGGATGGAGCTGCCCCACGGCTGGCGGCGCTGACCAATGAGGCTGCCGGA
>Ga0210387_10002784_pt1 | contig 13429 bp, 9 predicted proteins | sample IncBWC7OmetaG_FD_160108 | JGI IMG/M metagenome (GOLD analysis project Ga0210387, IMG submission 160108) | Forest soil microbial communities from Barre Woods Harvard Forest LTER site, Petersham, Massachusetts, United States - Inc-BW-C-7-O ...
AGCGCGCGACGATCGTAATGCGATCGACGGGGAACTGATCCGGGTCGAGCTCGCTCCAATCGATCAGCACCTCGCGCCAGCCCGCATCGAGCGTGGCCACGTGACGCGGCTGCACGGCAACTTGAGCAAAGGCGCTATCCGGCGTGCCAGCTCGCTTGAGATTCACGGCCAAGAATTCCGGCCAGTCCCCCGGCGGCTTGTAGCGAAAGGAGAGCGCACCGAAAGCCGAACGCAGCTCCGCATGATGCAGGACGATTCCGCCGTACCCGGCAAAGGCAACCTTTGCCGGACCCGAGCTCGGGATCTCATGCGGTCCCCAACCCCAATCCTGCCAACCTGCCCCGAGCTTGCCGTCGTAGACCGTCTGCACAACATCGAGCGGTTGGGCAACGCGAGCCGTCGCAACCAAAGAGGGCGATGCCAACGCGGCTCGGCGCGCCACTTGCCGCACGCGTAACGCGACCGCGCCAGCGAGCAACGCAAGCAAGAGCAGCGCCCCAACCCAGACCAGCTTCTTCATCGCGTCATTTCGGCGCTTCGCGAGAGACCGGTACGCTCGCCGGTCGCGTATTTCGTGGTGATGTCGGCGTGCTCCGCGCTAGCGAGACGGCTCGGGGTCCGGCAGCCCATGGCTGTGACGCTCGTAGCCTTGTGTCGACAAAGTCGCAATCTCATTGCTGTTTGACAATACGTAAAAACGCCGCAAAAGAATCGACTAACGTCCGCGTGCGTCGGTCGCGGAGGACCGCCCCGGCACGGTTTAGGGCACCCTTCCCGTTTCTTGTTACACTTCGCCCGGGCGCGCTAATCGCCGGCCCATCGTTCCTAGAAAGCCACGGATTTCGTCATGGATGAGCTCGAAGAAGAGACTGGTGAGGGAGGGGGCGGCGGTTTTCAGGCCGCTCAAATCAAGAGCTACTTGGCTTTTGCTCGGCGTGCCATTGGCGCACGTTGGCGCGCCGCGACAGCGCTCCTCGTCGTCGGCGTCGTGTTGACCTTCAGCGCGCTCGTTCTGCTGCCCAAGACCTTCGAGTGCAAGACCGTGATCATGGCGCTCGGCAGCCCGCTTGACCGCACCAACGACACCCTCAATCCGTTGGCGGGTGCTGAAGGTCTGATCATGAGCCACGAGAATCTGACGGGAATCATCCACGATACCGGGCTCGTGAAGAACTTCGATCTGCGCCGCCCTTCCATCCTGAGGTTCAAGGACCGCATCATGGGCGCGCTGCTCGGAAAGCCGGACGACGAGACCAAGGTGGCCATCCTGGTCGGAACTCTGGAGACCAAGCTCTTGGTCACGAACGAGAAGGGCCAGCTCATGATCGCCGCCGACTGGAGCGACGGCGAGACGGCGGCGCGCTTGGCCGAAGCGGCCCGCGAGAGTTTCTTGAAGTCACGACACACCGCCGAGATCTCCGCATTCGAGGACAAGATGGCGATCCTCGACGGACACGCGACGAAGCTCCGCGATGAAGTCGGCGCCTTAGCCGACCAACTCAACGCCGACGAGCAAGTCGCAGCGCCGCCGCAGGCCGCGGCAGCTCCGGGCGCGCCGAAACCGGTCGCCGTTGCAGCGCGACCCGCTCGTCCAGCCGGGCTCGATCCGAACTCCGTCCTCGCGGATGACATTTCGACCATGAAAGAAAAGCTGGCGGCGGACAAACCGAAGCTTGCCGATCTCGAAAACGATTGGAGTCGAAAGCAACGCGACGAGCAGGCGAAGCTCGCTGATCTGAAGTTGCGGTTCACGCCGAATCACCCGGAGGTCGTCACCGAGGAGGAACGAGTGGCGATGCTGAGCCAAGTGCCCTCGCAGGTCGCCCTCATGCGCAGCGAAGTCGCTACGCTCGAACAAGACATCAAAGGGCGTGAGGCGCTGGTCAAGCTCGGCAACTCGACGGGGGCGAGCGCGGGCGGTGGCGCCGCACCTGCCCAAGGCACCGAGCCTCTGCCTACGGCCGTCATTCAGGCATTGACCAAGGACGACACCGATCCCGCGCTGCGTGCGCAGCTGTCCGGCGCGATCATGAAGTATCGCGAGCTACGAGACGACATCCGCACCGGCCGCATCGAGCTCGACACCGCACAAGCCGCGTTCAACCATCGCTATCAATTGGTCGTGCCGGCCGAAGTCCCCTCCAAGCCGATCAAGCCGAAGCCAGCACTGATCGTGGCCGCAGGACTGCTCATCAGCTTGCTCCTCGCTGGTCTCGTGCCGATCCTGGGCGAGCTCAGGCGAGGAATCATCGTCGAGACTTGGCAAGTGCATCACTTGCAACTTCCCGTGCTGGCCGAGCTCGAGCTGCCTCCGCACACCGATTGAGCCAAAGGCTCAGCCACGCTCCGTTTTGCGGGCGAAGAGTCCGCGAGCCATCGACCGACCCACTCGAACCAACACTTCCTGAAGTCATGCAAACTTTTTCACCCGCCGAGCTCGAGCAATTCAAACATTCCTTCGCAGAAGACGGCTACGTCGTCATCAGAGACGCAGTCTCGAAAGAGCGACTCGCTGACCTCAGGATCAAACTGCTCGACGCGCTCGAGCTCAGTCAGCGCACTGGCGACCTGTTCAACGGCGGCGGAGGGATCAGCGGGCACCTGAACTGCTTCCCTGGCGAAGATTCCCGCTTCGCCTACGACGCCCTCGTCGAACGCGGCATCGTAGAGCTCGTGAAGGAGCTCTCCCCGCATTCCTTTGGTCCGATGCGCGCCGGTTGCAACATGAACCTGCCTCGAAGCGTGCCGCAGCACTACCACATGGATGGCATCTTCTTGGAAGACTTCATGATCGCCAACGTCGCCGTGGTCGACACGGACCTAGTGAACGGCGCGATCGACGTCGTGCCTGGTACGCAAAAGAAGTTCTACCGCTATTGTGATTTCGCGGCGGGTCGCGTGTATCGCGGCAGCAAGCGGCTGCCGCTGAGTCAGGGGGACGTCCTCGTGCGCACGTCCAAACTCTGGCATCGAGGCATGCCGAACAAGGCGAGCGTGCCACGTCCGATGCTGGCCTTTACCTTCGGCGAGAAAAACGTTCGCGAGGGTGAAGCCTTCCGCGACAAGGGCGGGAAGATCGGCTTCGATCCCAACTGGTTCAATCCGAACTGGCTCGGTCGAGTCCGCGAACGCACCTTCGTAACGGCGCCCATCAGCTATTCGGCGTATCGCTTCGTCACGTCGCTGTTCAACAACAAGGGTTATGCACACTGAGCGCGAGCGGCCCACGCTGTTCTAGCGTCGGCCGAGGACTCGCTCGTAGGCTTCACCCGCGTCGCGCGCCATGCGCTGCGCAGTGAAGAGCTCGAGGACGCGTGCTCGCCCCTGTTCGCCCATTCGTGCTCTGAGCTCCGGATCGCGAAGCAAGGTCAGGATGTTGGCAGCGAGCCCTGGGATATCCCAAGGCCGCGACAGGAGTCCCGTGCGGCCATGCTCGACGACCTCTGGCGTACCACCGTTGTCGACCGCGATGACTGGACGGCGCATGGCCATGGCTTCCAAGAATACCAAACCGAATGGCTCCTCGAAGCTCGGCATCGTGAACAGGTCACACGCCGCCATGATCTCGGGCACATCAGAGCGCGGACCGGTGAAAATCACATTGTCCCGGACGCCCAAGCTGCTCGCCAGAGCCTTCAATTCCGCAGTAAAAGAGCCCGCTTCGACCTCACCTGCGTCGGCGCCGACGATCAATAGACGCACGTTCGGCAACACGGCGCAGACGAGCGCGAACGCGCGCACTAGCTCACGCTGACCCTTCCAGGAGAAGAGTCGCGACACGGAGGCCAAGACCAACGCTTCACTCGAGACCCCGAGTTCGCGCCGCAACGCGCCGCCATCGATGCTCGGGTCCCACTTGGCTGTCTCGATCCCGTTCAGCACCGTGTGGATCGCGGCCGGTGGTTTGCCCATCTGAATCAGCGTCTCGGTTACGTAGCGCGAAATGCTGAACACTGCATCCGCACGTCGCACTCCCCACTTGGCTGGCGCGCTGTATTGCTCGGACCACTTCACGTGCACGTGCACGACCGAGCGCGCACCGGTCAGTCGGGAGAGTGCGATATTGTACACCGCGTCGCGCGGACGCTCGGTGCTGTGCACGATCCGGATGTGCTCGCGCGCCATGTACTTCCTGAGCGCCGCAAAATCGGCCGAAAGGGCAACTCCCGCGCGCGTCGCGCGCCACAGAGAGCCGAGGTCGCGCTTGCCTAGGCTCGGAGCAAAGCGCGTCACCCGCAGTGAAGTATTCGGGATTTTCTGCAGGATCGAAAGCGAGTCGGGCACGCGCGCTCCGTCGCCGCTGGTGCACGCGATGTGGACCGCGAATTTCTCGCGATCCAAATTGCGGATGATGTCGGCGTGAACCGCCGCGTCCGCGCCGAAGCCCTCCTGCGCTTGCAGGAACAAGACCGAAATCTTGTCAGCCATGATTTCGAGGCCTCACAAATCGCCGCTCGTCAACTCGCCCGCCAGCCGATCACTTGCGCGCGCAGCGAGCGTCATCGAAGTCAGCACCGGATTTTTTTCTGGCCCCGTGGTGAACGCCGAGGAATCAGCCACGACGACGTTGGGGACGCCGTGTATTCGACTCCATGCGTCGAGCACGCCGAATTTCGGCGAGGCGTGCATGCGGCAAGTCCCCGCATAGTGGTTCGCATTGCCAGCGGCTTCGATCTTCCAAACGCGAACGTGCGGCTGAAAGCCCCCGCGCGACAGAAGCTCCACGATTTGGTCGCGCGCTTCCTCCAACACCCGCTGAGACTCGGGCGGATGGTGAATGTGGAGCGCAATGCCCGGCGTGCCGTCCGCGCTGACCTGACTCGGGTCGAGCGAGATCCGATTCTGTTCCGTAGGTGCCATCGTTCCAAATACGCTGAAACCGGTCCACGGTAGCCGCCCCGGCGGTCGTTTCAGCAAACTCTTGGCGACAATCGACGCACCACTCCACTGCATGCCGGCCGCGGCGTATAGCGGCGGGGAGCGATCCACGGCCAAGCGCGTGATGTACGTCGGCGGGTGCACCGAAATGGGCGACTCCAAGTCGAGCACGAGCTTGCCTATCGAATAATCGTGCAAGTACCGGCCAACCACTCCGTGACCATTGCCCAGCCCATCCGGAAAATCGGCGCTCTTGGACTGCAGCAGCACTTGCGGCGAATTGATCGCGCCCGCCGCGAGCACGACCGCGCGACAGCGTACGCGCTCCTCGGTGCCCGACGCTGCGTCGCGAAAAACGACAGCCGTCACGCTCCGTGTCTGGACGTCCCACTCGAGGCGCTGAACGCGCGCGCCGAAGCGAACGGCCAGACCGCCAGCGCGCATCGCAGGCTTGACCAGGCGCACGAACGAATTGAACGCAGTGCCACTGAGCGTGAGCGACGTGTCGCCACCATACGCATAGGGCATGGGCACGACGGCGCGGCCGCCGCGGTGCGCGTCATCGACCAGACTTTGCCAGTCGGCCGCGAGCGTCCACGGGTGACGCACATTGCCGGCCGGAAGCTGCGGATCGTCGACCGTCGGGCCCGCCACGTGCAAGAGCGGCTCGACGCGCGTGTACCAGGGTGCGAGCTCTTCGTAACCCACGGGCCACACGTGTTGCTCTCCAGCCCGCGCGGCGTCCGCGAAGTCCTCCGGAGAAAAACGCGGCACGGCGCAGCTCCAATGATTCGACAAACCGCCCGGCGACAGTTGCTCGAAGAGCTGCGCTTCGGGATCTCCGGTTCTCGCGACGCCGACACGTTGCTTCAACTGGCCGCGGTGCTTCGCCACGGTCAAACCGCGGAGACGAAGCGTCAGACCGAGCGCGGAACGCTCGCTCCCAGCTTCCAGCAACAGCACCTCGACGCCCGCTCGACGCAAGAACACGGCGGCCGTCGCACCGGGCGGACCACTACCAATCACGACTACGCGGTTGTCGTCTTTCACGCGAGCATCCGTATACCACGAAGCCCTCGCCACGCCTGATGGCCGGCGTAGCGGGCAGGCTTCTTTACTTCCCGGAGAGCAAGTGGCAAAGCGCTACTTGACGCCATGCAGAGTCGCGCCTTCGGCAACACGGAGCTACGAGTCTCTCGACTGGGTTTCGGCTGTGCGCGAATTGGCGGCGTGTTTCAGGGTGACACCGTGAGCTTCGTACGGCTCCTCACCGTGGCGAGAAACGCCGGCATCAACTTCTTCGACACTGCAGACATGTACAGCCAGGGAGAAAGCGAATCCCTGCTCGGGCGGGTGTTCGGTGCAAAACGCAGCGATGTGCTGATCGCTACCAAAGCGGGTTATTGCTTACCCGGCCGACGTAAACTCGCAGGACGTCTAAAACCGATCCTGCGTCCGGTGATCCGAACGCTCGGCATTCGGCGCGACCGTCTGCCTGCGGCAGCGCGGGGCGCCATGGCCCAAGACTTCTCGCCGGCCCATCTAGTCCGAGCGTTGGAAGCGAGTCTCCGTCGCTTGCGCACGGACTACGTCGATGTCTTTCAACTCCATAGCCCACCGATCGAAGTCATCGAGCGCGGCGAATGGGAGCCAGCGCTCGATGATCTCAAGCGAGCGGGTAAGCTTCGTTACTATGGGATCGCTTGCGATTCGATCGACGCAGCCTTGGCAGCGCTACGCTACAAGGGCGTTTCTTCTCTCCAGTTCACGTTCAGCTTGCTCGAGCCGGGGGCGAGCGAACGACTACTACCCGCCGCACGGGCGGCCGGTGTGGCATGCATTGCGCGAGAGTGTTTGGGCAACGGGCTGCTCGTGAAGGCCGAGAGCGATTTCGATCTCGCGAGCTACTGCAGCTCGCCCGAGGAGCACGAGAAGCGCCAAAAGCAACTCGCTGAGCTACGAGCACAAGCCGCTGCACAGGGCGTCCCTTTGGCGACGCGCGCGCTCGAGTTTGCGAGCACCGCTGAGGGCATTTCGGTGGCTCTAGTCGGGGCGCGAACCCCCCAACAATTGCGCCGATTGCTGGACGATTTTCCAGGCTGAGCGCACGCACGAACCCGTCGCTGCGGCCACCGCTCGCGCTCCGAACTCGCGCGGCGAGTCGTCGAGCTTGCTCCAGAAAACCTAGTCATTGCGCGGAACATTTAGCTCTAGACGCGCATGCGGCGACGCGACCAGCACGCTTTTCGAGACTCGATTCGCCCCCAGAAACCTGCCAGACACAGCCAGGCACACATAGAGGGTGGGGTGTGGAACCCTCTTCCATTGTCGCCCAAGTCGAGGTATGAAAGCTGGGTCGGTGAGTAGAAGGATCTAAGGATGCAAACGGTCGTAAAGGGAATGGTTCAAGTAGCCGGCACTACGTACCGCATCGTCCGCATCAAGCGTGGCGAATACAACGTCGTCCGCATTCTGGACGACGTTCCGGTGGGGGCTTTTTCCAACGGCCCGACCGTTGAGATTACCGCCCACAGCATCGACTCAGCGCTCATGCGCGAGATCGTCCGTGTTGCGATCCAGGGCGCGAAGACTAGCTGGGTAGGCCGCCTCGCACTGGGGTGAGCCCCCTGTGTGAAGGAATCAAAAGGTGAAGCCGGTGCTGGTCGCTGGTCCGCCGGTCGGGTCAGCAAAACGCGCGCCTGCGTTCTACAAACGGCGACGCAAGCGCAACAACGAGATCGGGCAAGTCCTGATCCGGAACGGCGTCATCACGCCAGAACAGCTACGCCAAGCGCTCCGCATTCAGTCGGAGAGCGGCGGGCACGTCGGCGCGATTCTTCGGCGTATGGGCGCCTGCGATTCGCGAGCCATCGCCGACGCGTTGATCGAGCAGGTGCGCGTCGCGCGTCACACGGGTGCCTGTCTGGCGCATCGCGCGCGGCAGAACCCGTCCATCGTCGGGCTCAATGTCGTGTGCAGGCCGGGCTTGTCTCGCGCACTGCTGATTCTCACTGACGTGGTCACGCTCGGCATCGCTGCGGCCATCGTCGGAGCGATCGTCTCCACGGATCTGCTCACGCGGGCTCAACGGTTCAGCGTCGTGGCACTCGTTCCCATGTGCATCGCAGCCCTCACTGCCGTGCAAATGTACGGCCTGACGCCGCCGAGTCCGTCGGAAGAGATTCGACGCTGCACGCTGACAATTTCCCTCATTTACCTAGGTTCTTGGGTGATCGCAGTGGCTCGCAATGGAGCCCTCCACTACATGCCGCACGTCGCGTGGCTGGTGGGTTGGGCAACCTCGGTGCTGCTCGTGCCGATCGGCCGCGGCGTGCTCCGTAGTCAGCTCGCCAAGCGTGATTGGTGGGGTCAACCAGTCGTCGTGTTCGGCGCCGGTAAGGTCGGGCGCGCGGTCGTCAGCACGTTGCAGCGCCGGCCGCAGCTCGGCTTGAAGCCCGTGGCAATCCTCGATGACGACCCATCGAAGCACGGCACAGTGCGAGCCACCTGGGGCGAAGAAGATTTGATGGTCCAATCGGTGCGCCAGGGGCCTGATTCAACGTCTTTCGCCAAAGACGACTTCGAGACGCCGTCCGCTCGATCGGCGCTCGAACAATTCGCAGAGGTCGAGGGAGTGCCCATCGTCGGCGGTCTCGAGCTTGCTCCAATCCTCGCGCAACGGCTCGGCATTCGTTCGGCGGTGATCGCGATGCCCAAGCTCGATTCGGCGACCTTGCTGGGCGTGATCGAGCGCTTCGCCGAGGGCTATTCGAGCGTGCTCGTCATTCCGGATTTGTTCAACGTCGCGCACTTCGGCACGCCGACGCACAGCTTGGGTGGCGTGCTCGGCATCGAGGTACGTCGACAATTGCTGCTCGCAGGCCCGCGCCTCGCTAAACGCGTGATGGACGTGGTGCTGACGACGCTCGGCGGCTTGTTGATCTTGCCCTTCGTCGCGCTCGTGGCGATCTTGATCAAGTTCGATTCAGCAGGCCCCGTCTTCTACCGACAGAAGCGGCTCGGCCAAGACGGCGTGCGCTTCCTGGCGTTCAAGTTCCGCACGATGTACGGGGACGGCGAGCAGCGGCTGAAAGAGGTGCTGGATCGCGATCCCCAACTTCGCGCGGAGTATGAAGAGTTTCACAAGCTCACGGTCGACCCGCGGGTCACCCGCGTGGGGCGCGTGCTCCGCAAATACAGTCTGGATGAGCTCCCGCAAATTTGGAGCGTGTTCGTCGGCGACATGAGCCTAGTCGGGCCACGCCCGTATCTAGAGCGCGAGATCCCCGATATGGACGGGCAAGAGGCCGTGATTTTGCGGGTCAAACCGGGCATTACCGGCATTTGGCAGGTCACCGAACGGAACGCTTCGACCTTCGAACAGCGGGTCCACCTCGACGTGGAATACGTGCGCAGCTGGTCGCCGTGGCTCGACCTGTACGTGCTGGCGCGAACCTTGCCAGTCGTGGTCGGAGGCACCGGCTCGTGAGCTCGAACGGCAGCCCGCCCGCGCGTGTTCGAGTCGGTAAGCTTCCCATCGACGTCGTCGACTTTCAGGGCGCGCTCGACGTGATCGATCAGCTCGTTCGCGCCGGCAACGGCGGCACCGTGTTTACGCCCAACGTCGATCACATCGTGATGGCGGAGCACAACGAGCGCTTCAGGCAAGCGTATCAAGCGGCGAGCCTGTCGCTCGTCGACGGCACACCCGTACTTTGGGCGTCGCGCCTGCTGCGCACGCCGCTGCCGATGAAGGTCTCCGGCTCCGATTTGGTGATGCCGCTGATGGAGCGCGCTGCCGAGCGCGGCCATCGCGTCTACTTCTTGGGTGGTGCCCCAGGAGTCGCCGAAATGGCGCGCCAGAAGTTGGCAGCCGTGCTGCCTACCCTGCAGGTCGTCGGGATAGACGCATCGCGCATCGACGTGAGCGGCGACCTGAGCGGCGTCGACGACATCGTCGAACGCATCCAGAACGCCCGCCCGGACCTCGTACTCGTCGCCCTCGGCGCACCCAAGCAAGAGATCTGGAGCCAGGGGCGCCTGAACCTGCTGAAGCCCGCCGTGCTGATCGGAGTCGGGGCAAGCTTGGACTTCGTTGCAGGGATTCAGAAGCGCGCGCCGCGCTGGATGTCGAGCATGGGCGTGGAGTGGCTGTACCGACTCGCGCAGGAGCCACGCCGGCTCGCTGGGCGCTACTTGCTGCGAGATCCCGAGTTCTGTTGGATTTTGCTGCGTCAGTTGCTCGAGTGAGTCAGCTGGCTCGCGTGCGCGCGGGGCGGCTACGGACTCGTGACCACGGTCTTGATTTTCTTGTCTCGAAACAGCGACTGCACCGTAGCTAGCGCTGGCGAGCCTGACTTGCCACACACGAATACGACGCCGTCCGTCACCGAATCGAGCGCCTGTGATTCAACCTGCAAGCTGGCCGTCGGACCGTCGATGATGATGAAGTCGTAGTAGTTCCGTAGGTCGCGGAGGCTGTCGGAAAACTGCTGAGACAGAAGCAGACCGGGCGAGCGCATCATGCCCTCCGCCAATACGTGCAGGGTCTTGCTGCAGCCAATCACGGTCCAGCGACGCTCGGGATTGCCATTGATGCGCGCCCGCAATTGCTGTGAAAAACCCGCCCCCATCGGCATATCCACGTTCATCAGACGATGGATGCGCGGCCCCTGAAGGTCCGCCTCCAGCAGCAAGATTCGCGGGTGTCCTGATTCCGCCAACGCCAGCGCGAGCTCAGCCGCGACGCGGGATTTTTGCTCCTGCGACTCCGGAACACCAACCACCAAGAGGACGAGGCAGCTCTCCACCGCAAGCGGGTAGAGTTGTTCGCAAAGTGAGCGCCTAGCTTGCGGTGAGAGGCTGGGATCGGGGCGCCAGTCCGTCGGTGCGGGCCGAACGATGGCCACGTTGTTCTCCGTGGGAGGCGGCTTGGTCACGTAGCTGTAAGTCGAGCTCGGGTCGGGTGCTGGTGAGCGAGGTGGGATCGGAGAGCGTGGCGGGACCGGTGCGTTCTGAGGCGTCCGAGAACGGACGAGCCCCGCTGAAGGATCATTCCAGACTCCGTCCGGCAAAAAGGAACCGAGCGGCTGCGTGACCTTCATCTGATTGGGCGGCCGCGAAATCGTGCGCTGAATGGTCGCGGCAGGCGGAGGCGCGCTCGACACGGGTCGTCGCTCGATGGGAACCGCAGGTGGAGGCGCGCTCGACGTGGCGCGCTTATCTGCGACCGGCGGTGGGACGCTCGACGAGCTGCGCGCAGGTGGAGGCTCGGAGCGCGGGCGAACCACCGCAAAACCCGGCACCTCGTGAGCGCGAATCTGGTCGTCCCAGGCGCGCGCGGCTGACGCCAACACCGGGTCGGGCGTCTGATCCTCCACGGGGCTCGGATTTTCGGCGGGCGGCAGCACCAACGTCGACGCGAAACGGAGCGGCGCGCCGGCGGGCGGTGGGTCGCTCGCCGGCCGTTTGACGATCTCGCCCTTGAACGGAACTGGCTCCGGCTTCGCCATCGGCAACGTGCTGCCAAAACCGTTGTTCGCCGCTGCGGGCGCCGGGCCAGGCCCGGGCGGCGAAGAAGAAATGGGGCGCTGTGGGATGGGGACGATGGGAGGCGCGTGGTTCGCGCTCGGTAGTTGCGGCGTTGCCGGAGCCGGCACCGGCACTGGAGGACCGAGACCCGACGGCACCGCCGGAGCCGCTGGCAACTGCACTGTCAACCCAAGCTGCGGCGAGGCAGGCTTCGGCGGGCGGCTCGACTTCGTGCGGCGTTGCTGCGCAGTGCGCATCACGAGTGTGAACGCGGTGCCCAAGCCAGCGCCAAAAACGACTCCAAAGAACAACAGCAGCGGACGATTGGGGTCGATCGGCGCGCCGGGCAACGACGCCTCCGCTGCAATGCGCGCGGCTAGCGTGGGCCGCGCCTGCGTCTGGGCATCCGAGCTCGCCTGGGTCACCGCGTCGATCAGCCGCTTCCATTCAGCGCGCAGCTCAGGGGAGAGCTGTTGCGCGGACGGCTTGGCAGCGAGCGCATCACGCCGAGCGGTGAGCGCGGTGTTGATCTCAGCCAAACGGCGGCGCAGCAGCTTTACGTCGGAATCGGCAGGGTCGTCGTACGGATTGTCGGAGCTGGCGCCGCTCTCGAGCTCCAACACGCGCTGTTCGAGGTTGGCTTTCTCCGCATGAAACGCCGAAAGTGCGGGATCCTTGTCGGGAGAGACGCCAATTGGTGCTGGCGACTCTGCTGCAACTTGCGGGTGAAGCGCCAAGAAAGCAGCTAGCTCTTGCGTCTGCTCTTGGCGCTTCAGGTCGACCGCGTTCTCCGCGCTGCGATCCAACAGGACGACCGGCGCGCGCTCGAACGCGTGATGCACGAGCTGATTGCATACGCGTTGTGCACGCTCCCGAGTGCTGTCCTTGTAGCTGATGCTGAAGGCGTGGCCGTCGCTCGTGTCGATGGCCAGCGACTCACGAACGCTGCTCGCCGCCCTAGCCTGCGCCTCAGGCGCTGACGACCCAGCGCGCTCGCGCGAGAGCTGCGCCAGCATGCCCCGGTCGAGAACCGCCTCGCTGAGCCGACGCGCGGCTTCGAGCGGCTCGAGCAAGGTCGCCGACGCTGCCGGGCTCGCGGAGTCGACCACGAGCAGGGCGTTCGCTCGGTACGTGGCGGGAACCAAGAACGCGTACGCCGCGAAAACCGCGAACACGATTGTCGCGATCAGCAGACCAGGGCGAACTTGAGACATCGCGTGGCTTCGAAGGGCAAGGGCTCGTGCGGTTTTCGGCGGCTCGAGACGCTCTCCGGTATACCACCCCCCGGCGTGCTCCTACTACTCGGGCGTACACTCCCCGACCCCCGCCGGGTCGCGGCTGTAACGTATGCAGAGCCCCTGGCTGGCCGTGCAAGCGGGCTCCCCGCACACGTCGGCTCGGCACAGCGCGCGGCACGCCCCTAAGCTGCAAATCGAACCGGCCGCGCAGGTGTTCGCCGTCGCGCAGGTGTCACCGGGCTGGGCCGTCCCCACAGGCACGCAAGCGGTCGATCCCTGCGAGTCGACGATCCGACAACCTTGGGCAGGCGCGCCAGGACACGAGCTCGGATCGAGCGGATCGCAGCCGTCGACCGGGAAGCACAGAGCCATCCCTGAATCGATGACATTGCCCCCCGCCTTGACCTCGAGCGACCGGAAACAGCTCTCACCCGTGTCGCAGACCGACCAATCTCCGGCGCAGCACTGCTTGCGACAGACATTGTCGGCGCAGTAATAGCCGCTGGCGCAATCACTGCCGGTCGCGCATGTTGCCCCGGATTTGCCGGTACCAGCTGCCTCACAGCCGGGGCTTACGTCGGGCGACACCGCGTTGAACTGCGGGCGGCACGCTTGGTCTGCGGGGCAGCCGGTCTGCGCCTGATAGTTGCAGATTCCGCTCGGGCACTGCGGCGCGCCGGCATCCGGGACGGCGATGCTGTCGCCCGCGTCTTCGATGACGCTCGGGTCAGCGCAACCAGCGTCGAACGGCGCCGGCGTGCTGACGGTCGTCGTCGTACCGC
>Ga0210387_10002786_pt1 | contig 13421 bp, 11 predicted proteins | sample IncBWC7OmetaG_FD_160108 | JGI IMG/M metagenome (GOLD analysis project Ga0210387, IMG submission 160108) | Forest soil microbial communities from Barre Woods Harvard Forest LTER site, Petersham, Massachusetts, United States - Inc-BW-C-7-O ...
TCATTTCTGGAAGCTTCCATGCAACTTCGTACTTTAGGGCGTTCTACCTTGCGGGTTTCTCCGCTCTGTCTCGGCGGCAATGTGTTTGGATGGACCGCTGCGGAACCCGCCTCATTCGCGGTACTGGACGCAATGGCGGCTGCAGGACTCAATTTCATCGACACGGCAGATGTTTATTCGGTGTGGGTGCCGGGACATCGCGGCGGTGAATCGGAAACGGTGCTCGGAAACTGGTTGAAGCGCCGTGCAAAGCGGCAGGACGTGGTGATTGCGACCAAGGTCGGCATGCAGATGGCGCCGGATCGCAAGGGTCTGTCTGCTGCGCACATCGCAAGGTCTGCGGAGGAATCACTGCGCAGACTGCAGACGGAACATATCGACCTGTATTTCTCGCATAGCGACGATGCGAGCGTGCCCATGGAGGAAACGCTCGGCGCCTATCAGAAGCTCATTGCGCAGGGCAAAGTGCGCGCCATCGGTGCGTCGAATTTTACCGCGGCCCGCCTGGCTGAGGCACTCGAGGTGAGCCGCAAGAACGGGCTACCCCGATACGAAGTGCTGCAGCCGCACTACAATCTCTACGCGCGAGCCGGCTATGAATCTGAGCTGGAACCTTTGTGTGTGAAGGAGCACATCGGCGTCGTGAACTACTACGCACTCGCCTCGGGATTTCTCACGGGAAAATACCGCACGCCCGCCGACGCCACGAAGAGCGCGCGCGGAAAAGGTGTGGTGGAAAAGTTTCTCAATGATCGTGGCTTGAGAATTCTCGCGGCCCTGGATGATGTGGGCCGGCGTTACAGCGCCTCCCCTGCGAGTGTGGCGCTGGCATGGCAAATCGCACGACCCAGCATCACTGCCCCGATCGCGAGCGCAACCACGGTAGATCAGCTGAACGAATTGGTCGCCGCCACTGAATTGAACCTGGACCAGGCCGCCATCGAACAGTTGAATGCCGCGGGCGGGTGACCGATGTCATACGTCAGTCGCCTGCAATCACCGCCGTAATCCGTGAGTCGATTGTCTGTGCGGAGCGCGCGAAGAAAGCGATAATCACGCCGAACAGCAGCATCGCCAGAAGATTTTCTATGAAGCGTGCGGCGGTGAAGTGGGGGACGCGGCCGATGGCTGAGAGCGGCACCACCACGTAGTTCATGACGAAAAAGACACCGACGCCGTAGGCCAGCCCACCTGCCAGCCATTGCCGCTTGAGCATGGTCACCCGGGATGCAGTGACTACGAAGATTGCGGCGATTAAAATCGACATCGCCCACTGCAGCAACACCCCCAGCGACTCAGCCTCGATGCCCAGTTGAAATGAGGCCTTGCCCAAGATGCCGCTCGCTATCGCCTTCAAAATCACCGGCACACTGGCGTTGTTGATGAGCGCTGCGGCGCCAATATCTATGGTGCCGGCAACAAAGCCGCCGAGCAGGATGGCCCCGAGAATCGAATGCGGCGTTTTGAGCACCTTAACTCTCCTTTGATCGCCGGCGGCATTGATCGCCGGCGGCAGCATGGGCATCTCCCAAACGAATACTCCTGGCGGCGGCCTGGCCCGTCAAGAGCCAGTCCGCGATCGTTTTTGGGTACCAATTGTCGACAGCGAATGCATGCGACGATCACGGTCACGTGTCGTCCACGGTGGCCAGGATTTGGCGCGTGCGAATCAAAGTGGCATTCGATTTTGGCAATGGAGTGGATCTTGACGATGGAATATCGCGAGAGCATATGTTTGCCTGATCTCGACAGCCCCGAAGGTGCTCTGGCCCGTGAACAGTCCCAAGCCTTATCTTGACGAGCGCCAGGCTTCGGTCCGGCCGGCTTTTCACCAGCGCGATGCAGGATCTGTTTCCATCGATATTTTCGCGCGGTATTTCGGGCGCCGGATCGGCTTGCGTGTCTATGGTTGCGGGGCTGTCGCTCTGGGGATGGTCGGACTTGCGTGGGGCGATTTTGCGCTCGTTTGGCAGCCGGTTCCGAGCAACGTGCCTGACCGGACAGCGTTGGCTTACGCGGTCGCCGGAGTCCTGCTCATCGCCGGCCTCGCGGTTCAATGGGAGCGCACCGCCCGCGCCGGCGCCATTGCACTCACAACGCTCTATGCGCTGGGCGTTGGTTTGTTGCACATACCGCGAGTAGTGGCGCAGCCGTCAGACCTGAGTACTTGGGCAGGAGTCGCCGAGCAACTTGCACTGGTCGCGGGAGGCCTGGTCGCGTTTGCAACAGCCGCGCGAATCGACGGAAGAACCTTTGGACGCCTGACGCGATTCGCTCATCTGATATTTGCCGTTTGTTTGTTTTCGTTTGGTTTGGTGCACTTTTATTACATCGACGCTACTGCATCGTATGTTCCTGCGTGGTTGCCACCCGGTCAGGTATTCTGGGCTTGCGCGACGGGAGTCGCCCACTGGGCGGCCGCCGTTGCCATCATCACCGGAATTCTTGCAAGTACCGGCGCAAGACTGCTCACTGTGATGTTCGTCGTCTTCGGGGTCCTGGTCCATGCGCCGTCGATCTTCATCGATCCCGCCAGCCACCTGAACTGGACGGCGAACGCAATGAATCTTGCTCTCATCGGCGCCGCTTGGGTCATCGCCGATTCCATCGAGGCGCGCTCCCCTGACGGCGGCTGACGCAAGTTCCTATCTGCCATCCGGCTACTCGCTATTCTCTACACTGGAATCGGTCGACCCAACCGCTCCGAGCCAGATCGGGCCGTTCGAGCCCGCATTAAGATCCCTTATTCGACCACGCAGGCAAAGTTTGCGGCATCGGCGGCGTCGCCGGATCCCTGATACTTTGCGATCTGAGGGAACGGACACAAGGGGCGGGTCATTGCCACACCCTTCGCTTTGTCGTCGGAGATGTACTTCGTAGCCACGATCCGGGTCGGCGGTACGCCCTTTTCCACCCACTGCTCGAGCGCAACGACCATGTCGTGCTCCGCGTCCCCGGCACCTCCTGCTTGGCCGAATTGATTGGGGCCCGCACCGCCGCCGCAATGGCCCACACCGGGCGCCAGGAACAGCCGATAGAACTGTTGAACCTGCGCAAGCGTCGCGGGGTCCGACGCCTTGCCTTGAGCCGCCACCACCGACTGGTACCATCTCACCGAACTCAACGGTGTGACGATGGAATCGGTCATGCCGGCATATTGGATGAACTTGCCGCCGTGCGCCTTGAATCCGGCAAAACTCACATCATCGGCGTTCAAGATCTTGCCGACGACGCGTTCGGCATCCGCGCGTCCCTTGTCGAGATCAAAGCCGTGAAAACTCCAGTTGTGGTCTTGATAGACAAAATTCCTGAAGAAATTACCGCCGTACATGCTCATCTGGGCTTCGGTCTCGGCGGCTTCGAAGTTCTCGGCGCTGATGGTGTCCTTCCATCCCGGGTTCTCGCTGCCATAGGCCTGGCCGGCGTATGTCTGCCGCCCTGATTTGTCTTTCGGGCCCCGGTGAATGGTCTCATAAGTCCGGAGCTTTGCCGGCGAAAGACCGAGCGAAGACGATTTCACTTCGCATCGCAGCGGATCGCTGACGAATCCGTTCTTGGCGGTGCCCGGCGTTTCGCACGCCGCCGTTACCGCGGTGCCGATCTTGGCGAGATCGTCCGGCGAAAGATAACCTTCGTGATTTGCCAGGTTGAGATTTTCGGTCCACATGAAACTGGAAAATAGATCCGTCCATTGATTCGCCGCGGCGCCGCTGACGATGCCATCGAAGTCCTCAGGGTAGCGCTGAGCTTCCATGAATCCTTCCTGGCCGCCCTTGGAACATCCGACGAAGTAAGAATGTGTCGGCTGGCGGCCATAGAATGCGGCGGTGATGGCTTTGGCCGCCACCGCTGTGAGGTGCACGGCGCGATGGCCGTAGTCGACGATTTTCTCGGGATGGCCGAAAGCCCAGTCGGCACTCGTGGACCCAATAGCCGGACCATCATGGCCATCGTCGGTCGACGCCACCACGGAGCCGCCGAGCAATGGGTTCAGCATGGAGTCATAGCGGATCGATCCTGCGAAGCCGCCGTTGCCGACCGACTCGTATCGCCCGGACCAACCTGAGACCGGCAGCCACACTTCGAACTTGATGTCCGAGTCGTGCGTCGGACGGATATCCCCAGTCACACGGCAGAAGGCCGCGGGAATCGCCTTCGGCTGCATGAAGGCGCGGGCCCAGGAGGGAACCGGCGGGGTGAAAGCACCGGCGGCGACGGACTCGGCCAGCGTGATGGTGGTGCCCGGCAACGCCAGATGCGCCAGATCCGCGCAATTCGCCGCGGCCACCGGCTTCGCGGCGCACGCCAGTGATGCGAACGCCGTCAAGGCCGGCAGAAATCTCAAATAATTGTCGGTCATTGATTCGAACGCATCCCGGTTACGCCAGCGGCGAGATAAAGTATTATTGCACAGCAACATCCCGCGATGCTGAGCCCGCCAAATCCGGCTGACTGAGCGCCGCGAAGCCGTTTCTTAACACACCTTGGGTTCAAGTGTCGGATGGGCAATTTATACCTGCTACCCGGTAATGTCGTTACCGGCGATGGCGAATATCCGGGCATCGGCATGGGCTATACCCTCGTCCCCCCTGAGACGGAATTCACACTTCGCCAGGATTTCGAGGACACTCGCTTGACCGCAAATGAGCGAAACATTTGGGCAGTCGTTCCGGCCGGTGGGGGTGGCCGGCGCGTTGGCGTAGCGACCACCGATCCAGGCGCCATCTGTATTCCTTCCGATCACGATGTCGAGCATGAAGGCGGGCCGGCCGACTTCTTGCTTGGCATTTCCCGTACGCACCCGACTCCGGTTTCGGCTTTTTGTATCCAGCCCCCGATTCCGGCGTCGGGATGCGACCAATGCGCACCCGATCGATGATGCAGCGGCCCGTGGCGTGTTGACGCAACTTTTTAGGCGCTATCCCGGTTCGTCGGCGATCCGCTTGTGGAACGGTGATAAGTTCTCGGTGGGGGCGGCATTCCCACCGTCCTCCACCGAGGCGCCTTTTGTTCCGGCTGCCGACGCGCCGTATCGATGAAAAGCGTATCGCCGCTGCGTTCCCGCCTTCCCACCCATTCGATGTCGCTCATCGACGAGCTGACGCAGCTTTATAATCGCGAAGGGTTCATCTGCGCGGGCGAAGAGCTTCTGGACATGTCGGGCGCGCGCGAGCGCTGGGCGTTCTTGCTTTCTCTCAAGGTCGAGCACTTGAAGTTCATCAACCACTCGTTGGGGAGGACTGTCGGCGACAGTCTGCTGATCCGCACAACGAACCTCTTGAGGCAAACGTTTCGAAAGGCTGCGGTCATTGGCAGACTCCGTGCGGATGAATTTGCCGTGCTTGGCAGGGCAGCGAGTCCCTCGTCTTGCGCCGCCGTGCTCGCTCACCTTGATGATGCAATCGACGCGGATAATTCGTCGGCTGGACTCAATCTATCCGTAAGCGGAGGATTCAGTCAGTTCGATCCGAGATATCCGGTGTCTATCACGGAACGGCTGACGCAAGCCGATACGGCCATGAAGTTCAGAGCCTTCCAAGAAGGAGGCATTTATGATGAAAGCAGTTCTTCTTCTCGACCCTGACGGTGTTGCGCTGGCGCCGGCGACCCTATGCGCAGAAGCCGCAGAGGAAGCCCGGAAACTCAAGCTTCCGCTTTTCGACCAGGTGGTCGCCGAGTTGAGCGCGGGCAGGGAAATGCGTGCTGTCGGGGAAACCTGTTACGAACTTTTTGAGGAAGGTCAGCGCGTAGCACTCCTTGAAATTTTCGAACCCCCGCGAGTGGCCTGATTCCCCAGCAATCCGGCGCCCCCTCGACGGGCGCATTGCCGTAAACTCGCACTTTGAACTGCGGGCGAAAACCATGGGCCTTACGCGAGCCAAGCCAAGGAAGGCGGCCACATCAAAGCGGCGCCGTTCCGTCGTGCCAGACCTCAAACCTAGCAACCGGAACAACCTCCTCCCTTGCGTAGTTGGAATTGGTGCATCGGCCGGCGGGTTTGATGCCCTGGTGGAGTTTCTGCATGTTTTGCCGGCCAACAGCGGCCTCACTTTCATCATTCTCCAGCATTTGAGTCCCACCCCGCGCAGCCTGTCGGCGGAACTCTTCGCCCGCCACACTGAAATGAGCGTTCGCCCGGCAGAGGATGGCATGCGACTGGAACCGGATTGCGTGTATACCACGCCTGCCGATAAGGACATCGGAGTCACACATGGCCGCATTCGCCTTTCGACGCCGACTGAAGTTCGTGGGCGCCGCCTGCCCGTGGACCGGCTGTTCAGCTCATTGGGGCGGGATCAGCGCGAACGCGCCATTGGTATCGTCCTCTCAGGCACTGGTAGCGATGGTGCGCTCGGTTTGAAAGACATCGTCGCGAACGGTGGCATCGTGCTCGTGCAAGCACCGGAGACTGCTCAATTTGACGGCATGCCGCGAAGCGCGATCGCCACCGGTCTGGTGGCTCATGTGTTGGCCATCCCCAAGATGCCGCGTGTATTGATCAGCTACGCCCGACACGCTTACGTGCGCGCGCCGAGCGCGACCCCGATACCGGCGCGAGCGGGCGACCCGCTCTCCAAGATTCTTGGTGTCTTGCAATCAGGTCATGGGCAAAGCTTCTCCGGCTACAAACAGGCCATGCTGGTGCGTCGCATCGAGCGGCGGATGGGGCTGCTCAACATTCAGAAGCTCGACGATTACGCCAAGCGCTTGCGGCGCGATGCCGCCGAAGTCATCGCATTGCGCAAGGATCTACTCATTGGCGTCACGGAATTCTTTCGCGACCGGCAAGCGTGGCAGGTACTCGACAATCAGGTGTTGCGCCCCCTGATCGCCCGCAAAAATGCAGGTGAGCCGATCAGGGCCTGGGTGGCGGGGGCTGGAACGGGCGAGGAGGCTTACACCCTGGCCATCCTCATCTTGGCACGCCTTAAGGCCATGCGAAAGCATTGCGCGGTACAGATATTTGCCACCGACGCCAACGAGGATTCCCTGAACTACGCTCGCGCCGGACGTTACCCTTCCGGCATTCGAAGCCAGATCAGTGCCGAGTTCTTGAAGCGCTATTTTCAGGAGGTCAAGGACGATCATCATTACCAAATCACAGCACAGCTGCGCGAAAGCGTCATCTTCGGTCAGCATGACCTGCTTGCCGACCCGCCTTTTTCGCGCCTGGATCTGGTGACGTGCCGGAATTTGTTGATCTATATCGAACCGGCCACCCAGGATCGCATCCTCTTGCTGTGCCACTTCGCGCTGCGTCCCCTTGGCTATTTGTTTCTGGGCAGCGCCGAGACGGTGGGCACGCACGAAAAACTCTTCAAACTGATTGACCGAAAATGGAGAATCTACCAAAGCATCGGTACGACGCCTCGGGATCAGCTGGACTGGCGGGCGGGCAAAGGAAACTCTCGACCACCGCCGCTCAACCACGAACCGTTGAGCGAGGCTGGTCGCATGGCGTCGCATGCGACCTTGACCCGCAGCGCCCTTTTCGAACACTTCGCCCCTGCCGCAGTGCTGGTGAATGAGCGTGCCGAGATTCTCTATTTGAGCGGCTTCGCAGAGCGCTTCCTGTCCCCGGCGCGCCCCGCAACCAAGACCTCGCTGCTGCCGCGCCTGCCGAAAGGCCTCCGGACGCAACTGCCCGAAGCCATCCGACGCGTGCAAATCGATCAGCGTCCGGTGCTGATCAAGGCAATGCCGAAGGGCAAGCCCGGTCAAGCTACTCTCGAGGTATTCCCGGTTCGACACGTGCTGGGCGAACCTGGTGCCGCGCGATACTTGATCGCGTTTCGAGAGAGCGACTCCAAGGCCATCGGCGCGCACTCCCGCGCGGTTCATAGCCAATTGCGGCAGGAACTGCGCGCGACGCAGGAGGACCTGCAGAGCGCCGTGAATCAGTTGAAGGTCTCGAATGAGGAGTTGCGCGCGTCGCACGAAGAGACGATGTCGATCAATGAAGAACTGCAGTCGATGAACGAGGAGCTGGAAAGTTCCAAAGAGGAACTGCAGTCGGTCAATGAGGAACTCAATACCGTCAACACGCAGTTGCAAACCAAGGTCGGTGAACTCGAAGTCGCCAATGTCGATCTACGGAATCTGCTCGCCTCCAACGAAGTAGCCACGCTTTGTCTGGATCGATCTTTTCGCATCAAATGGTTCACGCCTGCCGCCCATCGGATATTCAATCTGCTGCAGAGCGATATCGGACGACCGATTGCGGATTTGAGTTTGGCCGCCGTGGACTCAACCCTCATCGAGAATGCGCGCATCGTCCTGCAAACCCTGGCGCCGCGTTCTCAGGAACTCGAACACAAGGGAGTCTATCTGCGCCGCATCGTGCCGTACCGCGCCGAAGGCACCCAGATTGCCGGCGTCGTCATCACGTTTACCGATATCACGGAGGCCAAACGGGCGGCGCAGGCGCAGATTCAAGCCAAGGCCGCGGTGAACGAGGAGCTCGAGAAGCGCGTGCGCGAGCGCACGGAAGAGCTTGGACGGCTCGCACGTGAGCTCGCGCTTGCCGAGGTTCGCGAACGGCAATCCATCGCACGTGATCTGCACGATGGCCTGGGCCAAGAACTGCATGTCGCCTCGATCAAGCTCGATGCGTTGCGCGACAACAACGAGTCGCAGGGCACCGATCCCGCGCTCGATGAGATCGCACAATTGCTCGCCGGCGTGGTTCGCGAGATGCGCAGCTTGACAGCTCAATTGAATCCCCCCGTCCTGGAACAACTGGGGCTGATTCCTGCGATCGAATGGCTGAGCGAGGAGATGCGAAGAACGTACCGTCTGGAGGTCTTGCTTGACGACGATTCGGTTTCCAAACCGCTGGATTCGCTCACGGCGTCGATTCTGTTTCGCGCGGTACGCGAACTGCTCATCAACGTGGCGCGCCATTCGAAAGTGAAAGTCGCAAACATCGCCACGCGGCGCGTCAATGAGCAGCTGACTGTTGAAGTGATGGATCGAGGCGCCGGATTTGCCGCCGCCCGCTCGTCGGCGGGCTCCACGGGAGGCGTAGGTATAGCGACGATGCGCGAGCGGATCGCATACATCGGCGGAACATTTCAAATTGACAGCGCGCCCAATCGCGGCACGATCGCGACGATTCAAGTGCCTGTGAGTCCGATATGAAGCCCCATCGCGTCATGCTGGTCGACGATCATCCGCTGATTCGCGAAGCGATCGGGCATCTCATCGCGGGTGCTCCTGAATTTGAGTTGATCGGTGAAGCCGCCGACGGAAACGAATGCCTGGAGCGTATCGGCGAATTGCATCCCGACATTTTGATACTCGACATAGCGATGCCTGAGATCAATGGCGAACAAGTGGCCCGTGAGCTTCGCCGGCGTCATCCTGAATTGAAGATCATTGCGCTGAGCGGATACACCGATCGTCAATTCGTGCGCGCAATGACCAAGGCGGGGGCCAAAGGTTATGTGGTGAAGTCCGCCTCGGGGCGGGAGTTGATTCATGCGCTGCGGGCGGTCGCAAGCGGCAAGAATTATCTGTCTCCCGAGGTCACGGGCGCGGTGATGACTCTCGTGGAAGAAGCAGTGCCCAGCGCCGGTTTATCGCAACCGCAGACCTTGGGAAAACGGGAGAAGGAAGTGCTCAAGCTCATTGCCGAGGGCCAACGCAGTGCAACCATCGCGGTACAAATGGGCATTGCCGTAGCCACGGTCGAGGCCCACCGGCGAAATATTTTGCGCAAATTGCAATTGCATAATATCGCCGATCTTACGCGCTACGCGCTGCGGCACGGCATCATCGTCCTGTAAACAAGCGGCACGGCTACGGCTTCGGCAAAGGCAGTGGAACCCATACGGCTCCGCCTTCTCAATAGCTGGCCTTGGTCTGCACCAAAAATTGCACCTTGCTGATGTTGTGATCGCCGTTCAAGGGAAATGCCACATCCACGTGCAAGACATTGCCAAGTCCGGAACGGGTATTGCCAAAACGCATGCCGCAACCCAAATCCCTCAGCGTACCGGGATCGCTGTTGCCAATGACGCCACGGCCCCAGGTGCGACCGACGTCACCGAATATCGCAGCGCCAAAGCGCGCAAGGCGAAACGGATACCAGTCGGTGTAAAAGCGCTGTTCCACGGTCAACAAGCCACGCGAAGTGCCCGATTCATAGCGCAGCGGATAACCACGCAGACCCGTATCGCCTCCGATCAGCAGCTGCGAATCCGGGTCAAGCGCATGCGTGGTGGTGCCGTTCAAGAACACGAACAGCAACTTATCTTCCCGCCACCGCCAGTAGTAGGTCCCGGTGCCGTCCACAAACAGATTGCGGATGCTGCCGCTCTCGAGTCGAGAACTGACCGTTCCGGCCAGAAACAGTTGGGTGAGCGCGCTCAACTGAAATCCTTTGGTCGCGTTGGTGGTAAGCAGCAAATCGTTGTGATTGGCGCCGAAAGCGGCGGCGGAATAGCCTACCTCAGCGTACAAGCGCGTCCCGAAGTACAAGTCTTCCGTGCGTCCGATCTGATTCTGATCAGCAACCTTGCGAAAATCGTCCTGAACGATCTCGCCCGCGACGAAGGGGTAGGATAATGTGCGATTCGGCGGCAGCACGGCAGAAGGCGTGCTCGTGCCAGGTACCTGCGCAAACACATTCTGGTCATACCGCATTCCGGCATAGACCCGACGGGTCCAGCCGTCGATCAGACCGGAAGACAACCCGCCGCTCAGCTCATAATAGTTCTCTTCGCGTTTGAACTGATCGACGATATCGCCCAGGTTATAGCGGGACGCGGTGCGGTCAAACTTTATTGCCTTTACGGTGGCGGTCCAGGGGGTATCCAGCGAATAAAAAGGCTGCGCCAGCGCAAGGGTGCGCTGTGCTCCGTCGCTGGCATCGACATATGCGGCCGCCAGGGTCCAGCGGGAGCCGAACAAATTAGGGTCGCCGTAGATGATTCCATTGCTGGTGCGATCCACACTACTGGAGTGATCCACGGACAAGGACTTCCCGAAGCCGAGAAGATTGGAGTCCGACAGAGAGAATCCCGAACTATTCGACCCGCCTGTGCGGGAAAACGACACCCCGGGGCTCAAGGTCCAGACGTCTTTGGTGATCACCCGGATGGTCACCTTACCGTCCACGTACTTTACCGGTACCACACGCGCGTCGTAGATATAGGAGAGCGCTCGCAAGTTGCGTTCGGTTTCCCCGAGGACGCGCGCTTCGTATCTGTCCCCCGGGCGGAAGAGCAGCTGCGCCCGAATCGTCGATTGCCTGGTGCGCACGTGAAGCTGATCGGCCAGGTGGTACAAGCCGCTGTTCTCGCGCGGATCCCGCTCATCGAATATCTGGCGTACATCCAGCTCGATCTTGCCGATTGTGGCCCCCTGCGCCTCCAGTACTTTATCGCTCGGCACGTCCGGCGGCCGCGGCTCCTGGATCTGCGTGCGCTCGGTCGAGGTGAACTTGGCCGCGTGCGCACCGCCGGCCAGCAAGGCCGCGAAGATGGTCAACGCACCGACGCGCAGCGCTTCGATGCGTATCCATGACCCGGACGCATCAACGCATCGGCGAAGGCATGATCTCCCAATAGCAGTTGCCACATGGACACCTCTGCGATAGGAGTTCGCTCATCGCAATTCTCGCCATCGCCGTCCGCGCGTGAGAATTGGCTGACATGTTTGTAGGAAGCGGCGCAGCCGTCGTTCTGGCGCTAGCCGGGCAGCATCAGGACAAAGCCATCGTTTTCGTAGGCATAGAATCGCCATTCACGAACGGTCTTCGGTGTACCCAATATGACGAGCTGCTGACGCAGCGTCGCGACGTCGTTGAACACGTCCGAACTCTTTATGAGGGCCTCGTACTTTTGCAGCAGGGTTTCGGAAGCGGAGCCTTCGGCGGCGTAGGTGATCAACACCTTCAGCGGCGCGTTGAAAGACTGCAGCTTGTTCATTTTTTCATGGGCACGAGAACTATCGTTCTCATGCTCTATGGCCACTGAAATCCAATTCGCATAAGTGGCGTACTTCCCGGTACCGTCCACGCCGCGTTCCTCGTACAACATCCCGTCAAGGGTGTAGTACTCCTTGTTCCACGACAGCAGCCCGAGTTGCCTGGCGACCCTTGGATAAATGGTGGTCCGCATGAAGAAGTTATACGATTTGGTCTCGAAACCAACCGCGGTACGAAAGTTGTCGCCCTCTGATTGCATGACGGCAACAAAAGCATTTCGAAAATCTCTAGGCGTAACCTTGTTCATTGCCTGCCTTAAGCCAATTGCCGCCAGTATTACTCAAGTACCGTTGGATTTGACAGGATGAGGTCAATTACACCGTATAAAAATGTCTCCTCAGGGCTGTTTTCCTGCTGCGACAATCGCTTGGATGCTGCATAGGGCGGGCCACCGCCCTCATGCCTTGGCTTCGCGCTCGAGAAGCGCCCGCTTGCGTTCAGTGCCCCACCGGTATCCCGACAAGTCGCCATGGGCGCACACAGCGCGGTGACATGGAATTGCGACCGCCAGGGGGTTTTCCGCACATGCCTGCGCTACCGCCCGCACCGCGCCAGGTGCGCCGATTTGTTCGGCCAAAAAGGTGTAGCTCACCGTGGTGCCGGCGGGCACCTTCTGCAAGGCATCCCATACACGCATCTGGAAATCCGTGCCGCGAATATCCAGGGGCAGATCCAAGGCCTTGTCGGGGCGCTCGATCAAATCCACTACTTTCGCCACCAGTCCGGCATCGTCGTGCTCGTTGAGCTCGATCGCGTCGTTCGGAAACTGATTCTGCAGATCGCTCATCAGCATTTCCGGGTCATCCCCCACCATGATCGAGCGAATCAATTGCTCGGACACGGCGATGATGACGAAGCCCAGTGAGCACGGCGCGATGGCAAAGCCAATGGTCGCCGCAGCTCGGATGAGGGGGATGAGCACGTCGGCCGCTCCTGCCTCTGCAGGGTGCGCATTTGATGTCGATGTAAACATTATCTTCTCCTTCGTTCAGTTCGAGTTAAAGCGTTCGCCGACCAGCTCCTCGCTCTTCTGCCAGAGCGCCCGGGCGCGTTGCGGATCGAGTGCGTAAGACTGCACGCCTCTACGCAGGAGAGGGACTGAGGTGACCTCGGCCACGTCGCAGTCTTCGCAAAAGCGACCGCCAATGGCTTCAGCTTCAGCGACGCAGGCGGCCCACACAGAAGTGGCCGCACCTTGGGGAATGCTCTTCCAGCTGAAGAGTTCAGCACCCTTGGGCTGACTGGCATTGATGTCCGCGATCAATTTTTCCATCGCTCCAGGGGCCATGTGGCGACCCAGCTCGGTCCGGATGGCGCCGGGATGCAGCGCCGTCGCTCGCACCCCGCTCGCTTTGTGGCGTCGATCGAATTCGACAGCAAAAAGTATGTTGGCGGTCTTGGAGCGACCGTAGGCAGTGAACTCCGCGTA
>Ga0210387_10002789_pt1 | contig 13405 bp, 11 predicted proteins | sample IncBWC7OmetaG_FD_160108 | JGI IMG/M metagenome (GOLD analysis project Ga0210387, IMG submission 160108) | Forest soil microbial communities from Barre Woods Harvard Forest LTER site, Petersham, Massachusetts, United States - Inc-BW-C-7-O ...
GCTCGCGACGTCCGCCGGACTTCTTATAATCGCAGGCGCGATCTGGGGCTGGGAAGCTTATAAAAGATTTTAATCGCGGTTATTGCTGCGGTTTTGCCGGCGCAGGGGAAGGTGTAGGCGCAGCGGGATTCTGGGTCGCCGGTTGCGCGGACGGTTGCTGTTGATCCGGAACCATATCGCAAACCTGCGAAGTGTGGTTGTGTACGATCAGCCATTTATCCTCGATCTTCTGAAGCACAAGCGTTGTCTGTCCGCGAGCTGAATATGGCTTGCCCTGATAGTTCGACAGAAATTCCCACTGGTAGGAAGCCCAGGCGATGTCCGCATGTACGAACACGACTGTGTTCCGGCGAATGAGCTGCATTCCCTGAAACGCTGCGAGGCTTCGCTTGTAGTCAACGACGTAGTTCGCCCACCCGAGAATCGGCGGAGCATAGGCACCGCTGACGAACACGGCGTTGTCGGAATAATATTTGTGCATTCCTTCGGTGTCGCCCACCTGGAATGACCCGAGCATTTCGCCGATGTCGCGATCGATTTCATCCGATGGTGGCATCGGGACCGTCGGCATCGGAGATTGGTCAGCAGCTTTATTTTTGGGTTTTTTCTGGCCCCACGCAGCACTGGAAGCGATTGCGAAAATTGCGATGAATATGGCGGCGCGGCGAGCCGAAGCGAATCCCCAATGTTTTTGCGTCATTCCTTCTACCCCCTGAATCCGGACGAAGCATAGCACGGGCGGAAAACGGGGAAGCGAGGGGATGTCGCGGCGTGTGTCGCGAATGCGACGGCCTGTCTATGTTGTCACCCCGAGCGCAGCGAGGGGTCTGCACTTTGCCTCTCGGCTTGCAGTCGAGTGGTGAAGGCATCGCGCACGACGCGGAAGCCGTAGTCGGCGTATTGAAATTCCGGGGGAATGCTCGAGCGCGCGGCGCAGCGCGAAACTTTTGTCTGATGCCGCCACGAGCCGCCGCGCGAAGCTTTGCGCTTTCCTTCCGTTGGACCCTGCGGGTTGCGCTCCGGCGAAACGCGATAGTAATCGGCATCGAACCAGTCGGAGCACCACTCGTGGACGTTTGCGCCGATGTCGAAGAGGCCGTAGGCATTCCGTTCGGCGTTGCCGACGCGTTCGGGCGCGGTCTTCCAGCGGGAAGAATAGTTCGCGAGTGATTCGAGTGGCTCATCGCCCCACGGAAATAGTTTCTGCTCCGGGCCTCCGCGCGCGGCGCGTTCCCATTCCGCTTCGGTCGGCAGGCGGTAATGTTTTTGGGTGAGCACGCTTAGCCATTCGCAGTACGCGATGGCTTCGAACCACGAGGGCGCGACAACTGGCTGCTCGGGATGCGCGAAGTTTGGATCGTCCCAATCAAGCGGCTTGCGGTGATTTGTGGCGGCGATGAATTTTGCGTATTCGGCGTTCGTGATTTGCGTCGCCGCCATTTCGAAGGAGTCGATCCAGACGCGGTGGATCGGCTTTTCATTGTCCTGTCCAGCGTCGCTGCCCATCAAAAACCAGCCTTCGGGGATGCGAATCATCTGAGGCTCAATAAATTTGAGATGCGGGGAGGTGTCGAGATGGAGAGTTTCAGTCATTGATTCGCTCAACGCCGAACGCGAAGAAAAGGCGAAAAATTATGTGCTCTATGTGCGTCAACATGGTTGACTCACTTAGCTGTATTGGCAGACAAAAAGAGCCGGCGAGACGCCCTTTCTTTGTTCAGGGCAAGCCGGCGTTGAGGCTGGCAGGCATGCCGCGCCCCTACCGGCGATGCTCCGGCCTTAGTCATGCCCTTGGCTGTGCTGCGTCTGACTGAGCAAGTTCACAAAAAGGCGATAGGCGCCTGGGACGCCTGCGGGCAGCTCGCGGAAGAATGACAGGCCTGTGTAGATGTAGACGCCTTTGCCGTATCGCGCATAGACGAGCGCGCCGTTCGCTTCGGGCTCGCCAGGATCTTTCAGCCCAAGAACAGGCTGGTAATGCGAATCGAAGGAACCGAGAAAATACAGCCCGCGCTCCTGCTCCCAGCCCTCGAAATCTGCGAGCGTGATTTTGTTCGGCGTGTTCAGCAGCGGATTATCGGGCGCGAGGAATCGTACGGGCGAATTTGCGTCGGTGACGCGCGAAGTTTGGTCCGGCATTGTCGCCGGATATGGCATCGCTGAAATCCACTGCGGATCGCGCTGGTATTGCACTACGAGCGAGCCGCCCTGCTGCACGTAATCGAGCAGACGGCGATTCGAGCGCAGCAGGTCGGGACGCAGATCGTAGGCGCGGATGCCGACGACAATTGCGTCGTAGCGGCTCAGGTTTTCAAATGCGAGCGCGATTTCATCGAGCAGGTCTACCTGAATGCCGATTTGCCGCAACGTGTCTGGAATTGGATCGTTGCTCGAAGCGATGTATCCGATGCGGAGGTGCGCGGGCACCACGAGGCTCATTACGTGCACGGTGGCGTCTGCAGGCTCGCTCCAATCGCGCGTCGGAAGAGTGGGAATTGGCTCGAGCGAAGTGATGAATTTCTTGCCGTCGATTTCTGCGAAAGGATGCAAAGGGTATGCGCCCGGTGCAGCATTAGACGAGGGAGTGATGCTGAAGCGAATCAATTGATCGCCCGCACCAGAAAATTCGAGTGGAGCGATTGGTTGAACCTGCCAGCCGTTGCGCGCGTCGAGGCCAACGGAAACTTTCGCTGTTATTGTTCCGTGATAACGCACGCGCGCTAGAAGTTCTACGGGTTGAGAAGCGCGTTCGGCAGGAACCATAATCTGCTGCGGATCGGGGGTGAGCGTAACGGCCGGCACAAGCTCGAGCGGATACGTGTCAATTCCCGTGGTTGTAGCTTTCATCGACTCGACTGTCTGCGGCACGGCGAACGAGTAGCCGTTGACGCTGATTTTCGGCGCGATTCGTACGAGCGGCGCGGGATAAGGCAAAATCGCATCGGCTGCAGAATTGCGCGGAGTGGCGCTCGCGGGAATTTCCACTTTGAACTCGTACGTGCTCTTGCCGTCTTTTTTCTCGTCGACTGAAACCTTCCAGCCTTCGGGAATTAGAAGGCTCGATTGGTCTACTGTCCATTTCACCGGAACTGCCGGCTGGCCCAGAAAACTGACTTCCACGGCGAAGCTTTCTCCGGCGACAAGTTCGTGGCGATCGGCTTGAACAATCATGGGTAGTGCGATGTCATCGCCAAGCGCGGCATCGATGTTGTTGCGAAGGCGGTCAAGCTCCCACAAGAGCGTTGCATTGTCGCCGCCAGTTTGCTTCGCGATCGAGTCGCGTAAATTCGCGATTTCTTTTCCTGCGTTGGCAAGAGAGTTCGCAGCGGCAGGCCGATGGAGCGCCAGCGTTGCATTGCGCGCAGCTTGAAGGTCCGTATCCGCCGAACGCAACGCCGGCATCAGCATTTCCTGGTATTTCGGGAACCTAACCGCGAGAGATTCGAGCGGCTCGGCCAGGAGCTTTGCATCAAAACCGCCAGCCGTTTCGGCTTTCTCATTTTCGCGCACAAGAAAAACGGGACGGCGAAAAAATGGATTGCCGAAAAATGATGGTGTGCCCTGCGAACGGTGCAGTTCGTGGCCTTCCATGCCCATATCAACGTAACTCTTGCCCCAGAGCGGCGACACGTCGTTGATCGGAAGCCCCACTGCATCTTTGGGGTTGTCGCGCGCGACGCGTAAATCGAGTGGCACCTTCCATGCCGACAGACCTTCCTTCAATTGTTCGGGAAACATATTGGGATCGGCAGCAGCCGCGACGGCTTGCGGCGTGAGAATTCCGCTTTCCTGGTGATGTCCGTGGCCGCTGTGGACGCCGCCCCAGCCATTGATTACGACTTGCGGGCGAAACGTGCGGATCACGCGCACCATATCTTCGAGCGCGAGATTTCCCCAAATTTTCTGCGCTTGTTCGGGAGTTTTTACGAAGCCGGTATCGAGCGCGCGGGTAAAAAACTGTCGCACGCCGTAATGCTTTCCGGCGGCGAGAAGTTCTTCGGTGCGGATTACGCCGAGTGCGCCGCCTTGTTCTGGGCCAATCGCGTTTTGCCCGCCCTGGCCGCGAGTGATTGTGAGAAGGCCAACATCCGCGTTGAGGCCGCGCGATAAATATGTGAGCAGGCTGGCCCATTCGTCGTCGGGATGCGCGGTGATGAAGAGGATGCGTGTGGTCACGCGCGCTTTGTCGATCGCTTCGACGGTTTCGGGAAGAGATTGTGCGGAAATATTGGCGGTTTGGGGAGGCGCGAGAGCGGGAGCGAAAAGCACCGATCCAATCATTGCGAACGTGATATATCGTGCACGTTCCCCAGAAAATCGAAACATCAAACAACCTCCTCAAATGGCCACTGGTGCAGGATGCGTGCGCGTCCGAAATACACGAACATTCCCGCCGCCATCGCCGCAAGCGAAGCCAGCATTGGCCTTCGCCCGGTAGAAATAAAAATCGCGATCCAGCCTGCGATCGAAATCGCCACCGGCACAGGGTAGAGCCACATTCGAAATGGCCAGCGCGCGGCCTGCCAGCGGCGGTGCAAGATCATCAACCCTATCGCCTGACCTACAAATTGGATGAGGCAGCGCATCGCCAGGATGGAGCGGATCACGGAAAACAAGCCAACAAACATGCAGACGACGATCGACGCGAGTCCGAGGGCGATCAGCGAAATGTGCGGGAAATGCTTTGTTGGGTGGACGCGTCCGAAAATCGAGAAGAAATTTCCATCGAGGGCCGCCGCGTATGGCACGCGAGAATAACCGAGCGTGGCGGAAAACACAGAACCAAACGCAGTAACGAGAATCAGAGCGGTGGCGATTGTAGCCCAGTGCGACCCGAAGATGCGCTCGACGAATAGACTGACAACGAACGGTGAATTTTGCGCTTCCTGCCAGGGAATTACGGCGAGGATGCACGTCTGCATCGCGAAATAAAGCGCAGCGATGCCGAAGATGGAAAGAAAAATCGCGCGCGGAATATTGCGCTCGGGATTTTTCATTTCACCGCCGAGATTGCAGACATTGTAATAACCGAGGTAGCTGTAAATCGCTTGCACGGATGCGTGGCCAAGCCCGGCAAAAAAAATCCACGAAAAGCTCCACGCGCCGGCTGGATATGTAAAAACCAGGCTTTTGTTGAAATGTGTAGCGCCGCCATAAATCAGGCACCCAATCGTAACCGCAGCGATGATCCACAGGACTGTGGAGATTTTCCCGATCGCGGTGATGCGCCGGTAGAGCAAGACGACGGCAATCACGATCAGCACAATCGCAACGGCGCGATTGTAGTTCGCAAGAGCTGAGACGAACTGCTTGGGATGCACGCCCAGCCATGAGTTCACGCGTGCAGCCTTCGCTGTGAGATAGAGCGAATAATCCGCGAAGCCGAGCGCGCCCGAGGAAATACTGAGCGGCGCCTGAAAAAGTGTCTGCCAGATAAATAGGAACGACATCAGACGGCCGAACCGGTTCGCGCCGTACGCCTCGCGCAGAAAAACGTAACTCCCTCCGGCCTGCGGCATCGCCGCGCCAAGCTCCGCCCAAATGCAGCCGTCGAGAAGCGCGAGCGCCGCGCCCACCACCCACGCGATGAGGCATTGCGGCCCGCTCATCGCGCGAATTACGTATGGGATCACGACGAACGGGCCGATGCCGATCATGAACGTCATGTTGAGCGACGTGGCTTCGACGAGGCCGAGGCCGCGTTCGAGTTTTTCGGGTTCGGTCATCAATTTCCGCTTGCCGATTCTCCCTTCGTTGATCGATTGCTCGCTTGGTTGTTTGTCGCGCCCGAGAAGAACGGAAAGAATAGCAAGAAAGGCTGCGGCGACTGACGTAAAACTACCGCACCGTATTGCAGATGCCTCGTCTTGCAGCGGGCAGGCTGCGATACCATGTGCGGAATGGTGAAGCTCGGAATCGGAATTACTGCGGCAATCGCCGCGGTTCTCGTAATCGGATTCTTTCGCGTACGGCGGCGACGGCGGCGATTTCCGGCCCACGGCTGGCTCGGTTTTGTTGCTCTCGCTGCTGCTGAATGGCTGCTATTCCACCACGCCGAGCCGGTAGCCACATATTTCACGCCGATCGCGTGGAGCGCATACATTCTAATTGCTGACGCGGCTGTATTTGCGGTCACCGGCCGCTCGCGATTGAACGACGCTCCTCTCACTCTCGCGCGCATGGCACTCCTTTCGATTCCACTGTGGCTAGTTTTCGAGGCGTACAACCTGCGACTTCAAAATTGGGAATATGTTGGCGTACCGCTTCCATGGGCCGCAGCAATGCTTGGGTACGGATGGTCGTTCGCGACAATTACGCCTGCAATTTTCGAAACCTCCGATTTAGTGCAAGCACTCTTGCCGCCGGTTCCCGGCGAACCCTGGAGAATTTCACGCGCAGTTGAAAATGCGATGCTGATTCTCGGGGCGGCTAGTTTAATTGTGCCGCTCGTGGTGCCGCAATCAGTTGGCGCGCGACTCTTCGCGCTTGTATGGCTTGGCTTTTGGCTGCTTCTGGATCCGATTAACCGGCGGCTTGGATTGCCGTCCTTCATCGGCGATCTTTCCGAAGGATTTCGCCGTCGTGTGTATGGATTTCTGGGCGCGGGTTTTATTTGCGGCTGGCTGTGGGAATTCTGGAACTACTGGGCGCCCGCGAAGTGGCGCTACACGTTTCCCATGTTTCAAAACATGAAGATTTTCGAGTTGCCCGCGCCGGGCTATCTCGGTTTTTTGCCGTTTGCGCTCGAATGCTTCACTATGTACGTAACAGCAGCTTGGCTTTTCGGCTGGGTGAAGCGGGTGAAATGAGAATCGAATGTGGCAAGATTTCGCGCACCTTTATCGCCGGACCGACGCTGAAAGTGGCGGCTGCGCTCGCGATCGGAGTTGGGCTCACCGCTATGAATACGCGCGCGGATGTTGCTCAGCTGACTCCCGAAGCCGCGCAAGCGATGGAGAAAATGTACGGCGGCGATCCGGACGGCGCGATTGCAATGCTGCACACCTACGAAGCCGCGCATCCCAACGATCCGTTGCCTTTCACGATCGAAGCGGAGGCACGCTGGTGGAAGATGTATTGCGACGCATCCGATATCAAGTGGGGCCTCTTTGATTCGCAGAAGCGTGGTAAAAAACCGGAAGACGATTCCTACTTCACGCTCGCCGACCACGTGATCCAGCTCGCGCAGGCTGCGATCGCACAGCATGACACATCGGAGAACCATCTCTACGCTGGCATTGGTTACGCGCTAAGAACCCGCATGTACGGCTTGCGAAACGAATATCGAATTGCGGCAAAGAATGGTGTAGCCGCGCGCACCGAATTTATTCGCGCTCTCGAACTCGATCCCAACAACGCCGACGCTTCCGTTGGACTTGGTTTCTACAACTATTACGTCGACACGCTTTCGCCGATTGTGAAGGTGTTGAAATTCTTCATGGGCATTCCGGGCGGAAACAAAGAAGAGGGGATTAAACAAATTCAAGTGGGCGTGGAACACGGGGTTCTACTTGCCGTCGACGCGCGCTTCTATCAGGCGCGAAATTTCCGGACGTATGAGCAACGGTACGAGGAGGCACTCGCGATTGCGGTGCCGCTCACCACTCGTTACCCGCACAATCCACTATTTCTGCTGCTGGTTGGAAATCTCAATATTGAACTCAGCCGTAAACCTAAGGCCGCCGAATATTTCAACGCGGTGCTGAATCTTCCCGCGCTCGTGCCTCCGCCTGGTGGGTGCTCGGGTGGTATGTGCGACGCGTGCTCGGCGCATCTTCGGGTTCTCGCGCAAACATTTCTCGATTCGATTCGCTAGCAGCGGTTATCCGATCGTAGCTTCCGCGTGCCTCGGCTTCATAGAACCAATCCTGCTCATCATGAGCGTCGAAATACATCCAGACACAAACGCTGCGCCCCACAATCCGTGCGGACCCCAGCGTTGTAGAAGTTCAGCGCCAAGAAACGGGCCGACTGCGAACGCGAAACTGAATGACATGGTGTAAAGCCCCATGTACTCGCCGCGCCGCCCGACAGGTGCGATTTCCGCTGCGTACGCAGAGCTTCCCGGCAGAAGGATCATTTCGCCGAAGGTCCAGACGATCACCGCCGCGAAAACCTGTACGGGACCTTTGACGAGAGCGAAGGCACCGAATCCGATCGCATAAAGTAACGCGCCCAGCGTCAGCGTTCTGCGATGAGTCCAGCGCGCCATGGCGGTGTTGAGCGGGACTTCGATCGCGACGATCAACAGCGTGTTCAGCGTGAACACGGTGCCATAGAAGGATTCTGGCAAATTTAAGTTGTGGACCAGGAAAAGCGGCAGCGTTGACGTGAGCTGAAAGAAAACAATCTGCACCGGAATCATCGCGGCGAGAAAATAGAGCATCCGGCGGTTGCGAAATGCGCGGAGGTCCGCCGCAGGATGCGATGCTGCCAGCGGCACCACGGAGTCGGCTTCGATCTCGCTGCCTAGTTCAGAAGGCTCGGACCATTCAGCATCATGCGACGGTTTCAGACGCGTTGTGTCCCAGCGCGCCAGCATAATCACGATGCCTGCGAGAATTGACGTAGCGCCGTCGACGAAAAACAGCCAGCGAAATGAAAACAGCGCGAGCACTCCACCGATTGCCGGGCCCACGCTCATCCCTAAATTCACTGCGAGGCGGCTCAACGCAAATGCCGGCTTCCGTTGCGCAGGAGCGACCAGATCGGAAATCATCGAGAGGCTTGGCGGCCGCACGGACTCGTTCAAAATCGCGAATAGGAATGTGATTGCCAGGATCGTCGCGAAGCTGTGCGCCAGCGGAAAAAGAAACAGCAGCACTCCCGAAAGAAACAGCGACGTCTTGATCACTGTGAGCGGGCCGAGTACATCCGTCAGCCGCCCCGCAACTGGCATCGTGATGAGCGCGGCGATTCCGTAGACCGTGAGTGACAGCGCAGCGTGCGCAGGAGTAATCCCGAGCGTCCGCGTGAGGTACAGAACGAGGAACGGAAGAACCATCGTCCCGGCGCGGTTTACGAGCGTCGCGGCAGAAAGCAGCCACACTTCTCGCGGCAAGTCTTTCAGCCCACGCCAGGGATTCATCGCGGAAGATTATACTTGGATGAGTGATTTCGAGGCGGTGCGCTAACTCAAGCGCGCGCGGATTCTTCTTGCTCGAAGGCGTGATAGGACGAGCGGACGAGCGGGCCTGCTTCTACGTGCTTGAAGCCCATTGGTTCGCCGAGGCGCTTGAATTCGGCAAATTCGTCAGGATGAACGTAGCGCTCGATCGGCAAATGTTCAGGCGTTGGCTGCAAGTATTGACCGAGCGTTAGAATGTGTGTGCCTCGCGCGGCGATTTCTTCCATCGCGCTAAGGACTTCTTCGCGCGTTTCGCCAAGGCCCAGCATCATTCCCGTTTTCGTCGCGATGCCGGGCGACATTTCACCAGCGCGGCGCAGCAATTCGAGCGAGCGCTCGTACACAGCTCCGGTGCGCACGCGGCGATAGAGCCGCGGAACTGTTTCCATGTTGTGATTCAACACGTCAGGACGCGCGGACATCACTTTTTCGAGCGCGGCCCAATCTCCCCGAAAATCCGGGATCAGCACTTCCACGCGGCATCCGGGAACGCGCTCGCGGATGCGATCGATTGTGCGCGCAAAAATTGCAGCTCCGCCGTCGGGCTGATCGTCGCGATTTACAGACGTTACGACCGCATAGCGCAGTCCCATTCGTTCGACGGCTTCGGCTACGCGCTCCGGCTCGTCTTCTTCCGGAGGGCCTAGAGGCTTGCCGCTTGGCACAGCGCAGAATCCGCACGCTCGCGTGCAGATATTTCCGAGAATCATAAATGTTGCGGTGCGATGTTCCCAGCACTCGCCCATGTTTGGGCAGCGCGCGCTTTCACACACCGTGTGCAGATCGAGCGTGCGCATAATGCGCTTCAGTTCCTGATAGTTTTCACCGCCGAAGAATTTCACGCGCAGCCAGGGTGGACGCGGGTGCGCCGAGGGTGGCGGGGCTCCGTTGCCAACTGTTCCATTCGAGATGATGTTGAAGGGAGAAGCCATTTGGGTTGTGCAGACTGAAGCATTTTACGCGCCCGGGACGGTCCGCACAACCGTGCTGGCTGCCAGCGCCACGAGCTTCAGCAACCGGCGATCTTGCACGCCGACGCGCGCACGATGAGCTCCTCCTCGACGGCGCAGCGGGTACGGCATGCCGGGCCCCTACGCCCTAATGGCTAAACCAGAACGGCACAGCTGTACGCCGCATTGTGTTGTGTGATTACCACAGCGCATCTGTAAGGGTACCTCCTAACCTTTGTAAGCTAATGATTCTAATGACATAAAAACAAAGACGGTCGGCAACTGAGATGCTTGTAATAATACTGGCGAATGTCCTACCAGCTCACGATTCAGAGACCCGTCGAAACAGAAGGCGTCGGTCTTCATACAGCCGTCCACAGCCATGTCCGCTTTGTACCGGCCCCCGCTGACACCGGAATTGTCTTCCGGCGCGTCGATCTGGATAATTTCGAAATTGAAGCACACGTACGGAATGTGGCGCGCGTCAGCTATGCCACGAGCTTGATGAAACAGGGCGTGCTGCTTTCCACTACCGAGCACGTCCTGGCAGCGCTTTACTCCTGCGGCGTCGATAATGTTTACGTCGAGATTGACGCGCTGGAACTTCCGATTCTCGACGGCTCGGCGAAGCCCTTCATCGAGCTACTTGCGCAGGCCGGAACACGCCAGCTTCGAAGGCATCGGCGCTACATTCGCGTGGTGAAGCCGCTGGAATTTGTGGATGGCGACAAGCGGCTGGGAATTTATCCGGCGGACGAATTCCGCGTGCACTGCTTCGTCGATTACGGTCATCCGGCGTGCGGTCCGCAGGAAATTGAGCTCGCGGTGAACCGCGAAACGTTCAGCCGCGAGCTGGCACCTGCGCGAACTTTTGGATTTACGAAAGATTTTGCAGGATTGCAGGCGATGGGGCTGATCCGCGGCGGGTCGCTCGAAAATGCAATCGTGATGGACGACAAAGCCGTGATGAACGGCCCACTGCGGTTTGAAGATGAGTTCGGGCGTCACAAAGCGCTTGATTTGATCGGCGATCTCGCGCTCGTCGGGCGGCCGCTGCTCGCGCGCATCGAAGCGCACAAAGCCGGACATGCTTCGCACACGCAGCTAGTGACGCGCCTCCTCGCCGACCATTCCTTGTGGACTGAGACCACGAACGGACATTCCGCGACATCTGAATCCACGCACGCTTCCGTTCCGATCCCGGCGCCGGCTTCGTCCTGATTTTTTCATCGAGAACTTCAGATCGCTACTCGATTCTTGGGCTACTCGCGCTGGCGGGCTTATCCTTCTCGACTCTCAGTACGCCGGTTTCGTCGATGAAAAAGTATTGGTGCTCTGCCGAGGGCTTGACGGGATCAGCGTTTACGCTAAAGGCGTTAGCACCTGCCTGGCTGCAACCCTTGGCTGGAGGATTGGAAGATGGCTTCGCGGTATACGTGAAAATGTAATCGTACTTTCGGCCAGATGCCGTTGCGGAATCGATCAGCAAGGCATGATCGCAATCTGCGGCGCCTTTGCCGAAACCATCGAGCTGCGACAGGCTCGGTGCAAAACCGTTGCCGTACGTGGACCAGTATGTTTGGTTCGCTGAGGTGATCGTTCGCAACGTCCCCACCCCAAGATCGTGACCGTCGGCAATCTTCGAGCGCAAGTACGCGGGAACGAGAATCGCTGCCAGAAGCAGAATCGCGACAATGACGAGTAGTATTCCGAAGACTTTTTTCGCTCCTGGCATCGCTAAATCACCTCCGCTCGTTCTAGTTCGTTGGTATTTGGATTCTGATTTGGGCTGGATCGTTGTCGAAAAAGTGTAAATGACCATCGGCCATTATTGTGGGCCTGCGAAGTATCCAGATCAACCCTGCCGGTCTAAAGCCCGGCGCTACAACAGCAGCGGCAGGGCCGCAACACGCCTCGGGCTTCGGCATTGCCAAAGCTGCAATCGCACGCGACAATGAACCGTCATGGCCGCGCACCCCGATACAGCCATCATTATCCTCGCCGCGGGTAAAGGCACGCGCATGCGTTCCGAGCTGGCGAAAGTGCTTCACCGCGCCGGCGGGCGCACACTGCTCGAACATGTGATTCGCGCATGCCAGCCGCTTAAAGCTGCACAGCTTCTTGTTGTGGTAGGGCACCAGGCTGACGAAGTGGGCGCGGTGGCTGAGAGCCTTGGCGCGCAGGTGGTGATGCAGCAGCCGCAGCGCGGAACCGGCCATGCGCTTCAAGTGGCGCGGCGCGCGATTCGCAAAAGCGCGAAGGTTGCACTTGTTGTGCCGGGTGACGCTCCACTGCTGCGCACCGAAACGCTCGCGGCGCTTCTCGATACGCACCGGCGCGGCGAAGCTGCCGCAACCGTGCTGAGCGCTGAACTTCCTAATCCCGCTGACTACGGCCGCATCATTCGCGACTCCGAAGGCCGCGTTGCAGCAATCGTGGAAGAAAAAGCTGCGACGGCAGAACAGCGCGCGATCCGCGAAGTGAACTCCAGTATTTATTCGTTCACACTCGCCGCGCTCTGGCCTGCGCTCAATGCAGTGCGTCCGAACAATGCGCATCGCGAGCTGTATCTTACTGACGCGATCGCCTTGCTTCGCGAGCGCAACGAGCGCGTGCTTGCACAGGTCGCCTCGGACGCAAACGAAATCCTCGGGTGCAACACGCGAGCGAGCCTCGCTGATGTAGATCGTATTTTCCGGGCGCGCAAAGCTGCCGAACTGATGGACGCGGGCGTTTCGATCTATCTGCCCGAAACTGTGGTGATCGATCCGGAGGTCACCGCCGGGCCGGATACTGTGATCGAGCCTTGCGTGCAGTTGTTGGGAGAAACCCGAATCGGAGCGCGCTGCAAAATTCAGACCGGCAGCGTGTTGCACGATGTTCGCGTGGATGATGAGGTCACGGTCGGCGCGCATTGCGTCGCTACGTCGAGCCGGCTCCATGCGAGGGCGACGATTGGCCCGTTTTCGCGGCTGCGTCCCGGCGCAGATATTCGCTCCGGCGCGCACATCGGCAATTTTGTGGAAGTGAAAAAATCCGTGGTGCACGAAGGCGCGAAAGCGATGCACCTGACGTACCTGGGCGACGCTACCGTCGGCCGCGATTCGAATATTGGCGCCGGAACGATCACCTGCAACTACGATGGCATAGCAAAATATCAGACCAAGATCGGCAATCGTGTTTTTATCGGCAGTGATTCGGCACTCGTCGCGCCGATTCGGATTGGTGACGGCGCATACGTCGCGGCCGGATCGACGCTCACTGAGAATGTTCCGGCGGACGCGTTGGCCCTTGGGCGCGGCCGGCAGGTGAACACACCCTGCTAGGC
>Ga0210387_10002790_pt1 | contig 13404 bp, 9 predicted proteins | sample IncBWC7OmetaG_FD_160108 | JGI IMG/M metagenome (GOLD analysis project Ga0210387, IMG submission 160108) | Forest soil microbial communities from Barre Woods Harvard Forest LTER site, Petersham, Massachusetts, United States - Inc-BW-C-7-O ...
CACCCGTGGTCCAGACACGGCGCGAGCAGTGGGATACGCCGGACGGCGACGTCCTCGATGTCGACCGACTCGACGCGCCGCACCCCGACGCGCCTCGTCTCATCCTGCTGCACGGGCTCGAAGGGACGGCTCGGTCGCACTATGCGCGCGGGATGCTGGCCGAGGCGCGGGAGCGCGGGTGGGGGGCCGACTTTCTGCTCTTCCGCTCATGCGGCGGCGCTCTCAATCGCACCCGCCGGTTCTATCACTCTGGCGACACTGGGGACCTGGACCTGGTCGTCACCCGGAATCGCCTCTCCTATCCAAATGCGTCCATAGTCCTCGCGGGATTTTCCCTCGGCGGCAACGTCCTGCTCAAGTGGCTGGCCGAGCACCGGGATCAGTCCATCGCTGGCGCTGCGGCTATCTCGGTGCCCTTCGACCTCGGTCGCGGAGCGCGACATATCGACCGGGGCTTTGCACGAGTCTATCAGGCCAACTTCATCGCGTCGCTCAAGCGAAAGGTCTACGCGAAGCTCGAGCGATTTCCCGATCTCGTGGACCGGCGCAAGCTCGATGCGGTGCGATCGATCATCGAGTTCGATGACTTATTGACGGCGCCCCTGCACGGGTTTGCCGACGCGGACGACTACTACACGCGGTCGAGCGCCCTGGCCGTCCTCAAGGATGTGCGGGTCCCCACGTTGTTGCTGAGCGCGGTCGACGACCCGTTCTTGCCCGCGGCCGTCCTGGACGACGTTCGCGCGGTGGCACAAGCGAACCCCTCGCTCCACGTCGAGTTCGTGGAGCGCGGGGGCCATGTCGGTTTCGTCAGCGGGACCCTGCCGTGGCGCCCGGTCTATTACGCCGAGCAGCGCGTGAGCTCGTTCTTGGCGTCACTGCTGCCGAATCAGAGCCGTGAGCGCGCGAGCGCGTTCGGCATCTGATGCTATCGTGCGCGCCGTCGTCAGGTAGGCCGTCCGCACGGTGTCCGCGCTCGAGCAACGCCCGGCAACGGTGACCAAGACGCGCGTCTTCTCGTGGTCCGACCCGATCTTCCGCGCCGCGGTAATGGTGGCGATCGCGAATGGGTCGAGGCCAGGCCCTGACGTGGGCCCATGCTCGACCGCCGCGATGAGCGCGCGACTCCGTTCGTAGTCGCTGCTGATCGCGTTCACGGCGCCGAAGTACGAGTCGCGGCAGTCCGGTGACGCGAAATCGATCTCGTCGGCCGCATCCAGCAAGAGCTCGGTCCGCTCGTAGTCAGAGTTCATGTGCTTGGCGAGCGACGCGATCTGGCACGACTGGTCGGCGTCGAGCTTGGTTGTGGCGGCGAGCTTCTTGAGATACGCGCGCTTCGCGCCGTCGGACGCGTCGCTGAGATCGGCGATGACCGCCGAGGGGCCACCCTGAGCCATGAGCTTTGGGAACCGGACCGACGCGAGCGCGCCAGTCGTGTGGTCGACCTGCACGAGCAGCTCGCCGAACCAATCGGCCGCGTAGTGGTCCCATGGTTTCGACATACCGTCGACCGTGTACTTCCGGTCGAGCATGCCGGCCTTTTGCGAGAAGTCGACGCGACGGGTATGGTCGCCGTACTGCTCGATGACGGTCAGCATGCCGCCGGGCGAGAGCCTGGCAATGTCTCTCCCATCGTCGGTGTACCACACCTCGCCGTCCGCGGTCCAGTCGACCTTGCAGTCGGACGTCACCCACTGCAGATGCCAGTGGTGGTTGTCCGAGTCGTCGTGTAACTGGGTGCGCTGCGTGGCCGCACATACCCCGAGCAAAGCAATGGCGAGTATCATGGGAGTCAGTCTCCGCCGCCGCTGACGACGTAGTGATAGTCGACGCCGCCGCCGAGCGTCGTCAGACAGATATTGAAGTCGTGCGAGACCGCCGCGTCACTGAGCCAGCCGCCGTGTACGACCGCCCGTAGCACACGGACCTTGTCGCTGCTCGACGGCAGCTCGGTCGCCGCATTGAGCGCGAGGCGGGCGATCATGGCATTCTGCGTCGGGCTCGCGCGGCCGCGCGCTCTCGCCTCGCCGAGCACGGCGAGCAGTACGCGGGTGCGTTCGGAGCTCGACGCCATCGTGGCGACGGCGGCAAAGAACTCGTGGCGCAACGCGGGGTCGGTCAACTGGTCGAGCCCGGCCACGGTGCGCAGGACTCCGCCCTTGTCATGGTCCGACGCCATTTTCCCGGCGGAGCGCACGACCTCGATCAAGGTCTGCTCATCCCGGTCACCGCGCCCGACGAGCGCCAGCAGCACGCGCCTGCGCTCGGTGCTTGACGCCATCGTATTGATCGCGCCGAAGAATGCGTGGCGGAGCGTGTCGCTCACGCCGTAGCGCTGTCCGATCTCGAACAGCACCTGGCGCTTCGCGGCATCGGACGCGATGGTCGCCGCGGCCTCGGCGATGTCGGCCAGGGCGACGTAATTATTGGTCCAGCCGCCACCCGCCACTCGGACGACGGGCCGCGCCGTCGTCGCCTGAGGGGCATCCGCCAGAGCCGATACGGCGGGCAGGGCGACGACGGTACGGTCGGGCGCAGCATCGGCCGGCGGTGTCGCGACCGGGCGAACCGCCGCGATCGTGACGATGCCGAAGGCCGCGACCACGAGCGCGCCCGCGATCCGGCGCGCGCCGAGCGGGCCGCGACGTACGGCCGCGTCGAGGATCGAGAGCAGCCGGCCTTCGATCTCCGTCCGGCGGGCCATCGCCAGCGCCGCGGCCGCGGGAGCCGTGGGCCCATTCAGCGTCTGCACGAGATCCAGGAGATCGCCGGCGTAGCGCGACGGACGCGCGCCTGAGCCAAGCACCAGATCGTCGCACGCGCGTTCGCGCTCCAGACGCATACGAGCCGCGGCGAGCCACGCGAGGGGGTGGAACCAGAACAGCGCGACCGCGCACTGGCCGATGATGTGTGTCAGCACATCGAGTCGGCGCACATGCGCCAACTCGTGCGTCAGGACGAGTGCCCGGCGCTCGTCGTCCCAGTCCTCGGCATCTTCCGGCAGGATTATGACGGGCGCTAGGATCCCGCACGTCACCGGTACGGCGCCCTCGGGGCCTACGCGCAATGTCACGCGGCGATAAACGCCGAGGGGGTGCGCGACCCGGCTGAGGAGCGACAGCCATTCGGGGTCGGTCACCGGGACTGCCTCTCGCACGATCGCCCGGACGCGGGCCATGCCGAGGAGCAGGCGGCCGAGCACGAGGAGCACGCCCGCGGCCCATATCGCCCACCGGGCATCCCATGCGCGCTGCCAGATGCCCACCCTGTGCCTCACCGTCTCTGGAATCCTGGCGGCCTCTGGTGCCATTTCGTCGGCGACGACATACGCGGTCGCCGAAGGCGCTGCGTACGCAGGAGTCGCGACCGGCGTCGTGGCGTGATGCATATGTTCGTGCGAACGAACGCGCGTGTGCGTTCGCGTGCGCACAACCGTGAATTCAGGTTCGGCTGCCGGCGTAGGCTCGGCGAGCGCCGCAGGTTCAGGATCCGGCGCGGGAGTCGCCGCCGAGACGAGCATGGGCACTGGCACGTGCACCGCCGGCCCGAGTCGAACGACGGCGGGCAGCACGAGCAGCCCGGCGAGCGCCGACGCCCACAAGAGGTGCCGGGCCGCGGCCGACGCCCGTCTCATGACACCGGCCGCCGCAAACGCGAACACCAGGATCAATGTGCCCCGTATGACCAAGTCGAGCATAGTCAGCGCCCCTCCTCGCTGGCGCGCCGAATGAGAGCCGTGAGCCGCGCGCGCTCCTCTTTGGTCAGCACCCGCGCCGACCCATCGAGGAGCGCCGCTACGGCTTGGGCGGTCGAACCATCAAAGAACGTCTTCACGAGATGCTCGACCGCGTTCTGTCGCGCCGATTCCTTCGCGACCGTGGGCTTATAGACATATCGCGGCCCGTCCTCGTGATGTTTCACATGGCCCTTGTCCTCGAGCGTCCTGAGCATCGCCCGCACGGCCGAATAGCTCGGCGGATCGGGCATCTCATCCATGACATCGGCGACGGTCCCTTCGCCGCGCCGAAACAGCACATTCATGATCTGCCGCTCTCGGCGGCTCAGTCGGGGCTCTAGCGACTCAGGCATGCTAGGTATCTAGCATCATGCTGAAAAACTAGCAACCCCCACCGGCAGCCTGACCGTGGCCACGCAGCCGGCGACCTGCTGCCGGTTGGCGAGCGTCACCGTACCTCCGTGTGCCTCAGCGATTTGCCGGCTCAGCGCCAGGCCGATTCCCGACCCGTTGGGCTTGGTCGTGTAGAACGGCACAAATAGGTTCGCCGTCGCCCCGACGCCCGGGCCGTCGTCTTCGACCGCCACCTCCACGTGGCCATCGCTGGCCGCCCATCCAATGGTCACCCCACCCCCGGTCTCGAGCGCGGCATCTGCCGCGTTCCGTACGAGGTTGATGAGCATTTGGTCGAGCTGGTCAGCGTCACCGAGGATGATTGTCGGTCCCCCCTCGGCTACGCTCACCGCCAGCCGCGTCTCCATGGCGGTGGCCCGACGCACCCACGCCCCGACATCCACTTGCGCCACTTTCGGTGGCGGCAACTGTGCGAGTCGCGCGTACGACGACATAAACCGCGAAAGCCCCTCGGAACGCCCGGCGATGACCGTCAACCCGCGCACCACATCCTCCGCCAAGTCGATCGGTGCCGGATCGCGTGTCATGAGGGAGCGGAGCGTGTGGGCGATCGACTGAATGGGTGCCAGCGAGTTGTTGATCTCATGGCTCAACACGCGCACGAGTCGTCGCCACGCCGCGAGCTGTTCCTCGCGCAGCGTGCGACTCAAATCCGTGAGTACGAGCAGCGTGTGCGGCCGTCCGTCTTGTCTGAACGTGCTGCGTCGAATTCCCCACCTACCCGCCGGCGCCCCGGGGAACGTGAGATCCTCCACGCGCGGCGCCTCGCCTTCGAGCGGCCGATCGAGTCCGAGCGTCTCGGCGCTCTGGCCGAGGAGCCGCGGGGCGGGCACCCCGAGGAGTTTCTCGCCAGCGCGATTGACGAGGCGCAATCGGCTCTCGGCGTCGAACGCGAACACACCGAGATCGATCTCAGCCATGACGGTTCTCAAGAGCGCCGCTGCCTCCAGCTCGCCAAGCCGCCAAGAACGCAACTGAGCGCCCAAGAGACTCGTCTCCATGAGCGCGAGCCCCAACGCGTCCTCCGGCGACGACGCCGCCGCGCGCATGCTATAGTCGCCCTCGCGCAGCGCCGCGACCATGTTCGACAAGCTCTGCAGCGGTCGCACAACCTCGTTGCGCACGGCATACGCGCCACCGAGCCAGCAGGCGCCGAGGATGAGCGCGATCGTGACGCGCGTGGCGCTGGAGAGCGGAGTGCTCCATAACCAGAGCACGGCGATCAGCAGCGCCGGAGTCGCGGGGATGAGCGCCAGCATTAACACGCGGCGCTCGTGCTTTAGCCGCCTGTGCGGACGGGGTCGGGGGTCACCGGCCATTACTCTCTAATCGACGGTACAACGCGCTTCGGCTCAAGCCGAGGGCCTTGGCGGCGGCACTGACATTCCCATCAAACCGGGCCAGCGCCCGTTCTATAAGAACCCGTTCGGCCTCTTCCAGGGTCATATCCTCGAGCCTCGCCGTGGGGCCTCCCGCCGGAGGTCTGAGTCCCAGGTCGGCCGCCTGCAGCGTATCTCCAGAGGCCATGAGCACGCCTCTTTCCACGGCATTCTCCAACTGCCTGACATTTCCCGGCCAGGTGTACTCCAGCAGCGCATGCACGGCGCCGTTGTCGAGCTTCAGCCCTCGACGACCATAATGGACCGCATGCCGCTCCAGGAAATATCTCGCCAACGGGAGGATATCGTCTCGCCGCTCGCGAAGCGGTGGCAGAACGATCTCGATAGTATTGAGGCGAAACAGCAAGTCCTCGCGAAAGCGACCGGCCGCGACTTCGTCCGTGAGTACCGCGTTCGTCGCCGCCATGATCCGCACGTCCACGCGGCGAGCGCGGGCCGAGCCGACCCGCTCGACCTCACGAGTCTGAAGCACCCGGAGCAGCTTCGACTGCTGCGCCATGGAGACGTTGGCGACTTCGTCGAGAAAGAGCGAACCACCGTCGGCCAGCTCGAATCGCCCCATGCGATCCGCTCTCGCATCGGTGAACGCGCCTTTGACGTGCCCGAACAACTCGCTCTCGAACACCCCGTCTGCCAGCCCGCCCAGGTTGACCGCCACGAAAGGACGCGCGGCGCGAGCCGAGGCACTGTGCAACCACTGCGCGACGAGCTCTTTCCCGGTCCCATGCTCGCCGGTGATCATCACGTTCGCATCCGACGGCGCGATCCGCGCCATGAGCTCCAGCACGGGCCGCATGCGTGGCGCCTCGGCGATCATGAGCGGCCGTCCAGGCGTCGGCCGCAACGCCTCGATCTCGCGCTCCAGCCGCCGTCCAGCGCGCAGCGCCTTCGCCATCTCGACCTGTCGCCGCACCGTCGCGACCAGTCGCGCGTTGTCCCACGGTTTCTCGACGTAGTCGTACGCCCCTCGCCGCATGGCTTCCACAGCGAGGTCGACGCTGGACCACGCGGTCATGACGGTCACGGGCAACGTCGCGTCGACGGCCTTAATGCGCGCCAGGAGCTCTAGGCCTTCGTGCCCGGACGTCGTATCGCGGGCGTAATTGAGGTCGATGAGCGCCCCGTCATACTCCGACCGATCCAGCGCCGCGAGGATACCCGCCGGGGACCGCGCGCTCTCCAACTCGAAGCCCTCGGCCTTGAGCAGGAGCGCGAGCGCCTCGATGATGTCGGCTTGATCGTCCGCGATCAGCAGTCGTGGCATTACTCGGAACGTAGCGCGACGACGGGATCGACGCGTGCGGCACGCCGAGCGGGCAGGTAGCTGGCCAAGGCTCCCACTGTCAGCAGTATGCCCACGACGGAGATAAAGGTCGCCGGGTCGCCCGACCGGACGCCGTACAAGAGCGACTGCATGGCGCGTCCGAGCACGAAGGCGCCGCAGGCGCCAAGTGCGAGACCGCTCACGACGAGCACCGACGCGCTTCGTGCGACCAGGGCCACCACGTCCGATCGGCGAGCGCCGAGGGCCATCCGAATGCCGAGCTCCGACGTGCGTTGTGTGACCGAGTACGCGATCACGCCGTAGAGGCCCAGCGCGGCGAGCACGAGTGCCACGCCCGAGAAGATCGTGAGCAGCGTCATGATGAACGCTTGCCGCGCGATGTTCGCCGCCATCCATCCCTCCGCGGTGCTTAGAGCCCGCACCACGACGTCGGGATCGACCGCCGCCGCGGCCCGTCGCACGGCACCGATGAGGGCTGCCGGCGACGACGTGGTCCGTACAACGACGTCACCGACCCCGTATCCGCTCACCCCGACAGGCACATACACCTGGGGATACGGCTGCTCGTTGAGATCGAATTTCTTGACGTCGCCAGCGACGCCGATCACGGTCGTGCGGATCTGGTGCCCGAATCCGGGATCGCCGTGCACCGCATTGAGAACCGTGAGCTCGTGGCCGATCGGGTCGCCGCTCGGCCAGTAGCGCTTCGCGGCCGTGGCGCTCACGATCGACGGGACGTTGCCGGCCGTGATGTCGGCCTCGGTAAACTCGCGGCCCTCGATGATCGGAATGCCGATCGTCGAGAAATAGCGCGGGTAGGTGAGCTCGTAGACCGCGCCGAGCGTATCCGACGCCGGGTCCCGTCCATCCGGACCACTCTGCGTGTACGTTCCGCCCGCACTGAGCGGGACGTGGTTGACGAACGACACGGATGCGACGCCCGGCATCGAGAGCGCGTCGGACACCCGGCGGAGCAGCCCGAGCTGCGATGGCGGATCGGTGAATTTCCCCTTCGGCGTCTGCAGGTGGAACCCGATGACGTGCTGGGTATCGAACCCCGGATTGACGGCACGCAGGAGCGCGAAGCTCTTGATGAGGAGGCCGGCTCCGGTAATGAGCACGACGGAGAACGCGACCTGCGCGGTCACGATCGCGCCCCGGAGCCGCATGCTGCGGCGTGCGGCGCCCGTCCCACGCGAGCCGGCCTTGAGCGCCGGCACCAACTCCCCTCGCCCGACGGCGGCGAGCGGCGCGAGTGCGCAGAGCACGGTCGCCAGCGTCGTCGCCAGCAGGGCGGCGACCAACGCGCGCCAGTCGACGTTGATCTCGTCGAGCCTCGGAATCGTCGGCGGCGCCGCGGCCACGAACGCCCGGACTCCCGCGAACGCGAGCGCAATCCCGAGCACGCCACCGACCGTTGCCAGCAGGCCACTTTCGGCCAGGAGCACGCGCGCAATTCGCACGCGTCCCGCGCCAAGCGCCACGCGAACCGCGATCTCGCGCTCGCGGGCCGTCGCGCGCACGAGCGCCAGGTTCGCGACGTCGGCGCACGCGAGGAGCAGCACCAATCCAACCGCTACGCTCAGCACGGCAAATGCCGGTCCGATCGAGCCGACGACCTGTTCGCGCAGCGGTCGAACGAGGGCCGATGGCAAGGCGGAATCAGTCGCGGGATATGTCATCGCGATGTTCGCCGCCAACGTTTTGAGCTCACGCTCGGCCTGCTCTCGGGTGACGCCGGACTTGAGCCGGGCGATCGTATACGCATCCGCGTGGTTGGTCCTCTGAGTCAACCGGTCGCGCAGGTACGGCGCGGACGCAAGCGAAGCGTAGACGTTCGCCTGGAGGCCCGGGATCCACTCGGGATACCCTTGGCCAGCGTCGAGGACGCCGACGATCGTGAAGTGGTTGATAGTCAGATCGATCGTTTTCCCGACGATGCGCGGATCGGCCGCGAAGTCGTCCGTCCACATCTGGTGCGACAGCACGACGACCGGCGGCGCGTCGGGTCGATTGTCGGCGGGCGTGAGCATTCTGCCGAGCGCCGGCCGCGCACGAAGCAACGGAAAGAAATCGTCGCTCACCAACCCAATGAGGAGCGACTCGCTCCCACCTGGCCGCTTGAACGTCGCGCCGTCGCCGGTGATATACGCGAAGCCGCTGAAGACGTCCGCTTTCTGGCGCATCTCCTCGAACGCCGGGTACGACGGCACGGCGCCTTCTGCGGCGGCCTCATTCGTCCGAGTCGTGGAGTAGACGCCGACCAGCTGATCGGGATCGGCGTACGGCAGCGGCTTGAGCAGCACGCTACCGACGACCGTGAACGCCGCGGTCGTGACGCCAATGCCTAAGGCCAGCGTGAGGATCGCCACGCCGGAGTAGAGCGGCGACCGCGCGAGTGCGCGGAGGGCTTGTCGCAGATCGTCTCGCACGGTTACTCCGCCCGGAGGGCGATCACTGGCTCGACGCGTGCCGCCCGTCGCGCAGGCAGATAGCTGGCCAGGGCTCCCACTACCATCAGTATGCCCGCGACCGAGACAAAGGTCACCGGGTCGCCCGACTGCACGCCGTACAGGAGCGACTGCATGGCTCGTCCGAGCACGAAAGCGCCGCCGGCGCCAACGACCAAGCCGCCCACAACGAGCACCAAGGCACTCCGTGCGACCAGGCTCACCATGTCCGATCCGCGAGCGCCCAGCGCCATCCGGATGCCGAGCTCGGAGGTGCGCTGCGTGACGGAGTACGCGATGACGCCATAGAGGCCCAGCGCGGCCAGGACGAGCGCGATGGTGGAGAAGAGGCCGAGCACGGATATCTGGAACTGCGGCCCGGCGAACCCACCATCGACGCGGGTCAGCTCGTCCGACATCTCTGTCCCGGTCACGAGATACGGATCGAGCGCATTGACACGCCGCCGGACGATCGAGACGAGCGACTTCGGTGGCACCGTGGTCCGCGCGATGGCCCAGGTGCCGGCGGGCACCGGGTGTGTGATCGGCAGGTAGACCGCTTGCTGTACTTTCTCGTCGAGCGAAAACTTCTTGACCTCACCGACGACGCCAATCACCGTCGTTTGGATGGGCTTCCCGAAGTCTGGATTCTTGTAGTGGACCGCGCTGGTCACCGTCATCTCGTGGCCGATCGGATCGGCATTCGGCCAATAGTGTCGCGCAGTGGCGGCGCTCACGATCGCCGGCACGGGTGAGGCGCGGAGATCGGCGTCCGTGAATTCTCGGCCCCGGAGCACCGGGATATGCATGGTCGCGAAGTATCCCGGGCTCACGACCTCGAAGACCGCGCTGGCGCTATCGGTCGAGTAATCGCGATTGTCGGGTCCGACCGGCGTGGCCGTTGATCCAAATTCCAGCGGGATGTGATTCGCGAAGACGACCGACTGCACGCCGGGCACGCGCATGGCATCCGCGATGCGCTGCATCATGTCGAGCCGCGACGCGGGATCCGTCAAGCGCGCTGGCGTGTCGAAGCCCCAGGTAATGAGATGACTCGGGTCGTATCCCGGATCGACGCTCCGTAGCAGCGAATAGCTGCGAATCAAGAGTCCCGCCCCACTCACAAGCACGACCGACAGCGCGACCTGGGCGACGACGATAGCGGACCGAAGTCGCACGCTCCGGCGGTCGGCGCTCGCGCCGCGACCGCCAGCCTTGAGCGCCGGGAGCAGGTCTCCGCGCGTGACAGCGATCGGTGCCAGGGCGGCGAGCAGCGCGGCGAGGGCGGTCGCACCGAGCGCCACGGCGAGCACGCCGAGGTCGAGATGCACTTCATCGAGGCGGGGCAGGTAGGTCTGCGCGCTTGCCGCGAGCGCCTTGACGCCCAGGATCGCAATACCGAGACCCAAGATCCCGGCCGCAGTCGCGACGACGGCGCTGTCAAGCAGCATAGCACGGATGACGCGCCCGCGTGAGGCGCCCAGCGAGATGCGCACCGCGATCTCTCGCGCGCGCCCGGTGGCGCGAACCAGTCCCAGGTTCGCGACGTCAGCCGTCGCGAGAAGCAGCACAAGCGCGACCGCCGCGGCAAGAACGGTGAGCGCTGGGCCGACGCCCTGCTGGACTTCAACTCGGAGCGGGTTGAGGCGAACCGAGAGCGTCGAATCGGTCGCGGGATACTCCGCGGCCAGGCGCCTGGCGATGGTTCGCATCTGTTGCTCGGCCTGCCCCTGCGTCAAGCCAGGCTTGAGCCGCGCGATCACGCGCGAGTCGGAGTGGCTCGCGCGACTGTTGAGCGCGGCCCGGTTCGGGTTGGGCACGGAATTCATCGGCACGTACAACGAGCCGTTGTTGTATCGAATCCAGTCGGGGTACGCCGCGCCCGTCCCGAGCACGCCGACGACCGTGAAGTGTCCGATCGAGACGTCGACGTCGCGACCGATCACACCCGGGTCGGCGGCGAAGTAATTGACCCACATGTCGTGCGTGAGCACGGTGACCGGCGGCGCGCCGGGCCGGTTGTCCTCGGGGGTCAGCAGCCGTCCAATCGCGGGTCGCGGGCGCAGCACGGAGAAGAAGTTGTCCGTGACCGTCGCGAACCAGACCGTCACGTTGCCCTCCGCGCGGTGGAGGGTCGCCGAGCCGCCAGTCACGAACGCCATGCCGGTGAGCGCGTCTTGCGAGCGGTCGTAGTCCTCGAAGTCGGGATACGACATGAGCGTGGTTGTCGTATCGTGCGTCGAAGAGGAGAGGACCGCGACCAGCCGATCGGGCTGAGCGTACGGGAGCGGCGCGAGCAGAATGCCGTTCAAGACTGTGTAGGCGGCCGTCGAGGCGCCGATGCCGAGCGCGAGCGTCAGGATCGCAATAACGGAATAGACCGGCGATCTGACCAGCGCCCGGATCGCCTGACTCACGTCATCCACCCGTCGCGCAGCGTGACGATTCGTTTGCCCGCGGCCGCATTCTCCTCGGAGTGCGTGACCTGCACGATCGTGGTGCCTCGCGCGTTCAACTCGCGGAATAACGCCATGATCTCGCGGCCTTGGCTGGAATGCAGATTGCCCGTGGGCTCATCAGCCAGAATCACTGCTGGCTCCGCAATGACCGCTCTCGCGATGCCAACGAGTTGCTGTTGTCCCCCAGAGAGTTGTTGAGGGTATAGGTCTTTCTTTCCCACGATCCCAAACCGGTCCAGCGTATCCGCGACCAGTGCCTGTCGCTTTGCACGCGGGACATCACGATAGGAAAGGGGAACGTCGAGGTTCTCAGCGACGGTCAGATCATCCAGCAGGTGGTACTGCTGGAACACGAACCCGATATGGCGTTTCCCGAGGGCAACGCGAGACTTGTGAGGCAAGGCGTGAACGCCTTCGCCGGCGAGCCAGTACTGCCCACTCCACCCGGAGTCCAGCATGCCGAGCAGGTTGAGCAATGTGGACTTGCCCGCGCCCGACGGCCCCATGATCGACACGAAATCGCCCGCGGCGATATCGAGCGTAATGTTGCGTAATACATAGTTGCGACTGCCGCCGGCCTCGTACCACCGCTCCACGCCCCGGAGCGCAATCAATGTCTCGCCGGGCTGCGCGACCACGCGCGCCTCCGGCGTGACTTCCGCTTTCTTCGCAAAGATCACTCGACAGCCTCCGTTGTAACCGACGCCCAAACGGCGAGCACTCGTGTATCGCCAGTGCCAACGATACGCGCGTGCACCGACTCGTGCAGGACGCGCCCGGAGGCGCCAAAGAGGAGCAGGGCCGCCACGAGCTCACCGACGACCAGCGTCGCCGGCACTTTCCGTCCGTCGAACGCGTCGAACACGGACAGTATCGCCGGGACCACGGCAAACAGCACGACGGCCGCGGCGATGCCGGCTTGCGTGAAGCCCAACGCCGATCCCGTGATCTCGACGCCGTGCAGGTGCGCCGCATCGAGGCGGGAGATCGTCGACAGGACCGCGCGGATGAGGCGTTCGCCGTACACCATACCGTAGAGCATGGTGCAGACGAGCACGAGCCGCTCGAACAGGCGCGCCATAATCACTCCGCTTGCATCTCGTGGCAAGCGTTGCTCTCAGCCGGTGAATCCGAACCCGCTCTCGGTCAGCTTGCGCTCGTCTTCGGACTGCTTCGCGCCGTGTTCGTCTTCAACGACCCGGCCGTCGAAGAGGTGCACGGCCCGCTTGGCGTGCCGCGCGAATCGCGGATCGTGGGTGACCATGCAGATGGTCGCGCCACCCTCGTGCAGCTCTCGCAGCAAGCCCATGACTGCCTCGCCATTTTGCGAGTCGAGGTTACCAGTGGGCTCGTCCGCGAGGAGAATGAGCGGGTCGCCAGCGACCGCGCGCGCGACGGCAACGCGCTGTTGCTGACCGCCGGATAGCTGCGCGGGGTAGTGCTTTGTTCTATGCGCCATCCCCACTCGCTCCAGCGCCTTTTGCACGCGCTGGCGGCGTTCGGCCGCGGCCATGCCGCGGTAGGTCAATGGCAATTCGACGTTCTCGTAGACCGTGAGATCGCCGATCAGGTTGAAGGCCTGAAAGATGAACCCGATTTGCCGATTTCTTACTCGCGCACGGTCGGAGGCCGAGAGAGAGGCGACGGGTTCGCCAGCCAG
>Ga0210387_10002791_pt1 | contig 13399 bp, 16 predicted proteins | sample IncBWC7OmetaG_FD_160108 | JGI IMG/M metagenome (GOLD analysis project Ga0210387, IMG submission 160108) | Forest soil microbial communities from Barre Woods Harvard Forest LTER site, Petersham, Massachusetts, United States - Inc-BW-C-7-O ...
TCTCGTCCTCTTTGATTGATGGAGTCTCCCAAACTTTGTAATAATACTTGGCAACATCCAGGTATTCGCTTTGATGTAGCGCATGCTGGATCATCAAGTCATAATACTTGAGTTTAAGATCCTAAACCAGAATGAATCAGCCTGAAGGTTGAACACGACTGGGAAGTGGAAAAACGAACTTCATTGTCCTTCTGCTTCAAAAACTCCTCATTAACTTTCCTGCCCCCAACCCTGACCTTCACCCATTCCGCCTCACCGCCACCAAGTGAGTCCTTTCTATCCTTGCCTTGTTCCGAATCCTTTTGCCGCGCCACTGCGATCAGTAACCGCATCTGCTCCAGAATGAACTCTGTCTTCTCTCTACGCTCCATGGTCGAGTACGTTTCGACTTGTAGGTCTGACAGAAGGTCCGAGGCGGTCTGTAGTAATTCTTTAGTAGGGGTGATTGTGGATGTCGATGCATTTGAGAGGCCCTCATGGTAATGTGAGAGGTAAAGGGTTACACGAGCCCGTGGCGTTTCCAAGAAAATCTAACGAATTATCATGTGAGATAGACGCGCCGATCTTAAAGACAACATTGAACTGACCTTTCCCTCTGTTACGCCTCGTAGCGTTTCAATCAACTCCAGCCACTTTTCGACGCCGTCACTCTTCTTTACATCGTCTAACCAGAGCATCACCTGCTCCACAATAGCCTGCACTGCGCCCTTCAGCTGTCCATGCTTCTTGCTCAAGAGTGTAACACTCGAGTTGAGCAAAGTGTAATCTCGAGCTTCATAGCAACGTTCTATTACTGCTTTCACCAGCCGTGTCGTTGAAGCCAAGTCTGAAGCCTAACGAAATTCTTAATTCTAAATGAAAAGAGCCGAGAAAATTGTAGGCGCACATTCCGTGTTTGCTTTTCAAGGCCGAATAGCTTGTCAAGGGCTTCCTGTAGCTTGCCAGACTTGACAACAAATTACATCGGCGTTACAGCAGGTGAATGGAAAAAGATATACCTGTGCTAGGGATGTGGTTTCAGGAAGAATGGCATCGACCTCTGGCGTAAAGTCTCTCTCTTGCTTCTTGTTATCGGACATGGTATAATTCCACGAGTTGTATGGCGAGTTATAGGTTTTGCGTCCCAACTGACGCGTCGCATGCTTGTTGACATCTATTTGCGATGCATTACTAGGGTTAGGGGTCCGCTTTCGTATCCATGTTGTGACTTCCACTTCCGCAGCTTCGTTGACTTCTCGAATCACCTTGACTGGCTCGTATTTCGGGTTCTTAGACTCGTTCTTACTTATCTCCCCTGTCTGTGTGATTTCATGGAGATTTTCCTAATTCGTGCCAGCACAGTACGTATGAGTAAGTATGATATATCTGTAAAAGTAAAATGTCATTGACGGACTTGAAGGTTCTCCAGCCCGATATCCGGTGTAGACGAAGAGTCCAAAGGTACATGCTCTGAGCCAGTGTCCTGCCTCTCCTTCCCCTTCCAATGGAACCTCGCGAGAAGACTGAGAATGCGTAGTGGGATGGATAGTGGATACGAAATGACAAGCCTGCATGCGAAGGAAAAGAGACCAAATACGGACGGGAATATAAGATACCTGTGATAAGGATGAGATATAGATTTTGGAGTGTCGGAGGGAGGCTGAAATGCGGTCTCGACGGATTTTGAAGCTGTTGAGTGGACTTCCGTCAATACTAGTTCTGTCGGTGGTCGTGCGTCCACTGATTGATCGGTGACGGAGGCAGAAGCATGTACACTCGCATCAACGGTATGTGGCGTCGCACCAATAGATATTGAAATATAGTTTGGTTTGACCTCCACCATGCGACTGACCAAGGTTGGCGAAAACTGGACGGAACTGTCGACTGTCCTGGGCCTCACGTGTATCCCCCGATCCACCGTGGTAATAGTGGCATCGATACCCTTGTCGGAAGTAGGGGGCCGCTTATATTCATGGTATGATGTCACTTGCCTCTCCGCTAGGCGCACGTTCTGCAAATGAGGCAGCGAATCTGACACTTTCTGCCAGCCTCTTGCATTCGCCTCGACGAATCCCGGCCGATTCTTTTCGTGGAACCACTTCAAGTTTTCCAAGTAAGGCGCGAAATGACTGAGAAGAATGGTCACTTGAAGGGGGTCGTTTACCCATGAATGGCCCACATGAAGACGTAGCAGCGACCTCGAAGACGTCAATCGTGCCGTGAGAACTTCGGTACTCCCTCGTTTGGCATTGACGACAACTGCGAGTGTGTGTAACCGTCGACAACCACTCATCAGAGGTGCGAGGGCATCTAGGGTAAGTTTTGGTGGACCTGTCGACGTTGGGAAGCGGGCCACAGGACACAACCTCAGCACCTCGATGTTCGGGCATGCTTTCGCCAGATAGACGATATCGGAACTGGAGAAAACAATAGACTCAGGAAGGTCAATCTCAAGGCGACTGAGGTTTGACAGAGATGACAAATGCTCGAGCGAAAGACGGCTAGATGAAGGCTCTGCTCTCGATGTAGACCGAACGAGGTCGGAGAAACGAGAAGATCCGGTCGCTGTAATGCGTAGCAATTGAAGCGAGGCTCCAAATCGCTCGCAGAACATAGTGGAGAGATCCTGCCAATCTGCCTTGTCCGGCGGATCCTCGATGACCAAATCCAGCTGCGTCAGCGGACTCGTTAAATGTTTCAAGAAAACAGCGATATTGGACACGTCTCCCGTCAATTGCAACTGGCGCATCTGTGCAAACGACCCCTTCGACCGCAGATCACCCGTCAACCGGAGGGCAGATTTACGAATCTCAGAAAAATCCACCTCATCTCCCGAGAAAACACCGCTGTCCGTGGATCCCACGGATGTGGGTGTGGAATCTCCAGATCGAGGACGCAGCTCCTCAAAGAAACCCTCAACTGCTATCATCGACCTTCCAGAGAGGTCAAGTTGCAGGCTCTTGAGCTGCGCCAATGAGGCAATCCACCGCCCAACGCCAGGCGAGAGTGCACCAGGCGCGACGAGGATAAGTTTCTCTAATGAGTCCTGTGGGAGGAGCAATTCCGTGAACGCATCTGGAAGAGTTGTCGGTGAGATGAAGGAAAATGTGGAAAGTCGTGTGCGGCTGGACATATCAGCGAGGAACGCGTTCAACTGAGGAAACCTCGTCCCGATCTCCAACGTCAGGCTTTGGAGCTCTGGACTTAAGAAGAGGGCACATCGATCCAGACCAGCTGGTGTTTCGGCTCTCCAAATTAATTGTAGAAGACGGGGAAGGATGTATGTGCGGGGTCGGTATTCGTCGAATACGGGGAAAATCGAGGCGGAGACGTTGTTCGCGCTTTCTTCGTATGCAATGCGACGAACTCGTTCGCCATATTTTAAAATCTTCTTCCAATCTTCTTCGAGGGGCATCCTCGTCTAGTCAACGTCGTTGTAAGGACATCGGAATCAGAAGCCATAATGTAAACGTGTTCTGTGAAGCAAATGTCAACTCACCAAACCGAGACCAGGCTTACGAGCTCTCTTCAACAAAGAAGTAGGAAACAAGCCAATAATCGGAATAAGCGAATCCAACTCTCGCCATAACACATTGAGTGCGGGATCAGACAATGCTCGACAAGTGCGTGCAAGTCTCGACAACGTGCGCTTGCCGTTAGGGGAATCGAGGATAGCTTCAAGAAGCTTCCTTGTGGCATCGGGGTCACGAAGGATGAGGGGGAACATTTTTTGTTGATAAACGGAGTAGGGATGATAGAATGAACCAGAGGCTTTCCTGGTTTTGTTCTTGTTCTTGATACTAGTTCCCGTGCTGCTACTGCTGAAACTGCGGAGGCTCTCGCGAAGACTGGGACGGCGTCGAAGGGATGTAAACGCGGTAAGGACGTCGGACAACAGTGAGCTTGGAGGCATATCCGACTTCAAGGGGATTATTAGGTACTTAACCAGTGGACTGCGCCCATAACACGCCGTCTCTGGTCCGCCCGTGCTGAGAGGATATACGTGAAGCAAGGTGTCTGTTCGGTTGGAATCGATCAATGTCAGGTAAATGACTGCGATTTGATCATAGCCCTTGAGGAAGAGCGCAGGCTACCATGCACATAGCGCGAGGCATCCGCACTCGAAGTTGGGTGTTTGGGGTCGGAACGAACGAAATTTACAATCGCCCATCTCCAGCATGGTGAGCTTCCTGATAGGATACGTGAAATGAAAAGGGTGTCCCTCAAATATTTGATTGGGGAGTTTTTGGTGTGCAATGCCATCAACTTGTGTGAACGATAATTAGATGCTTTGCAGCACGTGCACATGTCGCATGTGTAAACACGCGTTTTGCGTCCTCATTGACAGCAATCCAACGCGTTTTGAGAGGGCCAGAAAATTTAAGTGACAATAATGAGAAACACACCCTGGCATAAGTAGGAGGTCGGTCAACGTAAGGATTGTGAAACGGAACAGGCAACTACAGCTCTCCGACCTCCCAAGGCACAGGTTCTCCCTCCCAGTCATCTTCCCCTTCTGTAATTCCCCCTCCTTCCGCCTCACCGTCATCATCCCGTCTCCTCTCTTCTTCCCCAACATCCCAAATCTCTCCCCCCTTCACCGGATCATAATGGCTCGCCCTCCGCCCATACAACAACGCCCGGAAAACCCTCTCCTCCTTGGAATCTCGTGCCTTTGACTCCGAGGGAGAGAGGGCCAATACGTGCCGAAGCTTGTCCGGAAGATCGACTTCGAATTTCTCCGTTCTGCTCCCGATGACATCCTGGGTCACAGGGCCGGCATGAAGAGTAGGGGAGCGATTGCCATGAGGCACGCCAAAACCACTACGTGCGTACCCAAGAATGGAATACAAGTCGAGATCGGGCGCCTCTTCTCCAGCTGTGCCTTGAAATCGTGTCCGATCGACTAATTTCACGTTGTGCCCTATGTCACCCGTGTCTTCGTCCTCGTCCACATTTGCACCCTCATCCTCGTCCTCATCCTCATCAACTACTTTAGCTTTCTTGTGACCGCTAGTCTTCGCCTTCGCCTTGCCTTTGCCTTTTGTGTTGTATTTCGTTGACGCTCGATAGGATGATGAATCGGCTGGTGGTGGTGAAGGCGGTAAGAGAAGAGGCATTGGACTGGTCGATTCGGTGAGAAGGTCTCCGGGTTCTATCTCGGTGTCAGATAGCGAGCGCTTAGTAGAAGTTCGAGTGTCGACTGAGTTAGTCTTCGATGGACCTGCCTTACTAGGATTCAATGTTGCAGGAGGTTGGACATGGTTTGATGGTCCGCCTCCCGAGAATAAATCACCCTTGCCAGGAACTATCCTGTTGGGTAAAGTGAAAGACTTTCCATTCACCGATTTCTTGTCTTTGTTATCTTTTGTCCCCGATTTAATCCCCAAATTCCAATCCATATCATCCCCGAACTTTGCCGACACACCGTCCGATCGTTCTCCAAATAATTCCACAGAGGCAGGTATGGTCTTGGATCGTGCCAACGTCCCTTTGGTCTTCCCTGAAACGACATTCTGTGGCGCAACAGTTTCCTCGAACAAGAGCTTGAACGACTTTCCACCCGCGGGGGCTTTGACAGGAGAGTCGTCGACAAAGGATGAGTTGCCTGCTTCAGGGTCTTCATCCTCTTCGCAAGTTGGTTGATGATCGTAGGGCATTGAAAATGCATTGGTGATTTGAGGGTCAACGCGTCGTCGTTTATCTTTGTTTGGGGATGGGGAGACTGGTTCGCCGCGAAGGCGTTTCCGGGCACGGGAGATGGCACTGGTTTGGGCTGGTGGAGGTGGTGCGGGTGAAAATTTTGAGCTGGAAGCTTGGGATAGTTGGATGGGGGGGAAAGGTTCGGGAGAGGGCTCTCGATTTTGTACCCGGGGTTTGGCTTTTGCTTTGGTAGGAGTAGCGAATGGGTTGGAACTTGAGTCTTTGTTCACAACAGCGGACTCTTTCTGTTTTCCCTTGATTTTCTGAGGAGAGAACGGGTTGAAAGTGGAGAGGGGGGCTGTTTTTTCGATGGCGCGTGGTTTTGAGAGTAGCAATGAAGGACGAGCATCGTGCTGTTTGGATCTCGGTGGGGTGGAAGGTGGACCGGAGGATTTAGTATGATTGGGAAAAATAGACGCCCCCGCTGCTGCTGCTTTTGATAGCTTCTTGTACAGCCTGTATTTCTCCTCTAAATTGAAGGCCGTCAGAAAGATGGAGAAGGCTGGAAAGAAACGTGGTACCGATCGCAGGCTGTTCTCGGATGTCCTGGATTGACGGGTCTCGCTGGTTTATTGATTTAAACGTGCGCTCCCAGGTCTTGATTTCTGTGCGCACAGTCGACAGGTCGGCCATGCCAGTGGACTCTATATTATAGTACTACCTCTATTATTCACTGAGAACTCAAGTCACGCGTCAACCAGTCGCGTCAACACTGTCAAACAATGCCCACTCACTCCGGCCCTTCACCACTACTGGTCTTTTGTCTTTATCGCCATGAATGCCAATCGCCCCAGAGAAAGTGTTCTCAACCTCTTCGATCCCCTAAGTTTAACCACCCCTTCGACTCCCCGTAGAGATGTTGCATCTCCGGATTCAGACAAGGAGAACTCCGAACCTTCTACGAACGAGCTCACCATGACAGCCTTTTTTAATCGTACTCACAAACAGACTCACTCAGAACCTGTTGTACTCAAACGCAGGCTCATTGATGTTGGGGATATTACAATGGATGAGTCGTCGTTGCACATGTTGCAAGAAGAGGAAGAGGAAGAGGAAGTTGATTTAGACGATGACGAGGACAACACTTTGACTTTTCGCCATATGGCAGCAGCGACCCCAGCTCGTCCCTGGGGAAATACTACCGAACCTGTTACCCCATCGTCTTCGAGTCCACGCACTCCATTTGCTGAACTAGCTCTGGAGCGGGTCATCACACCTGTGGTGCGGACCAAGGTATACCGACGTCAAATTCTCGGGCATTCCTCGCTCTCTACCATCAATTCTGTTATACCAGCCCCAGAGGACTCTGCTCTCGCATCTGTCATCAATGCCGTGAATTTCTCAGGCGTCTCCTTCGCTGACTCTAGCTCGACCAAGCCTTTGCTCAAGGCGAGTACTTACGTAGAAGATGCACTTCCTGCTAGTGGAAGCGAGGATACAAAGGAAAACGAACTTGTCGCGCCGGAGATCACGATATCTTTGCCCGATACCCTGTCAAACTCAATGTCTACCTTACATCTTGCCACACCAACAGGCACGCCCCTCACCGACACCACTATCCCTCTCCCCATTTCCCCCTCACAACCTCCTCCATCAGCCCAAGAACGACCACTCGAATCCTCCTCATCCCATCTTGTTCCACCCCGACTGCGACCGAACCCACCGAATACGTCTTCCCATGACCCCCGCCGCACTTCCGTTGACCTCTACTCCTCCTTCAATCTCCAGCTCCAAAGCCCCGAAACCACATTTGACCTTTTGAATGATAAAATATTGTTCTGTGGAGGGAGCGCGATGGATTCCTTCTTGAATGCTATGGGAGAGGAGGACAGCTTTGATATGGAGGTCGAAGAGGCGAATATGGAACGCGCATTGGAACGGATTGGAGAGGAAGAGGAGAATAAAGAAAATGGTGCATTCTTGCTTATTACATGAAAAGGTGAAGTTCGTACTAATGTTTGCATTGCAGCCCTTCAGTCTTCTCCGACTGTCACTGTGCCAACAACCAAGCTCGAATCTACCAAAAACAGTTCGTATATTTCCAGCTTTTATCCCCCTCTTTCTCATTATTTGTTTTCATCTACGGTTTTCAGCTCCAGAGTCCAAACCACAAGCTGCCGTATCTTCAACCCCAAGTCCTACCTCGGAGACCAGTACGTCCCGCTCCACCCTATCAGTATCTAGTCGCTGTCTAAACCTACCGTCCATCACAGCACCCAAAAGATCCGAGCAAAAAACCGTTCGAAAGCAGTTTTGTTCTGGTTCTGGCTCTGGATCACCTGTATCCCCAACATTCGGTTTCGGGCCGAGCAAGGCTAACGGTTTGAGTGCGTAGTATTCCGATGCCGGCTTCCTTACATACAGCTCCTGATATTGCACTGCAGCTAAAATATCTCCCCCCTCCTTCCGGGCTTTGCCCAAGGCGACGCCTTCTGACACCCACAGAACCACCAGCACTAGCGCCGCTCCCTCTGCATTGCACATTAATCCCCCTCGTATACCTATGGTTTCCGTTTTCCTCCCTCCAACCAAAATGACCTCCGACTCAGCTTCGACCGTTGTCTCGTCGAGGATTATTAGTGCAGCTGTGCCCGCGCCCGTACCCCCTGTGCCAGCATTGAGGATCGTGAAACGAACCAAAACTTTTAGTGTTGAAAAACCGAGCTTGACCTCGACAGCGAGCGTTCCAGACGCCCCGGAGTCAGAAAGGCCTGAACCAGTTCCAAGCGCTGGTTTTTCAGGTTCCACCTCGAATCATATTTCGAGAGTGCAAAAACCGATTTCTCTCTCTTCCTTGGCTCCGATTCCTGTTTCTGTTTCTGAGTCGGCGCTGAGACAACCTGCTGCTACCACTTCTGCTGGCGTTTCTCAGCCCGCAAGGCCGAGCCGAATGGCTGTCCCATTGTCATCGTCGTCTTCAACTGTGTCGAATATGGATTTATTCGTGAATAGGTTCGGTCCCGGGCCAAGGCGTGTACCAGTTGTTGAAAGTCAGACGAACACCGGTGCGAAAGTTGGGTCTGGCATGGCAAATGGAAGGTTTGGCCTTGGATTGCCAAGATCTGGTCCTGCTGTCGCTTGTGCTAGTGCTGGTGTTGGTGCGAGAAGGGTCATTGTTGCGAGTGCTAATGGGCAGTTGTCGAATAGCGGGCCTCCTGCTGGGATGGGTGTCGTTCGCGGTCTCAAGCCTCTCGCCAGGTATGGGAACAGAGCTGGCGGTGGCTCGGCGTTATCGAGGCCACTTTCTAGGTTGCCAGCGCCTGCGTCTGGGAGGAGTGGTGGTACGGCGATAGGAACCAGAGCTGGGAGTGGTCAGAGCCATGGGGGACTTCCTGTTCTTCGACGGGCGTACGGCCAGTAAGCGTGACAGCGTGTGAGGAGGGTTGGCATTGGTATCATCACAATATTTCATAGCATTTTTATCGCTGGTCTGTCATACCACGTCCCCATTTCTGCGTAGCATCGGTGTCTAGGCTATGACATATGAAGCGTATAGAGTCCCCAAAGCCTAGTCTCCGGTCAGACTGCAGGAACATGATGAGAATCGATCTACCTCGAATATTAAATAATTGAATGGCCCCTAAGTTGGATGTATCACGTGATTTGCCTGTTTTCATGACGACTACTAGTGTTGACAAAAAGTTTTATGTACAAAAGAGTGGATCCGATTCTTGACTTTGTACGGCGAGCTCGAGGTTACGCGCGTTCACGTTCAGTGCTTTACGACCCACCCCTTGCGCTTAGAGCTTCCTTCACCGTCGACATTATTCATTTTCTTCCTCGGATCAACATTCAACGCATCAAATCTTTGCTATTCTGCATCTTACCATGACGCCACTCATCATGCCACCAAGTCTACACAAAAAGACTGCATCCTGGGCGAGTCCCAAAAGCATTGTCCACGACGTCGACCATCGCACGCTTGATTTCTCCAAATCCAGTGCAAAGATCGCAGCTAGTATTGACAATTCCAATTTGGGCTCCTCCAGGCGAGACGCCCGCAAGTCCGTGCCTCAAGGACCGAAGAGCCTATTTTCTCAATTCTTCCATTCATCAACTCCCAAAGCCCCTTCCGCCTCGACCTCTCCTATGAAATTTAAGTTTTCTAAATCCTCTGCGCCACAAGCCCCTCCCAAAAAAATCAAAAACCTCCCACCTACGTTATACAATGACCCTGCCTTCTCACCTGACCCATATTCTCATCCCCATTTCGTCACCAGTCAGGGTTCGACCTGGACGACGCCCCCAGCAGTTGGCCATCCGACCTTGAAGAGTGACGCTCGTAGACTTTCTCCTCCTGATGTTTCTACATCTGCTCGTGACCTAGATGAAATCCAATTGCTTCAACCGCCAAATACACCACTATCCCCCACCGGCCCTAACGACTCTCAACCTGAATTCCCTGCCTCATTGCCTTCCGGCTCCAATTCATCTGGTTCTCTAGCATCAACCACTCCGCCGTCTTCCATGGAATTGTCCAATCCACCGAAGCCCACCGACATACGTACCACTTCCCCAGAATCGCAGGTTCCACCGCCAGAAAAGAAGCAAAAAACTGTCTCCTTCTTACGACGTAAACTGGCGCCCACCCCTGTTCCAACAATCCCCTCGGCACCTGCTCCCGAACCCCAAAAGCTTGAACAACACGATGAAACCCCCCATTACCCTGACACCAGACCTCCTCTAATCAGCAATACGTCTGCCCCAGAAATGCATCGTCCAGATGACACTCCCACGCTTCCTCCTCGCCCAGCCACAACTCCCGCCGATATTCGACCCGCACAGCAGGGTCGCGGTATTCGCGCGCTGGATCGGATCGACGAGTTGGATGAGACGAATCCGTTGGGGTCGCCGTTGCATCATGGGGGTCCCTATGAGGCTATTCGGAAACTTTTGCCGCAGGCTCCGCCTGCGCGAGCGGTTCCGTATAATGTTGGGAGCCAGTATCAGGTAACGCCACACTCGTATCTGTCTCCGTGTTCATCGGGAACTGATTCGCCTTGATTATTAGTATCGCCATGATCCATCGCATGCACCTTACAAGGACAGGTCTCATAAAGTAAGTTTACAAAAGTCTTCCTACCCAGGATAATATATCCTGACAGTCCATATCCAGCCGTCCAGGCGTGTGCACCCTCAAGATCACCCAATCCCCAACATCCCCGACGGCGTACCACTAAATCTCAATCCAGGCCAAGTCCTCCCTCGAAACCACCAACCGTACAACCAGCGCCAACATGAACCCCAACAGGATGCACAGTACCTACAATACATGGCCGGCAATAATGCTCACAATCTTAATCACCCTTCACACTATCATCGACCACAGCCACAACCACACCACGCCCCAAAACATCCTAGCATTTCCCACACCCCGAAACAGTATCATCACCAGCACCAGCACCAGCAACAACCACGACCACAAACACAGCATCACCCACAACAGCATTTTGATCCGCACATCCCACCTCCCCAGCCTTCAGACATCAATGGACATCAACAGCGGCAGCAGCATACTTCGTACCAAAGTCTCCCTGTGGATTATTCTGCCGCATATGGAGGCATTGTTGAAGAGGGGCAGCCCCCGCCGCATGATCTTCGGAGCGCACCCGCGGAAACATCTCAGCCAAGCGCTACTTCTAGCGAACAATCTCACAAGGCGTCAAACGGCCCATATATGCCTTATCTTGAAACTCGTGGTATAGATTATGTGGAGAAGCAGCATGATCAGAGAAATATGCTGCAGCAGGTCCCTCAAAGGTCTGGTTCTCACACGCCATATGCCGAGGCTGGACAGGGAAATTTGGGCAGAGTGATGGAACAGCAGCGTCCATCGGAGCTTGATCCTCGGCGTGGGCAGTCGATGCCCCAAAATCCGGGCGCGCATGCGGCTCAACCCGAAACTATTCAACGTCATCGTCTTTCAAAGCTTGATCATCGGACCAGGCAGCATGCTCCACAAGGGTCTCAAACCGCCGGACCCACACCTTATCAGGAACCCCTTAGTATCAATGGGGAACAACAGCGTCCTGTTGCTGCAGAGAATCAATGGGTCCGAGAGCCCGTGAATATGCAGCAGGCGCCTCAGCCCCATCCCCCGCCATATGCTCCCCTTCCTGATCAAGTTGATGGACCGCAGCAGCAGCAGCAACGCCGCCCAAATCGTGATCCTCGGAGTGCGCAACAGTCAATATCAGGGGAATCGTCTGCTGGTTTATTCAATGCTCGTAATGGAGGGAAACCCCCCCAGCCTCATTATATACCAAAACGCCTAGTGATGCCTACGCCTCTCCAACAGTCACCGCTCCTTTCGCCCCGGAGTCAATCCCAACTTCAGCTTCAATCTCAACCTCAACCACAGGTTCACTTTCGATCACTGTCTCAGCCGATACCCTACCAGCCTCAGCCACGATCAACATCGCCGCCCTTGGTATTACCTCCCCTCTTGAATCCTCACGGCACCCTCCAGTCGCCACGAGCGAAGGACATCCCGATGGTCCCGGAGGCGCAACAAGGACGCAAGCTTCTCCGAAAGCGGAATAGTATGAATCAAGGTCTGCCGATCTCGAAGGCTAGTGAAGACCCGGCGGTCGCTGCGGTATCGTTCTCCGCGGGTCTTGGGTATATCGAGCAGCCGTCACGATCAAAGTCGGAGAGGAAAGTGAAAGAGACAGGCAAGGAGGGTGCGCCTAAGAGGGTTTTGAGTAAGAGGAGGAATGATTTCTGAGGCTTTGGGAGAACCCCTTTCTTGTTCTTATCGACATTGAATGGTTATGAATGTTTACCGTTCTATTTTTTTAATCTCAGGTTTCGCATGTATCGTCACATATATCCGCATCCACCTACATCCCTGTCCCCATCTGCACATATCACAGTGGCTGAATAACTTCACAGGCATCAACTATGTACTCTCGCTCTCGCTCTCACTCATCCTCTTTGTTTTCATATGGGACTTTGTTACTGTCATGAAAATTGTCGCACATATTTTTTGGTATCACTTGCGGTGGAATTGCTTTCGTTTGCTCTGTTATCAGTGAACCAACCTTCTATTAAATCAGAGTGAGCCGACGAAGGACATCATCAGTTTGGGAGCACAGGCGGGCTGAGCGTGTACGCAATGACTTTTGGATGTGGCCGCATCAGTTAGATGAACACAAAATTTATAACAAAGGTAATGATGAAGCCATCAACGGGCTTGGAAGGTATTGAGAAGAATGAAATTGCCACAATGACAATTAGATCAAAGAAATCCAAAGGTGCGACGTTGGGGAATGTTCAAGTTCAGAATCAGGGACGGATTGTTGACAGTATATGGGATAGGAATGCTAGGGATAGCTGCAGCCTCACACACGCCTGAATGGACGGCTAGACCCGCGTAGTAGTATCCACGAAGTCCACGTTCGTCGGCCACTTCTTTGTCTCATCCTGACTGGCACCCATGAGCTAAAACGGAGTATTAACTTGTTCTAGCAAATCTAACGAACGCGAAAAACGAGGCCGGTACCGGGTTAGCTGAGTTATTAAGTTGAATTTACCTGGAGTTTATACCCGCACCCAGTATCATCATGATTACGAGGTGAGTGCCCTTGGATTGGTCTCAAACTTCTATTGTAGCACCTCGCAGTGTTTCGGTTTCCCATTATGCACCTGGAATTCTTCGAGTGAGCGGGTCGGCAGACGCTGACGGCAGCCAGCGATTTCTGAGGTACGAGACACA
>Ga0210387_10002792_pt1 | contig 13399 bp, 11 predicted proteins | sample IncBWC7OmetaG_FD_160108 | JGI IMG/M metagenome (GOLD analysis project Ga0210387, IMG submission 160108) | Forest soil microbial communities from Barre Woods Harvard Forest LTER site, Petersham, Massachusetts, United States - Inc-BW-C-7-O ...
CGCGCAAGGGGCGGATGGAGCACATGATCAACCACGGCACCGGCTGGGTGCGCATGGACTACCTCGTGCCCGCGCGCGGGCTGATCGGCTTTCGCACCGAGTTCCTCACCGAGACGCGCGGCACGGGGATCATGCACCACGTGTTCGACCGCTGGGAGCCGTGGGCCGGCGAGCTGCTCACGCGCCAGAGCGGCGTGCTCGTCTCCGATCGGGGCGGCGCGACCGTGACCTTCTCGCTGTTCACCCTGCAGGAGCGCGGCTCGTTGTTTGTGGGTCCCGGCGAGGAGGTATACGAAGGGATGATCATCGGCGAGAACTCCCGCTCGGACGACCTCGACGTCAACCCGGTCAAGGAAAAGCACCTAACGAACATGCGCTCCTCCACCTCGGACGTGCTCGTGCGACTCGACGCCCACCGCAAACTGACGCTCGACGAGGCGCTCGAGTTCGTGCGCGAGGACGAGGCCGTGGAGGCGACGCCCAGCTTGGTGCGCATGCGCAAGGTCGTGCTGCCGAAGGTCGAGCGGCTGAAGGCGATGCGCAACGCGCGCAAGTGAACTCCCGCGGCGACAACGTCCTGCAAGGCGCTCGGGGCGACATCGTCCTTGAGGGCCTGGTCAAGTCCTTCGCCGGCCCGGACGGCCCGATCCGGGCGGTGCGCGGCATCGACGTGTCGATCGCCGCGGGCGAGACGCTCGCGCTGCTCGGACCCAACGGCGCGGGCAAGTCGACCACGATCGACATGCTGCTCGGCCTGCTCGCCCCCGACGCGGGCACCGTCTCGGTGTTCGGCCGCCCGCCCGCCGAGGCCGTCGCGCAGGGGGCGGTCGGAGGGATGCTGCAGACGGGCGCGCTGATCAAAGACCTGTCGGTGCGCGAGCTCGTCACGATGATCGCCTCGCTGTATCCCGCGCCGCTGGGCGTGCAGGAGACGCTCGAGCTGACCGGCGCGAGCGCCTATGCCGATCAGCGCACGAACAAGCTCTCGGGCGGGCAGACCCAGCGCGTGCGCTGCGCCGTGGCGCTCGTGAGCGATCCCGAGCTGCTCGTGCTCGACGAGCCGACGGCCGCGATGGACGTCGAGGGGCGCCACTCCTTCTGGATGACCATGCGCGAGTTCGCCGCGCGCGGCAAGACGATCCTGTTCGCGACCCACTACCTCGAGGAGGCCGACGCCTACGCCGATCGCGCCGTGCTGATGGCGCACGGGCGCATCGTCGCCGATGGGCCGACGAACGAGATCAAGGCGATGGTGGGCACGCGCACGATCCGAGCGACGCTCCCTGACGTCGAGGTGGATGCGCTCGCGGCGCTCCCGGGCGTCAGCGGCGTCGAACGTCGCGGCGAGTCGGCGACGCTCGTCTGCACCGACTCCGACGCCGCGATCCGCGCGCTGCTGGGCGCCTACCCGGACGCGCGCGACATCGAGATCGTGGCCGCCGGCCTGGAGCAGGCGTTCCTGGAGCTGACCGGAGATAGGGCAGAGGACGGGGCCTCCGCTGGGGCCGGGGAATATCCGTCCCAGCGCGCGGCGCAGGGCGTCGCGGATCGATGAGCTCGTTCGTCTACACCCGCTACGAGCTGCTGCGCACGCTGCGCAACCGCCGCTTCTTCCTGCTCTCGCTCGGGTTTCCGCTGCTCCTGTACTTCCTGATCGCGAGCCCCAACCGCCACACGCAGAACTTCGCCAACACGGGCATCTCGGCGCCGCTGTACTTCATGGTCGGGCTGGCCGCGTTCGGGACGATGAGCGCGATGCTCTCCTGTGGCGCGCGCATCTCCGCCGAGCGCGCCGTGGGCTGGAACCGGCAGCTGCGCATCACGCCGCTGTCGACGCGCAACTACTTCCGCGCGAAGGTTCTGACGGCCTACATGATGGCGCTGATCAGCCTGCTCGCGCTGTACCTGGCCGGGACCTCGCTCGGGGTCAGACTCGGCGCGGGCGAATGGCTGGAGATGACCGGCCTGATCCTCGTCGGCCTGGTCCCGTTCGCGGCGCTGGGGATCACGATCGGGCACCTGCTGACCCCGGACTCGATCGGGCCGGCGATGGGCGGCGGCATCGCGCTGCTGGCGCTGATCGGGGGGACCTGGGGACCGATCGCCACGCACGGCCTCGTGTACGACCTCGTCCAGCTCGTGCCCTCCTACTGGCTCGTGCAGGCCAGTCACATCGCCGTCGGCGGGCACGCCTGGGCGGCGAAGGGCTGGGCGGTGATGATCGCCTGGACGATCATCCTGAGCGTGCTCGCCGGGCGCGCGTATCGGCGGGACACGGGGCGGGTTTAACGGCGAAGGCCCGCTGTCAGCGGGCCTTGGCAAGGCGCTGGCGCCAAACACACGCCGCACGACCGTCTCTCGTACGCTCAGGCTACCAGGCCTTGCCGCTGCCCTCGATACATGGCTCCGGCGGTCGGATTCGAACCGACACCGCACGAGAGACGGTCGTGCATGCTGCCGTTACACCACACCGGAATGCCACGATCGACCGTACGCGGCGCTTGGGATGGTTCTCTCGGGGCCGCTCATATAGGGTGCCGCCGATGAGATCGATGAGAGTTGCCCGCACCTTCCTGCTGAGCGCCGTCCTGACCGCCACGCTCGTCGCCGGCGCCTCCGCGGCGACCGTGATCCACTTCCAGCCCGAGAGCCTGCCGGCGCTGGAGGCGCAGCTGCACAAGCACGAAGTGCACGCGGTGACCTTCCATCCGACGCCCGCGCCGGGACACATCCACGTCTCGATGAACGACGGCAAGCACTACACGGTTATCTACACGGCCAACGAACAGGCCCGTCTGGTGACGCTCGCGACCGCGAACGGTGCGCGCTACACGGTCGCGACGGTAAAACCGAAAGCGGCCAAGTCGACGCACCACACGCTGCGCTACATCGTCGGCGGGATCGCGATCGTGGCGATCGTGGTCGTGGTGACGGTGCTCCTGGTCGACCGTCGCCGCAAGCTGAACGAAGGCGGCCCGGACGCCAGGCCGGCGCCGGGCGACTCCAGCCCCTAACAGGCGTTCCCCGGCCGGAGCTTCCTGCCGGCGCTCGACCGACGGGTTGGCTCAGAACCCGGTGTTGGTCTTGACGCGCTTGCGATCGGCCTCGTGCAGGCTGCCCTTGGCGTCGAGCGTGGCGCAGGCCTGCTTGATGTCCTGGCCGAGCGCGACGGTGAGCGAGTGGCTGAGCGTCTGCTTGACGAGCACGCGCATGATCTTGACGTGCTCGGCATTGGGGGGCAGGGTGTAGGCGGGCACCATCCAGCCCCGCTCGGAGGCCAGCTGGGCGGCTACGTCGAACTCGTCGTAGGGGCGCTCACCGGCGAGTTTGAAGGCGACGAGCGGGAGCTGCTCGTCCTGTTCGCCGCCGATCAGCTCGAAGTCGCAGTCGGCGATCTCCTTGGCGAGCGTGCGGGCGTTGTACTTCATGGTCTCCATCGCGTAGCGGTAGCCGGAGTGGCCGAGGCGCACGAAGTTGTAGTACTGCGCGAGCACCATGGCCGAGCCGGTGGAGAAGTTCAGCGTGAAGGTGGCGTCGCGCTTGCCGAGGTAGTTCTCGTAGAAGACGAGGTCCTCGGCGAGGTCGCTCTTCTCCCTGAAGATCAGCCAGCCGATGCCGGGGTAGACGAGCCCGAACTTGTGACCGGAGACGTTGATCGAGCGGACCTGCGCCAGGCGGAAGTCCCATTCCGAGCCGGGGTAGAGGAACGGCCACACGAAGCCGCCGGAGGCGGCGTCGACGTGGATCGGCACGTCCAGGCCCTTGTCGTTCTTCAGGCCCACGAGCAGGTCGTTGATCCCGCGGATGTCGTCGGCGTGCCCGGTGAAGGTGGTGCCGAGCACGGCGGCCACGGCGATCGTGTTCTCGTCGACGTGCGGCTCCACGTCCTCGGGGCCGATCGTGTACTTGTCGGGCGCGAGCGGGACGATGCGCGGCTCGACGTCGAAGTAGCGGCAGAACTTCTCCCACACGACGTGCACGTCGCCGCCGAACACGAGGTTGGGGCGATCGGTGGCCTTGCCGGCGGCCTCGCGACGCTGGCGCCACTTCCACTTCAGCGAGAGCGCGCCGAGCATGATCGCCTCCGAGGAGCCCTGGGTGCGCGCGCCGGTGGTCTCTCCGGGCGCGTTGAAGAGGTCGGCGAGCATGCGGATGCAGCGCTGCTCGATCTCGGCCGACTGTGGGTACTCGGCGTGGTCGATGAAGTTCACCTTCAGCGCCGCGTCGATGACCCGGTGGGCCTCGGGCTCCATCCAGGTCGTCACGAACGTCGCGAGGTTGCGCATGGGCAGGCCGTCGAGGATCATTTCCTCGCCGACCAGGCGCATGGCTTCCTGGGCGGACATCCCGGCCTTGGGAAGCTTGTTGTCCGGCGGGGGCTCGAGCAGGAAGCGGTTGCCGAACTTGCCCTCCAGTTTCTCGATCTGCGAGAGCGTCAGCGGGGGCGCGCTCGTATCGGGCCGATCCTCGGCAGATTGCTGATGGGGCGGCATGCGTGGCGATCATACTCCGAGCCCGCGCGGGCGGGGAGGAGACCTAAGTCGAGAATGAGACTCAATCTTGATAGGGTGGGCGCGTGGCTGTGAGGATTCAGGGCGAAGGGCGTCGCTCCCGCTCACGTGGGCGGGCGGTGTGGCCGGCGCGTCCACGCATTTTGGTTGTGCTCGCCTGCGCGTCGATGGCCGCGGGACTTGCGGGCTGCGACAAGAGCGGCTCTAATGCGACGGCCGGTGCGGGCACGGGAGCCGATGGCGGCAGGCTGCGGGTGGTGGCCGCGGAGAACTTCTGGGGCAGCATCGCGAGCCAGCTCGGCGGCCACAGGGTCGATGTGAGCAGCATCATCGTCAACCCGGACACCGATCCGCACAGCTACGAGCCGACGGCCGCGAACGCGCGCACGATGGCGGGCGCGCGGCTGGCGATCGTGAACGGCATCGGCTACGACAACTGGGCGCCAAAGCTGCTCGCGGCCAGTCCCGCGGAAGGGGGTGGCGGTCGGGTGGTGCTGAACGTGGGCGAGGAGCTGGGCTTGAAGGAAGGCGATAACCCGCACCAGTGGTACTCGCCGGCGAGCGTGCGGCGGATCGTGGGGGAGATCACCGCCGACTACGAGCGGCTCGACCCGACGAACGCGGAGTACTACTCCACGCTGGAGCAGGCATTCCAGACGCGGGCGCTCGCGCGCTATGACGAGCTGCGCGCGCAGATCAGACGTCGCTACGCGGGCACGCCGGTGGGCTACAGCGAGAGCATCTTCCGTCCGCTGGGCGAAGACCTGGGGCTGCGGCTGATGACCCCTTACAGCTTCGCCAAGGCGATCGCCGAGGGTGGGGAAGTGAGCGCGCAGGACAAGCAGACGGTCGATCGTCAGGCCGAACACCGCGAGATCGACGTGTGGGTGTTCAACAGCCAGAACGTCACGCCGGACGTGCAGCGGGTCAACGAGATCGCTCGCGCGCACGGGATCCCGATCGCGACCGTGACCGAGACGCTGGCGCCGGCTAGCGACACGTTCGAGCAGTGGCAGGTGGCGCAGCTGGAAGGGTTGGCGCGCGCCCTGCACGCGGGGACGGGACGATGAGCGTCGCGGACGGCGTCGGGGCGGCCACGGGGGCGGGGCAATGAGTGTCGCCGACGCCGGACAGGCAGCCGCGGCGCCGGTGCTCGAGCTGCGCGACGCGCGCGTGGAGATGGACGGACGCACGGTCTGGAGCGAGGTGTCGATGAGCATGGCTCGGGGCGAGTTCGTGGCGCTGCTCGGGGCGAACGGGTCGGGCAAGTCGACGCTGCTGAAGGCGGCGCTGGGGATGCTCGGGCTGAGCGCCGGGAGCATCCACGTGCTGGGCGGACCGCCGGGAGCGGCGAATGCGCAGGTTGGATACCTGCCCCAGCGCCGCGCCTTCGACGCCGCTACGAGACTGCGGGGACGGGACGTCGTGCGGCTCGGCAGCGACGGGGCGCGCTGGGGCGTGCCGCTCCCGGTCCCGCGCGCGAGCGCCATCGGCAGGCGCCGGCGCGAGGAGTCCGCGCGGATGGCCGAGGTGATCGCGCTGGTCGGCGCGAGCGCTTACGCGGACCGTCCGATCGGCGAGCTCTCCGGCGGCGAGCAGCAGCGGCTGCTGATCGCCCAGGCGCTCGTGCAACGTCCGCGACTGCTGCTGCTGGACGAGCCGTTGGACAGCCTGGATCTGCCCAACCAGGCGGTCGTGGCGGCACTCGTGGCGCGGATCTGCCGGGAGGCCGGCGTGGCGGTGCTGCTGGTCGCGCACGACGTCAACCCGTTGCTGCCCTACCTGGACCGGGTCGTGTACCTCGCGGGCGGGCACGCGGTGGAGGGGACGGTCGCGGAGGTGATCGACGGCGAGACGCTGAGTCGGCTGTACGGGGTGCCGGTCGAGGTGCTCAGGGCACGGGACGGACGGCTGGTCGTGGTCGGTCAGCCCGAGCCGCCGGCCCACCACCACGACCGGCACGAGCACGCGCACGGGCACGGGCACGGGCACGTCCATTGAGTGCCGCGAGCCGCGTGGGACCCGTGAGCCAAACGATGACCGAACCGACCTGCACCGGCCCGGACCCCCGTCGATGAGCGAACCGACCCTCACCTGGAACCTGGCGCGCGATGCGAGCGAGGTGCTCGAATACCACTTCATGGTCAACGCCCTGCTCGCGGGCACGCTCGTGGCGGTGATGGCGGGGCTGCTGGGGTGGTTCATGGTGCTGCGCGCGCAGACCTTCGCGGGGCACACGCTCGCGATGATGGCCTTCCCCGGCGCGAGCGCCGCGGCGCTGATCGGGGTCGCGGCGGCATGGGGGTACTTCGCCTTCTGCGGCGCGGGGGCGCTGGCGATCGGCTGGCTGTACGGTGGGCGCACGCGCTCCTGGGGCGAGCAGTCGGCGGGGATCGGCGCGGTGCAGGCGCTCGCGCTGGCGCTGGGGTTCCTGTTCGTGAGCCTCTACGGGGGCGTGCTCGGGGATTTGGAGAACCTGCTGTTCGGGACCTTCCTCGGGGTCTCCGACGGGCAGGTGCTGACGCTCGCGCTGATCGCCGCCGGCTCGCTGATCGCGCTGGCGGCGCTGGGGCGCCCGCTGCTGCTGGCGAGCGTGGACCCGGACCTGGCGAGCGCTCGGGGCGTGCCCGTGCGCGGGCTGTCGATCGCGTTCCTCGGGCTGCTGGGGCTGGCGGTCGCGGCGACGAGTCAGGTGACGGGCGTGCTGCTGGTGTTCGCGCTGCTGGTGGCGCCGGCGGCGAGTGCGCAGGTGCTGACGGCGAGTCCTTGGCTGAGCCTCGTGCTGACGGTCGCGTTTGGGCTCTTGATCGTGTGGGTCGGCCTGGGCATCGCCTACTTCTCGGCGTACCCGGCGGGGTTCTACATCGCGAGCATCGCGTTCGCGATGTACGTGCTCGCGCGCGCATGGGCCCGGGTGCGGGATGCGCGCGGGGCGCGGCGGGGCGCGGTGTCGGGCTCCGAGCGTCCGGAGGCGGGGCCTCCTCCGGTCGAGGGCGTGATCGCTTAGGTGCTCGGCCAGGAGTTCATGCGCAACGCGTTGCTCGCGGGCACGTTCGTGGCGCTGGCCTGTGGCGTGAGCGGCTGGTTCGTGGTGCTGCGCGCGCAGGTGTTCGCGGGGGATGCGCTCAGCCATGTCGCCTTCCCCGGCGCGCTGGCGGCCGCGGCCGCGGGCATCGACGAGCGCGTGGGGCTGTTCGCGGCGACCGTGCTCGTCGGCGCGGGCATCGGCCTGCTCGGGCTTGGCGGTCGGGGCGGGCGCGGGCAGGCGCGAACCGGGGGTGCGGGCGGCTCGGCCGCGCAGGACACGGCGATCGGGATCGTGTTCACGTTCGTGCTCGGGTTGGGGGTGTTCTTCCTGACGCTGTTCGGCATGAGCGCGGGCGGTGGCGCGGGCATTCAGGCCGCGCACACGCTGTTCGGGTCGATCTACGGCCTCGGCGGTGGCGAAGCGCGCGTGGCGGCCGCGGTGGCGCTCGCGGCGACCGTGGGCGTGCTGGCGATCGCCCGGCCGCTGCTGTTCGTCTCGCTCGCGGCGGACGTGGCGGCCGCGAGAGGAGTGCCGGCGCGTGCGCTGAGCGTCGTCTTCCTGGCGCTGCTGGGGGTCGTCGCGGCGGGCGCCACGCAGGCGGTGGGCGCGCTGCTGTTGCTGGGGCTGCTGACGGGGCCGGCGGCGGCCGCGCACCGGCTGACGGGCCGGCCGTACGCGGGCGTGGCGCTTGCGGGAGCGCTCGCGGTCGGGGCGATGTGGGGTGGGCTCGTGCTCAGCTACGAGGTGCCGCGACTGCCGCCGAGCACCGCGATCGTGGTGCTCGCGATCGGGGTCTACGCGGTCGCTGCGCTCATGGACGCACGCGCGAGGCGCGGGCCCGGGGCGGCCGTCCCGGTGCGACGCGCAGACGATGACCACGGCAGCCCGTTCGATTCGTCGAACGCGGGTGTGACCCGGGGTACCATCGCAACATGAGCACCGATGCGAGCACGGGCTGGGCCGAGCGCGCGCAGGAGACGCTCGCGGCCGCCGGGCACCGCCGTGGGGGCGCCAGACGCGCGCTGCTGGAGCTGCTCGACGGGCAGGAGTGCGCGCTGACCGCGCAGGAGATCGAGGATGCGCTGCGCCCGCGAGGGAGCGCTCGAGGCCAAGGCGGCCGCCGGCGCGTCGTCAGCCGGGCGAGCGTGTACAGGATCCTCGACGAGCTCGAGCAGCTACGGCTGGTGCAGCGCGTGGAGACCGGCCAGGCGATGGTCCGCTACGAGCGCGTGAGCGAGCACGACGAGCATCATCACCATCTGGTGTGCGACGAGTGCGGCGTGGTGATGCCGTTCTCTGACGCTGGGCTGGAGCGCGCGATCAAGACGCTCAGCGAGCGGGTGCCGCTGGCCGTGTCCGAGCACGAGATCGTGCTGCACGGCTCGTGCCAAGACTGCTGCGCGGCGTAGAGGTCCGCGCGGGGACGGGCCGGCCCCACAGGTAGGCGAGCACGCAGATCAGGGCGAAGACGGCGACGACGAGCAGGACCGGTCCCGAGTCCTCCACGAGTGCTCCGACGACGCCCGCGGCGAGGCCGCCGCACAGCGCGGCCAGCCAGGCGGGGTCGCCGGCGACGGGCGCGAGCAGTCGCTCGCGCCGGTGCACTCCCCAGACGGCGCACAGGAGCGCGCGGAGCGTGGCCACGGGCATCGCGTGGTTGTGCAGCTCGCCGAAGGCGGCGCTGTAGCGGCGGACGATCACGTCGCGCAGGTCGCCGGCCGAGCGGGCGTGCAGGATGCTGCCGGTGAAGTGCCCGGAGCCGTGGGCGGTGAGCAGGTCGAGCACCGCGAGCGCCAGGAGGGCGAGGACGGGGGCGATCAGCACGACCAGCACGCGCCTGCGCGTGAGGGCGCCCGGCAGCAGCATGACCGTAGCGACGGCGCCGCCGGCTCCGACCAGGATCACTCCGCCGACCCCGGCGCCGATCCGCGCCGAGCCCTCGACGGCGGCGAGCAGGACGGTGGCACCGGCCATCGACAGCGCCGCGCGCCGGTCCCGGATCGCTGGATACAGCGCCGCGGCGACCGCCGCGAAGACGAGCACGGCGAGGCCCGACTTGAGCTCGTTGCCGATGCCGTAGAAGCGCGCGCCGAGGATCGGGTTGGGCCCGAGCAGCGAGCGCATCAGCAGCTGCGTGCCCGCGAGCGCGTCGACGGCGAGCGCGACGATCGCCACGACCGCGGGGGCGAGCGGCGCGCGTGGCCACGGCAGCAGCAGATCGCTGAGCGCGCCGAGCGCCAGGCAGGCGAGCGCGATCGTCAGATACTCGACCGCGGCGCTCGGCTCCAGGGCCGCGGGAATGAGCACTGCGACTGGCGCCCACAGCACGCCCAACGCGCCCGTGCGCATCGCCCATGCCCGCGCGCGCGGCCAGGGCGCGCAGACGAGCAGCATCAGCGCCCACGCGCTCAGCAGCCAGCCCAGGGCGCGCAGGCGCCGCGGTCCGATCACGTGCAGGCGGGCCATCAGGGTGCGCAGGTCGGCGGAGCGCGGCGTTCCGTCGGTGCGGATCGGATCGCCGCGCATGTCGGCCGGAAGCGGCCGTGCCGGGTCCAGGCGATGGAGGATCGTCGGCGCGAGATCGACCGCGGCGATCAGGCCGCGCTGGTTGGTCGTCTGTGAGCTGAGCGCGCTCGCGGCTTCGGAGGCGCCCTGTGTCGGGGGCCTGGGCGCGAGGCGTTCGCCGGACGCAAGGCCGGCGGCGCCGGCCCACAGCAGTTCGTGCCCGCGTGGCGCGCGCGCGCGCTGCACGACCAGCAGCAGCTCTCCCGGTGCGTGGGCGGCGCCCAGTGCGCGGAGGTCGCCGAGGCCGGCCGGGCCGGCGGGCAGGTCGGCGACGACCAGACGGTGCGTGCGGGCGAGCAGCGCGACGCGGGCGGGCAGCGTGGGCGCCGATCCGAGTGAGACGGCAGCCACTGCGCCCGTCCGATCGGCGGCGGCGATCGCGTCGAGGTGGTCGGAGCCGCTGATGCCGGCGTAGGCCGCGCCGCCGGGGATCTGCGCGGCGAGCAGCCCCGGGCGCAGTAGCTGGGGGGCGTCTTCGGCACGTCGGCGCGCCGCCTTCCAGCCGACGATCGTCCCGCCCGCGCCGAGCGTGCGCAGCGACATCGGGGGCGGTTCGGCGGGCGTGTAGGCCGAGCGCGCGATGCGGGCTCCCTGCGTGATGTCGAGCAGCAGCTGCGCGGGTGCGTAGGAGCCCTGGCTCGCGGACATGATTCCCACGGACATGCCCGGGACGCTCGCGAGCGCGGTCTCGTCGGTGGGGAGGAACGCCAGCACGACCGAGCTCTGACGGGACCGGGGGGTCGGCGCGAGCGGGCCGGCGAGCGCGATCGTCGCGGCGGCAGCGGCGAGAGGGAGGGCGACGATCGCCGCTGCTCCCCGCCAGATCAGGCTCAGCCCTCGGCCCCCTCGGTGGCCACACCCGCGCGCGGGTGTGGGGTGGGACCGGGGAGCGTCGGCGAGCCGCCGGGCGAGCTTGCGCCGGGGGTGTCGGATGGCAGCACGGTGCCCTCGATGTTCAGTCGCGGCAGCACCCGGTCGAGCCACGCCGGGATCCACCATGTGCGCTCACCGATGAGGTGCAGCACGGCGGGCAGCAGCAGGCAGCGCACGACGAGCGCGTCCAGCAGCACGGCGCTGGCGAGGCTCAGACCGAACTCCTTGATCACGCGGTCTTCTCCGAGCATGAACGAGAGGAAGACGCAGACCATGATCGCGGCGGCCGCGGTCACGACGCGCCCGGTCAGTGCCAGACCCTCGGCGACCGCGCGCGAGTGTTCGCGGGTCTGCGTCCAGCGCTCGTGCATGCGCGAGATCAGGAAGACCTCATAGTCCATCGACAGTCCGAACACGATCGCGAACAGCATCACCGGGATGAACGACTCGATCGGGCCCTGCTGGACGCCGAACACGCTGCCGAACCAGCCCCACTGGAAGATCATGACGATCACCCCGAGCGAGGCGGTGATGCTCAGCAGGTTCATGACGGCGGCCTGCAGCGGGATCACGAGCGAGCGGAACACGATCATCAGCAGCAGCGCGCTGAGCAGCACGACCACGCCGATGAACAGCGGCAGCTTGTGGCCGAGCACGTCGGCGAAGTCCACCGCGCCCGCGGTCACCCCGCCGACGTACACGGTCATGCCGGTCTGGCTCTCGACCGACGGGACCACGCGCTCGCGCAGGCTCGAGACGAGCTGGGTGGTGGCGTAGGCCTGCGGGGAGGAGTGGGGGTAGACGGTGATCGTGGCGACGTCGCCCGCCGGGTTCAGCTTGGCCGGGGCCACCGCGACGACTCCCGGGGTGGCGGCGATGGCCGCGCGCAGCTTTTCGACCGACGCCGGCCCTCTGCCGTTCGGTGGCGTGGCGGTGACGGCGCCCTGCTTGGCGGCTTCGCGGCCGGCGTCCGGCACCTTCGCCACGATCAGCAGCGGGCCGTTGAAGCCTTGGCCGAAGCCCTGTGCGAGCAGCTCGTAGGCGCGATGGGTGGTCTGCTTGGCGGGATCGTTCGCGGCGTCGCTGGATCCCAGCCGCAGCGCCATCGCCGGCGCGGCGATCAGCAGCATCACGAGCGTCGCGGAGATCGCGATCGTCCAGGGCCGGCGCTGCACGAACGCGCTCCAGCGCAGCCACGTGTGGCCGGCTTGGAGCGTGACCTCGCCGGATGGCGAGGCCTGTGCGCCAGTGCTTCCGGCGGCTTGGGCTCCGTTGGTCACCCCGGCTACGCTCGCCTGCGCCGTGCCGGCCTGTGCTTCGCGCGCTTCACGGGCGCGCGCGCGGCGGCCGGGACGGGCGACCCGTGCGCCGGCTATCGTCAGCAGCGCCGGGAGCAGCGTGAGCGAGGCGAGCATCACGAGCAGCACCCCGATGGACGCGGAGATCGCGACCCCGTAGAGGAAGTCGACGCCCAGCAGCATCATCCCGAGCAGCGCGATCACGACGGTCGTGCCCGCGAACAGGACGGCGCGCCCGGCGGTGTCCATCGCGCGCACGACCGACTCGCGCGCGTCGCCGAAGGTCGGTCCGGGGGTGCGGTAGGCCTCGCGGAAGCGCGTGAGGATGAAGAGCGCGTAGTCGATGCCCACGCCGAGCCCGATCATCGCGGCCAGCTCGGAGGAGAAGTTGGGGGTGTCGACGACGTGCGTGAACAGCGCGATCGCGCCGAGTCCCGTGCCCAGACCGAAGAGGGCGGTGACGATCGGCAGGCCCATCGCCGTTAGCGAGCCGAACGTCAGCAGCAGCACGACGATCGCCGCCAGCAGGCCGACCGCGGTGGACAGGCCGAAGCCGGCCTGCTCGGTCGCCTCGATCGCCTGCCCGCCGAGCTCGACCTGCAATCCCGGCTTGGCGGCCGCACGCGCGGTGTCCACGACGCGTTCGGGTGCGCTTTTGGGCAGCAGGTTGGCTTTTTCGTTGAAGACGACCGTCGCGAAGGCGATCTGGCCGTCGGCCGAGATCTGCTTTCCGGCGGACGCGCTCGAGTAGGGGCTGATCACGGCCGCGACGTGCGGGAGCTTCGCGACCTGCGCGAACGTGGTCTCCATCCGCGCGCGTACCGCGGGGTCGTGGACCGTGCCGGAGGAGACCTTGTAGACGATCGTGTCGCGGTCTCCCGCCTGCGCCGGGAAGCTGTGCTGCAGCAGGTCGGCCGCGCGTTGGGAGTCGGAGTTGGGCAGCGTGAAGTTGTTCGAGTAGCTGGTGCCGGCCGATTGCGCGAGCACGTTCACGGCGATCAGCAGCGCGATCCAGCCGATGACCACGTACTTGCGATGGGTTGTCGACCAGCGAGCGAGCTGCAACATGGCGTTCTCCGAAAGGTGGTCGTGGGGGCCTGGCGTCGGTGGGAGCCTGGCGGGGT
>Ga0210387_10002793_pt1 | contig 13398 bp, 14 predicted proteins | sample IncBWC7OmetaG_FD_160108 | JGI IMG/M metagenome (GOLD analysis project Ga0210387, IMG submission 160108) | Forest soil microbial communities from Barre Woods Harvard Forest LTER site, Petersham, Massachusetts, United States - Inc-BW-C-7-O ...
AATCAGGCTCAGATGTGTTCGTGGCACAGCGCGAAAGCCGTCGCCGGTGACGTCGAAGGAAATGAGCGCAGCCTTGCGGCCGTCCTGGATCACCCCCCGCACGGTGCTCGAGGGCCGTTCGATCGCCAGGTCGAGCGAGTCCATGCCCTCCGGCAGGTCGCTGCCGAAGCCGAACACATGACGGATCGAAAACGCCTCGGCGGCGGCATTCATCGCGAGGTCGGCATGGCTGATGCCATCGACCTTCGACGACGCCACGATCGCCCGCGCGCTGGTGCGGTTGAGCGCGGCGACGAGTTCCGCCTGCCGCCACAAGAGCGGAAACACCGCCACTACGAGACCGGCGCGATGCGCGGCCAGCACGGTGAGCGCGAATTCGACCGTGTTCGGCAGTTGCACGGCGATCACGGAATGGGCGGGAAGGCCGGAGTCGACGAAATGCGCTGCCAGCGCCGAAATCGCGCGATCGGCTTCCGCGAAGGTCAGGCGCCTGGGGGCCTGGCCGGTCACACGCATCTTGTTGTCGGGATCGACAAGGGCCAACACATCCGGCTTGCGGGCCAGAACTCGCTGAAACAGCGCATCAAGCGTTGGCGATGTGTTGGGCTGGCTCACCTCATACCCCGTTCGGGCGTCTGCCCCGATTCATTCCCTGTCGTGCCCGGTTTCTGCCACCAGCTCTCCGGCAAATAGCCAACCAGCGCGGTTTCCGAAGGTCGTTCTATCCGATTCCATCGGGCAATCCATTGGTCGCCGAGATTAAACACGGGAATACCGTAGAAACCGGACATCAGGGCGCGATCGAGCGCCCGCACCGCCGAAACGAAGGAGGTGTGGTCGCGGGCGGCCAGCAGTGCCGCGATCATGGCGTCGATGGCGGGATCTCTGGCCCCCATATAATTACGGGTGCCCTGGATGTCGGCGGCCTGACTGCCGAAATAGAAAGACTGCTCGTTGCCCGGTGACAGCGACTGGTCCCAGCGGTTCGGGATCATGTCGAATTCATATCCCAGCCGCCGCTGGTCGAATTGCACGGGATCGACCGCGCGAACCGTCGCCTGAATGCCGGCGCGCTTGAGGTTGTCGGCAAAATTCAGCGCAATCCGCTCCTCGTCACGGCTCGTGACCATGATCTCGAAGGCCAGCGGCGCGCGCGTGGTGCGCTGACGCAGCAAATTGCCGTCGAGGTCGTAGCCGGCGTCCTTGAGCAGCGACAGCGCCGCGCGCAGCGAGCTGCGGTCGCGGCCCGATCCGTCCGTGACCGGTAGCCGATAGCTGCCATCCATGATGTCAGGCGCGATGCTGGCCGCGAACGGCTTCAGGAGCGTTTTTTCGCGCTCGTCGGCGGGGCGGCCATAGGCCGACAGTTCGGAGCCGGCGAAGAAACCACCGCTGCGGTTGTAGAGGCCGAAGAAGAAGTTGCGGTTGATCCATTCGAAATCGAACAGCAGCGTCAAGGCGCGGCGGACGCGGATGTCCGAGAAGACGGGACGGCGGGTGTTGAACACCAGGAATTCGGACGGCTGCGGCAGGCCGGTTTTTATGGTTTCGCGGATCACCTCGCCGTTTTTCACGGCGGGGAAATCATAGCCCTCGTGCCAGCGCAGCGGCTCGGTCTCGACGCGATAGTCATAGAGGCCGCGCTTGAAGGCTTCGAAATAGCCGTTGGCCTCGCGAAAATAGTCGAACCTGATCTCGTCGAAATTGAACAAGCCGCGATTGATCGGCAGGTCGCGGCCCCAATAATCGGGATTGCGGGTGAAGGTCACGCTGGCGCCCGGTTTGACCGCCGTGATGCGATAGGGGCCCGATCCCATGATGGGCGTGAGCGAGGTTTCCTCGAAAGTTGCGACATCGACGGCGTGCTTCGGCAGCACCGGCATCAGGCCGAGGATCAGCGGCAGCTCACGATCATTGGCGCCGGTGAGGTCGAAACGGACGGTCAGGCGATCGAGCGCCTCGGCCTTGGCGACCTTGGAATAATATTGGCGATGGTTGGGCCGGCCATGGTCGCGCAGCAGCTCCCAGGAAAACAACACGTCTTCGGCGAGCACTGGCGTGCCGTCCGAGAAGCGTGCGCGCGGATCGAGATGGAAGGTGACGAAATCCCTGTTGTCATCGGTTTCCACGGTCTTGGCCAGAAGTCCGTAGAGCGTGAACGGTTCGTTCTCGCCTCGTGCCATCAGGCTTTCGATCGTGTAGCCGCGCTCGGAGCCGTAGCTCCTGACCTGCTGGACCGGGATGCCCCTGACGATCATCGGATTGAGGCTGTCGAAGGTGCCGAGCAGGCCCCAGACCAGCCGGCCGCCCTTGGGTGCATCAGGATTGAAGTAGGGCAGGTGGGTGAAATCAGCAGGCACGGCCGGCGCGCCATGCATGGCAATGGCATGGCTTTCCTCCGCCCGCGCGAGCTGACAGCCGAGGATTGCCGGAAGCGACAGCGCAACCGCCGAACAGATGACAGCAAAGCGACCTATGCGCCCAAAAGCCAACATGGAAGCGCGTGGATTTGATTCGGAACTGCTCACGTCTGGGTTTTAGCATGCAGGCCTGCATCTGGCGGATTTGCGGGCTTATTACTTGGACCAAAGCCCTCGGTCGGCATTGATCTTTCCGTCCGCCCCTGTATGAAAGCGGGCGGTTGAGGCAGGGGCTGCAACTGTCACTTATCCGCCTCAATTGACTAGGAGACAGCCGCGCGAAACGGCTTGGTGTGGGCGTCACCGGGTGTTTCGGGCGTTCCCGTTCAGAAAGGGTTTTCCGCAATGAATTTCCGTATCTTGGCCACGTTGGTCGGGCCGCGTGGGCGACTTCTCGCTCTGTTGGCGGCAACCATGCTGGCAACCATGCTAGCGGTGCCTTTCGCGTTCGACGGCCAGGCCCAGGCCCAGGCCCAGGCCCCCGCACCTGGCGCGCCGGCTGCGCCCAAGAAGGCCGCCGCTCCCAAGGCTGCACCGAAAGCGGCCCCGGCCGCGCCTCCGGCTGCCCAGGCGCCGGCGCCGGCCCAAGGGGCTCCCGCAGCCCAGGCTCAGGCTCCTGCGCAGGGTGGTGCAGCGCAGCCGCAGGACCAGCAGATCCAGCTGATCTATGCGCCCTGGACCAAGTTCTGCCTGAAGGGCCAGGACGCCAACGCCAAGCAGGTTTGCTTCACCGGCAAAGACGGCCGTATCGAGTCCGGCCAGCCCGTGATCGCCGCCGTCATCATCGAGCCCGAGGGTGAGCCGAAGAAGATCCTGCGCGTGACGCTGCCGCTCGGCATGCAGCTCGTGCATGGAACCCGCATCATCGTCGACAGCAACGCGCCGCTGCAGTCGCCCTATGTGATCTGCTTCCAGAACGGTTGCATGTCCGATTACGAGGCGACGCCGGAACTGCTGGCCAGCATGAAGAAGGGCCAGAACCTCGTGGTGCAGGCGATCAATGCCAACGGTGCGCCGCTGACCCTGCCGCTGCCGCTCGGCGAATTCGCCAAGGCCTATGATGGTCCGCCGACCGATCCGAAGCAGTTCGAGGAAACCCAGAAGAAGCTGCAGGAAGAGTTGCAGAAGCGCGCCGAGGAGCAGCGCAAGAAGCTCGAGCAGGCCAATCCCGGCGCCGCCGCAGCCAATCCGGCCGCGAAGTAAGGCTCCCCCAACAGCAAAAAGGCGCTCGAAAGAGCGCCTTTTTTGTTGGCCGGTTGTATGGGCCGAAACGAAGAGTTGCAGCAGGCCCTAGTTCAACGAAGGATTGCGCGGGCGATAACCGCCCGATTTGTCCTTCACGAAGATTTCGGCGACCTGGGAATGGCGGATGGGCTCGCCGGAATCGTCGGGCAGCAGGTTCTGCTCCGATACGTAGGCGACGTATTCGGACTCCGAATTTTCCGCGAGCAGATGGTAGAACGGCTGATCCTTGTGCGGGCGCATGTCTTCCGGAATCGACAGCCACCATTCCTCGGTGTTGTTGAATTCGGGATCGATGTCGAAGATCACGCCCCGGAACGAGAACACCCGGTGGCGCACGATCTGCCCGATCTGGAACTTGGCGGTTCGCGTTTTGATCATGCCTTTGTCGATAGACCATCGAGCCGGCTGATGCTAGTGCCCGACCTGATGAATTAACCTTATCCTCGCCCGCCGAAGCTGCCAAATCCTCCCTTGAAATGATCGCTATTCTTAATCTCGCCGTGCCGTATTTCGGCTTGATTTTCATCGGTTTCGCCTGCGGTAAGGCGAAGGGCTTGCCGGAAGCCGGCCTCGCCTGGATGAACTTCTTCCTGCTCTACGTGTCGCTGCCGGCATTGTTGTTCGTCATCATGTCAAAGACGCCGTTTGCGGAGCTGAACAACCCGCCATTTTTGATTGCGACGACGCTCGGAACCGTCACTGCCTTTGTTGCGGCCATGGCGGTTGGCCGTTTTGCTGGCCGCCTGTCGCTACGCGAAACCACGCTTGCCGGTCTCTCCGGCGCCTATGGCAATATCGGCTAATAAGATGAGAGCACTGGAAGTATTGGGAGAAATTGCCGCGTTGGAAGCGCTTTTCCAACGCTTGTTCTAGTGCCGTTCTTCAACCTTCGGCGGCTTCGACTTCGTCTTCACCATCAGCTCCAGCAACATGGCGACCACCTTCGGCACCTCTTGTTCGCCGCTGATCCAGCGGCGCGAGGTGCGAGGATCGTAGTCGAGAAACTTGGCTGCGCCGACTTGTGAGAGGCCGAGCTTCTCGATCACTTCGGCGTAGCGTTTCGGTGTCATTGCCGGCCCGCCAGTCGCGCCGCCTGCACGGAGCGCGCCTTCTCAAGTCTCGCGCGATCGTAACGCGTCGTCATCCGCCTTCCGCTCGGCGTCTCGGAGTGCGTCGCCTGCGAACGAACGTGCTCGGCGTTCGCGCCGTGCGTCAGCGCCTCCGTGATCGCGCCAGCGCGCGCATCGCGGTTCTGTACTTCAGCCGGGATGCCTGCCTTCGTCGCAATCTGTCGCCACGCCCGATTGAATGCTTTGCGCCTGTAGGGGAGGTCGGTGTAGCCCGAGATGACCACCGGGCCGACCCGCCGCTCGCGCGGGGTGCGCGCCAGCTCCGCCATCACTAGCGGTGACATCGTGAGATCAGTCAGCGTGACTTTCTTGCCCCGGCTTTTTGACGTCGCCTTCGCGAGAACGAGATCGGGATCGATGTGCTCGCCCCATGTGAGGCCGACCCACCGCTCGCCCCTATTGACCAGAGAGCCATCCATCGCGCTCTCAACGGGCCACCATTGCCCGATTACGTCGGCCTGCCGCAGCGTGGTCTCGAACTGCAACACGGTCGCAAGCGCGAGACCGGCGTGATAGGGCGCGTTCTCCGGCTTGTGGCATTCCTCGCAGAACGCGATGACGTGACCGAGCGTCAGCTCCTCAGTGCGAGCCTCGCCGCCCTTGAACTTGAGCGGCTTCGAATTGTGGTGCCCAATGCCGTTCAAAATCCTCGCGAGCCGCTCGCAGCCATCGATCTCTGCCATTAGTCCAAATTGGAGGAGCCGATTGATCTGCCCCATGCAGGCCTTTGCCTTCGGGTACGCAGGCGGGTCGCCTTCGTATCGCGGCGTGGCGAAAAGGTTGTGCCAGTTGCGGAAGTCTTCGGCGCGCGTGCCGTCGAGCGTGCGGGTCGCGATCACTTTGTGGATTTGCAGGTTCCACTGAGCGTATTGCTCGCGCGTGTTGAACTTCAGGCCGCCTTCCTCGAACGGGATGTTGAACCGCGAGGTCGGATTGCGCTCATATTCGCCGATCAGCGCGCCCCAAGTGTTGTCGATCACGACAGGGCGAACGTCGCCGCCGTTCGCAAGCCATGCGAGCATTTCGGTTTGGTTCTTGCGGCATGCTGCGGCGATCTGATCCGCTGACCATGTGGCGATCAAACGAGCGGTCTTGACCGGGTATCCGGCCTTCACTGCGTCTCGGGACGCGATCCAATAGGGAATACGTTGTCCGCTTTTGCGGCGGCGCCATTCGAGACCTGGGGCGTCGGCGGCTCCAACTTCTGTCTTGGTGCTGATCTTGGCCTTGAGCATGGGACGTTGTCCTTCCCGTCTGGCACCTTGAGCACGACCTTGCCGTTCTGCCCCAAGATGACGCCGTTGCGTTGATCAAAGAACGTCCGCACTGCCGGGAGATAGCGACCGCCCATCATCAGATCGACTTTCGGGAGACCTTCGCGCTCCAGCATGGGCACGCGGTCCTTCCAGTCGCGCAGGCGGCCTGGTCCCAAGACCATCTCCGCTACCTGCTCCTCCGAAGCGTAAAGCGGCTTCCCTCGTTTGGCAGACATCGAACACGGTTCCAACGCTATAGGGCGCTGTGCCCTAGGTCAAGGAGCCCTATCCTGCGCTTCGCCCGCCCGCGCCGACAAGTAGTTGAGGCGCACGGAACCGTTGTTGGACGACCACGACCGCCGATTAGCGTTGACAAGTAAGGGTTGGGATATCGCCACGCCGACCTCAGCGGCGCGCGATGTGCTGGAGTATTGCCTGCATCACATCGAGGGCGGCGAGGCAGAACTCGCCTATGCCCGTGTGGCGACTTCTGGGAGAATCGCAAGGCCGCACTGCGTGCGTGGGAGACCTTCTGCAATAGCAAGAAGGCCAAGGGCATTAAGCTGGTCGCCTGAAGTAGGATTGGAGCGCAGGACATTACGACCTGCCGATCCTCAGCACACCGGCAGCGCCGGACACCGGTCGACCAACTGTCGCGCGTTCGCCAGCCGCGCTCCCGGCGGCTCGCGCGGATTGATTGACGTTAGCTGAAGAGTATCCGCTGCAAGTCCGCAGGCGGATGCCGAGGTTCTTCATCAGAGCCTTGATCGCGGCGTCTTTGACGACAACTAGTGCGCGGCCATTGCTGCTCTGCGTAGTGTTTGATCGTTCGATCAGTTCAAGCAGACGATCATTAATTCGGTCAGTGCAGCCCTCGATAAAGGATCGGATGATGGTACGACGCTCGGTACTGGGTGCGCAGTCGGTGATCAGGTATTCCATGAGTTGGGCGAAGACAAAATCGGCAAGGTGATCGAGTAGCCACATGGCGAACTGCACATCGCTCGGCATGCCGATGGCTTTAAGTCCGGTCTGTCGGCGCGTGCGGAATATCTGAACACCGCAGAACTTGGCGGCACCATGGGTCAGCCGCCATTTGATGCCGTGTGGGTCTGCTAGGTCTGGCGCGTCCTTGTGCAGGATCGCCGTCTCTTCCTTGGTGAGCGCCAGCTCTTCGTCGGTAACGACATAGGCGTCGCGCATGGCGGCGGCCTTACTGATCGCCGCAAGCTCTTCGGCCTCGGTGCAGCCGTTCGCTGTCGTCTTTGAAAGGAGAGCCTTGATCTGATCGATGATGGTGTCGCGGTTCCTCATGACGCTTTCCTCTGCATGCCCCATGACGCCACGTGACTGCGCGCCATGTTCAATTCGCCGGCGGTCATTAACGGTAGCCACGCGTTACAAGCGAACAAGAACTCGCGTAGGGCGCGCCCGCTATCGGCCCCAGCCATTGCCGGTGGCGTTCTAGATTCCGTTACGTCACGGAAACTTTCCTGCGACGTCTTCGGTGTCGCTTGCGGTTTTGGCGCACCCTTCGTCTTCTGCTTGATCCGATGCCGCTGTTGCCGCTCGCGGTTCTCCTTCTTGATCTCGGCTTCCGTGGTGCGTCCGCCAGCCAGCCTCAAAAGCTCGTAGGCGCGCGACAGGTGCAGGCCGTCGACCCGCTTCAGGAATGCCTCGAAGTCAATGACTTTCGGGTGGAGCGCCTTTGCTTCGAGAAGCAGCTCACCAACGACCTTCGAGCGCGATGCATATCCTTCACGGGCCTGATTCATCTCCTTGACCGCAGGATTGAGCTTGCGCAGCAGTTCTTCGGCGGTGCTGCTCATGCCGCGACTCCGGCATCGGCGATCTCGGCTATGAGTGACAAAGCATCGAGAAGGATCGCGGACCACACAATGACCGCCTGTCTGTCGTTCATGATCACCCCTCCACCCTCTTGGCCGGACCTGACGGCAGCTTCAGCAGGAAGCTGTCGGCGTCCGGCCGCCGCACAATGATCTTCTTGCCGAGGCGTCGCGCAGGCAGCAGCCCTTGCTCGATGCTCTGCCGAAGTGTTGTCATTCCGACACCCAAGACGCGGCAGGTCTCGGCGAGCGAGAGTCCGATCTTGCCAGGCGGCGGGATCGGGTACTCCTTGCGCGCGGTCGGGTTCTTCTTCGACTCGGCCATCTTCATTGCTCTCCTTCGTCTCTGCTCGCCATCGTTTGTAGTCGCGCCCTCTCGCGCGCGACAAGAGACCCGGCTCACGACGACCGCTGATAACCGCGCCATGCGCGTCGATTAGCGTGGAGATATCGCCGCGCCGATATCAGCGGCTCGCGATGGGATCGCGGTGTCGGGATGGTTCTGCGCGTCGCACCGTAAGGACGCTTTGGAAACCGCAGTAAATAAGACTTTGATGGTGGAAAAATCGGTTCTGCGGCATCATGTCGGCTGGAGCAATTGCTCCGGCGCCCCTGCCGGCAATTGACCAATTCCTCAATTTCAATGGAGGGCAATTCGCCGTCATGGAAAGAAAAACGCCCCCGAGGGCCAACTCGGGAGCGCTGGATGTGAGCACCACCCTCCACGGCGATGCAGCTTATTCAATAGCTGCTTCCGCCTCTCCCGCGCAAGATCAATTTACAAATGCCACCGAGCAATTGCTCGCGGCCGACAGCAATATCGTCATGCTCCACCGTGGGCGCCTCAAGAATGCTCGCATGTGGTTCACGCATCTCGGATGGAAAGTGCTGCCGCAAGACCAACGAGGGCGATCTATCCTGCGCTGGGGCGCCGACCAGGCATACCTGGGATCACCCGCCAATCCGGAACGCGGAGTCCGACGCTGGTGCCGCTGCTGGGACCCGAAGCTGACCGCCAAAGAACTCGACGAGCTGGTGGCCTACACCCGCACCTCGAACAAGCGATGGACGCACGACCAGAGCGCCATGGTTCTCGGGATCACCATAGCCGACAGCTTAGCTCTCAACCTGCATTTCATCGGCGCCAATGATGATCCCGACTTCGAGGTGAGAGGCGCCACCAAGCGGGCCAAGGAAGCGAAACGCGCACGCCGCTCCCGCGCTGCGCGTAGCACCGGACGCAAGCCGGGTCGCCCCGCGCTGGACCTGACACCGGAAGAAAGGAAGGCGCGCCGCAATGCCGCCGACCGCATGAAGTACCATTCCGTAAAAAATACCGTCACGCTCCTTAAGAGAAGAAAGATAGACATAGGAAGCGTGACGGGGTTTCTTACGGAAGAAGCGACCAGAGGGGATGATAAATGGGTGACGTCGTACGAATTGACCGCGCAAAGTTCGGTGTTGTGCTCAACCGGCTCGGCGAAGCGCACCATGACCACACCGAAGATCAGCTTCGGTCCATGTCCTATGGCGCCGCGCTCGACTGGGCTGGCACCGACTTCGACAAGCTACTGGCCCTCGCCAAAGCCAGAAGGTATCGCCCGCAATGGATCGCTTACCAGCTGCAGCAGCTGACACCAGGGCAGCACCGCATACTCAGGGCCATGGAAGCCACCGCCGGCCCGTATCTCACCCAGCGCCAGCGCTGGGTCGTCTGTCGACTTCAGGAAGAGCCGCTCACGGAAACCGAGCTGGTGGCGATGGCAGATCGAGCCCGCGAGTACGAGGACAACCGCTATCCCGACAGGTGTATCCGGAATGATCTCGGCAAGCTTGAACAGCTGGGCATGATCGAGCTTCGAGATGGCGTCGCTCACCTTGCTCGATCCAGCGCGTGACGGGAGCGCAGCAACGCGCAGCGCACGTCACACGCGGCCTTGTGGAAATGATCGATCTTCATCCATGATCCACGCCGTGACCTCTCGGCGCCTGATGGCGCCTTCGGTCACAGCTCCTCCGACATCATCTGAAATGCTTCGCGTGACACATTTTCGCGTTTGTCACAGCCGTGACTGTCACGGACGGTGGTGGCAGTGAACGACGAGACCTTGTCCGGCGACTCGATGACGGTTTCCGGTGGTTTCGGAAACCTTCTATCTATCGGCACAGGCGCGCGCGCTGGAAGGGGGGTAATGGGTCGGTTTCCGGAAACCTGCGGAAACCTGAAACCACCGTGACGATCAGCGCGGCCAATATCGGGGAGACATGTCTCCCCCCTCGGTCCACACCGACATGCCCGTGTGATACGATCGCGCGCAACCACCAGATCGAGATAACCATGCCCGCCCTCAAGAACCTCCGACACGAAGCATTCGCCCAGTTGATCGTGCGGGCACCAAAGCGAGGCATGTCAAACGCACAGTGCTACAGGGATGCAGGCTATCAGGTCCCTCCAGGACCGGGATGCGATGCATCAGCATCAAAGTTGCTAAGTTCAGGAAAGGTGCAAGCCCGGATCGCCGAGCTGATCCAGCCCACAGTGCGAAAAGCACGCGCAACGGTCGACACGCTGGCCGAGCAGTTCGACGAGGTTTTCCGGGGCGCGATGGGCTCGGCGCAGTTCGGAGCAGCCGGCCAGGCTGCGGCGGCGAAGAGCAAATTGCTGGGGTTCATGAGAGAGCGGCTCGAGGTCGGCGGCGTCGGCGAGTTCGATCGCCTCAACAGCCGGGAGGAGATCACCGACAAATTGCTCGAAACGCAGACGCCGGCCGAGGCGATCGAGCACCTGGAAGAACTCCGGCGCATGATCGAAGAGCGCGCGGCCCACTACGCGAAGAACGTCACGCCGGCCATGCCGGCGCCGAGCTTCCACCATGGTGAAGCCGATCGAGCCTTACGAGACCTGCGGCCACGAAAACACTGGTGATCCGCGTTCTTGCGAAACTTAGGAGTTTTGCAAGAAAAGGCTGGACGAGAGAAATCAACGTGTTACACTTTGCACAACTTACTTGTGAAAGTGGAGCACGGAAATGGCCATTCTCGGATATGCCCGCGTCAGCACCCAGGATCAGCACCTCACCGGCCAGCTCGATGCGCTGAAGGCCGCTGGCGCCGAGACGATCTACCGCGAGAAGATCAGCGGGGCGCGAGCAGATCGGCCGCAGCTGGCCAAGCTCATGGCGTCGCTCAAGGAAGGCGATATCGTGCTGGTGACGAAGCTGGATCGCCTCGGCCGCAGCACCCGCGAGCTGCTCGACCTGATCGAGCGCATCAGCAAGGCCGGCGCGTCATTCCGCAGCCTCGGCGATCCCCTCTGGGACACGTCCTCATCGCAGGGGCGGCTTCTCTCGACGCTGTTGGCGGCCATCGCGGAGTTCGAGCGCGACCTCATCCGGGAACGCACTGGTGACGGTCGCAAGCGCGCCCAGGCGGCAGGCGTGAAGTTCGGCCGCAAGCCCAAGCTGTCAGACTTCCAGCGCAACGAAGCCATCAAGCGCCGCGCCGCTGGCGAGACGCTGGCCTCGATCGCCAAGAGCTACGCCGTCGACATAAGCATGATCTCGCGGCTGAGCTGATCCCGACCCGAGCTTCTGACCCTTTGCGCCCTCGGCTGTCACGAGGGCCCCGACCACCCGACCAACTCTCCATCGGCGCCGTCATCGCTGAGTATTCGGTTCCTGTGCCAACGTCAGAGGGACCCCCATTTTCCCATATATAAAAATCCAAAGGGACCCGATCCACACGCGTGGTGCCATCTACACGCCCCGCATTTAGCGCGTGGTGAGTTTGTTGATCTCGGGTGCTTTCTCATGCGGCGCGCAGTCAAAACCGCTCCACGGGCTTCTCCCGCACGACTATATCGGCGCATCGTTCCGCTCCGCCGGAAACGTCGGTCTCGTAGTAGTCGTCGATGAACTGATCGAAGGCCTCTACAACTACGAGATCGGGTTTGTTGCCGCCGCGCGGTGCGAGATCGATGCTGTAGCGATAATAAAAGGCGTCAGTTCCACCCTCAACAGCAGACCTCGTCGGACCGCCCGGTTATGTCGGAGATGTGCCAAACTCGGAAGTCGTCGCTTTATTCGATCACTTCGTCAGCGCGGGCGACTAGAGAAGGCGGCACGGTCAGGCCGAGCGTCTTCGCCGTACGCAGATTTAGGACTAGCTGGAATTTCGTCGGCTGCTGAACCGGCAGGTCGGCCGGATTGGCGCCTTTGAGAATGCGGTCAACGTAGGCCGCCGCTCGCCGGAAGATATCGGCCGTGTCGGGTCCGTAGGAGATCAAGCCACCTTCTGCGGCGAACTGCCGGAATTGATACATTGCTGGCAACCGGTAACGCTCTGCCAAACCTATGATCAAGCTGCGATTGGCGACCGTGAACACATCCGCTGCAGTAATCAGTCCCGCGCCCGGCTCGCGCGCGAGCGTTGTCATTGTCGCTTCGATCTCGGCCTGATCGTGCACAGGCGCCGGCTCCAATTCGATTGAGGCCACGGAAACGGCTCCATGTTCTCGCAGCCAGTTCACGAAGAAAGGCGCCGTCACGGGATTGAACAAGAGCTTCGCCCGGCTGATCCGTGGCGCCACCTCCTTTAGCAGCTCGAGCCATTTCCCGATGATCTCGAACTCGATGAGGGCGAAGCCTGTGATATTGCCACCCGGACGGGCGAGGCTCGCTACCAAGCCCTGGCTCACCGGATCAGTGACGACGGCAAAGACGATCGGGATCGTGCCGGTGGCTCGCTTCAACTCGGCGATTACGGGGGAACTGTTGGCGACGATCAGATCTGGAGCCGACTTCACCAACTCCGTCACATAGGTGCGGATACGGTCGGCGTCGCCGCCGGCAAACTGATAGTCGATGCGTACATCGCGCCCTTCGAACCAACCTAGCTCCTTGAGTCCAAGGCGAAAAGCCGCAAGGCGGGCCTCCGACTCCGGATCATGCTCGGTAGTTGCCCCCAGCAAGACGCCGATCCGTTTTATGCGGTCGCTCTGCTGCGCATGTGACGCAACCGGCCATGCCGCCGCTCCGCCGAGAAGCGTGATGAACTCGCGCCGTTGCATTTGGGCCCCCGGAGAAGACGCCTTGCAATCTTGCAACCTAGCACTTTGCGACCGCGCTGCGAGTGAGAAATGCCACCCAGCCCCCTCGGAAACTGATCAGGAATGTCGCATATGGGTCAACAACGGCCCTGACCGCGCTGAAACTGGACTTCCGAAGTGGTCGTATGTCTCGAACGTGCCACGAGCGGCCTCATGGTGGCCATTCTATCTACCCGCACAGGCGGCCGCGCCACTCTTGCCCGAGCGTTCGGCCTGGATCGGCGGGCACGGCACCGAACCATAGGAACAGAATACGCAACAATCGCCCGGCTTCGGCTTCAGCTTCGTGCCGCAGCCAGTGCATTCGTAGAAGAACCGACATGCATCGGTCGGCAGGTCTCCGTCTTCGTGATGGAGCAGTGCGGACAGGTGATAGTCGACGATGCGCTAATC
>Ga0210387_10002794_pt1 | contig 13394 bp, 21 predicted proteins | sample IncBWC7OmetaG_FD_160108 | JGI IMG/M metagenome (GOLD analysis project Ga0210387, IMG submission 160108) | Forest soil microbial communities from Barre Woods Harvard Forest LTER site, Petersham, Massachusetts, United States - Inc-BW-C-7-O ...
TTCGAAGATGACGTCAAAATCGCCCGGACTTGTGCAAGTTCCGCCGCCGGCCGTGCCAATCAGGCAGGGTGTGTTCGTGGTGTAGCCGGGCATCCAGCCCAGTGGCCCGATCGCGTACTTATTCGCGAGGGGCATTACCAGGAAATGATTTTGGGGAGGGTAGCCGGCGTCGCCGGCATCGCGAACAATCTGGTCCAACCCTATCCGGGCTTCCTGAAAAGAACCGAGCAGCTGCGACTCGGTCCGGAATTGCTTCTGGGAATTTCCCAGCAGGCCAAAGATGGCGCTGCTGATGACCACGAAAATGGCCACGGAGACCATCATCTCCAACATCGTGAAACCTGATTGATATTTCTGATTAGGCGCGAGCTTCATTTTTCCACCATGGTATCGAGCGTGACCGGCAGCAGCGGATTGTTCCCGCCTCTGCGGCGCACTCCAACGATGAATCGCTTGCCGGTAGGATTGCCGGCGTTTGAGTACGTTATGACTGACCAGCGAACGTCATACTGCAATTGAGCGGGGTCGTTGGGGTCCGTATAAGTGAAGCTGTAGCCCGCGACGGCTGCCTGAGAGAAGTCGATGAGCGGCCTGACGTTGTTGACCATGATCACTGGGCTGCCAACGGGAACTTTCGGCGTTGCAGCGTTTCCCAGGTTGCAGTTGGCCGCCGGAGGGCAAAAAATACCTTGGGGGTCGCTGAACGTCGCCGCGGAGACCGGCTGGTCCACCATGGCGTCCAACTCCCGCTGAGCGAAGACCAGCGCCGTGGAGTCGTCGCGGTTGGAACTGTTCAGACGAATGGAAAGTGGAATGAGCTGCGCCACTCCGACGACGCCCACCACCATGATCATCGTGGCGATCAACGTCTCGATCATCGTGAAACCGCGCTGTTTGCACCCCTGCTTTTTTAATGTCGGTTGCATTTTCTTCCTCTTTTTTCGCCAGAGCTAATCGGCGCGCGTCCAGTTGCCGCCGCTATCGCTTGACCAAATCTGTATGGAACCGGTGGGGAGCACCACGACGGCTTGATAACCTAAAGCAGGAATTCCGGTGTTTCCAATGTAAATCACGCTGACCGCCGGCGGCGAAACGGCCCCCCGCTGATCGAAGGAAATGGAACCACTTGTGGGAGAAATGTTAGTGAAGCCCGTAACGCCCACGGCCGTGGCCAGTCCCCCTGTGTTTGGAGGGGTGCTGGAGGGGACCAGCGTGACCGCGCCGGTGAACAACGCCTGCTTGTCCGTCGATACCACTGTACTGTTGTTGTTGGAATCGCAAAAGACATAGACGCCGGCTTGTGTCTGAGTATTCGAAATTCTGGCTCTTAGCGGAGTCAAGAGCGGGACATTGAGTCGAATGGCCTCGTAATGCGTGTACTTGAGAACACCGGCAACCTGGTTGGCGGCGTTACTTAGTTGGTAATTACGATAAGCCCGCATAAAGGATGGCAGCGCGACTGCCGTCAAGATCGTGCCGACAGCCATGACGACGAGCAATTCCATGGTAGAAAATCCGCGAAGGTGGTTCCGGTGTGGGCGTCTTTTCTGAAATTCGAGTTTCATTTTCTCAAAACCTTCTTCCCGACGATTACGTTTGGCGGGCAGCGAGGTGAACACGCCGCCTGCCAACGGGCGTGCCATTCATCGGTCGCGCCGACTCCATAACAGCAACTGCCAGCCCATTCCCAGAATCGCTCTAAGACATGTGTTTTTAATAATTTACAGGGATAGTGGAAAACTGTTACAGCAACAAACCCAGGGGCATGTTACAAAATGTAACGGATTCAGTACTTAAACTATGGTCTTTTGCCGACACGCAAGCTCCGGAGACCATTGGAGCGCTAGCTGATTGCCGCCACATGTTGTCGTGGATTTGGGCAGGAAGGGTGCCATCGGTGGGCGCTAACCTTCACAGGCCTGTGCAGGCTAAAAAGGAAGCGAAGAAGCGGGGCAGTTTCCAGTGAGATTCACTCTTGCCTGGAACTTCTATTTTGCGATTGGGGATGCCTGAGGGTTTGGAGAAAGAGACCAGCGGTAAAATCGGGCGTCACATTTCAGGCAGCGAAACGGCCGGACGAAGATCAAGGCAAGAATTATTCTCTCCACAATGCCCCTGCGCCTGGATAGATGGATCCTCGTACTCTCGCACTCCGGACAACTCTTCATGGTGATTCTCCTGATACTGCCTTGGCATCCAACGTGCCAGCGCATCTTGTAGCACGCGGAACGCTCCCCTCTGTTCCATTTTGAACAGTGGCATCCAAATGGGTGCATTCGCTGAGCCATACGCAAGCAGATCTTCCCCGATCCCGGCGCCGTGCTTCCTTGGAATGGCCTCATATTGCAGATGTCCAAAATGGAACAGACGCCTGTTTCAAGGTGGCATACGGTATGCGGGAAGGGGTCTACTCCGAGCCACTCGTCCGGACATCTAAGGACGGCTTGGGTAGTCCATGAGGGCCCGCATGTCAAACTTGACTCAGATCGCGTTGCAGTCTGATCAGGCGAGATTCCGAACCGAGAGCCCCGCGCCTCACAGACGGCGCCCGCTCCGAATGCTCTTCATCCATCGCGATGCAGAGGTAGTAGACAACTGTCTGGAAGAGCTGAAAAAAGCGCAATTCACGGTGAGCGCGGATTTCGTTTTGAACTTGGCGCAATGCGCCGAACGATTGCACTCTCAATCCTACGATGTGGTGGTCGCCGAGTACCCCTGTCCGAGTTTGAAAGGATCCAGGGCTTTGCAAGTCCTCCATAAAGAGTTACAGGAGACGCCATTGTTGTTCGTGGCCAGCGCAACAAGAAGCGAGTCCATCGCGCAGCTAGCAGCGGACGGCGCTTTTGATTACGTCGAGCGGGACCACATCGCTCAATTGCCGATGGCCGTTCGTCAAGCGCTGAACGAAAGGCAACTCCGAGAGGAGTTGGAAGAGGCGCGAAAAGCCTTGCGGCATTCACAATCGCTGTACCGCGCGCTCGTGGATAATCCCGCCTACGGAATATTCCGATGCAACGCGGAAGGAGAAACCATCGACGTTAATCAAGCGCTGTTAACCATGCTTGGTTACGCAAGCAAGGAAGAACTTCTGGCCGCGCATCATTCGACCGAGCTGCTTTCGAGTTTGGGTAAAGGATCATCCCTGGTGGGGCCCTCCGCCGACGGAAAGCGAATCGAGCCAGTTGAAATAGAGTGGAAGCGCAAGGGCGGAACGAGTCTGAAAGCCTGGCTAAGCGGCCGGGAGGTCTACGACGACAAAGCCAACTTTGCCGGCTACGAAATCATCGCCGTTGACGTCACAGAACAGCGGACTCTTGAGGATCAACTGCGGCATCAGGCATCGAGCGATTCGCTGACCGGCTTGTCCAATCATCGCAGCCTTTTCGACACACTGCACGCGGAGATCGCCCGATCCAGCCGAACCAACAGGGAATTCTCTCTCGTATTGCTGGACCTCGACGGATTGAAAGGGATTAACGATCAATTTGGTCATGTGGTGGGTGACCGGGCGCTGTGCAGGCTCGGGCGGATCCTGAAAGACAGCTGCCGATCTGTAGACACGGCGGCTCGTCACGGTGGGGATGAGTTTGCGCTGGTGCTGCCGGAAACGGGGATGGCAGCCGCCACATTGGTAGCGCACCGGATTTGCGAACTTCTTGCGAGCGAAACCGAAGAGCCCGCAATTTCCGTGAGCGTCGGGATCGCCAGTCATCCGAAGGACGCCGGAACGGTCGGAACCTTGCTCTACGCAGCGGACAGGGCGCTCTATGCGATGAAAGACAAGCGGCCAAGAGCCGCCCGGGCCGCTCGGGCCTTTGAATCGCACTTTACAGCTTCGCACCCTGGAATTTCTCGAAATCAAGAATGAAGTTGGGCGGTCGAAACAAGTGTGCGGTTTCGGACATCTTCCAGCCGGATATAAATGGATACTTCTAAGCAAGATGAGGTTTCCGAGATGGAAATCTCGAGCCGGAGGAAGATGACATGCACCGTGGATATCAATATTTTCTAGGTTCTTTTTTTCTAACTGCAGCCCTTGTTGCGCCAGCGGCAATTAGCGCCGCGGCCAAGCCGCAAGACAATGGACGCCAAGAGGAAAATCACCGAGACGATAAGGGCCAGAACAGGGTCTATGACCGCGACCACAAGGACTATCACAATTGGGATGACAACGAAGACCGCTCCTACCGTGTGTACCTCACCGAGAGGCACAGAGAGTATCGGCCCTTTGTCGAAATAAAAGTGAAAGACCAACGGTCGTACTGGAATTGGCGTCACAGTCACCCGGATCACGATCACGACGGACGCTAAGCGGCAAGCCGGAAGGCACAATGGAAGTCTGTTTGTATCAGCGAAGGGAACGGGGACGAAAAAACACTCCCACAACAACGCAGCACGTTGACCGAGTTTCAATTGATCTGAACGCGGCCTGATAAGGGAGAGCTCAGATGAACGAATACCGTTTTGGCTCGCGCGACAGCTCACAAGAGCGCGAAACGCCTCACGATGGTGACAACAAGATCCAGTATTTGTTGAGCGCAGAAGAGCAACTTCTTCAACTGATTTCCAGTCGTGCGCCCCTGCCTGGAGTGCTGAATGGAATCTGTGCTGCTCTCGATTGTCAGATTGCCAACGTGGTTTCACTCATTTCCCTGCCGGGGGACGATGCCGGCGAGCTTGGCGGAATTGCCACGAACGCGACGCTTTTTGGTTTGGAAACTTTCTATTCTGAAGGCCTGGTTGCCGAGAATGACGAACTCCTCGGATCTCTGGAGATGTACTGCAGCGATCGACGAAGGCCATCTGCCGGCGAACTTCAATTGATTGAACGAGCAAAGTGCCTGGCCGCTATTGCGATCAAACGACAGAATGAGGCGGACCAAAAAGGCAATCGTGGCGTGCGTGTGAATCGGCCGGTGAGCGGACGCGTGCTCGAATGGCCAGTTCCCTTCAACTAATCTTCAAGAGCACAAATTCCCGCCTCGGCAAGAAATCCTTGGACGGGAATCTGAACAACACCATCCAGGAACTGGCAGCAGACGCTATTCGTGCAGCACGACGCTCAACAGAGAAGTGTTGATCTGCAAACCGCCGTTGTACTTGATGAAACCGAGCTTTCTGAATTTGTTCATGAAAAAATTAACGCGAGAGCGCGTTGTGCCGATCATCTCGGCCAGTGTTTCTTGCGAGACCTTGGGAAGGACGGCGTGAGGCTTATCATCCTTGCCGTAACGGGCGAGCAAAAGGAGGGTGCGGGCGAGCCGCTTTTCGCTGGAGTTGAAAAGCTGATCGATCAAATCCTCTTCGATTCGAATGTTCCGCGCCAGCATGAAATGGATGAACCGGTCGGAGAGAGCATGCTGCTCGTGAAGCACCTTAAACATTTCGCTCTTCTCAATGAGGAGCACGGTGGTGGGTGTGACCGCGGTAGCCGTCCCCATGCGAACGGGCTGACCCGCCAGGCAGCCTTCGCCAAAGAAATCACCCGGCCCCAGAATGGCGACGACCGCTTCTTTGCCGGACTCGTTGATAACGGAAAGCTTGACGCCACCTTCGCGTAAGTACAGCACGCCCTTGGCGGCATCACCTTGAGTGTAGATTACATCCGCTCCCTTAAACTCTTTAACTTTTTTCGCCACGCCCGCAGAATCCAGAAAAGTTTGGGCGTCGAAGGCATCTTTTTTCTTGGACAAAGGCTTGGAGTTTGCGTTGTTGGCATTCATGGATCGCTTCTATTGCTCCTCTTGTGAAAATTTGTGAGACCTTGCCATGGACCGTCCTTGCTCCAGCAGGAAATTTTCTTCCAACGTCAACTTCTTAGCTCCTTGAGCTTGTTCGGTTTCCGTTTCCCGCCGGATTTGTTCTTCAACGATTTTTCTGACTATCTCCAGCGAGACCTGTTGGAAGCGAGTTTTCGCAGAAAGCATGGCAATTCCTTCGAATCACATAGACGCTAACAGGCTGGAGGCCGTACGGGTCAAATCTTTTGGGAGCCGAGCCATGGCGTTAGCCGGAGCTAGACTGCACGCTTAGCCGAGCCAGTGGCTCGCATCGGCCCGAACCGCGCCGCCCGTCTCGCCCCCCGAGCCTCGCCCGCCGCCTCGCCTCACCCCGCATTTTAACTTGCAGGACTCGCTACGATTAGATACGATAACGTCACGTTTGTTTAGCGTGTCATGGCGGTAGAAGGATACTATGGGAAGCACTCAAACGAGAACTGGACCAACGCACTTCAAGACCATGGTGCAGTTGGATGTGCCACAGGGCCGCAATGGAAAGCACAAACTGATTGTCACCGCAATCCTCAAGGATTTAGACCGTCTAAAAGCCGGTTCCGCACTGAAGGTTCCACTGTCTGAATTGGTGGATTCAAAAGAAAAAGTTCGTTCCGCGCTGAATCGCGCAACTCGAAAGGCTGGACGTAAGGTTGAGACCGCCAGCGACGCCACTTTCTTGTACGTGTGGAACGCAAGCGAGTAGACGGGACCAGCCGGGCAACCACTCGCCCCGGAATGGGCGCGACGCCTGAATCGTCGAATCCCCACACCCCTCGCACGACCTCGTTCTCCACGAATCCGTCTTGAAGGCAAATTGATCTCACCGTTGGCGGACGCTTGTTTGCCGGACGATCCATCCCAGCAACTTAGAGAAAAAATAAATCCTCGAGGTGCGTTTCTCCGTTTCGCCTGGCAAGTTCTCACCGAAAATAAACCGAAGACTTGTACACAAGTGAACAGACTCGTAGGCTGACGAACGCTAGGATGGGATTGCATTAAAAGGATTGCAATGTTTGCCAGTTCATCCTCTTCAGCTTGAATTCCGCGACCGCAAAGGCTCGGGGGGACATCGAACAACACTTGAATCGCACGGCCTGCTTGGGTCGGCAGTGCATCTCTGGAGTGAATCAAAGAGATTCAATGAATTTTCCGAACTGGGCAGAGCAGGCCGCAATTCCCAGGACTCGCGTGTACGTGTAAGTGTCTCGTACAGCAGACAGAAAGGTAAAAAGCTATGCCTCTTATGCAAATTTTCATAGCCCTGATCGTTGTGGGCGTCCTGCTTTGGCTTGTGAATCGTTTCATCCCTATGGCAGGCAGTATCAAGTCTATCTTGAACGCTCTCGTGGTCATCTGCGTCGTACTCTGGCTCCTCAACGTATTTGGATTGTTCCACTCTCTCTCTCGTATCCACGTCGGATGACCAACGCGGCTAAATGAATGGCGCAGTGAACATTTTCAAGCCTTGGATGAGAATCAACGATCGGAATCAATAGGTGCTCCACGTACGACTAGTGTCCAGCACATCGACACATAAAGTAATGGAGACAAGATGGCGAAACGAATTGTGGTTATCGGTGCAACAGCACTGTTTCTGCTTCTAGGATTTACTTCTGCGGTTGATGCGCGGCAGGAGAAACAGGAAGAAAAGGCCAAGCCCACGCAACAGCAGCAACATCAACAGCAAGAACAGGCTCCGAAGCAACAGCCACAACATCAGCAGCAAGCCCAGGCTCCGAAACAACAGCCGCAGCATCAGCAGCAAGCTCAAGCTCCGAAACAACAGCCGCAACATCAGCAGCAAGCTCAAGCTCCGAAACAACAATCGCAACATCAGCAGCAAGCTCAAGCTCCGAAACAACAGTCGCAACATCAGCAGCAAGCTCAAGCTCCGAAACAACAGCCGCAACATCAGCAGCAACAGCAAGCCAGGGGTCAGCAACAACAGCAGCACCAGCAACAAACTGCCTCTTCACAGCGTCCTCAGCGCTCACAGCAGGAACAGACCAGACAACGCGAACAGCCAGCGCTCCGCCTCAGCGCCAGGGGTAGCGGTCGAATCCCAGACGACCGTTTCCGTTCTAATTTTGGCCGTGGGCACAACTTCCGCATGGGCAACCCTGTCTTGGTGAGCGGATATTCTCGCTTTCAATACGGCGGCTATTGGTTTGGATTTGTTCAGCCTTGGCCGGCAGGCTGGTACTACACCGACGACGTCTACATCGATTATGTGGATGGGGGCTATTACATGTACGACCCGTACTATCCCGGCGCTCGCTTCGCAATCAGCGTCGTGATCTAACCTCGGGTCCAGATGGCGATCGAGCTGGCCCCGACCCGGCGCGGAATCTCCACAGCAGTGGGAATGCCGCCGGGGCGGGAAGTTTGATTTTCATCGGATTGGTTTTTTGAAGAGAGGAACAAAATGCTCGGAACTATCTTAATCATCTTTTTGATCCTGGCACTCTTTGGCGCACTGCCGCGATGGTCGCACAGCAGAGACTGGGGCTACAGACCGACGGGCGGCCTCGGGCTCGTTCTTGTCATCGTCGTAATCCTCGTGCTGCTAGGTCGTATTTAGGTTTTGCCGTTACTGTCAGGCTGGAGGTAAGCAATGGATGAATCCAGGCGCCATGCAATCGCGTTTCTCGAGAAAGAGATCAAGACTTACTTGGCGCTTTCCTTGTTTTTGTCGAAGCGTGGCATCAAGTCTGACCTGCGACTAGGAGCGAAAAAGGTCCTGATCAGCCCGGCCTTCTACAAAGAGAGAATGAAGGAAGCGAAGAAGCTCGTCTATGAACTCAGAAAAACGAAGTAGGATACCTTTCGCGAAAATTCCGGCTTCCACTGACTGGCGTCAGCGGATGCTCCGCGCAACTGCAGCGTTTTTCATTCTGCTTTTGTGCGCGAGCGGTTTGCCGGCATACTCCGTCCTCACTCACGAGGAGATCGTGGACTTGGTTTGGACCACGGAGATCAGCCCGCTTCTTCTCCAGCGATTTCCCGGGCTAACGGAGGAACAGCTCAAAGAGGCCCACGGCTACGCGTACGGCGGCGCCGTTATCCAGGACCTTGGCTACTATCCATTTGGCAGCGTGGAATTCAGCAATTTGGTTCACTATGTTCGCAGCGGTGACTTCGTTCGAGAACTGCTAGCGCAAAGCCAGGATGCCAATGAGTTCGCCTTCGCTCTCGGCGCGCTGGCCCACTACGCTTCGGATATCGCAGGCCACCCTGCTGTCAACGCCGCCGTCGCCATTCAGTATCCGAAATTGCGCGCAAAGTACGGCAATTCCGTCAAATATGCCGAAGATCATTCCGCGCACCTTAAGACGGAGTTTGGATTCGACATGGTGCAAGTGGCCAAGAATCGTTATGCGTCGCAGCAGTATCACGATTTCATCGGCTTCCAAGTGTCCAAGCCTTTGTTGGAACGGACTTTTCCCATTGTTTATGGGGTGGAGTTGAAAGACGTGCTCACGCATGAGGATCTCGCTATCGGATCTTATCGCTTTGCGGTCAGCCGCATGATTCCCCAAATGACCCAGATCGCCCTTCGTACCCACCAGAAGGACATGATGAAAGAGCATCCCGATTTTGCGAAAAAGAAATTCCTCTACCGGCTCTCGCGCTCCGACTATGAAAAAGAGTGGGGAAAAGACTACACCAAGCCCGATTTCGGCACCCGCTTCTGGTCCGTGGTCCTGCGTTATATGCCGAAGATTGGGCCGTTCAAGGCGCTAGCCTTCAACAATCCAACTGCTCAGACCGAGGACATGTATTTCAAGAGCATCAATACAACCGTCGACCAATATCGCGTCTACCTGAAGCAAGTGGCTTCCGGCTCGCTGGAACTGACCAACAGCGATTTTGATACAGGCAAGGTAACCAAGGCCGCCGAGTACTCTCTGACCGACGAAACCTATGCAAAGCTTTTAGGCCAGTTGGCGGCGCGCAAGTTCGACCTGACTTCGCCGGATTTGCGCGACAACATCCTGGGTTTCTATTCGGACCTCTCTCTTCCTCTGGAAACCAAGAAGGACAGCGCTAAGTGGCAAAGCGTCCTGGCGTCGCTGGATCAATTGAAGTCCGCGACTCCCAACGCCAGTGTCGCACCCGCGATCGCCCAGCAAACGCCTAAATGAAGCCGCCACGCCAATGGGATTTCTTGCGCGCGCTGAAGATCAGCGAGTGCGCTTGTGGACTTGCCGTCACCCTCCTGGGGCTCGGTTTCTCCTCCTTCTATATGCGCGAACTTCTGGTCTCCCTGGCCCTCTTTAGCGTGGCTTTCCTTTTTCTGGCTCTGACAGTTCTGGCACTAATTCTTCTCTGGTGGGCGAGCGAACAACTCGCAAACAGGACCGGACCTGCTTCCCGAAAAGTCATCGCGTTCTCCCGCCGTCTGATAGCCACCTACGCAAGACCTTGACCATCGGAGAAGTCTTTCTTCAGAATCAGCGGCGTCTCATGGTCAGTGCGTAGCTCCCATCTTCCTTTTTCGTACCTAAAACCCCGCCGTTGCGTCCAATTCCCTTCCCGTTTGGTCAAATCCGCAAATAAACAATGAAACTGTGCGCAAGTGTACAGCTTCTTTCCCCTCTGCATACTACTATCCATCCTCCAGCAATAAATCGATTCGCAAAATCTTGGGAGGAAATAGAGATGAAGTTCGTAAAGACAATTTTCGCAGTGTTGGCGCTCACACTGCTCGGCGCCTCGTTAGCCCCTGGCGCACGCGCGGATGAGTGGAACAAAAAAACCATAATGACGTTTAGTCAGGCTGTAGAAATCCCCGGCCAGATTCTGCCCGCGGGAACATACACGTTCGTGTTGGCCGATTCGCCATCCGACCGCCACATCGTCCAGATTTTCAACGCCGACGGCTCGCAAATCATCGCCACCGTTCTCGCAATCAACAACTACCGCCTCAAACCGACTGGCGACACGGTCGTCAAGTTCGTAGAGCGCTCGGGCGACAACCCGGAAGCACTCAAGGGCTGGTTTTATCCCGGCGATAACTTCGGTCAGGAATTTGTTTACCCGAAGCAGCGCGCTATCGAACTAGCCTTGCTTGCAAAGGAACCAGTTCCGGCGCTGGCCACCGATAATTCGGACCTGAAGTTGGCCCCCATTGTCGCGGAAACTCCCGACCAGAAGGAAGAGCCAGTAGGCGAAGCGATCCAGGTCGGTCCTCCGGCTGCGGAAGCCACAACTCCTACGCCAGTCGTTAAGGAAACCACTCCTGCGCCGGCCGTAGAAACCGCTCCAACGCCTGTTGCAGAAACCACAGAACTGCCACAGACTGCCAGCCAGCTGCCTCTAGTCATGTTGCTCGGACTGGCTTCACTCGGCGCCGCGCTTCTTCTCAAGCGCTTCTCGAGCTAGGGCCATTCATAAACGCAAGGAAACTCCACTGCGCCGCGGGCTTGATCCATCCTTTTCCTCCCGCGGCGCAAGGAGATTTGTCAGTGACTCCGACCATTCGACCGCACAACTTCGCTTTGCTCCCTTGGTGCTATCCTCTGGCCGTTCTTCTGCTCTTTTCCAACGCGCCGGGACTCTCGCAATCGCAGCAATCCCCTGCTTCTGAAGGCGCCCGATCCTCCACAATTTCGGTAGCGTCAGAGCTTGTTGCGCTCCCTGTCCGCGTGACCGACGGAGATGGAGATGTGGTCCCAGGATTAACTCAGGAAGCCTTCAGCGTCTTCGAAGACGGGCGTCCGCAAAAACTCACTCTCTTCGAACAAGAAGACGCTCCCGTGACTGTTGGGCTCGTCGTCGACCACAGCCGCAGTATGGGTCCGAAACTCGCCGAAGTAAGCGCCGCCGTTTCCGCCTTCGCGCATTCAAGCAATCCTCAAGATGAAATGTTCGTCGTAGATTTCAATGACGACGTCTGGCTTCAAATGCTCGGCGGAAAACCTTTCACACACAACGCCAAAGATCTCGAGACTGCCATCGCTGCCGTTTCCGCTCGCGGGCGAACCGCCCTGTATGACGCAGTCTCGGAAGGGCTCAAGCATATGCGTTTTGGCCATTGCGAGAAAAAAGCTCTGATCATCGTAAGTGACGGCGGCGATAACGCCAGCCATGTAAAGTATTCGCAGGTTCTCGACCTCGCTCAACGCTCGCAAGTTCTGATTTATTCGATCGTCTTGCAGGGTGACGGCCAGGAAGAAAACCCTGGCGCCCTTCGCCGGCTCAGCAAAAGCACCGGCGGCATCGCCTACTTCCCGCGCTCCGCTGAAACCATCGCCAGCATATCCGCGCTCATTGCGCGCGATCTCCGCGAACAATACACCCTGGGGTTCGCGCCGGAAAAACGGAGCGGCGACGCATCCTTCCGAAAAATTCAAGTAAAAGTCGCCGCCCCTGGCCGCAGCAAACTTCACGTCCGCTATCGGCCGGGCTATTTTGCCGTGGACGTAAGCCAGGCTCACACACAATCCGAAAAGGGCACTTCATGAAACTTGCCAACCGCGCCGCGGTTCGACGTCGGCGGACAAGGTCCACAATCTTCCGCGCCGCGTCTTACTTATTTCTGGCACTCGGCCTCCTCGCCGTCGGCTATTCCGTCTACGTCGTGGTGGATGCGCAGGCCTATCAAGCCTATGAGCAGGCAAAATTCGAAAGTGTAAGCACCGAAGAGCCTTCGTCTCCACTCGTGGAGGGCGGCGTCATTGGTGAAATCCAGGTTCCTCGTCTGCACCTGAAAGCCATCGTCGTGCAAGGCGATTCACACACGATTTTGCGCCGCGCTGTAGGCCACATCCCCGAAACCGCCTTGCCCGGAAAACCCGGCAATGTCGCTCTTGCCGGGCACCGCGACACTTTCTTCCGCCCGCTCCGCAATGTTCGGCTGGGCGACACAATCACCCTCAAGACACCCGCCGGCGATTTTCAATATCTTGTCGAATCCACCCAAGTCGTTCCCGCCAGCAACGTCGAAGTCCTCAATGCGTCGGGTGGCCGCACTCTCACACTCATCACTTGCTTCCCGTTTGACTACCTCGGCGCAGCCCCGAACCGTTTTGTCGTCCGCGCTCGCGAGCTCTTAATCCAATCGCCAGATCCGCCCCCCACGCGCTAGAGGATTTCCAGGGATTCTCGTCCCCGAAGCCGAATTTCAGCCTGCGGCGCCATTTCTGAGTTCGAACTTGAACCGCCCTGCCAGCCGGATGAAAACCAAACATGTGCACAACGGGACAGATTCGCCACCTCGACTGGTCTAACATCTCTCACTAGCGACTCGAAACTATGAAACCCATCTTTATAGCCGGAATTGTCTTGATAGTTCTTGGTGCCCTGGCACTTGCCTACCAAGGTTTCTCGTATACCCGCCACGAACATGTGATGGATGTGGGTCCCATGCATGTTACGACAGAGACTCGAGACAGAATTCCCATTCCACCCATATTCGGTGGGCTCGCCCTCGTAGGAGGAATCGCCCTGCTAGTCGCCGGCGGCAAGAAAAGCTCTTAACTCAAATCTGCAGCAACGCCCGCCTGAGAGTCGGGTAACGCATAACCCTCTCGCAAATGAGATTGTGTTGAAGGTCCTTCAATCAAGAGTTTGTTTTGGTGCCAAAAGTCAGCTGAAGATGTTTAGACCTTGGAG
>Ga0210387_10002795_pt1 | contig 13393 bp, 10 predicted proteins | sample IncBWC7OmetaG_FD_160108 | JGI IMG/M metagenome (GOLD analysis project Ga0210387, IMG submission 160108) | Forest soil microbial communities from Barre Woods Harvard Forest LTER site, Petersham, Massachusetts, United States - Inc-BW-C-7-O ...
CTGAACGAGCTGCTTGAACTTGAACAACATGTTGACCTCGAATTCGCCCGCGCGAAACCCCTAAACCGAATTTTCGATTTGATTACCCGGCCGGCTCTTCTACTGCAACCACTCAGCTGCCCTCGTAGCAATAACAGCTTGCAGGCATGCTACCACGTACGGCATCGCACCCCACTCCCGCAACCAGCGCGGTTTCCAAGCGACTGGCAGGCGCAGTCGGGATCAATTTTCCCGCGGGGGTGGCGCACCATTCCACAACCCAGTGGTATCATCGCCCGTCGCCATGGTCCAATCTTAATCGCGCGAATGTTGGCAGAACCATGACCGAGAACTACCACGTGGGAATCACAAATCTATGGGTTCACTGAAGATGCGACTGTTGGCAACCATTTCGAATCGTATCGAGCCCTCTCAGGTCAAGCATTACGCTGGTCTTCCTCCAGCACCCACAGGCGGCAAGGACACACGGCAAGAGCTGGGTGGCGCACGGTTTCTAGTGATCGAGGAAAGCCCAGACGGGATACTCCTCCACCGGTATGGCGCCGGTGGGGGCTTTGTTGGCGATACGTGGCATATGAACGTCGATGATGCCAAACATCAAGCCTGGTACGAGTAAGGCGAGAGCGTCGAAGAGTGGGTTGAGGTTCCTCACGAGGTCGCCGACGTCGTCGCGTTCGGCCTCGGTCGCCTGGCTTCAGTCGAGCAGCCTCCGTCCCTCCATCAACGCAGGGCGCGTGGCACACCCTTTCACACCACCGTTCCGAACGCTATAGAAATTTCGGGCGGGCGGGTGGCACGCCCTTCCGCACTACCCAAACGAACGCCGTTGAATTTTCGGAAGCCGCACGCTTCGATTTTTGAATCGTCCGAGTCTAGCTGCTACACCTTCGACTGCGGCAGCAAAGCACATCCGCAAATCATCGCGGCCAGTGAGTACTAGTTCTGTACCAGTTCTGTACGAACGTACAGCTGTGCTCTCGACCCGCGCATGATAACGTCGCGCAGGACTCAAAAAAATGAAGCATCACAAAAATTCGCGCGACGCCGCCAGCCCCGCGCCCCCGTCGCAGCAACAAACTCCAATCGCCGCCGCATTCGCACCAGCGCCGCAGCAACAAGCTCCGTTCAGCGTCCTCCGCAACTCCGCACCAATGCTCCCAGCCGCGCCCCAAACATCGTCACGCTACGTAGTCTTACGCACGCCAGCAGTAACAATCGCAAAGTTTCTAATCAACGGCCAAAATATTAGAAATCCACGTAAGCGCCTGAAAACAATCATCAGCACCCAATTCTAATCGCACATTATTCAAGGAAATTCGCGCCGCCGAAAAACGACGCGCCCAACGAAGCCAGCCAACACCCCAAAAAACCACTGACACCCGATCCTCACATCCGCAACCCAAACGAGGCCCGAGCGAACGACGATCAGTCAGTCGCTCGCCGAGATCAACAGAAGAAAAAATGGTGGAGGCGGGGGGAGTTGAACCCCCGTCCGAGAAACCTTGCAACACGAAGCCTACATGCTTATCCCGTTCCGTTGGTTTCGCTGCTAGCGCTCAGAACAGGCAAGACGCGCTAGCAACTAGTCCGATGATCTCGCCGCCGCATTGCGGACCGAAACGCGACAGCCAGCCTACTGTGTGACGCCCCGACCCACGCGCGTAGGTAACGCCTGGGGGAGCGCGTAGCCTAATTTAAGTTAGGCTGCGAGTGCCAACTGTGAGTTGCCAGTTGTGTTGTTCCACCATCTTTCGGGGAGGTGGGTCCCGGCATGCCTTCGAGCCGCTACAGTTTCCGTCGAAACCGTTGCGCCCCCGTCGGTCCTCACTAGGATACCACCGCGCGTACCCGCCGCCAATTCGCCGCGTCCGCCGCGCGACCTAACGTGTCAACGCCGCCACCATCGCCGAATATTGCGGAAATTGCGCGCTTAGCTTTTGCCGCGTTCCCGTTTCGTAATCCTCATACTCAAATCCCGGAGACATCGTCGTCCCCAGCAACGCGAATTTTCCGCCGGCACGTACGCGCGAACCCTGCCACACGCCTCCGGGGACCGTGTGCTGCAAGCGCATCCCCGCCGCGATATCCTGACCCAACACGATCACTTCGCCGGTTCCGTCTGCTTTCAATTGCAGCATTTCCACCGCATCGCCCAAATAAAAGTGAAACATTTCGTCGCCGCGCACCCGGTGCATCGCCGAAAAAGTATCCGGCGTCAGCAAATAATAAATCGCCGTCGAAATCGCGCGGTCTCCGGGATATCCCGGCAGCAAGCTCCGCGGAACCACGGCCGCGCCGCGGTAAGTCTCCGCAAAATATCCGCCCTCGATCGGATGCGGCCGCATCTGCAACAGTTCTCGAATCTGCTCCGCCGTAAGCATTTGAACGCAATTATAGCGCGACGATTCGTGGTGGGGAACTTCAGTACAGACGCGTTCGATTAATTCGTGGCGATGTCAGCCGCGTCCGGACTTACAGCAAACGAGGTGCTTAGTCTCTGACGCAAGCCCATCGTCCGTCGGAGTCCTTGGCCGGATGTTGTCCTCGCGTGCACGACGGCGGTGGGCCTGCATCTCGGTCGCGGTCTTTGTCCCGGTCGCGATCTCTATCGCGATCCCGATCCCGGTCGGCGTTCTGGCCCGCTGCGCCCTGATCTCCCGGAGGTCCTTGAGGTCCTGCTGGCCCAGCTGCTGGAGTGGTGGAGCAGCCGCCAGCCAACAGCAACAGCGCGAACGAACCTGCAACTAATGATTTCTTCATTCAGTCTCCCCTGTGGCGTCGCTTGGGCAAATTGTCCCGACCGCACATAAACAGAATCGTACCGGCAGTGCACAACTGGAAGCTGTTCCAATTCGCACAGTATCGAAACGAGTGGAAACCTAGAGCCCGCAAACCTCGCCGCTACATGGCAGGCACGCACTCTTGTAATGTCAGTTGACACCCCCCGTTACCGTTTCCATAATTCAAAAGAGGCAGATATTCCTTTGACTCCAAGGAAAACGTCGCTCGAGCAGGCCCTGGAAGAGGCAGTTTCTCGCGCTCTGCGAGACAACCTTGCCCCGCTGCAGCGCACCGCGGACGAACTGCATCACGCCTACGCTGACCTGGTCGCCGCGTGCGGTTCCAGCCGCCCCAGCAACGCGTTGCCTGCGCTGCTGCGCGCGCAAACCAACGCCGCCGCCCTAGCTGCCGGACTTTCCGTACTTTCGAATTTCGTTGCGGTAGCCCTGAATCCTTCGCGCGAGCAGCAAGCTTCCGAAGAACGCGACCTTGCTCGCGCCTCCTCCGCGGCAGCCGTGGCAGAACCGGAAGAAGAGTCCGAGGAAACAGCAGAGCAAGAAACCGTGCAGGAATCAGCGCGCGAAGCTGTGGAAGCAGAAGATCCGCCCGCTCCAGCCGCGGTACAGCCGCCGGCCGAAGCTGAACTGGAATGGGTTGAAGAACCCGAAGAAGTGCTGAACGCGGCTCCCGAAGTAGCGTGGGTCCCGCCGGCCGCGCCACCTCCAGAAGCGGAGGTTCCGGACGAAACTTTCGAACTCGCGAATCTGCCCAGGGAAGAGCAGGAACTGCATCGTCGCGCGAACCGCGTGGCCAAAGTGGCCATGCAGGACATCAAACTATTGCAGCCGAAGGAAGTTCGCCTCGGCCGCGAACATAAAGATATCTGCGTCCGCCTGCGCGTTGATATTGATAAGGCACGCAAGGAATACGACCGCCGTTTTCGCGCGATTCAAGATCATCCCGTGGATTATTTCTACGATTGGATGGTGGAAATTTTGGCCGATGGCGACGCCCAGGCCCTCGGCGAATATCCGTATCCCTCGCCCGTTTTGCGGCATTAAGATAATCAGTATGAAATTTTACGGGCCTGCAATGCGCGCTGTCGCAATGGTATTCGTCTTCTCGGTCGCGCTGTGCTCCGCGCCTTCCGCCTTTGCCCAACATGCCTCGCAGAGTCATATTCCGGCACCAGCGACAGCTCCAAATCCAAGTCCAGCTCCCAGTCACGCGAAGCAACCCTCCGCTGCCGCTGCTCCGGCGCATCCGCCGTCGGACGCCGCCACGAAGCAGCTTGAACAACTGACGCGCGCGTTGAAACAAAAAAATCCCGCAACGGCTTACGCAAAACTCAGCGCCTTCGCCCTGCAGAAATCCTCGGGCGTGCTGGCGAATCGCGCCGCGCTGGCCCTGGGATATTACGATTACGGCAAAGCGCATTACGCGCAGTCCGCAACGTGGTTGAAGATGGCGCAAAACGATTTGCTGTTGCGCGACTACGGCCTCTATTGGAGTTCGCAAGCGAATCTCGCGTTGAATCACAACGCGGAAGCTCTCGCGCAACTGCAGGAATTTCGCAGGGATTATCCTGACTCGGTGGTTACCGATCAGGCGCTGCAATCTTTAGGTGTCGCTGCCCTGGCCGTAAACCAACCCGCGGCAATTCTCGCGGCCCTCGATGGCTATCCGCAAACCGCTGCGAAACCCGCGCTGCTTTTCCTGCGCGCCGAAGCTCGCGAACAATCCGGCCAGCAGCCGCAGGCCGCCGCGGACTACCAGTCCATCTATCTTCATTTCCCTTTGAGCGATCCGGCGCGCGAAGCAGGCGAGAAACTTTCTTTTTTACGCAGCTCGCTCGGCGACAAGCTTGGCGCGATTCCCATCGAACAGCAGCTCGAACACGCCTCCACGATTTTCGCAGCGCATCAGTGGGGCGATACACGCAACGAGTATTCGCATCTGCTGCCGCAACTCACTGGCGCGGATCACGAACGCGCGCAACTGCGCATCATGGAATGTGGCATCGCGCTGGGCGCCGGCATATCCGAGCTTTCCGCACTCAAAATTAGTGATCCGGACGTGGACGCCGAGCGCTACAACACCCTCGCAAATTATTATCGCGATCGGCCATCGGAAGCGCAGATGATTGCTGCGGTGGAATCGGCGGTGGCGCGGGCTCCCGACAGCCGCTGGGCGGAATCCGCGCTGTTTCTGGCGGGGAATTATTATTGGGTGCAGCTGGATCGCGATCGCGCAGCTTCCTACTACAAACGTCTCGCTGATAATTTTCCAACTGCCGCCGATGCGCTTCCGGCGCAATGGCGCTTCACTTGGGCCGCCATTTTGAAACGCCAGCCCGATGCCAGCGCGGATCTGGCCGAACATCTGCGCCGTTTTCCCGGCTCGCAATTCTCGCCGGACGCTTTGTACTGGCTCGGCCGCTTATCCGAAGAAGCGGGGAACTCCGCATTGGCGCGGACTTACTACGCAAAATTATTGGAGCGCTTCCCGCAGAATTATTTTGCGACCACAGCCGTGAAACGCTTGCGCGCTCTCGGTCCAGGCCCGGCGGCCGATGCGGACATTCTCGCAACGATTCCGGCTGTGCCTGCCGCATTGCCGCTCGGTGAGACGATTCCGGCGGCAGCTGCGAGCCGCCAAATGCGCGCCGATGCGCTGCGCTCGATCGGCTTCGACGCTTCGGCCGAACTAGAATTGCACGCGGCGTATGCCGCTACGGGCGAACCGCGACTGCTGCTCGAAGCTGCGCAGGAAGCGCTGAATGCTGGGCACGTGGGCGCAGCGATCGTCACCATACGGCAAATTTATCCGCAGCTTGAATGGCGGCCGTTCGGCCAGGTTCCGCGCGAAGTGTGGCTGACGGCTTACGCGATGCCGTTTCAATCTTTTATCGTGGCGCGCTCCACTACTGCGGGCGTCGATCCCATGCTAACCGCCGGGCTCATCCGCCAGGAGTCGGCTTACGATCCCGAAGCACATTCGCACGCCAACGCATTCGGCTTGATGCAGCTGTTGCCGAAAACCGCACGGCGCTTCGCGAAACAAGCCAAGGTGCGTTTCTCCACGCCAATGCTCTTCGAGCCCGATTACAATATCCATCTCGGCACGATTTATTTTGCCGGCTTGCAGCGGGATTTCGGCAGCGTGGAATCCGCGCTGGCCGCTTACAATGCTGGAGAAGATCGCGTGGCTTTTTGGACCAGTGGCCAGAGCTATCGCGAGCCGGCCGAGTTTGTGGATTCCATTCCGTTCACGGAAACGCGCGAATACGTGGAAATCGTTACGCGCAACGCCGATATTTATCGTAAGTTATACGGGTCGCAACCCGTGCGAGGCGCGCAGAATGAATCCCGTAAAGCCGCAAGCAGCCCCGGCCACTAGCCCGCAACTTTCCTGGAAGGCCGCGCAGTTCACCGAGTCCGTAATTCGCGAAATGACGAGGCTGGCGCTGCAATATAAAGCCGTCAATCTTTCGCAGGGTTTTCCTGATTTTCCCGCGCCGGCGCTGATTAAAAGCGCCGCGCAAGATGCGATTGCCGCGGACATCAATCAATACGCGATCACCTGGGGTGCGAAATCGCTGCGCAACGCGATTGCTGCGAAATTTTCGCGCGCGAATGATGGAGTGGAGATCGACCCGGAGCGCGAAATCACGGTTTGCTGCGGTTCCACCGAAGCCATGATTTCCGCGATGCTGGCGGTGATCAATCCCGGCGACGAAGTAGTGGTGTTCGAACCGTTCTACGAAAATTATGGGCCGGACGCGATTCTTTCAGGCGCGGCGCCGCGCTTCGTCCGGCTGCATGCGCCGGGTTGGACGTTTGATCCGGCGGAACTCGCGGCCGCGTTCGGTCCTAAAACCCGGGCCATCATTGTGAATACGCCCAACAACCCCACGGGCAAAGTTTTCACGCGCGACGAGCTCGAAATAATTCGCGATCTCTGCGTGCGCTGGAATGCCTACGCCATTACCGATGAGATTTACGAGCACATGCTGTACGACGGCGCCGAGCACATTTCCATGGCGACGCTTGAGGGCATGCGTGACCGCACCATCACGATCAACGCGCTGTCGAAAACGTATAGCGTCACAGGTTGGCGCGTCGGTTGGGCCATTGCTGCGCCCGAAGTCACGGCCGCGATTCGCAAAGTGCACGACTTTCTTACGGTGGGAGCCGCGGCGCCTTTGCAGGAAGCCGGCGCCGTGGCGCTGCAATTTCCGCCGGAGTATTACACAACGCTTGCGAGCGAGTACGCGCAGCGGCGCGAAAGATTGCTCGGCATTCTCACCGGAGCCGGCTTCAAGTGCTTCAAACCGCGCGGCGCTTACTACATCATGACCGACATTTCGGCTTTTGGTTTCCCTGACGATGTAGCCTTCGCGAAATATCTGGTCACCGAGATCGGGGTCGCTGCGGTCCCGGGTTCCAGTTTCTATCGAGATCCCGCCGATGGCCGCACGCACCTTCGCTTCACGTTCTGCAAAACCGAAAAAACATTTCAAGCTGCCGCCGAACGCCTTACCAAATTAAGGAAAACCGCGTGACGCGCATGCCCGTGGCAGCCGCCGGAGAATGCTGTCGCAGTTAGAACCGCGCAATTCCTTCTCTGTGTCTGTGCGCCTCTGTGGCAGATTTAGTTTTTTCGGTCACGCCCCGAAATCATCCGCCAGGACCTGTGCTAGAATCCGCGTGCCGCTTCAGGAGGCGAATGCATGGCTGTGGAATTTGTCTTGATACCGCCGGGCACGCAACTGACCGCCAACGGCGAAGGCCAGCCGTTTGACATTACCTCCAGCCAGACGCGCACGTTTCTGTGCACCATGGAAATTACCGACCAGATGGAACAGGAATCCGTGGATATTTCTGTTTGGGGATCCACCGACGGCCAGGACTTCGGAAAAATGCCGCTGCTGAAAATGCCGCAGCGTTTTTATCGGGGCGAAACGCGCCAGGTTCTGGATCTTACGCTGAAGCCCGAAATTCGTTTTATTCGCGCGAAATACGATCTAACGCGCTGGGGCCGCGTGGCGCCGCATCCAATGTTTGTGCTCGGTTTCCGGTTGCTGGAGATTCCGAAGTTCGTCGCCGAAACCGCCGCGCGTTAAATCGTCGGCTAGGGACTCGGCTACAAATACCTTCATCCCGACAAGTGCCATCAGGGAGTTTTTTGCGCCGCAGGAGTAGCCTTCGCTGTATCCACTTTCTGCGCCACCTGTTCACGCAATTGCTTGGCGCGAATTCCCGCGGCGCTGTCCGGATCCAGCTTGATGTAGGAATCAATGTCCGCCAGCAGCGCGGGATAATCTTTCTGCCGCAGATGAATATTGGAGAGCAGCCGGTACACAACCGCGGCGCTCGGCGCCAGCAATTTGGCCCGGTCCGCGGACTTGAGCGCTTCCGGGACGTTATCCAGATTCAGCAGCGCGCGGCCTAGTTCGTACTGTCCCAGCCAATAATCGGGATTCAATTCCACTCCGCGGCGGACGGTCTTCTCCCCTTGCGCAAAATCCCGGCGGTCCAGCATCAAGGTACCCAGCCCGACGTCCGCTTCAGAGTACTTGTCGCCGCTCAGCTCGATGGATTTCCGAAAGCTGACTTCAGCATCATCGAGCCGACCCAGCGACAGGTAGGCCATCCCCCCCTGGTAACAAGCCTCGTAATATCCCTGTGCGGCGGCAATGGCGGACTGAAAATCTTCGAGCGCGCCCTGCGCGTTTTTATCCGTATACAATTTTTTCATGCCCGCGCTCATCAGCTCACGCGCTTTTTCCGGCATGGAAAGCTCGTGCGCGGAAACAGAACCGGTTCCCGTTGCCGTCTTTTTTTCGCCGGAGAGCGAGCGTAGGCGGATGACCACTCCCTTTTCCGGCATGAACGATAAATCCACTGTGGTGGCCACGCGCTCGTAACCTTGCACGTCCACCATGAGCACATACGTGCCGCCACCCAGGCGCCGGAATTCGAACCAGCCGGAGTCGGTCGTTTCTTCCTGCTGGCGCGACTCGCCTTCGGAGCCTTGCAATTGCACCATCACATGGGCAGCCGGTTGATCTCCCTCGTCATAATAAACGTTGCCGTTAATCGTAAGATTGTTGTCGTCCGGGCGGCCTCCGTTAAGTTGCCAGGCGTCTGAACAAGGTGGGAACAACATGCAGCCAGCGAACAAAAATAGAACAGTAGGGCCGATGTAAAGCCGGCTCATGGCGCACCCCCGGCTAAGTTGCGCGCAGTATAGCACCACGAAGCGCGCCGGCAATACCTGGTTTGAATTCGGCTGCACGCTGCTGGAAATAGCGGCGGGGTGGGCGATTTTTATGTATTTAGATCGAAGCTTTGCAAGTAGGCCGGCACGGTCACGGGCCATTGGAAACGGCTGGCGATCCCGGCGCGCAGTCCTTCCAGGCCACTGGGTTCGCCGTGCACCAAGAATGTCTGGCGCGGCGGCGCGGTAAATCCCGAAAGCCAGCGTAACAATTCGCTTCTGCCGGCATGCGCGGAAAGTTGATCGAGCACGACGACTTCAGCGCGCACCGGAACTTCCTGCCCGTGAATGCGGACGTATTGCGCACCATCCTGCAGCGAGCGTGCTAGCGTGCCCTCCGCTGAGTAGCCCACCAGCAGCACGGCACTGCGCGAATCCGGCAGCCTCTTCGCCAGATGATGCAGCACGCGCCCGCCAGTGGCCATGCCGCTGGCGGAAATAATGATGCACGGCGAAGTGACGTCGTTAATTTTTTTGGAATCTTCTACGGCACGCGTCATGTGCACTTCCAGAAGATTCAGCGGGTCGCGACTGCCTTGCTGTTCGAGCTTCGTAAAATCCAGGTCGTGGTCTTCGTGATGCCGTTCGTAAATGTCCGTCACGCTGATGGCCATGGGACTGTCCACATATACCGGCAACTTCGGAATGCGTTGCGCGTCGTCGAGCTCGCGGAGGTAATACATCAGCTCCTGCGTGCGTCCTACTGCAAAGGACGGAATCACGATCACGCCGCCGCGCTTGGCCACGCGATTGATCACGTCGGTCAGCTCGTCTGGCACCGAGCCGGTGCCGTGGTCGCGATCCCCGTAGGTGGATTCGCACAACAGGAAATCCGCGCGCGAGGGCGCCTCCGGGTCTTTGAGGATTACCTGATCGTAGCGGCCGATGTCGCCGGAGAAAACGATCAGAAGTTTTTTGCCGTTCTCGGTGATGGTTAGTTCCAGCCAGGTGGAACCCAGAATGTGCCCGGCATCGTGTGTGCGCACTGAAAATTCCGGACTGATGGTGAAATCACCCTCACGGGGAATTTCCTGGAATCGCGCCAGGGCTAGCTGCGCTTGCGCGGTGGTGTAAAGCGGCAGCGGCGGCTTGTGAGTGCTGTAGCCTTTGCGCGCCGCGAATTGCGCATCTTCTTCCTGCAAGTGCGCGGAATCAGGCAACAGCAGGTTGCAGAGCTCGCGCGTTGCGGAGTCTGCGTAAACTGGCCCGCGATATCCAGCGGCGACCAGCCGCGGCAGGTAGCCGGTGTGATCAATGTGCGCGTGCGTCAGCAGCACCCAATCAATTGTTGCGGGATCTACCGTGAGTGGATTCCAATTTCTTTGCTGCAGTTCTTTCGAGCCCTGAAAGAGGCCGCAATCCACCAGCAGACGCTTGTTGCCCGTTTCGATCAGGTACTTCGAACCCGTGACCGTTCCTGCTGCACCTAAGAATGTTATTTTCGCCATGGCCCGAGCATTCTAGACGCATCGGCGTCGCGAAGCCACGTGGTTTGTGGCATCGAGGTTCGGTGAATTGCGATGGCGCGATTTCAGCTTGACCCGGTGGGCGTCTGCACGTAGGCTCACAAATTCGCCATGCTCTGATAACGACGGGAAAAATTTATAGTACGTAGGAAATGACATGAAATGGATCGCCGCATTTTTTTGCAGTTTGATTGTGGCAGCGGCTGTGGCCGCGCAGGACACGCCCCCGGCTGCGTCGTCCGCGCCTGTCGCTCCGGTCGCGCAGGACTGGGTGGCGCAATCCATGCAGAGGCACACTTGGGAATTGGGCGTTGTTGCCGGCGGAGGTACGGGTCTTGGCAAATCTGATGGCACGCAGTTTGCGTTCGGTGGTGCTCGCGGGGGCTGGATCCTTACCGGGAACCATCTGCCCGGCATCCTGCGAGGAAATTTCGAATGGGCGGTGGACGTGCTGCCGCTTTACGCCGTCCTGCTGCCTGGCGGCGGAGGAGTGTACGGCGCAAGCGTGAGGCCCGCGATCTGGCAGTGGAATTTCACGAGCTGGCAAAAATGTGCGCCGTACGTCGCGATTGTTGGCGGCACGGTGTTCACCACCAGCAATGTTCCTCCTGGCAACACCGCAGCCGTAAATTTCACGGAGGGGCTGGCGTTCGGCTCGTACATTTTTGTGAAGCCGCGGCGCGCGTTTTCCGCCGAAGCCACCTTCGGACATTTGTCCAATGCCAGCATTGGGCGTCACAACCCCGGTTACAACGCCACGTTCCTATTCACCGTTGGGTACAGCTGGTACAAAGGCGGCCACTAGAGTCGCAGCACGCTTCTCTAACCGCAATCCGCAGCATTGCCGCGCATTCTCTGCGACCTCCGCATTGGTGCCGTGAAATTGCCTGCGACCGCGTTGAAAATCTAAGTCAAGAGATTTGACACAGAATGCACAGCGAAAAAGCGGACGAAGGTGGCGAGAGCCGAGCTGCGTTCAGCGCGATTTTCGCGATTTGATTCGCCCGCGCTTGGATGTGGCTGGCTTCTTGGGTGGCCGATTATCCGGATTAGTTGATTCTCCGAGGAATTGCGCCAGGAGTTCAGGCGGGAGCGGGGCATTGAAATCATCCGGAACTATAACCGAGCCACGATACATCCCCAACGGTCGAACAGCGCTCGATTTTCCGAGTTGGGCCTTACGAGTCATGAGTTTTTTCGTGAGCTCGGCTGCAAGGTGAGCCGAGTCGGTCTGAGTCTACGGCAGTAACCTCTCACGGACACGCGGACAGAAGGGATTTAGTGGTGGAGCCGACGGGGTTCGAACCCGTGACCTCATCGATGCCATCGATGCGCGCTCCCAACTGCGCTACGGCCCCACTGACGTAAGACTTAACTTCTTTTATAACATCCGGCCCGTGCGTCGTCAAACACCGTCGCTCGTGAATTATCAGTCCGCCGCTAGCGCGCTCAATCTAAGCCCTTTACGGCCTCAGACCGAAGGCGGCGGTGGCAGTACCTTCGGCACATGCCCACCCCCGCATTTTCTGCTATGCTTGAAACGAATCAGGGCATCCGGTGTCTAACTACTTAGAAGGACACGCCCTGAAGCTCGGCGCTTCGGGAGGTAAACTGAACGGCATGTCCGACTTTGCGCAGTCACTGCCGTGGGGCCGCGACGAATCAGAATTAGTCACCGAGCTGCAAGCGGGCTCGGACGCGGCATTCGACTGGCTGGTCACCTATTATCACGCAGGGGTGTACAACCTGGTCTACGGCATTCTTTCGGATTCCGCCGACGCCGCCGACATAACCCAAGAAGTTTTCCTCCGCGCCTTTCGCGGGATTCGGGGATTCCGGCAAGGCAGCTCGCTAAAGACTTGGCTTTATCGCATTTCCGTACGACAGGCCCTGAATCACAGGCGCTGGTGTTGGCGCCATCACCGGCAGCAAATTTCGATAGACGCGGAAGAAGAAGGCAAGAATCCAGCGCTGGATCTGAGGGATTCTGAAGCATCACCGCTGGAACAGTGCGAGACGCATGAAATGCAAGCTACAGTGCGGCGCGCGCTGGCGCAAATTCCGGATGCGTTTCGCAGCGCAGTGATTTTAAGAGATCTGGAAGGCTTGTCCTACGAAGAGGTGGCTGAAGTGCTCGAAGTATCCGTCGGCACCGTGAAATCCCGCATCTTGCGCGGCCGCCGCCTGCTGAAAGAAATTCTGAATCCACTAGTGCGAATTCCGGAGCGGACGCCTTCGGCGGCTCCGGAACAAGCTAGCCTTTCTTATCCGGCAACCTCTGAGTTGCATCCACATCAGCACCCATCATCATCTGTCACCACATCCGCGCCGGCAATTTCGCCGCTGGCCGCGAATGTCGCCGCACGGTCGTTGCGAGGACTCCGATGAATTGCCGCCAGGCCGAACGCTATCTCCCGGGATACCTCGATGGAGCCATTTCGCCGCGGCAGCATGCCGTGGTGCGGGAACACCTCGTGGGCTGCGAAAGTTGCAACGAGCAGCTGGAACGATTCCGCCGTTTGGCGATTTGTCTCGCCGGCGTTGCGTCGGCGCCGCCGCCTGCGGACCTGGCAGTGCGCATTCGCATGCGCGCAGTGCAGTCTGGCGCGCCTTGGGCCGATGCTCGGCGTTGGTGGTCTCGTACCGTCGTCTCGTTTGAAAATATTTTGAAGCCACTGGCGGTGCCGGCTACTGGCGGGATTTTGACGGCTCTGGTGGCCTTCGTTCTGATCGTGCAGAACATTCTGGTGGGCGTGCCGATGACTGGCGTCGTGCCGAACGATCTTCCCTTGAACCTGGTGCAGCCTGCGCGGCTGGAAAGCCTGGCGCCGTTCCCTGTGCCGGGCGTAGTTGGCTCTGCCGCT
>Ga0210387_10002798_pt1 | contig 13387 bp, 15 predicted proteins | sample IncBWC7OmetaG_FD_160108 | JGI IMG/M metagenome (GOLD analysis project Ga0210387, IMG submission 160108) | Forest soil microbial communities from Barre Woods Harvard Forest LTER site, Petersham, Massachusetts, United States - Inc-BW-C-7-O ...
CAGGGTGTGGCGCCCTCGACAGTCCCCCCGACGCCGACCAGAACCAAGCGGACCTTGGCGATCGCCGGATCGGCGCAGCTGCAATCGGTGATGCCGCCCCCGCTCGGCGAGATGACCACCCAGCTGATCTCCACCGCGCCGCCGTTGATCTTCACGCAAGCGGAAATCAAGGAAGCCACGACCGCGATTGCCAGAGGGATTTTCATGAGGTGGGAAAAAGCTGCGAAAAGTCGAGCGTAGGAATGGGAGCGAGTCGTGTCAAACTGCGGGCCGGATCGCTCGCCTCACGAACGCCCCCTCATCGATGGAGGTCAACGCCTGATGTTACCGCTCATCCTGCAAGCCGGCGCTGGAGAAGCACGGCTCGACATCATCTCGCTCATCTTGAACGCCTCTCCGGTGGTCAAGGGGGTGCTGGCTCTGCTCATTTTGATGTCGGCCGCCTCCTGGTTCGTGATCGGATCGAAGACGCTCTACCTGTCGGCAGCGGCGTCGCGCTCGGCCAAATTCCAGGATGCGTTCTGGAAGACGGGGCGCCTCGACGAGATCTGGCGGATGAGCGAGGCGGCGGCGCCCTCCCCGGTGGGTGAGGTCTTCCGGGCCGGCTATACCGAGCTCGCCAAGCTGCAGAAGCGGCGGCAGGAGAACGCCGACCCGGCGGGCGAGGCATTCATGGGCGACATCGAGAGCGTCCAACGGGCGCTCGATCGGGCGCGGACGACGGCGATCACCGAGATGGAGTCGCGCGTGCCGCTGCTCGGCACCACCGCCAGCGCAGGCCCCTTCATCGGTCTCTTCGGCACCGTGTGGGGCATCATGAACTCCTTCCGCAACATCGGCGCCAAGGGCGCGGCCAACCTGGCGACGGTCGCCCCCGGCATCGCGGAGGCGCTGGTCGCCACGGCGATCGGCCTCATGGCCGCCATCCCGGCGGTCATGGCCTACAACTACCTGTCGCGGCGGATCCGGGTCATCACCTCCGAGATGGAGACCTTCTCCAGCGACTTCCTGAACATCGTGCGGCGGAGGTTCTTCTAGCCATGTCGATGTCGTCGGGCAGCGGCCCGGGCGGGACGCTCACGGAGATCAACGTCACGCCGCTGGTCGACGTCATGCTCGTGCTCCTGATCATCTTCATGGTCACGGCGCCCATGCTGCAGACCGGCGTCGACGTGAACCTGCCGGAGGCCAAGGCGCAAACCATCCCCGACGACGAGGGGAAATTGATCCTGACCGTGACCAAGGACAAGCGGGTCTTCCTGGGCAAGCTTCAGATTCCCTGGGACGACGTCGAGAAGACGCTGAAGAACAACGCCAAGCTGAACGCCGACCATGAGCTCTACCTGCACGCCGACCGAGCCCTCAGCTACGGCGACGTGGTCAAGGTGATGGCGGCGGTGAAGCAGGCCGGCGTGGACAAGCTCGGCATGGTCACCGACCCTCTTCAATAGACGATGGCGCGGGAGGTGATACGGCGCGGGTCACGGCGGAACTTCGCCGGGATCCTGTTCACGGTGGCCCTGCACGGCGGGGTGCTGCTGGCGGTCGCGCGCGCGCACAACCAGCCCGAGCCGCCGCTCATCATGCCGCACGACTTCGTGCGCGCCGAGCTGGTGAAGCTGGGGAAGCCGCGCGACCCGTTCTGGCTTCCGCGCGTCACCCAGCCGCCGCGTCCGACCGCGCCGCCCGATCAGATCAAGCTCTCCGAGGATCCCGACGCCAAGGCGGCGCCGAAAGAGGCGCCGCGCCCCGAAGACCCGAAGATCTCCAAGCAGCTGAAGAACGCGCTCGAGCGCGCCAAGAAGCTGGAGGCGCTGGCCGCAGACGACGACGACGAGGGATCGCTGACCGGATCGAAGCTCGGAACCGCGAACCGCGCCACGGGCAATGAGTACGACGCTCAGGTCGTGGGGTTGCTGCGGGCGAACTACAACCTTCCCGCCGGCCTCACCCCCGATCAGATCCCGGTCCCGCCGGAGATTACGTTTCGGATCGCGTCCGACGGAACGATCGGCGACGTCAAGCTGGCCAAGTCGTCGACCAACAGCTTCGTCGACGACGCCTGCGTCGACGCCGCCAAGCTGACCGGCAAGGTTCCACCACCGCCCCCGAGCAGGCATGGTATGAGAATTCAGTGCATCAAGTGACCCGGCGACCGGTCGGCACTTCCTTTCACCACCGGCGCTTTGCGCCTGGGCGCCCCGCGCTTGCGTGCCTCGCGCTCGCGTCGCTGCTCGCGATGGCGGCGGTGAGCGCCACCGCGCGGGCGCAGCCGCCCGGCGGCGACGAGGATCTCCCGGCCGTGCAGCTCTCCGGCGCCGGCGTCGAGATGCTGAAGCTGGCGCTCCCGCGCACCGAGGGGGACTCGGGCGGGGCCGGCGAGACGCTGTCCAAGGACATGGACATCACCGGGCTTTTCCAGCTGCTCGATCCGGCGTCGTTCCCGGCGCAGCTTCAGTCCGAGGGGCTCGGGTTCTCGTCGGCGCTCTGGTCACAGGTGGGGGCGCAGGCGATCATCAAGACGAAGCTCACTGGCGGCGTGCTCGAGGGGCGCCTCTACATGGTGGCCCGCGGCGACAACGCCGTCCTCACCAAGAGCTACCGCGCCGCCGACCTGCGCGACGCGGTCCATGCGTTCGCCAACGACGTGGTGAAGGCGTTCACCGGACAGCCGGGGGTGTTCGGATCGCGCATCGCGCTGGCCCTCACCGGCCACGGCGCGCACGAGATCGCCGTCGTCGACATGGACGGCGGACGCACGGCGGTGGTCACCAAGATGGGCTCGGACAACTTGCTTCCCGCATTTTCACCGACGGGCAGCGAGATCGCCTTCACCTCGTACCTGCGCAACAACCCGGATCTCTACATCGTCTCGGCCGCCGGTGGCCGCGCCCGGCGCGTGTCCAAGCAGCCGGGGCTCAACACCGGCGCCGCCTGGTCGCCGAACGGGCACAGCCTGGCGCTCACCCTGTCGTACGAAGGGAACTCGGAGCTCTACAAGATCGATCCGGGCGACGGCCGGGTCGAGGCGCGCCTCACCAACAACCCCGCCATCGACAGCTCGCCCGCCTTCTCGCCGGACGGATCGCAGATCGCCTTCGTGTCGAACCGACAGGGCTCGCCACAGATCTTCATCATGTCGGCCTCGGGCGGCGGCGCCAAGCGCGTCACCTTCCAGGGGAAGTACAACCAGACGCCGCGCTGGAACCCGCGCGCCGACAAGCCGCAGATCGCCTTCACGGGACGCGACGAGCGTGGGGTCTTCGACGTCTTCCTCCTCGACGTCAAGAGCGGCAGAGTCGATCGCGTGACCCAGGGGAAGGGGTCGAACCTCGACCCGACCTGGTCGCCGGATGGGCGTCTCTTGGCCTACGTCTCGAGCCGCGGCGGTCTCTTCGTGAACAACCCCGAGACCCACCACGAGGTCCAGGTCTGGCGGGGGAGCGCGTCGTCCCCCTCCTGGGGTCCGGCGCCAGGCGCACGCTAGCTCGGTCGTCTGCCGGCGGTGTCAAGCTGGAGCGGACAAATATCAAGGATCCGCTTGCGGCCTAAGATGCGGAATCTAGGTTGACTCGCATGACAACAGATCCTGTTTGCGGAATGGACCTCGAAGAGTCGCAGGCCAAGGCGTCCGCGGAGTTCGAGGGAAAGACCTACTACTTCTGCTCGGATGCCTGTCGCGAGGAGTTCGAAGCCAGCCCCGAACAGTATGCGCTGGGCGCCAATTCGGGCGCCTCAGCGTCGCCGTAGGGGCGCCTTTACCTCTGGGCGCGCGTGGCGCAAGCTTCGCCGCGCATGAACCTGGCGACCGTCGACATCGGGACCAACACCACCTTGCTCCTGGTGGCGGGGGTGCTGCCTGACGGCAGCCTCCAGCTGGTGGAGGAGCGGGCCGAGATCACGCGACTCGGGCGCGGCATCGGCGCGGGTGGGACGCTGGGGGACGAGGGGATCTCGCGGACCTTGGCGGCGCTCCGGGAGTACGCGGCCGTGGCGCGCCGCCATCAAGCCAAGATCGCCGCGATCGGGACCGAGGCGCTGCGGCGGGCGCCGAACGCGGCGGCGTTCCTCGAACCGGCCGCCGAGATTCTGGGAGCCCCGATCGAGGTGATCGACGGCGCGCGGGAGGCGGCGCTCACTTTTCGCGCGGTGGCCGACGCCTTTCCCAGCGCCCTCGCCGGCGCGCTCACGGTGGTCGACATCGGCGGCGGCTCGACGGAGATCGTGATCGCCGCTGGGGGCGAGGTGGTGTTCAATGTCAGCCTCCCGCTCGGCTCGGTCCGGTTGACCGAGCGCTTCATCAGCCACGATCCGCCCCGCCCGGAGGAGATCAGCGCCCTCACCGCCGCGGTCGACGCCGCACTGGCCGAGGTCCCCTTCCCCGCGCCGAGCGCCACCCCGGCAATCTTGGTCGGCGTCGCGGGGACGGTGACCTCGCTGGCCGCGATGGCCGAGGCGCTCGTCAGCTACGACTCCGCCCGTGTGCACGGCTACCGGTTGTCGCGGGAGGCGTTGGACGAGCAGATCGCCCGCCTGCGCGTGGGGACGCAGGCCGCCCGGGAGCGAATCGTCGGCCTGGATCCCCGCCGCGCCGACGTGATCCTGGCCGGCGCGCTCATCCTGCAGCAGATCGCCGCCGCCGCCGGCACTGCCGAGGTCCGGGTCAGCGATCGGGGCATCCGCTGGGGGCTCATGCACGAGCTGGCTGAAGCGGCACAGAAGCCTTCGGCGCAGGGCGTCGCTTGATACGGCCGGGCTCCGACGGTATTTTGTGGACCATGCGCCGCGCCTGGCTCCCATGGATCTCGGGCCTGGCATGCGTTGCGGGGGCCGGCTGCCACAGATCGGCCCCCATCCAGGCCCCCTTCGCCGACGACTTCGAGCGCACGGAGCTGGGCGACAGCTGGAACGCGACCTCGACCGCCTACCGCATCGAGGGGGGCAAGCTCGAGGTCTCGAACGCCTACAACCACCCGGCCTGGCTGCGCCGCCGACTGCCGCCGAACGCCGTCGTCGATTTCGACGTCGTCTCCAAGAGCCCCGCGGGCGACATCAAGGTCGAGCTTTACGGCGATGGCGAGTCGTTCGATCCCGACAAGGGGAGCTACGATTCGACCGGTTACGTGGTCATCTTCGGCGGCTGGCACAACACGCTGTCGGTCATCTGCCGGCTGGAGGAGCACGGGGCCGGGCGCAAGGCGGAACGGGACGACGTCAAGGTGACGCCCGGCCAGCACTACCATTTCACCATCACCCGAAAGAACGGCGCCCTCGACTGGGCCATCGACGGACGCCCCTTTCTGGCCTGGACCGATCCCGAGCCCCTGGCCGGCCCGACACATGAATACTTCGCGGTCAACGACTGGGAGGCCGACGTGACCTTCGACAATCTCAACATCCGGCCGGCGCCCTGACCACGACGATGGACGAGCCTCCGCCCAGTCCCCGTTTCGACGTCGGCCGCGCCTTGGCGGGGCTGGCCGGGCGCAAGTCCGCGCTCATCTACATGCACGACAACCCCGATCCCGACGCGCTGGCGGCGGCGCTCGGCCTCAAACGCCTCTTCGAGCACGAGCTGGGCGTGGCCGTGACGCTGGGGCACGGCGGGATCGTTGGACGCGCCCAAAATCGCGCCATGGTCGACACGCTGGGGATGCCGCTGGCGCCCGTCGAGCAGATCGACCCCGACGCCTTCGACCTCATCGCCATCGTCGACAGCCAGCCCGAGACGGGGAACAACTCGCTGCCGCCGGGGCACCGGATCGACGTGGTGATCGATCATCACCCGGTCCGGCCAGCCAGCGCCCGCGCGCCCTGGTGCGACATCCGCCCCGACTTCGGCGCCACCTCGACGATCGTCTTCGAGTACCTGCGTGCGCGTGGCATCACGCTCGACGCCAAGCTGGCGACCGCCTTCTTCTTCGCGCTGCGCACGGAGACGCGCGACCTCGGCCGGGAGTCGACCGGCGCCGAGCGCACCGCTTACCTCGCGCTGGTCCCGCTGGTCGACCACGGGCTCCTTTACCGAATGAGCCACCCCAAGGTGCCGCGCGAGCACTTCGCGGCGCTCGACCGCGCGCTTCGCTCGGCGCTGGTGTTCGGGGACGTCGTGGCGGTGAACCTGGGGACGCTCGGCTATCCCGATCTGGTCGCCGAGATCGCCGATCTGCTGCTCGCTTACGACAGCGCGCGGATGGTCCTCTGCCTCGGCGAGTATCACGAGAACGTCTATCTTTCCCTGCGAACCGAGGCGGACAACGCGCGCGCCGGCGCCATCATGCGCCACATCGTCGCGCACGACGGCGCGGCCGGCGGCCACGGCACCATGGCCGGCGCCCGGCTCTTCGCGCAGATCCCTTCGGAGGCGAAGCTCGAGGAGACCTTCCAGGAGATGGTGCGCCGGCTGCTCGAGACGCTGGGCCATCCGCCGACGACCGGGGAGCCCCTGCTCCGTCCCGCAAAAGCCGGGACCCCTTGAGCGTCCCGGACTAGACGACGCCGACGGCGCCAGCGAGCGCGGCGCCCTCGACCGGAGCGGTGTTGTCCTGATGGGCCAGGCCGAAATAGAGGCCGATTGCCATCAGCAGGAGAACGCCCGCACACAGCGCGAACGAACGCGCCATCCGACGGCGGGAACGGGTGGCCACCCAGTTGGGGCTCCGCCCGCGATCTGATCGCGCCGATCGCGGGCGGCGACGGCGAACACTGACCCGCTCACGATGTAGCTCCGGCGCGAGCGGAGAGATCAACTCCCCGCCATCGCTGCCGACACTCGACTGGCCGTTCGTCATGCCCGCGGCTCCTTGCGAAAGGTGCCGGGCAGCTTAACCCAAACAATTTGTAGGGTCTATCGAACGTTCAGCGCGACAACCAGGCCCCAGACGACCAGCGAAATCACCGAGGCGGCGACCAAAGCAAAGATTGTCCGCTTCTTCTCTTTTAATTCTTTGAATCCGGAAACCACGACTAAGAAATTCCCCCTCTCGGAAGCCGACTGCCTGCCTACTCATGCGCATTCGCCTTCCCTAACGCAAGGGCCCGGCGCTTTTCGTTACCATTCAATATCGGCGGCTGGGGTGACTCTTGAGCATCGCCGCCTCTCCGTCACGAACCTGGCGCATGATCTCCACGGTTCGCTGACAGTAAGGACAAAGAGCGACCTTGGCTCCGGACAGGAGGGGGACCACCCTCAAAGTCCCCTTGCATCGACTCCGCTCGGTGGACGGTCGCACGGCGACTTCACTATATGGGAGAAGGGCGGCTCATGCACGCGGGTCCCCGTGGATGTCGCCGCGGCGCACCCAGGGCAGCACCGGTCGCGGGACGCTTTCACTGCTTGGCGAGCGACGGAAAGACCGGACAGCCACGCGGAAACGGGTGATCGTGGCTGCGATCGGCGGACAAGGGGTTGCTGGCGGGCTCGCTTGGCCCCGCCTGACGGCAGAGGGCGGAGTCCGAACAAGCGACAAGGCGGTCAATGGCCAAGTTGCGGCTGGCCGTCACCGGTCGCCCAAAGTGGGGACAGTGCACCACGACGGCCAGCAGCACGGAGCGTCGCACGAACCGAGATTACACCGGTTCGGTCACGCCGCGGCGAGCTGCGGCGCGACCAGCCAGGCCCGCGCCGAACGCACCGGGCCTCCGTCCGGCTTCTCGCCGAACGGAACGGCGTTCTGGATGAGGTCGTGCCAGCCGTCGCCGAAGTCTCCCTTTCGCGCATCGAACGTCACTGCCACGAGCGCGGTGTGTCCGAGCGGGCTCTCGATGAGCATCTCTCCCGGACGAGCGCCCTCGGCGCCGGTAAACGTTCCGACCGCTCGGTAGGCGCCGTGGCCGAATGGCTCGACCTCGCGGCTGTAAAACGAGAACAGGTCGGTCCCGCTGTTGACGCCGCTCGTCGCGTCGATGGCCAGCCGCACGCTGACGCGGTCCAGATCCGGGCCGAAGGCCAGGCCGGACTCCCAGTCGGCGAACTTGCCGCGCAACAGGAAATCGCCGCCGCCGACATCGAGCTCCACGCTCGGGCGGGTCGTGCTCGCCACGGATGACTTTTGCTGAATGATGGTTGCCACGGAGCTACCATATGCACCGCGCGCGATCGGTCTAGTTCGGGACCGTCGAGGGTCGCGCGCCCCCCGCGACGAGGTCGGCCGAGCGGAGCTCGTCCGACCTCACGCGATCACGTCGGGATCTTGGGGCTGTCTAGCGGCGTGGTCGAGGTGGCGGACGTTGTGACCCAGCATCGCGCTTGGCATGAGCGACCTCAGGAGGCCGTGCGTTCCGCCCCAGCGTCCAGCTCGGCGGATCGCTGGCGGGAAATGACTCGTCGGACGATTCGTCGATCTCCAGGTCGTTCGCGACGGCCTCCTTCTTCGCCAGCTCGCTCTTCGTGTTCGTTTTCTTGTCGGACATCGCCAACCTCCTCACATCGACCAGGCGGAAGATGGCCATGCCCGAAAGGTCGCGAAAGGTGGGCGGGTCCCCGATTTCGCGGTAAAAGGGGCCCGGTAAAGGAGACCCCATGACCAACAAGGGCGCAATCATCGCGGCAATGGCGGCCGGACTCTTCAGCGCGGGAGCCCCGCTGGCAGCGTCGGCCGCCGACTCGGCCAAGGTTCACTGCCAGGGGGTGAACTCCTGCAAGGGAAAGAGCGCCTGCTCGACCGCCACCAGCGGCTGCTCCGGTCAGAACAGCTGTAAGGGGAAGGGCTGGATCGAGATGTCCGAGAAAGACTGCAAGGCCAAAGGCGGCACGGTCGCCAAATAGACCAGGGCGGGTCGCCGCCCTATCGTCATCCGGCCCGGAACTGAAAGTCGCGCTCGCGGACGACCTGCCGCTCGACGAGGTCGACCAGGAACGCGCGCCCCTCGCCGATCATCCCGTTGAAGGTGAGGAGGTACCAGACGTCCACCGCCCAGCGGACGTGGCCGCTCTCGCAGGGCGGTGACCACTCGGTCGGCTCGAGATCGCCGAGGCCCGGCGGGCGGACACGGCCGTTCACGCGCAGCTCGCGGAACGGGGTCGAGGCCCGCACGATCTCGACGGCGGTCGAGGCTGCCACCGGCTGGATCTGCCGCCGCCACTCGCTGACCAGCCGCAGCCGCGCCGGACTGCCACCGAGATCGGTCTCCGCCTCGTAGGCCTCGTCGGCGGGCAGTCCCGCGAAGTCGGAGACATCGAACTCGGGAAAGAGATCCTCGGCGTCGATCTCTTTTTCGCGCGCCGCCACCGCCACCTCGAGCTCGCGCCGCCGCTCGGGCGTGTAGTAGGCGTAGAGCCGCAGCGCCGCGTGGCGCGAGGGGAGCTTGTGATCCCAGTCGATCACCCAGAGCGCACCGGCATAGTCGGCCTCGCCGAAGGGGACCAGCGGAGGGATCGTCGCTGCGATCTGCGCGCGCGCCTCGGCCCCCTCGAACAGCCCCTGCTGGGCGAGGCGCGGGTGAACGCGCATCTCCGATCTCAGAAGGTCGCGCAGGTCGAGCGCCATAAGCGGTCGATTTTACGTCGGCGAGCCCGCGGCGCCTAGCGGTGTACCGAGTCGGACCCTAAAAGGGCCCCCGCGGCCCCCGCGACGAGGGAGCGGAAATGGCGGCATACTGGCGGCCGTGCGCTCCACCCGGCTCGACTGGAATCCGGCCGAAAACGCTCTGGCGGCGCTGGCGCGCGCAGCGGCGGCGCGTGGCGCGCTCGACCTGACCGAGACGAATCCGACACGCGTCGGGCTCCCCTATCCGCACCAGGCGCTCGCCGCTGCGCTGGCTCGGGCGCCGTTCGCGACCTATGACCCGGCGCCGCTGGGGCAGCCGGGCGCGCGCGCCGCGGTGGCGGCCGACTACGCCCGCGCCGGCGTCCCGGTCGATCCGGATCGCGTGGTGCTCACGGCCAGCTCCAGCGAGTCATATAGCTTCCTGTTCAAGCTCTGCTGCGACCCCGGGGATGCCGTGCTGGTCCCCGAGCCGAGCTACCCGCTCTTCGAATACCTGGCGCGTCTCGAAGGGGTCGTCCCCGTCAGCTATCGGCTCGCGTTCGATGGTGTCTGGCACGTGGACTTCGGCAGCATGACCGAGGCGATCGCAGCCGCGCGCCGCGCTGGCAACCGCCCGCGCGCCGTCATCGTCGTCAACCCGAACAACCCGACCGGATCATTCCTCAAACGCGACGAGCTGGCTCGCCTGTCCACCATCGCAGCTGAAGAGGATCTGGCCCTCATCTCCGACGAGGTGTTCGCCGGCTACCCGTTCGGGCCGTCGGGGCCCGACCCGACGCGCGTCCTGACCGCCGCCGTCGATCCGGCGATCGAGGAGGGCGCCGCGGTCTTCAGCCTCGGCGGCCTGTCGAAGGCTTGCGGGCTGCCGCAGCTCAAGCTCGGCTGGATCGTCGCCGGCGGTCGGGACGCCGCGCGATCGATCGCCGCGCTGGAGCTGGTCGCTGACACCTATCTCTCGGTCGCGACCCCGGTGCAGGCCGCGCTGGGCGATCTGCTGGCGCTGGGCGCGGAGGTGCGCGCCGCGATCGCCGCCCGGGTCGCGGGCAACCGTGCCTGCCTGCTGGCGGCGCTGCCACCCGCCTCCGGGTGCACGCTGCTCCCCGCCGAGGGGGGATGGTCGGCGGTCCTCCGCCTTCCCGCCAACCTCAGCGACGAGGCCTGGGCAGCGGGCCTGGCGACCGAGGCCGGCGTGCTCGTGCAGCCGGGCTACTTCTTCGACCTGCGTGGCGGGACCTTTCTGGTGCTCAGCCTGCTGCCAGTGCCCGAGCTGTTCGCCGCCGCGATCGCGCGAGTTGTCGCCTATGTCGAGACGGTCCTGAGATACTGAGCCGTGGCCGTGGCTCTCGCTCCCGCCTACGCGATCGCGATCTTGATGACCGCGGGGCCGGACGACGGCTGCCCTTCGCCGCGCCAGCTGGCCGACGCGCTGTCGGCGCACCTGCCGGGAATGGTGCTGCCCCTCGGGCATGCGACCGGCCCTACCACCCTGCGCCTCGGCGTCGCGACCGACGCTGCCGGCGCCATGCGGCTCGATCTTTCCGATCCCGAAGGGGGACCGCTCCTCCACCGCTGGTTGCCGGCGACCGAGCGGGCGCACGCGGGGGACTGCCCTGCTCTGGCCGAGACGGCCGCGTTGATCGTCGAACGCTACTGGCACGAGGTCGGCTACGACGTTCCGCTCGAAACGCCCAACGCGTCCCCCAAGCCGCCGACGCCCAAGGCCACAGCCCCCCCTCCTCCGCCTCCGCCTGCGCCCAAGGTCGCACCGCCGCCGCTCGCGCCGCCCGTGGTCGAGAAAGCAGTTCCGCCGACCGAGCCCCGAGCGACCGAGCCGCAGCCGCCGACCGAGCCGTTGCCGCCCCCGCGCTGGTGGGTCGGTGGCGGCATCGCGGGGCTCCTGACCACGTCGGGAGATCGCGCGGGCGCGGCGCTGCTGGCGGTCGCCGTCGAACGGCCTGTCTTCAAACGGCGCCTCGGCCTCCGGCTGTCGGCGGGCGCCCAGACCCGCGTCTCGGTCTCGTTTGCCAGCGAAAGCGCCGACGTGCTGCAATTCCCGGTGCGCATGGGTGCCTATCTCCCGATCGCGCTCGGTGTGGGCCAGCTCGAGCCGGGAATCGGCGTCGACCTCGACGTCATCGCGCTCAACTTCACGCACGGATCGACCTCCCAGACGAATCTCAGGGCCACCCCCGGAATCGACGCCGCCCTCGGGTGGGCGCTGCCGCTGCCTCATGATTTTTATATTCGGGCGTTGGCGCAGGCTGTGACGGAGGTCCCCTATGACTTCGTAACTGCCTCCAACAACACGACAATCTTCACAAACCCCCGTTTTCACCTCGTGCTTGGGATAGAATTGGGCGTTTGGTTTCCGTGATGAAGCGAAACCGAGTCGGTCACTAATCATGGCAGAAGGTCCCGTGAATACGCCTGGCTTGATGCGCGCCGCTCCCACTGGTGGGAGCCTGACTGCCGACCTCGACATGGTGGCGCGCTGCCGCCGTGGCGACGGCATTGCCTGGCGCGGCCTTTACGATCGCTACGCGCCGATCGTCTACCGGTTCCTGTCGGCGTTTGGCGTACCGAACGAGGATCGCGAGGACGCTTGTCAGGAGGTGTTCGTCGCCGTCTACCGAAGCCTGGCCCGGTTCCGGGGTGAGGCGCGGCTGTCGACCTGGATCTACCGGATTGCGGCGCGCCACGCCGGCCGCATCTCCCGGCGTCGCCGCGTGCGCAGCCTCCTGTCGACGCTCCTCGTGCAGCAACCGCCGCCTCCGCCCGCGCCGGATCCATCGGAACGCAGCGAACGGCTGCAGATCCTCGACGAGCTGGTGAGCAGGCTGTCGCCCAAAAAGCGTCTGGTGCTGGTCCTGTTCGAGATCGAGGGGGTCCCGATCGAGGAGGTCGCCAAGATCGCGGGCTGCCCGGAGAACACCGCCTGGTCGCGGCTGCACTACGCGCGCGCCGAGCTGATGGCGATGGCCAAGAAGAGGGTGCGATGACCCCGCAGCACCGCTGGCCCGAGGGCCCGGACGAGGTCTCGGCCGAGCTGCGGCGCGCCCTCGACGAGGCGGCGCTGCGCGGCCCGGACGACATGACCCTGCGGCGGGGGTGGAGCGCGGTCGCGTCGCCGATGCCGCCGGCGCGCACGCGGCGCGGGTTCTGGTTCGCGGGCGGCGTGGCGACCACCGCCGCACTGGCGCTGGCCGGCTCGTTGTGGCTCTGGCCGCACGCGACGGAGCTCCCCTGGAGCGGGCACGGCAAGCTGGTCGGGGCCAAGACCGAAAGCCCGGCGCCGCTGGGGGCCCGCCGGCTGACGCTCGAAGGAGGCGTGGAGGCCGTGCTCGGCCGATCGAGCGTCATGCGCATCGAGGACGGCGCGCCGCGGGTCGAGGACGGTGAGGTGAGGTTCAGCGTGCCGCACCGCCAACCCGGACATCCGTTCGTGGTCCGGGCCGAAGGCTATCGGGTGGTCGTCGTCGGGACGCGGTTCGGGATCAACGTGGACGGCAACCCCGACGGCAAGATCGACAGCAAGACCGACGGCCAGAAGGCGGTCGGCGTCGACGTCGACGAGGGGATCGTCGAGGTCTGGGAGGCAGCCACCCAGCGCCGTCTGGCCCGGCTCACGCCTGGTGAGAGCTGGCAGAGCCCCGACGTCGCTGTGGAGCCGCCCGCCCGGCCCCCCGCGGTCGAACCGGCGCCCGCGCCTGGCGTGCCGGCACCGACCCTCTCGCCGCCGCCGCCCCCGCCGCACGCTCTCCGGCACGCCGCCAGGTACGCCACCAGGTACGGCACCACGTACGCCGCGGCGCGCACCCTGGCGCTCGCCTCGCCGGGAGAGACCGCCAGCGAACGGGCGGCCAACCCGGGGGAGACGCCGACCGCAGAATCAACGGCGG
>Ga0210387_10002799_pt1 | contig 13385 bp, 8 predicted proteins | sample IncBWC7OmetaG_FD_160108 | JGI IMG/M metagenome (GOLD analysis project Ga0210387, IMG submission 160108) | Forest soil microbial communities from Barre Woods Harvard Forest LTER site, Petersham, Massachusetts, United States - Inc-BW-C-7-O ...
GTTGATCTTCAGCGCTACTCGTGGAGGATGGCTTTGAACGTCCCTGAATCAGTGGTGGCGTAGCCGTGCAGCCTTATCCTGAACCGTTCGGGTATCATGGGAAGAACATCCTATATGTGTTGGGGGAAACAAAAGAATCCCATTTCCTTGATGGGCATTTGTGTTTTGTATAGACGCGACCCTTATCCCTTGTTGTTCCGCTCAAGAATCAGGTGATCACCTTCGAGGCAAGCGATTCCTGTTGTCCGTCGCGTTTTTGAGAATCCGACATCAATCCCCATGAGATTCGTTTGCATTTTTTATGGCAGGACAAATCCAGCCTTCCCGGTTTTCATTAGCCAACCGGAGCGGAAAGCCAAAAGATATTTCCGAGCAATTGAACGCAGCCGTCAGTCGGGCTTGTCCTTTCCGGAGACACGCAGCCGCAATTCAAATTTGGAAGTCGAAGACTTTGGTGTAATTACTGTAAGTATTGTATTTTTTAGAAATGGGAGTGCAATGAAATTTCTGAAACTCTCCTCGATCGCCGTGAGCCTAGTGCTGACGCTGAATTCACAGGCTGACACCACAGTAAAATCGTATGTACGCAAAAATGGTACGGAGGTATCTTCGTACACTCGGAATTCCGCAAATTCTGGCTCCGATGGAGCGCCCTACGCGCCGACTCCAGCTGGCCAGCCAGTACAGGTGTATACTACACCTGAAACTCCAGTGAATTCCTCAGTTCACGCGCTGTCTCCTGCTGAGGTCCTAGATAACGAAATTTCAGCGGGAATGCCAGCTTCCACGAGCATTACTTCCAAAATAACGAGCAACGAATGGAAATATGATACGCTCGTCGTTCACGGTACGTTGACCAACATGAGTTCCGACTCCATTGACCTGAGAACCCCGGCGCTGGTGGGGTATGACGCCAAAAACCTAGAAGTTAATACTGGGAGAATTATTCTTGTAAGCTCTGAATTAAAGGCTGGGCAGAAAGAAACGTTCACGGCTGAAATAATAGACCCGAAAAGGCTGATCAAGTTTACGAAGCTCGTTGGTATTCTCGGCCCCTATCACGGTGCTACTGCCTCAAACGCTGCTGCGACGCCATACGCTACCGAATCACCGCCTTGGCACTCTTCCGCAACTCCTATTCAAGAGGAAGCTCCCGCTCCTTCTTCGCAATCTGCCTCTTCGGGCAATGGTTCTGGCGGCATACTCACTTTTGTAATCCTCGGAATAATCGGGGTCTTCGGAGCCAAGTTCCTTCTGAAACTGGCATCTTCGACCCTGAGTGCTGCCGTCACTCCAACTTCAGCCGACACTGTGAATCAACAAGAAACTCTAGACGATCTACGCAAAGGGATTACTCCCGACCGTTACAACCTGAACGGCTTCGTTTGTAAGAAAAACGAGAAAGTGCTCTTTTCCTTTCAAGGCGTGAGGCATTACCATCAAGGTACGCATTCGCAATGGACCGGTAGAAGTGCCGGCGTTTCTGTGAAAATTGTAAAAGGCTTTTGGTTCCGAACTGGCGCTAATCGCGGACATTCAGTTTCGAGTACGTCAATGGACGATCAAGGGACGGGAACGCTCGTTCTAACGAACCAAGGGTTTTCTTTCATCGGGACGAATTCTACACGAATTCCTTTCTCGCATATTCTCTCCTTGGAACCTTACGCGGACGGCTTCAGTTTGGATACGGATTACGCACGCAACAATAAACACATGTTTGGACACATGCACCCGACGAATGCAGCCTTCGTAAAGTCTGCTGTTGATATTATCGGCAAAGGCTGAAAAATCGCCCAACTGCGGAATTTATGGTTGAGAAAGCTGATACCGATCTTACTCAAAAGGAGATTTCCATTTTAGGGATACTCTCCCTGATACTCTCCGTTTACGTCTTAGGTCAACTTCTAATCGAAGCATTTCTACCGCTCTCTGAGGAAATTACCCGCTTATTCCAATACGCTGATTTCGTCGTATGCGGTGTTTTCTTTCTCGATTTTGTCGGCAATTTTAGAGCGGCTCCCTCTAAGCTGAAATTCATGAAGTGGGGGTGGATTGATCTTCTAACCTGCATTCCCATGACTAATTGGTTAGCCTTGGGCCGATTTGCCCGGATATTCCGGCTAATCCGAACAATCCGAGTCTTGCGCTCAACCGAAAGAATCTTACAACTTTTTTTGAAAAGCCGCTTTCAGAATACCGCCCTCGTCGCGTCAACTATCGCGGCTTTATTATTGTTAACCTGCTCCGCATCCATACTCTCCTTAGAGAAGGAGGTTAAGGATTCCAATATTAAAACAACATCTGACGCTCTTTGGTGGGGAATAGCAACGATGACAACCGTACGCTACGGAGACAAATATCCGGTGTCGGACGAAGGCCGAATAGTTGCTGCAATTCTAATGATCTCTGGAGTAGGATTGTTTGGAACGTTTACCGGATTGGTATCAGCTTTTCTGTTGAGTCCGAAAAATAAAGAACAAGAAGCAACGTTGGAAGACATTCTCGTTGAAGTAAAGGCGTTGCGAGTAGCATTAGAAAAGAAGTGAGACCACTCCGGAAAGTATGAAGTGAGTCTGAAAATTCCTCCAGCCAAGCGAAGAAGGAGCCATCCTCGCCGGGAAGGAGCATCGGAAAGCGGAGCGCACATCTCCATCAACCGAACTCAGGCGAGCGCAGTGCGGACAGATAACGAAGGTTGCCTCTCCAGAGCCACGGCCTTCGACCTCACCAGCATTGGTGATAGCGTCCAGCCAGTTTTTTGGTTCTGGTCGAGGGGCTGCACAGAATAAAGCGGGAAGGGGTCGCGTCTATACAAGAGACAGATAGCAGCTCTTCCCAGGGCTCGTGCCAAACATTGCTGACTGCTTGCACGATTTGGGTCTAGGTCAGTGCCTCGAGCGCTCCTCGCCTGACTCCTGTCTGTTGATCTCGGTCGCTCCGGAGAAGCTTGCGCTCTGAGGTTAAACCGGGAAGGGGTCGCGTCTAGACAAGAGACAAAAGAAACTAGTATTCTGCCCAACGACTAAATGATTGGAAGCATTCGGCACGATGAGAGCCGACTTTCTCATGTGCGGAATCGGAAGTGAGGCACGCGGCTTCCTCAACAATAAAGCAGCGGTTGTGAGCGAGGCGCTAGTTCCTTTTGAACAAGCGAGACGTTTTCAAGGAGGGTGCGATCGCTCTGGAGGCGTTGAGTAGGAACCTCCAATGGTATTGTTCCAAAGCATCCACCCGACGCCGCGCTAATTGCGCTGTTATCTCGTGTGCGGCGACGTCGCGAGTCTCGTGTCCGCCCAGGGCGGCAATCCGTACCGGATTCAAATGAATGTAGCGGTTGATCTTCAGCGCTACTCGTGGAGGATGGCTTTGAACGTCCCTGAATCAGTGGTGGCGTAGCCGTGCAGCCTTACCCCGAACCGTTCGGGTATCATGGGAAGAACATCCTATATGTGTTGGGGGAAACAAAAGAATCCCATTTCCTTGATGGGCATTTGTGTTTTGTATAGACGCGACCCTTATCCCTTGTCCTCCCGGAAAGCTCCGGCGTCATCTTCATCTGTTTGGAAGACAGAGATCCTGCTATTGAATGACTGGCGCATGAAAGGGAAGGCCGCTGGAGTTGGTATCGCGCCAATCTTTCCGGTTCTTCAGACCGGCGCTAATCTTTCTCAGCTATCCAGCGAAAGTGGCGCGTGTGATCGGTGTTGCTCCGACTTTATCTTTCGCTCGAGAGGCGAACGTCCATGCTGTTGGACTTCACACGCAAAGTGGCCCGCCGCGGTGTCGCGCCGTGCTCTGTCGCTTAAGAGGCGACTGCATCACTGCAATGCTTGCAGGCCGAAAGTCCTCCAGTCTGAACTTGCGTCAGCTTCTCGGTCTTATCAGGACCGTGCTCTACTCCATGAGCTACAGGAGGGAAAGTGGTGGACCCGGAGGTAGTTGCAACCTCACCATGACGGATTAAAAGTCCGTTACCGGTCTACTGTGGATTCGAGTCCATTGGCACCCATCGCCGGTTACGCTCCGGGCTGTCTTCGCCTTGAAAGGGCGACGAGTCGGCTAATCCTCTTCACGAGCATTGATTGGCAACGGCGGCGGGACTTGCACCCGCTAGATCTTCGGTTTGAAAGACCGACCGCTCGGCTACTCGGCGCTCGCCGTCATCAAGTGGCTCCGAGGCTTGGACTCGCACCAAGATCTTTTCGCTTAACAGGCGAACGAATTACTTTGATTCTACCTCGGAATAAAAAATTGGTTCCCACGGCTGGAATCGCACCAGCGGCCTTCAGCTTCGCAAGCTGCTGCTCTTTCTGCTGAGCTACGCGGGAATAAAGCAAAGGGTACGCCTGCCGGATCACCGGACGCATCCAATGTGACAGGCGCTTTCCCCCCGAAAGAAATTGGTGGAGATGGAGGGAATCACACCCACTCGCTCAATCTTGCAAGGATTGGCCGTCGCTATGACTGTCACCCCCCAAAAATGGCACCCCCGCCAGGTCTCCCACCCGGATCTTCCGCATTAGAAGTGCGGCGCTCTTGTGATTAAGCTACGAGGGCATGGAGCATCGCCTCAGACTCGCACTGAGTAGGATCTGGGTTGCAGCCAGACGGTTCGGCTTCTTTACCTTGCGATGCATGGTGCGGCGTCCTGGTAACGCTCCAGGCTGGGCACAGAGGCCGACAGATTTACAGGCTGCCTCAGCTCTTTACTGATCTAACGCCGCGATAGTTGCAGGAGGTGGAGTCGCGCCACCGGAAACAAGCTTATGAGACTCGTCGGGATACTCATCCTTCCTGCATTTGGAATTGGAGCCATCGTTCGGATTTGCACCGAAATAAACGATTTACAGGACCGCGTTTGCGCTGCGCCAATGGCAATTAAAATGGTCCCTGCGGAAGGAGTTGCACCCTCACTGACCGCGTTCTAAGCGCGGTGTCTCTGCTATTGGACTACGCAGGGATGGCGCGGCGTGAAGGAGTTGCACCCTCATCTAACGGGTTTGGAAGCCGTGGCTTTCGCTATTAAGCTAACGCCGCTTTGGAGCGGTCACCGGGACGTGCGCCCGGATCCTGGCGTTGGCAACGCCGAGCTCGACTGCTTGAGCTATGACCGCAAAAAACCAAAAAGAACAAATACCTACAGAGTCCAACTCTGTACCGCAGGACAATTTTCGCTGGCGGTATTTCAGAACTTCAGGAGTCCTGTATCCTTAAAATAAAAAACCCCACTCTTTTGATCGAGTAGGGTTAAACTGGAATCGGGTTTTTCTATGAAAGCAGTTTGCCTACTCGGCTGGCGTCCTCCCTTGATTGGATTTCGGTTCGATCATACCGACATAATCACACCAATCGGCCAATCTTCCCGAGCGGGAGAATGTCGCTATTGTGGTAAGACTATGGAAGCGATGCTTCATGTGAAACTAATAGGATGTAAACACGTTTGCCGGGTCAGCGCAATTAACATTTTTGGGAATTATCGAGATGGTCGAGGTAGGTTGGCCTAGGCAGTCCGATTCTGAACGACGACGTTTAGAGTCGCGCCATCATCCGCATCGTTCCAGTCAGGGCGCTGCTCGGTAGAGAACGGCGAAGGAAGTACTCAGCGGAAAAAGACTCAATTGAAAAACGAGATGGCCGAAAATCCTTTGATCTACGATTAAAACCGAAGTCGACATCAGCGGTCGATCGCGAACTGGACTCGAGCGATCTGCAGGTGCCTGTCAAGATTTCCGAAGCGCGTGGATGGTCAGCACGGCATAGCTGCCTTTGAGCTTTCCCTTTAGCCGTCTAGAGAGGGGCGATCCTTGAGAAAATAATCAGAGACACCAGCGAGAAGGTGGAATCGGCGATGTCGTTGAAGGCCGGAACGGAGCGAGCATGTATGGTTGCAGAAGAGACGATGAACACGGCTAAAGCGCGCGACCCGTTTGCGAGGTACGAAAATCGAGAGTCTGGAAGGGCTGCCGAAATTTTAAAGCGCTATGAAGACGAGGTCCGATCAGGCAGAGGGGATCAGGCTGTAGCTGACATTAAGCCAATGGACCGCTTTGCTAACTAAGGTTGAATCCCTCGAATGGATTGAGACGGCACTTTGAATTCAAACGCCTGGACGATAATGTCGCCGCTTTTAAGTCGATGGAAACATCCGCTTTTCTCAAGAAGCCGCCTCGAAGATTCGGAGGGGCCATTTTGTTTGCGTTCAGGGAACATCAGGAGTCAAACACACCGCAGTGGCGGCTGGAGTCAGTCGAGCAACGCAAGGAACGCGAATTTCTCGAAGGTGCCGGCGCCTGGGCCGGGTGAGAGGGCGTTGACCCGGTTCAGCGAATCGTTGGGGCGTTTCGCGCCAAAGGAGGCTGAGAAGCATGGTGTGGGTTGGGCGATTCAAAATGGCCCCAGGGAGTTGAAAGAGGAAGCACACGGTCCCCGGCGGTGCGCACGAAAACGATCGCTCGGTTCGGCGGGTGGTTTTCCACGTCAGGATTAGCTGCATACTGCGGGTGAGTCTTAAAACGCAAATCGACGAAGTAGCGACTAGTAAATCCGGAGACGAACAGCGCGACCAGGAATAATCGAGTTGCCGGATTGATCGCCAGTTTCAATCGCAATATCAGGTTGGGCAACGCACTCGATTTAAGTTGCATGGCCTTACCGCTAAAGCATTGCGCGCATATTCGTAAATAGCACGAAAGGAGTATGCCGCACGATTGGCGTACAACTGCTCGCTCATAGAGAATTTGGCTTCGGGCGTCATTCCCAACAATGCTTCGCATGCCCAACTCCGCGTGACGCTAAAAATAATTCATCGTGGGCTTGGGGATTGAGAAGTTAAATCTAGACCTCGAGAGCGGAGCGATAAGCGGCAAGGGCGTCTTCGAGCAATTTACGCCCTTGTTCTGCGCCGCTGCGCGTCCCAAGCTCTGCAAGCGCACCACCCAGATTGTTCTGGGTCATGGCCCAAGACTGAGGCGATTTTCCACGTTGATCGAGGGCCAGCGTCCCTTGACAAATCTCCGCTGCTTTTTTCAGCTTCAGGTTGCCGTTCCCCGGTTCGACCGTTATGCCTTGCTGTATAAGGAACCATGCGAAGGCGTTTCGCGCATCGGGCCAGTCCGGCTCCAGGGCAAGGATGTCGGCGAAGAGGCTGTCGGCCTCGGCGAGCTGGTTGCGGTCGACTGGAGTTGGGCGCTCTTGAGCAGGAGGAGGAGATCGGCCCGGTTATCCTCGCGGGCAGCGGCGGCGCGGGCCTTCACTTTCTCCATGATACCGGTTCGCAGGGTCGCGATGTAGGCGAGGGCTTGATCCACGCCTTCTTCTGCGAGAATGCGGGTCATTTCATCAAAGACCTGGCTGGAGCTGGCGGTACCCTCGATCTCGGCGGAGGAAGCGGCCAGCTCATCAATGCGGGAGATTCTTCCGGCGTAAGCCTTCTCGGCGGCTTGGCGAAGGCGCTCTCGTTCCTCCCAGCCCTTGGCCTTTTGCGCATCGGCAAGGGCGGCTTGCCGAGTGCGTTCGACGGACTCAAGCAACTGGGCACGGATTTTCTCTTTCGTGATGTGGCGAGCTTCTGCGGTGATCCCCTTTATCTCCCGATGCTGGCTGTAGCCGAACCACCACACGCTGCCGCCGATTAGGGCGAGAAGGGCAAGGCCGACGCCGAAGGCGTTGAGAACTTTATTTTGCCAGAGCTTGAACGCCTGCCCCAGCTCGGCGAGTTCATCGCGGAGGCGCTCGACCTCGGCGTCACTGGTGGCGTCGTAGTAATATGCGATAGTGCCATTGGCTAATGACACTGTGGCCATCACGGCTAGAAGCTCTGTGCCAGGGTTAAGCAATCATATATCTTGCCAGCATAGTCCCGAACTAAAGTGATCCCGCTTGTAGCGGAATCCATTAGCAGCGGATAGCTTGATATCTTCTGCAGCCGTTAAGGTTGTAAAATCTCTCGCTAATCGCATCACGATAGCCCTGAGGGCCTTCCAAGTGTATCCAATGTCCCAGCAAATGCCAGATCACGCCCCACTCGAACTAAACTTCATTGAAGAATTTAGGATAAGAGCAGCCTCTCCTCCGATAGTCTCTTTTGTACAGTATTTGCCTACAATACCTTCTTCTAATAAACACGGAAAATACATAATTTAGGCAGACAACCGGCAGAACGCCGGGGGGCATAATGTTCAATAAATCCCGAACATAATTTCGGACACGGGCCTCAAGCGACACGCTTTCGTCGTTCTTTCTTTTGTTGCTTGCGATAGGCGTCGAGCGTCGATCTTTACCAGTAGCTGTGGCAGCAGCCTTTGGCGGTTGTTCCCGCACATGATCGAGGTCCACACTTAGTGCAAGGCACTGATGCGGTGGCGAACTAAATGGTCAGCTTATTAGGATAACTATTGGTCTCCGCCGTCCTCTGTTTGGCGCGAGAGTTGCGAGATAGAACTTTCGGGTAAGATCGGTGTTTTTTATTTGCGATGCGCCGGCTTTGATAATCTAGTGCTCTAACGATTGCCGCACTTCAGCCTGCTCAGCCGCTAACCCTCACTTACCCCCGTCTTTCCTGACCCGAGATTCCCCAGCTCGCACCGACTCCAACCAATGCCAAGTCAATTACAACGTCGACTTGTGCGGTTTCACGATTCCGGCGTGGCGCGTCAAGTAAGCGCGGTCGAGGTTGAACCCCACAATGACAACGTGCCGGCACCCACGCCAGCCGAGAAGCAGGACCCCGCTAACAAACCTTCCCTTTTCGACGCCCGAGGTTACAGACGCTCGGTGCAGGGGCACACCCGTTGAATTAACATGTCTAGGTTTGCCACCGGTAGCATTGTCGATCGGGAGAGCGGGGCCGGGATTCAGGGCCTCAACATTGATATTGAGGACGTTTCCCAATTACATGATGGACGCCTACTCAACAAGGAACCCGTCATTACGGACGCATCCGGGAATTTCACGATTTCGTACGCACCGTACGCCTTCAATACCAGCAAACCCGGAGCGCAACCTCGACAGTTGCGGTTGACGGTCAGGCTTGGACGGCTTGTGCTCAAAGAATTGTTTCAGAATGAGGGAGCGTTTTCCGATACAATCGCGTTCGACAAGATTGTGCTGCCCGGCAAGGAGGCCACAAGCAGGAGGGTAACTCTTGGTACCGGAGAAGAGACACGAGTTTCTCAAGGAAACGCGATCCGGTTGCTGGCCGACAATGTCGGTGCTTGGGAACGCGCGGCACAAGTCATCAAAAACGCGTCGACTCTGGACATCATGCAGCTTGAAATCGATGTCAATTCCTTCGACGACGCTGGACTGACCAAGGAAGAGCCAGCGGTAATCCTCGATTTCGACAGTGGCGACAAAATTGCCAAGAGCAACTTTGTTGTTAGTCCGAAAGATGACCGCATTGAGAGGACAATCCTCGAAGCTGCGGCCAAGCACGTCGACGTCCGTATCCAGATTCCGACGATGGCGCTTGACTCCAGATTTACGATCCTCGTCGGCGTCGGATCGATTATTGTGATTTCGGCTATCCTGTTCTTCCTGATCGACTTGGTCTTTTTGGTCGGGTTGGTGGTGCTCCTGGCGATCTTCCTGGCTGGCGCCCCGGCCGGGTTTCGAGATTTGTATCGGCGGAAGTTCAAGGAACCTGACATCAAGGCATGGTTTGAACAGGCGGCGCTTTCGGGCATCGATATGAGTCCGGTGAAAGTGCGGGAACTCAAGCACCGTTCTTTCAACATTACCCACGCGAAAGTGGTCATCGATCGCGGTAAGGAAGCGATTCTACTAGGGTCGCCGTTCGAGCAAGTATACTTCGATTCGCCAGATCATCTGATCCAGTCCGGCAGGCGCGGTCCGAAAGCATCAAAGGGGCCAATCCATGATGTGAGCGTCGGGGTGCGAGGCCCGGCCTTAAAGGACTTCCAGGAACTCTTCAATTCGCATTGGAAATTCACCGAACCGTCGGAAACACTACCGGACCCAACAACTCCCGACAAGGTCACAACTGCAGATCAGGATGAGTTCCTTTCCACAGTGCAGTTAGCTTTGACGCTGGATCGAATGTTTTCCGGACCGGGAGAAACTGACGGAGAGAAAGGTATTCTAGAGGCCTACCTTAGGGCTATCCATTTTGCCCAGCGGTTCATCTACATTGAAAACCAATACTTCCACCATCCGCTGGTGATTCAGGCGCTGGTCGACGCGCTGACCGCGAATCCCAATTTGGTCGTGATTCTGCTGCTGAACATCTCGCCCGACATGCCCTTCTACCTGCGCTGGCAACGCCGGGGGCTTGCGCGCATCGCCCAAGCCCTGGCCGCAAAATATGGTAAGGACGGAGTTAAGACACGCTTCCGGGTATTTTCGTCCTTCAGCCACGCAGCGGCAGAGCAGCCAACCCAGACCAACCCGAATCCGCGGCCCCGCCTTCTGGACAATTACCTGCACACCAAGACAGCGATTGTCGACAACGTCTGGGCTACGGTGGGCTCGGCGAACCTCGACGGTGCGTCGATGGATTCGGAAGACTACCTTCGATCGGCGCTGGATGGCGAGGTCCGCCATACCGAAGCGAACGTAGTGATCTACGAGGATGGGCCAGTCGCAGCCCCTGCGGTCGATGCGCTTCGGCGGCGCCTGTGGGCCGAACATCTGGGGATCGTTGTCAATAACCAGCCGGGCGTTTTGGACGTTAACGCCTCCAGCCTCAATGACTCGTCGGCAACAAACTGGCTGACGTTCTGGAGCCAGAAGGCTGATGAAAAGCTCAGCCAGTTAAAGAGCGACCCTAATAAAGTGAGTCTGATCCATGTATTGCCTGTCGATTTCGACTATGGACCCGATACCGATCACAGCTTTTTGACGACTTTCTATCACAATCTCAAGGATGCCTTCGCGGACCATTACGCCTTGGAGAGCTACCTCAACCACATGTTCGGTCAGGACAAGCCGCCCAAGCGGACAGCCGCAGACTTTGACCTGAGCCCGCCGCCGGATTTTCCGTTCACATACGGGTAACAGACAACCATTTATGCCCAGCACACTCGATCGGCTCAGTTACGAGGCAGGACAGTTGCTCACGTTTCTGGGTACGTTGACATCTGCCAAGAGCGGACCGGCTGCTTTGCTGAATTCTCTGGGCTGGGATTTGCCCCCGGGAGCTCAGGACCTCGGTTTTGCCGCCCTGGATATGTCGAATCTCGCGCAGAAGTTAGATGCGCTCGATCAGGGACTAAGCGAGGGCGGGAGCGACGCCGTTTTGGCCGCGCAATTCGCTGAAGTTTTCCTGGAACTCCAGCGTGCTATCGCTCACCTGCGCGCAACGATCGCAGGGCTCAGCGCCGCGGGCGATTATCTCGACAAAACGCAAATCAAAACGCAAGTATTTGGGCGCCTTAGTAGCCTGATGGTTGCGTCGCGTATCGGCACTATCTCCCCCTTGGCGTTTGTATTGCTCCAGTTCTTTGGCGTGATCACGATGCGTCGCTTCAGTGCCGACCCAAGCATCTATCAGGTGGATCACGTCCGGGTTGGATTGGACTGGGGCACACTGACCAAGCTGTTTACGGATCCGCTAGGGTTGTTGAAGTCGCGATACGGTTGGGGCACAGCGACGTTTGATGCCCGCGGTTTTATCGTCAATCTCAACGCGGTGGTCGAGGTTTTGGGGGAACCGTCTCGTGTCCGGCAATTGCCCCGCCGGGTTGAGGAGCAGCTTTCCGGCAGATCGATTCCGGAGGCGGATAGCAATCCAGCTGGGCAAGTGATTGGAAACTTCGTGCGCGGGGATCAATCGGGTGGATTCGAGGCAGGCGTCTCATTGTTCCCGCTGCGTCCAACCACAGCGAATGGAGCCGACGGCGGAATAGCAGTATGTCCCTTTGTATACGGGTCCGGCGAGGTGCAGTTTCCGCTTTCGGCAGCGTTAACCTTGGAATTTCAGTCCACGGTTGCGCTCGACTCGGGCGTGGCGCTGCAATTCAGGCCTGGCCACGACATGTCGATAAAGGCGGGTCTTCTCACAGACTCGATCGAAGACCACGCTACCGGCACAGCCTTGATATCGCTAACGTGGGCAGCGCCCGAAGGCAGCAAATACAGTCTGGTCACTTTCCCCGGTGGCGGCCTGATCGAGGTTGGCTCGATCGGTTTCGCAGGGGGTGCTGATCTCCAGCAGGGATCCCTGTCACCCAGTTTCGCCCTAAAGTTGACCGGCGGTCACGCGCTGCTGAGTCCGAACGGAGACGATTCTTTTGTGTCTTCGTTAGTTCCGGCAGGCGGCTTGGAAGCACAGTTCGACCTCGGCCTCCGCTGGTCGGCAAAGCAGGGCTTCAGTTTCGAGGGTTCGGCATCCGCCGCGATCGACATTCCTCTCCATGCTGCGGCTGGCGGGGTAAGAATCGATTCCCTTCACATTGAAGCGCTCCCGTCGGCGACAGGGCTAGGTGTCGAAACGAGCGTTACTTGTGAGGCTTCGATCGGTCCGGTCGGCGTATCTCTCCAACGATTTGGCGTGCTTGCAGCGATCGCCGCCCAAGATGGCAACTTAGGACCGATCGACGTGAGTCTGGACTTCAAGCCGCCGTCAGGCGCGGGCTTGGAAGTGGATTTTCCGACAGTAACGGGCGGCGGCTTCCTGTTTCACGATGCCTCTCAAGGCTTATATGCCGGAGCCATGCAGCTGTCGCTCTACGAGCAAATAACCCTCAAAGGCTTTGGCCTCATTGCCACGCGCCTGCCTGACGGCAGTCCCGGTTACTCGCTTATCGTTTTCATAACTGCCGAAGACTTTCGTCCCATTCCCTTGGGCTTGGGCTTCACCCTTTTGGGAGTTGGCGGGCTGCTTGCGGTCAATCGCACCTTCGATCAGGACGTGCTGCGCCAGGATTTGCAGACCGGCACGCTCGCCACGCTGCTGTTTCCACGGGACCCTATCGGCAATGCTCCGACTTTGATTCGCAGCCTGGCGGGCTCCTTTCCTGCCAGGCAGGGCAGCTACTTGTTTGGGGTGCTGGCTAAGATCGGTTGGTTCACCCCGCCGCTGGTACTCATGGACCTGGCGTTGATCCTGGAGCTCGGAGCGCGCGAGCGGCTGCTGGCTTTGGGGCACATCAGCGCCCTGCTGCCTTCGGCCGACAATGACTTGGTGCGCCTTAACCTGGAAGCCATGGGCGTGATTGATTTCGACGCGGGCACGGCAGCCCTCGATGCGGTGCTGGTCGATTCGCGACTGGCCCACAAGTTCCCTCTCACCGGCTCGGCGGCGCTGCGTGCAGGCTTTGGCGCCGGCTCCAACTCGACTTTTGTGCTCTCGGCGGGCGGCTTAAATCCGCATTTTACCCCACCTGCCGGCCTGCCGGCCCTCCAGCGCGTTGCCATTGCGCTTTGCG
>Ga0210387_10002801_pt1 | contig 13385 bp, 12 predicted proteins | sample IncBWC7OmetaG_FD_160108 | JGI IMG/M metagenome (GOLD analysis project Ga0210387, IMG submission 160108) | Forest soil microbial communities from Barre Woods Harvard Forest LTER site, Petersham, Massachusetts, United States - Inc-BW-C-7-O ...
CTCTTTCGTTGAGTTGGGGCCGCGTGCTCGGGCGTGCGGCGTCTTCACGACCCTCAAGACGCCGGCGCCCCGGTCGGTGTGACAGCGCGGTGACGTCACAAACCGGTGGGGATCGGCGTCTTATTAGAGACAGCGATGAACGAGCACCGCGAGCGACCCATGAGCACAGCCGGAGAGCGGGCATCTGAAGGCCGGAGGGACCTGGCCACGGAGACCTTCGCCGTTCACCGCAACCTGCTGTTCACCGTCGCCTACGAGATGCTCGGCTCGGCCGCCGACGCCGAGGACATCTTGCAGGAGACCTGGTTGCGGTGGGCGGGCGTCCATCTCGCCGAGGTGCGGGATCAGCGTGCGTACCTGGTCCGGATCGTCACCCGCCAGGCGCTGAGCCGGCTTCGAACGCTTCGGCGCCGCAAGGAGTCCTACGTCGGCCCCTGGTTGCCGGAGCCGCTTCTGACCGCGCCCAGCGTCGCCGAGGACGTCGAATTGGCCGAGAGTGTCTCGATGGCCATGCTGCTGGTGCTCGAGACGCTCTCGCCGACCGAGCGGGCCGTGTTCGTGCTGCGCGAGGTCTTCGATCGAGAGTATGAGGAGATCGCGGAAGCCGTCGACAAGAGTCCCGCCGCGGTTCGCCAGATCGCCCACCGGGCCCGGGCACACGTTGCCGCGCGCCGGCCACGCGGGGGCGGCTCCCGGGCCGAGACCGGAGCGGTGCTCGAAGCATTCCGACGAGCGATCGAAACAGGTGAGCCGCGACGTCTTCTCGATGTTCTCGCGCCGGACGTGGTCCTCGTAGGTGACGGTGGCGGCGTCAAGCGAGCCGCACTGGCACCCGTGGTGGGAGCCGACACCGTGGCCCACGTCCTCGGCAGGATCGCCTCCGTCGCCGCGCTGCAACCGGTCGAGATCAACGGCCACCCCGCGCTGATGGTGCGGCTCGCCGAGGAGCTCGACACCGTCATTGCGGTGCGCATCGACGACGGCCTCATCACCGGGATCTACGCCGTGCGCAATCCCGCGAAGCTGTCGCGTCTGGAACGAGAGACCGCCCTACGCCGTTGAAGCCGCCGGTGCTCACGCGCGCGGTACCGAACGACGGCCGCGCGCGGGTCGCCCCGAGTCGCCACCGCACGTCACAGCGCGAACGGCCGCGGCGTCTTGGGGAGCGACGGCATCCGCGTGGTGACCACAGCCGTCGTGACCCACTGTAGGAGGATTCCCAATGATCAATCGACTCGCGTTCCCGTTGTCGATCGCCGCACTGGCGTTCGTGACTCAGCCCGGCACCGCGCAAGGTGCCAAGCAAGACGCTGCCAAGCCAGATGCTGAAGCAAGGACAATGCTTGAAAAGGTCGTGTACGTAACCGTGTTCGTGAAGGATCAGGCGAGGTCGCTCGACTTTTACACGAACGTGCTTGGCTTCGAGAAGCGGGTCGACAGCCCTAAACCTGACGGCCCGCGCGCCCTGAGCGTCGCCCTCAAGGGTCAGGACCTTCAGTTGGTTCTCTGGCCAGGAACACCGGGGCAGGGCCAGCCGTATCAGGGCCGCAGCACGGCCGCATTCACCATCGAAACGAAGGACTGCCGGAAAGCGTTCGAGGTGCTGAAATCGCGCGGCGTGAAGTTCGACACGGAAGTGCTCGAGTACCCGTGGGGCTACCTGGCGCTGTTCCAGGACCTCGACGGCAACCGGTTGCAGCTGCGACAAGGCCGCTGATACCGGCGAGAGGTATTGACGGAAGGGGCGCACGGGTCCGCGCTGCCGCCCGTCCAACGAAGCGTGCGAGTTGGCGAGACCGTCTCCTGACGCCGGGCAGATGCCAAGCTGTCGCCAGCTCGTGACCAACCGTCGCGCAATTTCTGCGAGGATGTTCTGATGCGAGAGTCAGCCAAACTGACCGGTCTGGTGGCGCTGCTGGCCGTTGGGGTCAACTGTTCGTCGAACAAGGGCGGTGGCGGCGAGGGGACCGTCAATATCGCGGTCGTCAATGCCGCCTCTGAGGGCATTGTCACCGTCAACTATCTCATTCATGCCGGCACGCCCGTTCCAGCCGGACCCGCGATCCCCGATGTCGTGGGCGTCATCAACGTTTCTGACCCGAGCGCGACGCCGTCTGTGGATCACAGCTTCCCGGCCAGCACGGGCGACGTCGTGACGATGACCGCGGTGACGACAGGCCCGAGCCCGGTCACCTGCACCGGCACGAGCGCGCCGTTCACCGTGACGGCCGGCGGTGTCGCGTCGGTCAGCGTGACGATCACCTGTCCGAACGGCGCGAACAACATGCCGAACCAGAACAACGGCGACGTCATCGTCAGCGGCAACTTCGTCTCGACCGGCGACAACTGCCCGCTGCTGACCAGCTGGGTGGCTTCGCCCCTCCAGACCTCGGGCCCGGGCGGCGTGGTCAACGTCGGCGCGAGCGCCACCGATGCGGACGGCGACACGCTGGCCTACACCTGGACGGCCACGGGCGGTTCGTTCGGGGAGTCGTTCCCGGCCACCTCGCCCGCGACGACGTACTCTTGTCCGGCCATTGCGTCAGGAACGTCGGCGGTCGAGACGCTGTCGCTGTCGGTGAGCGACAACAAGGGCTGCACCGCCACCCTCCCGAACGCGATCCACATTACCTGCGTCGGCGTCGCGGTGACCACGACCGGCGCTGCCGGCGGTCCGGGCACGGGTGTTGGCGGGGCCGGCGGGGGTGGTCCATCGCTCGATTCGTGCACCGCCTGCGAGGTAGCAAGGTGCAGCAATCCCGTGGGTCTGAAGTCCCCGAGCGACAACTACGCGCGGCTCGTCGGCGCATACGGGGTTTGCTTCGCGGGGACAGGATGGCCGGCGGCGCAGGCCGATCCGAGCGTCTCCTGCGGGGTGTTGGCGGGCGAGCAGGGCGCGACGGCGACCAACGGCCCTGCAGCGGGGACGCCAAAGACGACGCTCTGTCAGGCTCTGCTGCAGTGTCTCCACGCGTCGAGCTGCGATGGCGCCCCCGACTACGTGGAGAACGATTGCTATTGCGGTGCCAATGTTGACCTCAATACCTGTCTCGATCCCGCATTTACGCCGACCGGCGCTTGCCAGGCCCAGATCTTGGCGGCTCTCGAGACGGATTCATTCTCGTCGGCGAGCGTCGGCAACTTCAACGACCGCTGCCTGGCGAACGGCGCCGCGTTCGAGATCTACACCATTTGCGACGCAGACTGCTGTCCCGAGGAATGCCTCGGGCTCACGCCAACCCAGTCCTACGCCGACCCGACCTTCTGCAACGCCGTCTCCGGCACCGGCGGCGCAACTGGCTCCGGCACCGGCGGCGCGGCCGGCGCTTCGGGTCTCTAGACCGAACGAAAATTTCCGGGAGGGTGCTTCTGCTTAGGAGGGTGCTGTGATGGAAAAGTCAGCCAAACTGAGTGGTGTGGTGGCTCTGTTGGCCATCGGCGGCGCCATGGGCGTCGGTTGTTCGTCGAACAAGGGAAATGCAGGGGGCGGCACCGTCAAGATCGCGGTCGTTAACGCCGCCTCTGAGGGCATTGTCACCGTCAACTATCTCATTCACGCAGGCACGCCGGTACCGGCTGGACCCGTGATCCCCGATGTCGTGGGCGTCATCAACGTTTCTGACCCGAGCTCGACGCCATCTGTCGACCACAGCTTCCCGGCCAGCACGGGCGACCTCGTGACGATGAACGCGGTGACGACGGGCCCGAACCCGGTCACCTGCACTGGTACAAGCGCGCCGTTCGCGGTGACGGCTGGCGGTGTTGCGTCGGTCAGCGTGACGATCACCTGCCCGAACGGCCCGAACATCACGCCGAACCAGAATGGCGGCGACGTCATCGTCAGCGGCAATTTCGTGTCGACCGGCGATCATTGCCCGCTGCTCAGCAGTTGGGTGGCCTCGCCGCTCCAGACCTCGGGCCCGGGTGGCGTGGTCAACGTCAGCGCGAGCGCGAGCGATGCGGACGGCGACACGCTGGCCTACACCTGGACGGCCACGGGCGGTTCGTTCGGGGTTCCCGGCCGCCTCGCCCACGACGACGTTCTCTTGTCCTGCCGTTGCCCCAGGCGCGACGCAGATCGAAACGCTGTCGCTGTCGGTGAACGACGACAACGGTTGCCTCGCCACCCTGCCGAACGCAATCCAGATTGCCTGCGTCGGCGTCGCGGTAACCACGACAGGCACCGGCGGCGCGGCCGGCAGTCCCGCCGCGGGCACTGGCGGCAGCACGGGCACGGGGGGGATTACCGGCTCCGGCGGCGACGTGTCGCAGTTCGCCTGCGAGCAGGCGGGTGCCGCCATGGGCGTCGAGTGCTTCGGCACGAGCCCGACCCAGGCCGACGGCGTCACTCCGCTCGGCGGCTTCGGCTGCAGTGGCTTCACCGGCAGCAACCTGCAGCTGTGCAACGATCTCCAGGCGTGCCTCGACTCCGCGGCCTGCGTAGCGCAGGTCAACGCGGCCGCGGCCAACGACCCGAACGACTACCCGTACACCGACGACGGGACCGCCTGCCTCTGCGGCATCGGGCCGACCGCTTCCAACCCCTCGGGCCAGACCAAAACGCAGTGCCTCGGTGGTCCGCCGGTGACCGGTTGGACCGGGGTCTGCCAGGCGCAGTTCTCCGCTGCGGCCTTTGGCGCCGCCAACGTCCCGGGTCACTTGTTCGACCGGTCGGAGCCGATCGGCATCGGGATAAACCTCTTCACCTGTGACGTCGACGCCTCCTGTATCCCCGCTTCTGGTTTGCCCACGGGCACGGGCGGCGTCACGGGCGCGGGTGGTGCCACGGGCGCCGGTGGTGCCACGGGCGCCGGCGGCTTTGCAGGCGCTGGCGGCTTTGCAGGCGCTGGCGGGATCATTGAGAACAGTGGTGGAATGGGCGGCACGAGCTCGATGCAGGCTTGCGAGCAAGCGGTGCTGCCACCGGTGTGGAGTGCTTCGGCGCGAATCCGACCCAGCCGGACGGCGTTACGCTGCTCGGGGGCTTCGGCTGCGATGGCTTCGCCGGTAGCAACCTCCAGCTGTGCAACGATCTCCAGACTTGCCTCGACTCGGCGGCCTGCGTGGCGCAGGTCAACGCGGCCGTGGTCAACGACCCGAGCGACTACCCTTACACCGACGAAGCGACCGCCTGCCTCTGCGGCATCGGGCCGACGGCCGCCAACCCGTCGGGCCAGACCAAAACGCAGTGCCTCGGTGGGCCCCCGACGACCGGTTGGGCCGGCGTCTGCCAGGCACAGTTCGCGGCGGCGGCCTTTGGCGCCGCCAACGTCCCGGGTCACCTGTTCGACCGAGCCGAGCCGATCGGCATCGCGGTGAACCTGTTCACCTGCGACGTCGACGCGCAGTGCATCCCCGCTTCGGGTCTCTAGAGATCGCTCTGCGCTTCAGGGCGCCGGACGTGGTATCGAGGTCTCACACGAGAGGAGCTCTTGATGCGCGAGAAGATCGAGGTCGGTTTCCAGACGTTCGTTTCCGACGGCCAGGAGGAGTTCGGGGCGGTCCGTGAGATCTCGCCCGATGGGCGTCGCCTCACCGTCTACGTCGAGAACATGGGGGACTTTTTGGTGCCGGCGGACGCCGTCGTCTCCGTGCAGTCCGAGAAGGTGACGTTCGACTGTAAGAAGCTCGAGCCGAAGCTGAGAGCCGCCATCGGCCACGCTCACGAAGCAGAGCAGTTCTGAGCGCGGCGCGCCGTTTCCGCTGATCGAGAGAGGGCCTTACCGTCGCCCCTCCATGAGGGGACCCCGGCCCGCGCCTTCCGCGAGCCGGGGCTGTCGTTCGCTGCCCTCAGGGCGGCGTCGCCGTTTAGCGCGGGCTGCGGTCGAGGCTCTTTGCGGCCTGCTCGATCAGCTGGGCCACGGCCTCCGGCTTCGAGACATAGACGGCGTGGCTGCCGTCGACCTCGACCATCGTGGCTCCGGCGCGCTTGGACATCGAGCGCTGCGCGGGAGGCGGGATCATCTTGTCGCTGGTCGCCACCAGATACCAGCTGGGCTTCGACTTCCAGGCCGGCGTCGTGACGGCGCCACCCAGAGCCTCCACGCCCCACGGAACCTGCGAGTCGGCCATGAACCTGGCCACCTCCGGCTTGACGTCCGCGGCGAATGAGGCCGCGAACTTCTCCCTGTCGAGGAACAGGAAGCCGTCTTGCGGGGGCAGGATCGGCGGAACCGGGGCGCCGGCGGGTGGGTCCTTGATGAGCGACGAGACCGACTCCCCGTGATCCGGCGCGAACGCGGTGATGTAGACGAGGCCGGCGACGTTGGGCGCGGTGCCGGCTTCGGTGATCACCACGCCGCCGTAGGAATGGCCGACGAGGATCGCCGGGCCGCTCAACCCGGCGAGCGCGCGCTTGGTGACGGCCACGTCGTTCGCCAGCGAGACGGTCGGGTTCTGAACGACCGTGACGTTGAAGCCGTGCTTCTTGAGGATCTGGTAGACCCCGTCCCACCCCGATCCGTCCACGAATCCGCCGTGCACCAGCACGACGTTTTTGATATGCGCGGTCGTGTTTGCCTGTGACATCCGAGCCTCCCCGATGATAAAGACGAGAGCGATCATGCAAAGGACGATCTGCCGAGCCCTGCTTGTCCGTCGAGCACCTGCTTCTGCCATCGTGACCTCCGTGCGTTTGCGTTTGGGTTTGCGACCGGTCGTTGAGCAACCGGCACAGCAACCCGCGTACCAGGCCTAAGTCCCCGGGATGAGAGGCGTCCGCCTGCCGGCGCTCGCGATCCGTCACGAGCGCTCGCGAGGAATCGAGAATTGCGCACGATGAAGACTTTGCCGACGCGCGAGCGAGCGTTGCGCGTCATCCTGGATACGATCCCGGGTCTCGTCGCCGTCATGTCGAACCGAGGCGAGGTGGAGCTGGTCAACGAGCAGGTGCTGGACTACTTCGGACGCACGCTCGATGAGCTCAAACAGTGGGGCACGAGCGATGCCGTCCACCCCGACGATCTGCCCACCGCCGTCGCTGCCTGGCAGCGCTCGGTGGAGACGGGCGCTCCCTACGAATTCGAGCACCGGATCCGGCGCGCTGACGGCGTCTATCGATGGTTCCAGTCACGCGGCAACCCCCTGCGCGACGCCGAGGGGCGGATCGTCCACTGGTACAACCTCCTCACCGACATCGAGGAGCGGACGCAGACCGAGGAGAGACTGCGCCACAGCCAAGAGTTCCTGCTCGAGGCGCAGAGAATGAGCCACACGGGGAGCTGGCGGCACAACCTGGTGACCGGCGAGCTGACCGTCTCGCCCGAGGTCCTCCGCATCCGCGGTGTGGGCCTGGACTTCAAGCCCGGGTCGATCGAGTTCTTCTGGGAGAACATGCACCCCGACGATCTGGCGCGGGTCCGCCAGACGTACGCGGCCTGCCAGCGGGACAAACGCGATTTCGCGGCCGACTATCGCCTCTTGCTTCCGAACGGGACCATCAAGCACATGCACACCGTCGGGCACCCCGTGCTGAATGCCGCCGGCGAGGTGCTGGAGTACGCCGGCACCGGGATCGAGATGACCGCGGAGGTGGAGACGCGCCTCGCGCTCGAGGTGGCGCTCGAGGAGATCCGGCGCCTGCGGGACCGTCTGCAGGACGAGAACCTGGCGCTGCGCGAAGAGGTCGCGAAGGCCTCGATGTTCGAGGAGATCGTCGGCTCCTCGGCCGCGCTGCAGGCGACGCTCACCAACATCACGATGGTGGCGCCGACCGATTCCACCGTCATGATCGCGGGCGAGACCGGGACCGGAAAGGAGCTCATCGCGCGCGCCATTCACCGGCGCTCGCGGCGCGCGGACCGCGCCTTCGTGAGCGTCAACTGCGCGGCCATCCCGGTCGGGCTCATCGCCTCGGAGCTCTTCGGCCACGAACGCGGGGCCTTCACGGGGGCCACCCAGCTCCGGAGGGGCCGCTTCGAGCTGGCCCACCAGGGGACGATTTTCCTGGACGAGATCGGCGAGGTTCCCGGCGAGACGCAGCTCGCGCTGCTCCGGGTGCTGCAGGAGCGCCAGATCGAACGGGTCGGCGGCGGCGCTCCGATCCCCGTCGACGTGCGGGTCATCGCGGCGACCAACCGCGATCTGTCCGCGGCCGTGCGCGCCGGGGCCTTCCGTGCCGATCTCTTCTACCGGCTGAACGTGTTCCCGATCGACGTCCCCCCGCTCCGCCAGCGCCCGGAGGACATCACGCTCCTCGTCGAGTACTTCGTCGAGCGCTTCGCGGCGAAGATGAAGAAGCGCATCCGCAGGATCGACAAGTGCGCGCTGGAGCGGTGCAAGGCCTACGCATGGCCGGGGAACATCCGCGAGCTGCAAAACATCGTGGAGAGGGCGGTGATCCTCTGCGCCGGGGAGACGCTGGCCATCGACGAGGCGTGGCTGTCGGGAAGGGCCCCCGAATCCGAGGTCTTGCCCGAGGCCCTGCGGGACCAGGAGAAGGCGCGCATCGAGGCGGCGCTGGCGCGGAGTCACGGCAAGGTGGCCGGGCCGGATGGCGCGGCGGCGCAGCTCGGCGTCCCGGCATCGACGCTGGAATCGAAGATCCGCCAGCTCAAGATCGAGAAACGGCGCTACGCCGCGAGAACCGGTCCTTGAGGACCTGAGCCTCGACGGCGGTCCCGACGGTCGAACTTTGAGCCTCGCCGGGCGGTGCGTGCCACTTCTCCGCTGCCTTGTCCGAGCAGCCGGAAAACCGCAGTCGATGCGATTGCGCTCTCGTGAGGAGGAGCGGGCCATGACGTCATCACGAACCACTATCCTGGGCGCGGTTCTGGCCTTGGGTCTGCCGACCCAGGCGCTGGCGGCGGACGGCTGGGGCGCGAGCTGGAGCTTCGGGCCGGTTCATCCGACCACCAGCAACCACATCATCTACACCAAGACCACGCTGGTGCCGGGGCGTTTGCCGACGTGGCCGTCGGGCTCGGGCCCGCTGTTCATCTGGCCCGGCCTCTCCAACCCGACGAGCGACCTCATCCAAACCACCGGTGATGCTTGGGGGGACAACGCCTCTGCCTGTGGCGCCCAGACCGGCCAGTGGTGCCTCGAAGCGTCGGTCTTCGGCAGCTTCGGCCAGCGCAGCGGCCCGAGCGTCTCCATCGATCCCGACGATCACATCACCATCGAGTACAGGCTGGGGTCGGACAACAACACCTGGACCCAGACGGTGACCTCCATGAAGCTGGGGATGGTGGTGTCGACGCTGACGAGCACGAGCGGGCTGATGCTGGGCGGTGGCTTCGGCTTCGCCACCGAGGCCGACGCCAATTCGTACACCATCGACACGCAGTATTACCTCTGCACCGAGGTTCACCTCGCGGTGGCCGACCCGGCCTTCGGCGCGACGGGCGTGGGTGGCATCGGTGCCAAGATGGGCGCGACCGGCACGGGTTCCGGCATCGGCACCATCAAGAACCTCCACACGCCGGACGGTGGCCTCACCTGGCTGGCGGACCTCATCACGCTGCCCGCGATGAACCCGCAGGGCACGCAGACCCCCGCACCCGCGTACAGCTGCGGGACCGGTGGGACCGGCGGCAACACCGGCAGCGGTGGCGGCACCGGCAGCGGCGGGAGCACCGGCAGCGGCGGGAGCACCGGGAAAGCCGGCAACTCGGGCGGCGGTGGTACCGGCGGTGGCGGCAGCGCAGGGAAGAGTGGCAGCGTCGGCAGCGTCGGCAGCGGTGGCAGCCCCGGAAGCGGTGGCAGCACGGGCAGCGGTGGGAAGCCCGGCAACTCGGGCAGCGGCGGCAGCATCAGCTCCGGCGGCAACAACGGTGGCGGCGGGACGGCGGTGGCGGGAACGACCGGCACCAACGCGGGCACGGGAGGGAGCGGCACGACGGGCGCCGGGGGCTTCAACGGCGCGGGTGGTGCCGGCGATGGCGCCGGCGGCAGCCCGGTGGCCGGCCGTGGAGGCACGCCGGGCAGCGACACGGGTGGCGCAACCGGAACGGGTGAGACCGGCGGATCGGCCGGTGCCGAGGACAGCTCCTCGGGTTGCAGCTGCGTCGTTGGCTCGCGGTCCCCGCACGGCGCGATGTTTGCCTTCTCGCTGTGGGGAGCGCTCGTTCTGCTCGCAAGACGGCGTCGAAACCGCAGCTAGGACGCCGGGTGCGTCTTTCACGGTAAACCCCATCGGATTGGTCATCATCGCTGGGCCATGCAGAGGTTTCAGCGCCGAGTTGCCGCCGCCCTTCGCGGTGTGAACGCGCATGGATGACTTCAAACGCCTCGAGAGGCAGCCGTTTGGGCACAATCGGGCAAGGGCGTCGTTGCGACGGTTGTCGCGGCAGGGGGGAGCAGTGTGCTCTCTCTGCGGCCAGTCCGCCGCCGACGTCCGAAGGATAATAAGTGGCCCCCGGGTGTTCATCTGTGATCAATGTGTGGAGGACGCTCAGAGAATCAGCTGCGCGGCCGTCGCTGAAGGGCGGACCCTCTCCGAGACGCCAGGCGCGGGCTGTTCCTTTTGTGGCAAGAGCTCTGGCGAGGTCCAACACTTGGTCGCATCGTGGTCTTGGTCTCCGATGGTGAAGCCATTGCGGCCAGGTTTCTGCTCGATCGCGTGAAAGCGGCCCTCGCGCACATCGCAGATATCTGGGAGATGGATCCGATGTTCCCCGGTGCAGCGTTGGTTGCCGTCGCTCTGCCGCGAGCTCGCCCAGATACGAAGCGGATTAGGTGAGACTGACGCTCGGCCGCGGGCTATTCAGCACCGAAGCGCCGCCGTCCGAGCTCTCCCAGGCCGGCCGCGAGGAGACAGACCACGCCGCCGACCGCAATCGGCGCGCGCGCACCCGCGAGGTCGGCGATTTGCCCGACCACGGGGCCACCGACCAGCGCCGTCCCGCCAATCAGCGCGGTCTGGAGCGCCAGCACGCGGCCGTGCATGTCGCGCCGCGTGCCGACCTGCGCGATCGTGGTGGACGCGGCCATGTACACGACGCCGGCCGCGCCCACGAAAAACGCCGCCAGCACGGCCGCGTGCACCGACGGCATGACCGACAAGAGCAGCATGGCGCAGCCGAGCGCGAGCGCTCCGGCGATCACGTGCCGCAGCTCCACCAGCCGCTTGTGCGCCACCACCAGCGTGCCGACCACGGCGCCGGAGCTCATCATGGCGTAGAGCACGGCGAACGCGACCCCCGTGCCGCGGAGCGACTGGGTGACGAGCAGCGGCAGCGCCACGCGGAGGTTGAAGAAGAAGAGCCCGACGCCGGCGAACATCGCGAAGCTGATCCAGAGCCGAGGGATCGAGGCGACGTAGGCGAGCCCCTCGCGCACCTCGCGACCGGTGCGCGCTTTGGGCGGCTGCCGGAAGAGCTCGCCCTTGTGCATCAGGACCAGGCAGGCGATCACCGCGAGGTACGTGACCGCGTCGAGGGCGAAGCACCAGCCGAAGCCGACGGAGGTGACGAGCGCGCCCGCCAGCGCTGGCCCCGACACCTGCGACAGGGCGACGATCGTGCTGTAGAGAACGACCGCGTTCGGCAGGTCATCCTTCGACACCATCTCCGGAACGAAGGAGCGGCGGAGTGGGTTGTCGAAGGCCAGGAGCACACCGCCCGTGAGCGCGAGCGCATACAGCGCGGCGAGCGACGGATGGGGCAGGAAGGCCAGAACGGCGAGCGTGGCGGACTGAACCATCTCGAGGCTCTGCGTCACCAGCAGCGCGCGACGCTTGTCGGTCCGATCAGCCACCGCGCCGGCCCACGCCGAGAGGACCACCAGCGGCCCAAACTGGCATGCGGAGAGCGCGCCGACCGCGAGGCCGCTGTGTCCGAGCTTGAGCACGAACAGGATCAGCGCGACGTTCGTCAGCTGGTTGCCGGTATTCGAGATCAGCTGGCCGACGAAGAAGAGCCGGAAGTTGTGGGTCCCGAGCGCCTGGAACGTCCTGCCGAGCGCGGCCCGCGTGCGACCGCGGGCAGTGGCAGTGGCAGTGGAAGAATCGGAAGAATCGGAAGAATCGGAAGACAGAGGGGTCGAGCTGGACATGGGCGGTGGCCTAGGACTGGGGATGGCCGGCGGCGTCGGCCAGGCGCTCGAGGAGCACGATCGCGCGCGCGAGCGTGGCGCGCTCGCGCGGCGAGACGACGCTCTCGATGGCCCGGGCGAGCCAGGCATCGCGCGAGGCGATCGCCGATTCGAACAGGCGGTGGCCGGCCGGCGTGACGCTGAGGACGCTCTTGCGGCCGTCGGTCGGGTCGCCCGCCGCGCGGACCAGCCCCGTGCGCTTCAAGGCGGCGAGCGTCTGCGCGATCGCCTGGTGGGTGACGTGCTCGGCGTCGGCCAGCGCGGACGCCGTGGTCGGCCCGTCGTCGCGGAGCCGCTTGATCACGGCGACCTGCGCGATCGGCAGCTCGACGCCGGCCCAGGCCGCCTCGCGGAAGCGCGCGCGCAAGCGCTTGATCGCCAGGGCCAGCCGGACCGCCAGCGGGTCGGCGGCGGGGGTTCGAGCTCGCTGGGCGCGCATGCCGCCAGCATGATTTATACAAGGCACTTGCGCAAGTGACTTGCGTACTTCAGACTCGGCCCATGTCTGAACAAGCCGATCTCGCCGATCGTCTCGCCGTCCGTTCCGCGTTGCTCGTGATGGACGTCCAGCCTGGGATCATCGACCGCGCGCCGGACCCCGCCGCCTATCTGGCGCGCGTCGCCGAGGCGGTGCGCAGGGCGCGCGCCCACGCCGTTCCGGTGATCCAGGTGGTCGTCGGCTTCCGCCCCGGCATGCCCGAGGTGAGCAGGCGCAACCAGGCCTTCAGCGGCGCCAAGCAGCAGCGCCCGGCCTATCTCGCCGACCCGCGGCCGGCGATCACCCCGGAAGGGAGCGACGTGGTCGTGACCAAGCGCCGCGTGAGCGCGTTCACCGGCAGCGATCTCGAAGTCGTCTTGCGCGCCGGAGAGATCGACCACCTGGTCCTGTGCGGCATCGCCACCAGCGGCGTCGTCCTCTCCACCCTGCGTGAGGCGGCGGACAAGGATTACCGATGCACGGTGCTCGCCGACCTCTGCGCGGACACCGACGCCGAGGTCCACGCCGTGCTCACCGGCAAGGTGTTTCCGCGCCAGGCGCGCGTCATGAACGCGGCCGATTGGCTGGCTGAGCTCGGGTGACGCAGGGCGGGTCGCCGCCGCCAAATCGGTCGCTTGACCGCGGCGGCAAAGGGTCCAAGACTTAGCTGGTTCCGAGCGCGGACGCGCGCGTCCCCAGAACTGACGGAGGTCGACATGAAGATCAATCGAGACATCCGGCGCCACCACCACCTGACGCTCAACGTGGGCGTCGCCCAGGAAGACTATGACTTCCACACCAAGGTGCTCGGGCTGAAGAGCATCAAGAAGACGGCTCTTTACGACGGAGACGAGCCGATCCTTCACCTTTATTA
>Ga0210387_10002804_pt1 | contig 13377 bp, 12 predicted proteins | sample IncBWC7OmetaG_FD_160108 | JGI IMG/M metagenome (GOLD analysis project Ga0210387, IMG submission 160108) | Forest soil microbial communities from Barre Woods Harvard Forest LTER site, Petersham, Massachusetts, United States - Inc-BW-C-7-O ...
AGACCTTCATACTGCCGATCTGGGCCGCAAATGCCGCGCCGGTCCGGCCGGCCATGATAATCCCGGTCATAATCGCGCCCATTTCGCGAGCCATGGCCACCGCCACTAAGTTAGCGACATAGATCCCCGCTCCAAATTGTCGAAGCTGGATGGCGCCGACGAAAGCAAAGATGAGTCCGGTCAGAAAATTGATCATCCCGACGATCGGCAAGGCCTGAAAACTGCACTCTTGCATTGTCAGCCAAAACAATCGCCAGTCGAAAGCGGCCTGGCGCCTAAGAATTCGTCCAAGACTCAGAACGGCTTCGCCGGTAAATTCAAGGGCCGTTTTAAACCCTTCAATGGCAGTGATCGTCATCGCTCCGAGGAATGTAAAAATCGACGACGACTTTTTGACCTCTCGTCCGGTTTTCCGCTCCGGGACTTCCTCGGAAATGGCCAGCAAACTGGCAACGTTGGCCGGTAGCGATTCGCGCAAAAAATTCACCCGATGTTTCCGGCACCAATCTTCGGCCCGCGCGACTACGATGAGGAGGCTCGTATCCCATGAGCCGACCTTGGCCATGTCGACCTCGAGCGCATCAGCCGACCCTTCCCGATCGAGGTCCGAAAAAAGCGTGTCAATTTCGTGGTGCCGGGTTTCACGGACATTCCAATTTCCTTCGAATCTCAAAACCAGATTCCGGCCGCTTCGGCCGAGGTTCACCTTGGATGCTGCAGTGGAAGTCGCTGAATTCGTGGTTTGCAAGATTAAAGACGACTGCACGCTGGTTGGATTGGATGTGCAGCGGCCATTTTTCGCCTGTCGAATCTAGAAGGGGCGGCCACGCATGCAACCTTTAAAGTAAGCCAAGCGTTTGGCTTTGTGGGCCGATTGAGGCGAGACTCGCTTGAGCGGGCCTGCCAGAGCCGGTAAAGCGGGACGCTTCGCTTACCCTGCGGCAGCGGAGAAAAATCCATTGGTGCGACCGCGAAAAACGACGAGAAACTTTTTCCTTGCGCGCCCACCGACTTGTCGCCGAGGGAACAGACCTGCTTCTTACTCTCCAATGAACGTTACAACTACAGCCGGCTCCGCACCCCACGATGAACCGCACTATTCTATCGTGATTCCGGTATACAACGAGGAAGACGTTGTGGGGCGCCTGCTGGACGAGCTGCGCAGTTTCGTGCGCACCTGGGGCAGTGATTATGAACTTCTTTTGGTAGACGACGGCAGCTCGGATCGCACCGCGGAAATCATCGGCAATCAGTTCGTGAATTGGAGCCAGGGAAGGTTGATCCGGCTTAGTCGGAATTGCGGTCAAGCGGCTGCTCTCTTCTACGGAATGCAGCGCGCCCGGGGTCAGGTCATCATTTTATTGGACGGCGACGGCCAGAATGATCCGCAGGATATACCGAGAATCCTCGCACCCCTCAACGAGGCAGACATGGTCGTCGGCATCCGGGTGGACCGTCGCGACTCGTTCGTTCGTCGGGTCATGTCGCAGCTAGCCAATGCAGCGCGAAGCCGCATCCTGGGAGACGGCGTGGTTGACAGCGGATGCGGGATCAAAGCGTTTCATCGGCGGGTGGTGGAAGCATTTATCCCGATGCGAACGCTCTATTCGTTTATTCCGGCGCTGGCGATCAGCGCTGGATTTACCATTCGCCAAGTGCCGGTGCATCACCGGCCCAGGAGTGCCGGAAAATCAAAGTATGGGGTTCGACAATTTTTATGGAAACCGCTACTCGACATGGCGGGCGTCTGGTGGTTTGCCCGGCGCCGATGTCCCCTGGCCACGGAAAAACCATTTGGAAATTCCTAGGATCCGACCCGGGTTCTAAGGAGTGGCAGTTTCTTCCTTTTTATCTTCCTCTTTCTCGATCTCTTTTTCCGGTCTGGTCACCACCTTGGTGCTCGCGTCGTAGTCCATGAGGCCGGCGTATCTCCCCCACGCGATCATGGTTTGGAGGACATTTTCGGCGTTCTCATAGGGCAACGCGGTCGCGATATCCTTCATGACAGTTTCACTGTCGATTTCCTCCTGTACCTCCAGATAGCCGAGAATGATGTGAAACAATCGGAGCTTTTGCACTTGTTCAGCGAAGATCTGCGTTCGCGTATCGCTGTCGGCGGCGATGAATTTCTTGCCGAGCTCGGTAAAACGGACCTCGTCCTTCGGCGTATCGACAAACTCGAGGATTTCCGCCGCTTTGACGAGTGAAATAGTCTCACCGTAGTCTTTCCCGATTTCGTTTGCGATATCGTAAATGTTGTCCAGTTCCGGATGATCTTGAAGAATGCTCAACAACCCAAGAATCCGCCCTACCGGAACGGTCGGTATCGATTCCAGCCGGGTCCGTGCCCTGGAGATGGGTCTGCCGGAGACCGGGGGGGTCTCAGGCGGATGGTCCGGCAAAGCCTGCATCGTGATCGTCTCGTGGATCACGTTGACCAGACGCTGGAATCCGGGATCGTTCGGGTTCCGCGGATAGGCAAGGTTGTTCTCCATGACCAGACCGAGGCGGCCAGGGTGCGGAAACAGCACGCAAATGCGAGTGGCCATTTCAACGGCCTCTTCAATGTTATGCGTCACCATGAAAATACTTTTGAGAGTTGTCGCCTGCTCCTTCCAGAGGGTCACCACTTCGTTGCGAAGGTTTTCGGCCGTCAGAACATCCAGCGCGCTGAAAGCTTCATCCAGGCAGAGGATCTTCGGCTCGGCTACCAGCGCCCGCGCGATCCCCACACGCTGCCGCATCCCACCCGAAATTTCGCGCGGATACGCGTCGTGGTAATTGTTCAAGCCGATTAGTTCGATTGCCTTTTCGACTGCAGCCTCTTTTTCGGCGCGAGTCACCAGCTTCGACATCAAACCAACGGCAACGTTCTGTTCGACGGTCAGCCATGGGTAAAGAGCAAAAGTCTGGAAGACAATCGAAGCGTGCGGATTAATGCCTTGCAGAATTTTGCCATAAGCCAATACGCGGCCGGTGGTCGGCGCTGCCAAACCGGTAAGACATCTCAGCAACGTCGACTTTCCGGAACCGGATTGCCCGAGCAGCGCCAACAATTCTCCCTCATGGATTGCCAGGTCGATCTGATCCAGCACCTTGAGTTCCCGGCCACCTGCGACCGCGTAGGTTTTCGTCACATTACAGAGTTCGGCGATCGCGGATTGTCTAACGGCGGGTGCCGCCGGGTTCGGTTTGAGAACAGTTGTCATCTCCTTCAATCCAGATGGAAACGTTTTTCAGCGTACTCGTAAAGCCTTCGCCAGACCAGCTTGTTGGTAATAACGACAAAAATACACATGACCGCAATGCTGCAGATGATCATGGGCGTATCCCCCTTCTGGGTGACCTCGGCGATGTAGGCGCCGAGCCCTTGCGCTTTCAGGGTGGTGTTCCCCCAGACGGCGAGTTCTGCCACGATACTGGCGTTCCATGCGCCCCCTGCCGCAGTGCAAGCGCCGGTCACCCAGAAGGGGAAAATCGCCGGAAGAATCAACGTGCGCCAAAGCGACCAGCCGCGTAACCCATAGGTCCTGGCCGCTTCCTTAAGATCGTTTGGGATGGCCATCGCACCAGCGATCACATTAAATAGAATATACCATTGAGTGCCCATCGCGATCAGGAGAATACTGCCCCAGTTAATACTGATGTGCGCTGCGACAAAAAAGCCGACCACGAACGGAAAAGTCATATTGACCGGGAACGAGGCGGCTATTTGCGCGAATGGTTGAGCAATGCGGGCAATATTAGGTTTGGACGCGATCCAGACACCGATTGGTGTCCAAATCAAAGTCGCAAGAACGGTCATCGTGGTGACTCGCCCCATGGTTAATAATCCCAGAAAACAGAGATGAAGGAATTGAGACCAGCTGACATGATCGTAAACGGCGTTGGCAGCCGCGATCACTCCGAGAATCATCTGGTAGGCAATCCAAATGGCAACGATCGCCACCAGAAGCCGTGAAATCCATCGGCCCGCCAGTCTCCTCGGCTGAACGGGTATCACATCCAGCGCGCCCAGTCCTTTCCTAAGCCGGATGAAGGCATCCGTGACAGGTTGAGAAATTTTTTCTTCGATCCAATCAAAGATGTAGGCACGGCGAAGGAAGGTATAGAGCCAGGACTGGGGCGCCTGTCCTGACTCGACCAGTTCCATCTTGAACTTGTCTGCCCAGGCCAAGAGCGGGCGCCAGATGAGTTGGTCCGAAGCGAGTATGACCGTGAGCATGGCCACGATCGCCCAGATGGCAGCCGTGTTGTCTCCTTTCTCAACTGCGGTTGCCATATAGGAGCCAAGCCCCGGCAACTTAATGTCCTTGTTCATGACGGTGATCGCTTCGCTTTGAGCGACAAAAAACCAACCGCCGCCAAAAGACATCATCGAGTTCCAGATCAGGCTATGCATCGATGAAGGGACCTCGAGCGTTCCGAACCGCTGCCAACGCGATAACCGGAAGTTGGTCGCCGCCTCCTGAAGATCCTTCGGTATCGTGACGAGTGAATGATAGAAACCGAAGGTCATGTTCCAAACCTGCCCGGTAAAAATGGCAAAGATGCTCGCGCATTCGACGCCAAGCAGACTCCCAGGAAAAAGCGCCATAAAACCCGTGACGGTGATCGACAAAAATCCAAGGACCGGGACCGATTGCAGAATATCGAGGGCCGGTAAGATTACGGCCCGGGCAACGCGGCTCTTCGCAGCGGCGTACCCAACGGAGAAGGTGAACAGGAGCGAGAAGCCGAAGGCGAGCCACATTCGCAGAACTGTTCGTCCGGCATAGTATGGAATATTTCGAATGTCGGTTGAGATGGCGAGAGATTGACTTTCGTCGAAGTGGATCACCATCCCACGGCCAAAATGGAGAATCGTCCAGAGCAATCCGAAGACTCCGAGAAGGACGACAACGTCCACCCAGCTAAAGGTGCGCTTGATCTCCGCGGCGCCGAGCTGTGTTGCTGTTAATTTCATCTCAATCGCGACCGGAAATATTCCAGACCAAACAACAACGAACAATCTGTACGGTGGACCATGGAGATGTAACCTCTATGAAATAAGGTAGTTACACGGTCCACACGGTGTCCAGAATTCAGATTAGAACAGGTAGTTAGAACGGATATCCTATCGTTCGCCGTGGTATTTAAGCCTTTATAACCCGTTTCCGTCAATCCGATGAGCGGGGATTGTACGTAAAGAAAATGCCACTAAATCGTCGCAATTTTGCGATACTTTTGCCCCGCCTCGAACGTTCGTTACGATGGCGGCTGGTGAGCAAACCGGCCACCCGGGTGAAATATTGGGAAGCCCAGGTGGCCGGCTGGATCCCCCAGTCCAGGGACCCCATTAGTTCGCAGCAGCCAGCGAGAGCGGATGCCGAGAGGCGAGCGTAGAATTTAATACATGTTCGAAAAAGAAGCAGTCCAGAAAGGGTGTCTGCCAGCGAACGGTACAGGAGAATGTCTATGGCTGTGAATCTTAAGTTGACCCATGCTATGAAAGATCGTGTCCTCCAAGGTTTTCAACTGAATGCCTCAGAACTCCTGATCAGTTTCGTTGACGGCTCGACGATGACGGTAAAGATCGCGGAATGCAATAGCTTACCACTTCATGCGGGTGCCAGAATCCGCCAGATCTCAGAGGATCAGGCAAAGCTTTTGTTCGAGTGTGAAGACGAAAGTACGCTCGACGTAACGATAGTCGATCCGGGGAACTCTGTGATGGTTCGCGAAAAGAACGGTCAGGTCGAATATCTCGGATAAGTGGGCTATGTCCTGTCCCCGAAATAGACGTTTTACTTACCTGCGAGAATGATTTGGCCTTCCGGCTTGGGAGCGCCACCTGCTTTTTCGACGCTGATCGCGAACGCACTCGCCGATTCGATTGGAGTCGCCGGCTGAAAACTGGTGCGGATCAGTCCGTCATTGGGCACCGCCAAGAGGCCTGCGCTGACAGGCTGGGCGATATTCGGATCGATCACCCACAATTGATAGTCTTTGCCAGGTGCAGGCGGAGGCAATCTATCCAACTGGAGAACGCCGCTCTTTTGGTTTTTGTCCCAGACGACCACAGCGGACGCCGTCTCATATGCCGCGACTTGCGCCCTTAGAGTCGCAATTCTGATTTCTGCGAGCACATTTTTTTTCTGGAGCATCGCCAGCTCCTCTTCGATCCGGACATTTTTCTGTTGAAGCGCCAGGAGTTCCTGGCCGACTTGCCCGGTTTCTTTCTGCAGCCGTGTTCGCTCCAGATCAAGAACGACGCAGGCGATCGCCAGACAAGCCGCTAACGCCCAAGGAAGGACCAACCAAATTAACTTGGATCGGGGCGCGGGCGAAGGACCTCTGGAGAGGTTTCGTTCCATTTGAAGGATCCGCAGCGGGAGTCCGACGGGCGGCGCCATCGGCGGCGCCGCGTAGGCCATCGAGGCAAACGCCTCCTCCGTTTCCCGGACAAATTCCCGAAGCTCGGCGTTGGATTCGAGTTCGGCTCGAATTTGCTCGGCCGTCGCCGTATCGACCTCATGAAGGAGATACTGCACCAGCAAATCCTGTTTGAGCTCGTCGATCATAACCCTTCTTTCAAACAGTCACGTAATCGCAGCAGGCCCCGCCGGATTCGCGCTTTGATCGTGCCAAGCGGCGTGTCGAGCCGCTGGGCGATTTGCTCGTGTGTCAACCCGCCGAAAAAGGAGAGCTCCAACGCTTGTCGCTGCTCCTGCGGAATCTGCTGGAGAGCAGAACGGACCAGTGCACCTCGTTCGCGCAGCGTTGGTTCATTGGCAGATGTCTCGTCCGTATCCTGATAGAAGGACTCTTCAGAAGTGACCCTTTCGCGGAGCTTTTCGAGGCGCTGGCGAACCCGCAGGCGATCGATCGCTTTGTTCCGCGTAATCATGACAGCCCAGGCAAACGGACTGCTTCGATTCGGGTCGTAGGTCGCCGCTTTCCGCCAGATGTAAGTGAATCCCTCCTGTAAAACGTCCTCTGCCTCCTTGGCGTCATTCATCATTCGGTAGGCCATCCCGTAGAGGGACCCGGAGAACCGTTCGTAGAGCGCGTCAAAAGCCGAGTCATCGCCTTCAGCAATTCGGCTGATCAACCGTGCTTCGAACTCGTTATCGGATTCCTGGGCCGACCTCGTCATACTGCGTGCGCAGCCTCTTTTATGATCTCCATAGTTTGCCTGAATCGATATGTTCCAGTCGCTCCAGGCCGCCTCGGATGGTACCGTTTGAGCCGCGCCCATAGATCAAGGCCCCGGAACAGAGGAACAATCAAGCGAATTCCAAACTTCCATGACTTCCTGTGACGGGCAGATCGCTCCTGGTCTTCCGTTAAGCTGCGCGCTGAATGTGGATACGATCGTCAAATTGGACAGTGCCCCTTCTATCCGGTAGTACGCAGGTTTGCGGACCTTGGATGCCTGACCCGCCAGCCCGCAGCCTGCATCGCTCATCGTTCTCTCAAGACTAGTGAGCGATGCACTACCTCCAAGCGATCACGATCGCGCCCAGAACAATCAGTCCGGCGCCGATGCCATCACGCAGGTTCAGCTTTTCTCCGAGAAAAGCCATCGCTAGCACCATGGCAACGACGACACTCAACTTATCGATCGGCGCCACCTTGGAAACCGGGCCCACCTGGAGTGCCCGAAAATAACAGAGCCAGGAAAGCCCGGTCGCGATCCCGGATAAAACAAGGAAAATCCATGTTTTCCTTCCGATCGACCCGAATTCGGTGCCCCTGGTGGTGGCAAGCGCGATGATCCAGCTGAAAAGCAGGATCACGGTGGTACGGATAGCGGTGGCTAAATTGGAATTAATCTCGGCCACTCCGATTTTTGCCAGGAGAGCGGTTGCTCCTGCAAACAACGCCGAGAGGACCGCCCAGAACAGCCATTCCATGGATAGACTAAGTGGTTCCCTTCATCCGGGTTAGACGGCACGTCTGGAGATTAGTCTTTGTAACACGATGAAGATCAAGAGCAGGCCACCGATCACAATTTTGGTCCACCAGCTATTCAGCGTGCCATTGAATGTGATGATGGTTTGAATCAGGCCGAGAATGAGCATACCCATCAGAGTTCCTGGGACGAATCCGACGCCGCCGGTGAGCAGGGTTCCTCCAATGACAACGCCGGCAATGGCATCGAGCTCCAGACCGACAAATGATGCAGGATTTCCGGACTGCATGTAGAACGTCGAAACCACTCCTCCGCACGCGGAGAAGAACCCGGCGAGCGCATAGGTGGTAATTTTCGTCCGCCCGATCGGTACGCCCATTAACCGAGCGGAGCTTTCGCTCGATCCGATCGCGTAAACATACCGTCCGAATCGTGTGAAACCCGCGACGAAGGTTCCGACGATGACCGACGCTAAAAAACACATGGCGGTAAACGGCAGCACCGCCTTTGGAGCGACTAAGATCGAAAGCTGGGGTAGCACCTCGGCATAAAACGGATGCTCGATCCCAATGGATTCAGGATGAATGACAAAGCCAAGGCCGCGCAGACAAAAGAGGCCAGCGAGGGTGACCAGAAAGGGGGGCATTTCGAAATAGTGGATCAGGCAGCCCATGAAAGCTCCGGCCACGGTCCCAAGGCCAAGCGCGATTCCCATCGCTAAGAAAGGGTCGCACCCAGCCTGCAAAAGGCGGGCAATAAGTATGCCCACGAAGGCCACCATCGAACCGACCGAGAGGTCGATTCCACCGGATAGGATCACGAACGATTCTCCCACGGCCGCGACACCGACGAATGCCTGATCGCCTAACAGATTGACGATCACTCGGGGTGTACCGAAATTTGGATAAAGCAAAGAGCCGGTACCAAAGACCAAAATCAATACAGCGGCCGTGGCGAGAAGCGGAATATATTTAGGGTTCAGGCGCATCGTGCCGAGGAGTGGTAAAAAGCTTACCCGGTAGTCGCGAGCTAAGCGGTTTGAGAATCCTGGTTAATGGCCGAAAGAGCCGCGAGGTGCGGGCACGGAAGACGTCACTTTGAAAGAGACAAACGGCAATGATGACCAGGGCCTTCGGCACCGGAGAGACATCTGAACTTACATTTCGGGCGTATAACGTCGTGGTAAGCGTCTGAATAAAGAGCGCCCCGACAACGGCACCCACCAGATAGAAGCGACCTCCCTGCAGCGATGTGCCGCCGACCACGACGGCCAGGATCGCATCTAATTCCAGATACAGGCCGATATTGTTTGCATCCGCGCTCTTGATATTTGAACACGCCACCAAACCGGCGAGTCCCGCGCATAACCCGGAGAAAGTATAAACCAAAAACTTTACCTGGAGGGCATTAACGCCTGAGTAACGGCTGGCTTCGTAGTTATCGCCGACTGACTCGATGAAGAGTCCAAGCGCGGTACGCCTGATCAGGAAAAGGGTGAGTACAAGCATTACCAGGACCAGCGTCAGAGTAAATGGCAAAGCGAAGAGGTGACCGTTACCCAGGTAGACCATCGTCGGATCGAGGAAGTTAATAATCTGCCCTTCCGTGATCAACTGGGCGACGCCGCGGCCTGCAACCATCAACACCAACGTGGCAATAATCGGCTGAATTCCGAACCCGGCAACCAGCAGACCATTCCAAGCGCCTGCCAGCACGCAAATAGCCAAAGCAGCGGCGATCGCGATGCCCGCGGGCTGATGCTCAGTCACTAGAAGACGGGATGAGACCGCTGCGGAGATCGCCATCACCGCGCCGACCGAAAGATCGACGCCGCCCGTAGCGATCACTAAGACCATGCCAAGGGACAAGAGCATGACTTTCGCTCCCTGATTGAGCACATCGATCCGTGAACCGTAGAAATGGCCGTCCAGCAACTGGATATGAAAGAAACCAGGAGTAAAAAACTGATTGAAAAGCAGGAGCAGCGCGAGTGCGCCAACCGTCCAGAAGATTCTTTGACCGCGCAATGTGAAGAGAATTGCCCCAAAGAAGATCCAGAATATCAGGTCAGAAAGCCAATTGATCATGCAGCCGGCCGCTCCATCTCTGCAGTCGCAATGGACTGCATAATAGCCTCTTCGGAAATCTCTGCCTCTGTCAATTCCCCCACTTTTCGACGATCCCGTAGAATCACCACGCGTTGACTTTGCCGAACGATTTCTTCCAGCTCCGAGCTAATAAAGAGCACGGCGAGGCCTTCTTGCCGGAGCGATTGGATCAATTTTTCGATTTCGGCTTTCGCTCCCACATCAATTCCGCGGGTAGGTTCGTCCAGAATAAACAACTTCGGTTCGGTCGCAAGCCATCGGGCAAGCAAAACCTTTTGCTGATTTCCGCCACTGAGGTTCCGCAGCATCTGCTCACGATTGGGAGTCTTGATATCAAGCGATTTGATGAAACGGTCCGCAAGCTTTTCCTGGTCGGAAACGGTTAGACGCCGCCAGGTTCCTCGACTGGCCTGCAATGCTAAAACAACGTTCTCCCGGACTGTGAGGTTGGGTATAATCCCGGCCACTTTCCGGTCTTCAGGCGTCAAGGCAATGCGGTAGCGGATCGCGGCGCGCGGCGAATTGAACTTTACTGTTCGACCGTTCATTAGAATTGTGCCCTGGTCCGGCCGGTCGACTCCGAAAAGGAGCCGTGCCGTTTCGGTCCTCCCTGAGCCAAGAAGACCTGCGAGCCCGAGCACTTCGCCTGGCCTGATTTCGAGATCAAGCGGATGAATGAACCCTTTCCGACCCAGACCCTTCGCTTCAAGCATCGGCTGGTCTGAGCGGATCGTCGCGGCGCTTGCCCGTTTCCGTTCGAGCGCCTCGACCTCGCGGACGTCCTTTCCGATCATATGGGAAACTAGCTTGATGCGAGGGAGCTCCCTGGTGGCGAAACATCCGACGCGGCGGCCGTTTCGTAACACCGTGATCAAGTCGGAAATATCGTAGACCTGCTCGAGAAAGTGGGTGATGAAAATAATTCCGAGACCGCCTTCCCGGAGTTTCCGAAGTTTCTTGAACAGCTCTTCGACCTCCGACTTATCGAGACTGGATGTCGGTTCGTCCAAGATCAGCAGTTTGGCCGAAATATCGAGAGCGCGAGCAATAGCCACCATCTGCTGAATGGCGATCGAATAGGACGAAAGCTGCCGCTTAAGCTCCAGCGAAAGATCCAGACGGGCAAGAGCGGCCCGCGCACGCCTGGCGATTGCGCCCCAACGGATGGCGCCAAACCAAGTCGGTTGGCGGCCAAGGCAAATATTTTCGGCGACGGACAAGTGAGGAACCAGGTTAACCTCTTGGTACACCGTGCTGATACCGAGAGCTTCCGCCTCACGAGGCGACTTGGGCGCAATGATTTTCCCTTCCAAACGCGTTTCTCCGGCGTCTCGCGGAAAGACCCCGGTTAGTACTTTGATGAGAGTACTCTTCCCGGCACCATTTTCTCCCATCAGTGCATGGATTTCGCCAGCTTGCACCGTCAGATCAACCGCATCCAGCGCCTTGACGCCAGGAAATCCTTTGCTGAGCGCTGTTACCTCTAAGAGCGGAGTAGCCACTTGGCGATATAACTACAAAATTCGGGCGCTCGTCCATTCGGTTCGAGCGCCCGCATTCAGACTTTCGGAATGTGATTTTAGTACTGTCTTTTTGGTAACTCCGCGGCTGCTTGGGATTGTTCGTAAACCCCTTCTTGAGTAACCACGCGCTTCGGCACTTCCTTCTTGGCTGCGGCCGCCTCGATGAGGTCAAAGAGCTGCGGTCCGAGAAGCGGGTTGCATTCCACGGTGACGTTCAGTTTGCCATCCTTCATCGCCTCGAAGGCGCCTTTGACACCATCGATCGAGACAATTTTGATATCTACGCCGGGTTTAATACCAGCCTCTTCCATGGCTTGGATCGCTCCCAAGGCCATGTCGTCATTGTGCGCAAAGAGCAGGTTAATGTCTTTGGCATTGGGCGCTTTCAAAAATGCTTCCATCACCTCTTTGCCTTTGGCCCGGGTGAAATCGCCACTTTGCGACATGATGATCTTCATGTCCGGATTACTCTTTAAAACCTCCTCGAAGCCTTTTTTGCGATCAATCGCCGGCGCAGATCCAACGGTGCCCACCAACTCGGCGATGTTCGCTTTACCACCGGTCAGCTTCACTGCCGCGTTGCCTGCACGCTTGCCTTCCTCGATAAAATCGGATCCCAGGAAAGACACATACAACGACGGGTCTGAAACCTTGACCGCACGGTCCGAAAGCACCACGGGAATTCCGGCCTTCTTTGCTTCCTGCAACACCGGCTCAAATCCGGTCTCGACCACAGGTGAAAACGCGATCACATCCACGCCTTCGGCGATGAATGACCGGATCGCTTTAATTTGGTTCTCTTCCTTCTGCTGGGCGTCTGAGAAACGCAGGTCAATACCTCTCTTGGCCGCTTCGGCTTTGATCGAATCCGTGTTGGCGGTGCGCCATCCGCTCTCGGCTCCGACCTGAGAAAATCCGACCACGAGCTTTTTGTCTGCAGCAAAAGTTGCGGTGACTGTGCCGGCCAGCAACGCCGACAGACCGAGCAGGAGGAACGGACGATTGAACAATTTGATTTTTTTCATTTTTGGGGGGATCTAGGATTTCAAACAGCTTTCCCTTGGGTAGTGAACGTTCACGCACCGTGAACGTTCACGGATATTTGCATATTTTACGCCCTAAGCAACCACAAATTTAAATTCCATCAGCTTTTCAGATCAGAATCATCCTTGAGCCCGAGAGCACGGGTACTTTTCCGCTCGATGAAGGTCGGTTGGATGCGATAGGTCCCACTGTGAATTCCATTCAAGTGCTCGACAAGACACTGGACACTGAGTTTGCCGAGAGCCGCAAAATCCTGTTTCATCGTCGAAAGCGGCGGTCCAAAAAATCCGGCTTCTGGGACATCGTCAAACCCGACAATGGAGATATCCTCCGGGATCCGAATGCCTCTTTCCTGGAACGCTCTGATTGCTCCTAGAGCCATCTGATCGTTCGCAACGACAACGGCGGTGAATTTTCCCCAGCTTTTTGCGAGCATTTTCTTAACAGCCTCGAATCCCGATTCCGCGGACCAATCTCCTTGCATAAGCGGACCATGTTCGAGCCGCGCAGCCTTCAGTTCCTTCTGCCAGCCCATCGAACGCAGTTTGGATGCTCGCCAGCCCGGCGGTCCCTGCAAATAGGCAATCTTCTTGTGATCACGATCAATCAAATGCCTGGTCGCAATCCTGGAACCCAATTCATTGTCGATGACGACCGATGGCGCTTGAAAGCCAAAATCGGAATCCACCGCGACGAAGGGGACGTTCCGGGATAAAGCCTTGAGATCGCGAAGATCGACCTGCAACGGAAGATGAATCAGAATCCCGCAAACCTGATAGGCGCAAAGCTCGTCAACCGCACGACG